>Ga0265336_10000452_pt1 | contig 24969 bp, 39 predicted proteins | sample 42119metaG_FD_193583 | JGI IMG/M metagenome (GOLD analysis project Ga0265336, IMG submission 193583) | Rhizosphere microbial communities from Carex aquatilis grown in University of Washington, Seatle, WA, United States - 4-21-19 metaG | ecosystem: Host-associated > Plants > Roots > Rhizosphere...
TATCTTTCAAACTACTTAGTTCTCACTGTAGTATCAATTTCTTCTCAATTCCGCTTATTTAGTCCCAATTCTCACTTTAGTTAGAATGGGTTCCGACTTTTTCCTGGAACCTACCTCAATAAGCTTATCCCAATGATATAATATGGGTAACTAGCCATAATACTCAAGATATGGTATACTTAACTAAAAGGAGTACTTTATGTTAGGAATTAGTGCATTCGATTTATTCTTTTTTATTGCAGTAGCTGTGTGCGAAATACATTGGTATCGCAAGAGCAAATCAGACGACATGGCTTTTCAAGAGTTTCAAACTGAGGTCACCGATCGTTTGGAAGAGATTAGCCAGCGTTTGGACGAAGCTATAGGCCCCGTGGTAGATGATGACTCGGTGATGGAAGAGCCATATGTGGAAGCCGTCCAAAAATCCTAAAATGTAAGGGACGACTTTAACATATGAGTAAAATCATAAAAGGGCCCTGGAAACCCAAGGACTATGATCCGTCTAAAGATCCAGAATTTCATTTGCCATCCGAAACTCCTAAGTGGGTGCTCAATTTAATAGTGGTATCTATAGTACTTTTATCATTACTTCTTCTTTTTACATTGATTGGGAAGTGAGATTATGAAAAAACAAAAAGCATTAGAAGATATGACGCACCAGGATCTAGTCGAGGCTTTGATAGCCGATGACAATATATCCGACAACTTATACGTATCGGACGACTATTCTGCCGATCGGCACGGTAACCGCCTAATTACTATGGGTTTTGAAGAATCCAGAATAAAAAAGAAAAAGACACCAGCTGGATTTATTTTATTTACCTTCAATCCTAAAGGGAGATTGGTCAATTTAGAATTGGCTATCCGAAAACACGGCAAAGAATGGGTCATTGCGTCATCAGAAAAACTTGTAGACTTTACAGCACGATTTGGAAATGATATACTAGATTCAGGGAAAACAAAGAAAAAGAATGGAAGTTAATGAAATATCTCGCATTCTTATTGGTTCTAAATGGTTGCGCTTCTCACGAGTATTACACGCATCTTTGGTGTCGTCAGACTACAGAAAAAATGGCAGAATTTGCTATTTATATGAAAAAAGATGGAAAGTTAGTAGTTCAGACGTACGATGCAAAATGCGCATATGTAAGATTTGAAGATGTAGAAGTAAAAACGGAGAAATAATGGGATGTTAGGAATAGAACCTACACAAATGGAAGAGTTGAGACGAAAACAGGGAATGCGTTTGGTGTTGGAAGAAACGCTGACTAATGTGGGCTTTTTGTTGACTCTTACGGGACATAAACTATCCGATTGTATTGATTCAGGCATTTTAGTGACTAATAAAATAAAAGGACTTAAAAAGTATTCTTTTGCAATTATTGCAGCAATCGCAATAGTCTTCGCAATGGTGTTTTAATGGGAGCTTTCTTTTTGCATTTTGCAGCACATGTGGGAAGTAGTTACTTTTTATGTGACCAGACTTATGCGCTTCTTAGACGTAGCAAATTATCTTATTTCTCGGTTATTTTGTTAAGTGCCCTTTTCGCCCTTAGCATTGGCATCTTATATAAGTGCGCAGAAGCGTACGCGTTCGGACATCTTATTTCTCCATTTCAATCTTTGATGTATAATTTGACGGGTATCATCATTGCTGTGAATAAAATTTTAGCAGACAAGAGAGTGAAATGAAATACGCTCACTTTAGTAAGTGTGGAGTGTATCGTTATTCTTTAAAACGAGACATTCCGTGCATACTGCGTTGGGTTAAACCAATTCTATTCATTATGTTAAACCCCAGTACGGCAGATGAAGTTAATAATGACCCTACCATTCGTCGTTGTATCTCTTTTGCAGAAAAACACGCTTGCACCGATTTGTATGTGGTTAATCTTTTTGCCTTGAGAGCTACGGACCCACGTGAGCTTAAGAAGCACCGCGACCCAATTGGCGAACAGAACGACGATATCATTGATAAAATGATTTTTAGGATACGTGCAGAAAACGGATTTGTCGTAGCCGCCTGGGGAGCGCACCCGATGGCCCAAGAACGCGGTCGCCAGTTGACAGAGAAACACGGCCCCTTTGTTTGTTTAGGAACTACAAAAGGTGGTGCGCCCAGGCATCCACTTTATGTGAAATCAAAACAGAAATTTATGGAGTATCTATGAAAAAGTTATTTTTTGCAGCACTTTTTGTTTCCATAGGTATGCTATCCCAAGCATATATGGATCGTAGTAATTTTCGTAAAGCTGGCTTGGTAATAGCAGAAAATTCTTTTCATACTGGCTGTTTGATTCAGGGAAGAGATACCTGTGATTCGCTGTATCCTAGCGATAAAGATAGAGATATCCTCTTTAGAGATGCGTGCCTAAGCGCTGCCTACGATGATTGCGAAAAGAAGGCCAATGAATATGGCAACGCATTTGCTGCAGGACCTCAACGATGAACTACTTTATTCAGTGGTCCCACGTTTACAGCGCTCACTTTGGTGCCTGGGTCACCTTCGTAGTAGCCAGTTCGGTGCATAAGAAGGGCGTTCCCAAGAATATCTGGCCTCTCTTAAAGTCTGCCCTTGCAATGTCTGCCGTATTAAGCCTCTTTAGCAGTCATGCTCACGTTCACTATGCCAATTTCTTGACGCACATGGTTAAATAAGATATCGGTATCGTTTAAACCTATTTGACTTAACCTTTTAAATTCGGTACAATAAAAGAATGAAAATCTGGAAAAGAGAATATTACGAAAAACTACTAACCACACACCCTAAAACTGTTCACGATTATGAACTGCAAATTTTGCTTGCTAAAGAGCAGATTAAAAAATTACAAGAAAAATGCACCCATAAAGAATATGAGGTTCTAATGTATTCCTACCGAGTGGGAGCACTACAGCCCTCTCATGTTTGTAAGTTTTGCAATGTCTGCCTCGGAGAGGCTACTCCGGAAGAGAGCGAGTTGCTTTGGAAAGAATGGAGAGGCGAAAAATAGTGCTGACTAGTCTATTAGGAATTTTAGGCGGCATTTGCTTCGCATATTGCGGTGTTCCGGCAGCTTTGGCCACTTTTAAGGCCAAAAGATCCATTGGAACACCTATCTTTGTTGCTCTAATGATTGTTTTAGGTTCTATTTTTATGTACGTCTATATGACAGCTACTTATGGGCTAGACCTTATTTTAACTGTCAATTACGCGGTCCAACTGTTAAGCTGGGGCTTGATAGTTTATTACCATTACTTTCCAGGTGTTACATACTTCAAAGATACTCTTGGTAATGTTATAAAAACCATATCTAGAGAAGAATACGAAAGTACATCGGCAATTCAAGGTTCCAAACTAGAAGTAGAGCCTTTGGAGATAGAATAATGGTACATATGGTTGAGGGTGACGTTTTCGCTTCTGGGGCGAATGTTATAGCCCACGGCTGCAATACAAAAGGTGGTTTTGGCTCCGGCGTAGCAGGCATAATGGCTAAAAAACATCCTTCAGCAAGGACCTCTTATCTATCCAAGTATCGTACTGAAGAATGGCAGCTAGGAGATGTGCAGTTTGTTTTGTCAACAGGTGTTATTATTGCTAATTGTGCAACTCAAAAGGATTATTTACCTCGCGGAAAGCGTCATGCGGACTACGATGCAATTCGTATTTGTATGACAAAAGTAAAAGATTTTGCCAAAGAATACGGTTACACTATTGCTATCCCTAAAATTGGGGCAGGTCTAGCTGGCGGAGATTGGAAAATCATAAAAAAGATTTTAGATGAGGTGTTCGCGGATTACGATTGCGCCGTACACTACCTGGAGTAACATGTCGGATGATTATATCAAATTAACAGAAAGTGAGATTGAATTTTTAAAATATAAATTTAATACAGAAGATCCAGATGAAGCTGTAGATTTGTTCGTAGAGATTTTGGTTCTTGAAGGCTCTAATCCGATGGATATGAAACTTCATATTGAAAAAATGATGAAGAGATACCAATGTTAGTCACTTCAAATTTTCACGATTTCTATGATTCTATCAAAACTTTCGGCATAGATAAGACCGTAGTATACAATCGTAAAAAAGAAGAAATTATATATAAAGCTGGACCCCGGATGTATTCTTCTGGCTTTTACAGTCAACCATTTATAGGCACAAGAATCATAGGTTTCTGTGGAAAGCTTTATCCGTTACTACAAACAAAAAATAAGATTATTTACGATAAAAAGGTAGCATTAGAAATTTTGAAGGCTGGCGAAAGTTATTACAGAAGAGATGTTCAGGCTAATTTCGCAGAAGATTTAAAGAATCCAGCGCTTCTGAAGATTTTTGTAGAAAAACATACGCCTGTTTTTATTTACGGCGATTATTTAGATGGAAAGTATGAGTCTGGCAAATCAAAGCAGCTTATAATTAATCCTAAGCTCAAGGATTGGGGTTTTCAAAGTATAAAAGATCCAGTAACTGCATTTCAGGATATTTATATGTTTTTAAGTGGCGTTCTTGGCGTGTCAGCTCCAGAAATGGTAAAAATTAGTGATAAGGAAATGGCTAAAAAGAAGGGACACGATTCTCCATATTCGTTCCGTAAACCTCCCGGTAAGCGAGGTAAAAAGCAATGGCGATAAATCCTGAAGAACTAACTCCAGAGCAAAAGAAATCTCTAGAATCTCTCTATAACAAATATCTTTTAAAGTTATTCCTAGCCGTTTTCTTATATTTTGGATTTTTATTTTTTGCAGATTTTGCAATCATCATAGTTGATGCTTGGTATGTGCACGATAAAGTATTTATATTTTTCATGTCCATAGCCACAGTGGTAATCACCGTAGGCGGATTACGGGGCACCATAGAAGAACACAGAGATGTTTTAGTTAAACAGGTAAAAGAAATAGTCGGCCATTTATGAAAACGATATTTGCTTAATTTTCTTGCTATATTTTGGTAAAATGCTATTATATTAGAGAAGAAAGGCAATCGTTAATAATAGTGAAAGTTCAAAGATACATAGATCTTGCTACCAAAATTGCTGAAAAATCTACTTCCAAGTTTCGTTTGGGCTGTGTAATTGTGAAAAAGAACAGAGTAGTTAGCGTTGGTTATAACTATATGGGGAAAACCCACCCCAAAAGCCCCGCATTTGGTAATTACTTGCATTGTGAGATAAGGGCGCTTCTTTCTTTGCCCAAAAAGGATTCTCAAAATGCCACCGCTTACGTTGTTAGAATTAAAAAGAATGGCTCCTTGGGCTCCAGTAAGCCTTGTCCGGTGTGTCACGAAGCTCTTAAGGTTTCTAATATTAGAACCGTCTATTATATAGACGGAAATAGCGTAGCAAGACAGGATATTAGTTAATTATGAATAAGTATATTTTACAGCAATACAACGATCAATATGGACGGTGGGACGATCATTTCACTTTTTATGAATTAGAACGGCTAGATGATATTTTGAAGTCGCATAGAGCAAATGAGTGGCGTGGCTATAGAGTAGTTCAAATAGTGGTACAGAAATAAATGAAAGTAATTTTTTTAGATTTCGATGGAGTTCTCAATTCTGCAGCATCTTTTATGCTGGAAAGCCGCATTCGAAAGGAACATCCCATGGCCGACGATCTTCCACCGGTTAATGAAACGCTTTGCAGGGTCTGTACGTCCAATTTTAGACATATTTTGGATGAAGTGCCGGATGCAAAGATCGTAATCTCCAGCGCTTGGAGACAATTGTTTGATTTGGACTGGCTCAAGGCAAAGTTATCAGAATACGGTATTGATTCCACTCGTGTGATTGACGTAACGCCGTCTTTGCGCGTTCGCATGAGCCAGTACGCCGAGCGCGGAGAGGAAATTAAGGCATGGATGGATGCACACCCAGAAGTAACTAACTATGTGATTTTAGATGACAATTATATTGGCCCTCCATATCAAGAAAATCACATTGAAGCTGGCCCTAACTTTGTAAAGAGTACCTGGAACGTAGGTCTAACCTTGACTTTAGCGGTTGAAGCTGTTAAAATTCTTGATGGGAAGGACAGAAGTATGCGGTTGGGATTGGAATAAAGTGAAGAAAAGCCAAGTAGTTGATGAAATTGTTAGTGTTATTAAAGATACAATTTTATTGTCAGAAAAAGATATGGCAACCGCTATTCTACATAAACTAGAAAAATTGGGAATGAAAGCGCCTAATAGATTTAAATGTGACTGCAATATCTGTAGAGATTGTAGTTGGGAGGATGAAAATGCTTGATTTAGAAAAAGCCAGACAGGAATTAAGTGAAAAGAATCTGGACCAGATTCAAAAAGAAACGGCAATCACCTGGGCCTCCAGAGCCGGGGTTAGTTTTCAGAACTGTCTAGCCGCAGAAGATTTGCTTAAGGCGGTCACATGCTTCTCCATTGGTCAGGAATATTTTCACGAAGCATTAGAGCATGCGGCTCTTGTAGAAGGCGAAGACGTGCTATCGGCCCTTAAACAAGAATTGATGCCTTATCAAGAAAAGGCTGCTGAGTATATAGATAATACTTTTAAGAAAGAAAGCGCTGTTTGAAAGATAGAAAAATCTTTAAAGGAGAAATAATGAAGAAGAAACAGAAAAAGAGTAAAGTATCTACACATGCCAAAGTTCTTGGATTTTATGTAGCGCTGGGTTTTGGTGTTCTCATTTATACATTGTTGCCAGTTAAGCCTCACTATAAGGTCGGACAATGCTACGCACACTTTTACAAGGCCACCGAGTCTTGGGAAAAAGATCAATACTCTATCTACAGGATTTTGGCGATTGGTAAGACGAATTATCAAACACAGCTTTGTCTGTTTAAGGGCGAATGTGCAAAGCCATTTGATTCCTCAAAGATCAGTTTTACAGAGGGATTCGGAGAGTTTGAACGATATAATAATAAATCAGTTTCTTGTCCCACTAATTAAGGAGAAAGTATGAAGTACGCAGAAGCACTGAATCACGTTAACGCGTTTTTACACGCACCCTACCACGCAGCGGTTGCTGCTTTGGTATTCCTATCCGTTCTTTGGTATGTCATTTATCGTCAATATGATAATGATGCCCCAAAGAAGGCGAAGCGTGAGCCTAAGCCTTCCAAGGCGCGAAAGAGTTCACGAAAAGGAAAATCCAAGAAATCGAGGCGGTAAATGAAACGCTCCGAAATGCTACGTATTATATGGGAGGCAATCAACGAATTGGAAGATGCCGACCATATCTTGAAGCGCATTGAGGATGCAGGAATGTTGCCGCCTGACAACGAAGAAGGATACGAACACGGATTGAATAATCATAAATGGGAACCAGAAAATGAGTAAGACCATACCATTATCTCAAGGTTACGAAGCAACTGTAGATGATGAAGATTTTGAATATTTAAATCAATTTAAATGGAATGTCAGAATTGTTTATGGTACGCAATATGCTAAGAGAAATATAACAACCGCAATAGGCAAGAAAACTACAGTAAATATGCATCGAGAAATTATGAAGGCTCCAAAGAATTTTATGATAGACCATGTCAACGGTAATGGATTGGACAATAGAAAAGAAAATCTTAGAATATCTACTAGATCTCAAAATTTAATGAATTCCAAAAAACCCAGTAACGGAAAACATCGCAGTACAAAGGAGTTTGTTTAAATAAACAAACTTCAAATCATAAAAAGTGTTGGAGAGCAGAAATTAAGTTAAATAAAAAATCTATTTTCTTAGGTTATTTTTATAGTGAAAAGGAGGCTGCTTTGGCATACAATAATGCTGCCAAGATGTATTTTGGTGCATTTGCTAAAATAAATGAGATTTAAATGAAGCAATTAATTTTAGTTGTAGGGCCTCCAGGGGCCGGGAAAAGCAGTTTAGCAAAAGAATACGTAAATAAAAAATATGTTCGTATTAGCCAAGACGTTGATGGAAGAGAACACCTGCACAAATTTGATATGGCCATTTTAGATAATAAGGATGTTTTTGTAGATCGTCTTAATTTCACTAAGCAACAGCGTTCCCGATATCTTGATTTGGCCAAGAAAAATGGCTATACCACCAAAATTATCGTACTACATGAATCCCATGAAACCTGTCTAAACCGTTGCCTTGCTCGACAAGGCCATGAAACCATTAAAGATGAAACTGCAGCTAAGAGCGCACTCAATATGTTCTTTTCCAAATATGAACGCGTTCAGGACGATGAGGCTGATTCTGTAGAACGTAGGTGGCCAGAAGGCCCAAAGATCCCGGCTGTTTATTCTGACTTGGACGGAACTCTATGCGACGTTGCCCATCGGCGCCATTTCGTTCGAAGACCGCAAGGCGAACGAAAGGATTGGAATGGATTTTTCCAAGCCATGTCGGAAGACCCAGTTAATCAGCCGGTAATGCAAGTTTTAAAGAAATTGAGCCCTACTTATCAGATCGTGTACTGTTCGGGACGCCCTGACAATTATAGACAAGCGACACTAGATTGGCTTGAGAAGAATGAAGCCCCACAGGGTCCGTTGTTTATGCGTTTGCGCAACGATCAAAGGCCCGATAACGTCGTGAAGGAGAATCTGCTTGATTTCGAAGTGCTAACTCGCTATGATTTGTTTTTTTGCTTAGACGATCGCGATCAAGTTATCAAGATGCTTAGAGGCAGAGGGTTTACGGTTTTCCAAGTTGCGTATGGAGATTTTTAAATATGTTTGAATATCTGCCGAAGTGGGAGCGAGCTGCTAAAAAAGAAGAAACTCTTGCGCCAAAACAAGAAGAGACACAAGACGGCAGTCTTTTTAAGGTTCCTCTTACCACTATTATAAAAGTAGAAAAATGTCCTAATTCTGATCGTTTAGATTTAGTCCATGTATACGGATTTCAGGTCGTTACGCAGCGAGATAGGTATAAGGTCGATGACAAGGTAATCTATATTCCGATCGATTCTATCCTCCCCAATTGGCTAGAGTCGCAAATTTTCCCCGAAGGCAGTAAAATTACTATTAAAAAAAGTCGCGTGCGCCAGATTCGTATTCGTAAAGTGGCCTCTCAGGGAATGGTCATTGATCCTGTAGATGTAATCTCTAAGGTTAATCCAGAATATTTAGTTTTAGAACAGGACTTGTCAACTATTTTGGGTGTTACTAAGTACGAACCTCAATGGAGTGGCAAAACTGGTACTAAGCAGCAAACTCCACGTAATAAGCCCAAGGAGAACCCTCGTTTTCATAAATACGGCGGTATCGACAATATTAAGTGGTATCCGACTTTTTTTGACGAAAAAGAGGTTGTCATTCAGGAAAAGGTCCATGGCTCGAATTGCCGTGCCTCTTACGCACGCTCCGTGCCAAATACCCTTTGGAAGAAGCTCCTCAAGCTAATTGGTCGCCTTCCGGCATACGAATATTGCTATGGAAGCAATAATGTCCAATTACAGCATCGTCCTGGAAATACCGGATTTTACGGTAGAGATGTATATAAGGACGTTCTAGACAAGGTTGATGCCTTTAGCAAGCTTAAACCTGGAGAAACCATCTACGGCGAACTCATTGGACCTGGTATTCAGAAAGGTTATGGATACGGGCATAATTCCCATCATTTCGTTCTTTTTGATGTCAAGGTTGAAAAAGAAGATGGTTCTCAGGAATATCTAGACCCTGAGAAGGCAGAGGCATACGCCCAAGAGCGCGGATTTGACTTCGTACCCGTTCTATATAGGGGTGTTTTTAATGCAGAACTGGCCAAGACGCTCTCCATTGGACCTAGCGTCTACTGTCCTACCGAAAAAGTTAGAGAGGGCATCGTAATTAAGGCTAGAACCGAATATTCAAACGCGTCAAGCAAGAAGGCGCTTAAGCTGATCTCTGAAGCGTATTTAGATGATTTTTCGAATACGGACAATCATTGATATGGAAATACGTAAAGGATTAAAATTAATAATTGCAGGTTCTCGTGATATATGGTTAAAACACGACGAACTATTTGAAATCATTGATAAGTTTGGTATCTTATATGAAATCGATGAAATTGTTTCAGGATGTGCATCTGGTATCGATTCTAGCGCCATAGAATTTGCCGTTCGCTATAAAATACCTTTGAAACGTTTTGAGGCCAATTGGGATAAATATGGAAAACTTGCTGGGCCACGTAGGAATCTTGAAATGGCCACCTATGCCGATGCTCTCCTATTGATTTGGGATGGCCGATCTCGGGGTAGTCTCAATATTAGAACTAGAATGAAGGGTATGGGAAAACAAATTTTTGAAGTTGTCAAGGAGTAATGTAATGTGTCAAATATGCATAAATATTGAAAATGGCCGTCTTACCGCAGAAGAAGCCCTTAGAGCTGCTAGGGAAATGGTTCTTACCACAGAGGACGAATACAGCGAAGAAATGGAGCACTATTTAGATGTATTTGCCAAGCTTGAGGAAGAGGATGAAAAAAAGAATCCATAATAATAAGCAAAACGTTTTACAAAGTATATTTTTAGCTGTAGTATGGAGTGGTGTACTTTTGTTAATGTTACTTAATTTAGCTAATAAATAATGAATATTTTACGATTTCCTAATCCCTTTCTTACAACGGCCACCTACGAGGTCACCGTTTTTGGGGAAGAACTTAAAGTTCTATTAGATTCCATGTATGAATCTATGAAATCCAGCAAGGGCATTGGGCTTGCCGCTAACCAGGTCGGACTGCTACACAAAGCTCTCGTCATGGACGGTCCCAATGGTAGATTGGATATCGTTAATCCTGTTATCGTTAACAAGTCGATCAAGCCAGCCAATACAAAAGAGGGTTGTCTGAGTTTCCCAGGTGAATTTGTGATTGTTCCTTCCAGAGTGGAATGGGTTCAGGTACAATATAAGAACGAGAAAGGCGAAGAGAAAAACGTCATTCTAAAAGGATTGCATGCGGTTTGCTTGCAACATGAAATCGATCATTTGAATGGTAAAATATTCATGTCCGATAAAAGTATTCCAAAGTATGAGCGTAAACGATTGGCCAAAAAATGGGGAATCAAATGAAAGTTCTGTTCCTAGATTTCGACGGTGTCTTGAATCTTTATCCTAATCCTTCTAGAAATGGAAGTTTTGATAGGAACGCATGTATTAATCTAGAGATGCTTTTAAATCGACTTCCAGATTTGAAAATCGTAGTATCTAGTTCTTGGCGTACTTATGGGTTGGATGCGGTAAGAGATGTTCTAAAGTCAAATGGCATTGATCCACGCAGAGTCATCGATGTTACAGGCCATGAGGAAAGCAAGGATGATCGAGACCATAGAGGTTTTCAGGTAGAGTGTTGGCTTAAAAAGCACCCTAAGGTGAAATCATTTGCGATTGTTGATGATAATAGGGATTTCAAGCCATTGCATGATAAACTTGTTCAAACCAATAAGACTGTCGGTTTAACTCAGGCCAATGTAGAGAAATTGATGGATATTTTATCTAAACAGGAGAATGTATGAAAATCAATCTAAGTTGTGAAGAGTACAAGCCCACCACCAAGAGTGGACAAAAAGAAAAGTGTCACTGTAAGTATCTGAACAGAAATTTCAATAGGAACATGAAGATTTATAATATGTTCATGAAAACGGTTGAGAAGCCTTCTAAAAAGAAGTAATGAGTCGAACGTATCGAAAAGGTGGCAAAGGCCCGGGTTATGAATACTGGAGCAAACGAGCCGGGAATAAGGACTGCCCTCTGCCTGGAAAGTTTTCTAAGAATAGAACGCACCGTTTAGAAAGAATAGAAAACAAGAAAACAGTAAAAAAGGAATCGGATGATGTTTAAGAAGTTAAGAGCAAAAATTGCGCTTTACTTTTGTCCTCCTAAAAAGGGAGATGCTTTTTATGGAGATGCCCTAGATTTTATGTGTGAAAGCTCATCTGAACGAATTTTTTATCAAATGACGGATAGGTACGGACAAACCCTTTGGCATTTCGTGCCAGGCAATAATACGTATAGATTTGTAATAATTAATGATATGACGCCCTATTACGTTTGTGACGTCGAGATTTTGGCATCTAGCAGAGAAAATCCATACAAGAAAACCTGGCTAAAGCGCACGCGCGAGCGAAGAATATGGAAGAAGGATTTTCACCGTTTAGTTGTCGAAGGCAGAATGGTAAAAACTACTTCTCAGTCGATGTTTAATTAATGGGCTCGAACGATAACTTAAAGACCGCCAAGCGAGTTCGCGATGCCGAGGACATGTCCTTTGATGGCTGCCAGGATAAAAGTGTCCGAAAGGCAAAGAAGAAAGAAAGGCAGCGTGGACGCTCAATTGCTAGAAAAGAACTGGACGAGGTTGGCTCATACCGTAAACGCGGTAAGCTTAAGTAGCTCTCTGTTTTCTTGCCTTAAGATAACGTTTCACTCGGTATAGCCTAGCTTTATCATTGTAAATTCCAGCCAAACATTCGTAGTTCAACCAGGTTATATAAAGAGGCCCCAAATCTATTAATTTACAGAAACAATTAGATTCATGGATTCCAAATGACCACGTCCCCATAGCTAGACCAAATTCTAATCTGTGGATTCTCATTTACCAGTACTGCCCCAGCCGCCAGTCCCGCGCCCAGTTTCATCTAAAGAATTTGCTTCATGAAAAAATACATGTATTACAGGGCATATAACCCCCTGAGCAATACGATCGCCTTTTCGTATGATAATGGGAGCGTCGTTGCCATCATGCCAACTTCTAGTGCCCGAATGCCACATAAGTACTTGTATTTCCCCACGAAAATCACTGTCGACGGTCCCAATTGAATTAGCGATTCTTAATTTAGTTTTTAAAGATAGGCCTGAGCGTGGGCGAATCTGTAATTCGTATCCTGACGGAACGGACATTGACAGGCCAGTTCTAATTAGTTTAGTATCTCCGGCTTCCAATGTTACGTCTTCTATGGCCACGAAATCAAATCCACTGGCGCCAGAAGTGGCATAACTAGGCGTAATTGCATCGGGATGTACTTTTTTAAACGTTATATTCATAGTTTCTCCTATTCTTATGTGACTACATTTTGTATCAATTGTCAAGAACAAACTTAACCAATTAATACTGTTCATCATTTTTATGTGATACTAATACGATTAGCATGATATAAACAGGATACCTAACACATGAATCTTAAAGGAGAACCTCTTTTCCGGAGATCCGATGGCTGAGACTCGTAAATCTATAGTATTTCAAGCACGTTTTGACATGTCTGAATTGCCCCAGGCCGTAAAAAGCATGCAAAGGCAAATGGAGCAAATGAATACGGGTACGCGCATGGCTCAGCAGGGCATGGGCGGAGTTATACCCAAGCCAGATGATATTCAGAAAAGTAAAACTGCCTTAATGCAGTTCATTCGAGAACAGGCGCAGCAACAAGAACGGCTCCTTGGTCTTATCAATAAACAGGCTGACAAAGTTAGCATGCTAAGTAACATTGATAAAAATTCCTTGAAAGATGAAAAAGAAAAAGAAAACGTAATTAATAGACAAATTCGTGCCAAAGAAAGACTTTTGGGCTTAGAAAGTGCATATGATTCTAGACAGAAAGTTTTAGGTCAAGCATTAGACGTCTCCGGAGGAGGACAATTAGGTGGAGGCAAAACCGTCAACGAATTGCTTTCTGGAGCCGCTAAACGATTTGTCATGCCCGCAGTTGTCTCTGCAATAGTTGGCGCTACAGCTAAAGCTATAACTCAATATGCGGCATTACCAAGAGAGATAATGACCGCCACGGGCGCGGCAACGCAAGGGCTGATTGGTACCCCATTACAAAATGTACAAACAGATTTAATTAAAACAATGGCTTTTAAAAAGGAATGGGGAGAATCCTTATCGTTGGCCTCTCAAGAAAGAGAAAGAGCGAACTTTTTAGGAGCAGCCCGTCTATTTTCTGCAAAAGGATTGGTGGGTCGGTTTGGCAGTGACTTATCGGGTATAATGGATTTTATTTCTCCTGGGACTGGTTCTGCAACCGTGGGACGCCTAGTAAATCCTTATGAGCAGGGATATCAAGCTGAACAAACTCAAATGCAAGCCCAACGTGCACAAGAGGTTTATGCTGCTAAACTACAAAGCGATCCAGCAAAAATGGCAGCTATTAATAAGTTCTCTCAAAATTACATGAGAGATTTGGCAGCTCAGCGGGCGATGGGCTTGTCAGATGATCAGTACTACGGTCGTGGTGGTTTTCAAGAAAGATTTAACAAAGGCGGATTTAACGAAGAGCTAGGTCTCGGTATGGCCGGACAAATTCAATCTGCCGGTGGCTCTACTAGAGGGGCAGCAGGACTATCTCTCCTCGGCTTGCAGGCACAAAGAGGCCTTGATCTAACTAATGCGGGGAGTATTTTAGGAAAGATAAGTGGTACAGCCGGCGGAGCAGGAGCTTCAGAACAAATATTTAGAAAATTAATGGAAGAATCTGTTAGGGCGGGATTAGATAAGAGTGAATTTAGAGAAGAACAAAGACGTTTTACAGATGCGGCCTCTGACATTTTGGCAGGTACAGGTGTAAAAACTGCGGCCGATGCCGCCATGGTATTGTCTGGGTTTACTAAATTTTTAGGCGGAGAATCCACTGTTCGTGGAATTCAAGGTGCAGTAGGAGCCTTTGAGCAAGTACAAGGTCTTACTTCTCAAACCAGTGGTCGTGGCGGAGCCATGCAAATGGCTAGTTTTATGAGAAATCCTAGGTTACGTAGATTAGGCGCCGCTGGATACGGAGAACTAATGAGAATGCCTGAAAAGGATATGGTTGCTTCTAATGAGGATATTATAGGAGCAGCAGCAGAAATTGGCATGGCACCAGAAAAGTTGGCAACAACCCTTAAGCAAATGAAAAGAAATGATATGTTGTTGACCCTAGGTCTTGATCCAATGGAAATAAAGGAGTTTGCAGATTCTGAAGAAGGAAAAGCCTTTAGGGCAAGCGGTGGAAGATCCACTGGAATGTTGAGCAGGAAGCATTTGGCCGTATGGAGAAAAATTCAAAAACAAACTCAATTTGGAACAGACTATAATGGCCCACAGGAGCAGGCAGCCTTAAATTTAGGTATTTTAGGTGGGGAGGGCGGACCTTCAACCGGTCTAGGGGCTATTCCAGGGGCCTCTAGAAGGGCTGATATTACTGTAGCTGCATCTGGACAAGTAGCTCAAGAGTTTCTAGAAAACTTTAGAGAATTTAGCAAAGCCATTACCCCCTCTACAGAAGCAGTTGCTGATTGGACAAAACAATTGATAATGTCTGCTACGGTGTTGCGATACACCGCCGCTGGGAATCAAGCTGCAGCTTTGAAAGCCTTATCTGAAGCTAACGCTAAAAATGCTACCAATGGTGGCCAACCACAGGTAACCACTCCTTCTTCTGAGTAATATGTATGTCTAACACTAAAGCGTACACATATTATATAGGACCACAGTCTAATCCACAAGAGTCTGCTAGTCCCACAGTTTCTGGTTCCTTGTCTGGCGCCGCTGCAGGCGCCGCCATCGGAGTAGGTTCTAGAGAAATTGGATTAATCAGTCAAACCAGTCCCACGTGGGTTCTTACTTTTGTTCGTTGGCAATATCGTGATACCTTACGCACCCCTACTTCTGCACCATCCTCAGTACGCGATCCATTAATAGTTCAAAGTGATTGCATAAGCGTTACCACTACCTTTAATAAAAATACGTTAACCCATAATATGACCGCATTGTTGCTAGAAACAGATACTAATTATGCAGACGCTATACATCCGGGTGATTTTGTTTTTGTTAACATTTTAAATTGGGAATCAGACGCTGAGGATGTAGCAATTAAAGCTTCCAAACAGCTTCCCATCAATGAACAAGATGATGGTTTTAAGGGATTTTATAAGATTCAAGGTGTTAGAAAACTTGCCATAGTAGATCCACAAACTGGTATAAAAACTGTCGCTATAAAAATAGATGGTTTTGCATTTACAGAATTTAATAATACTATTTATTTTAATCCCAATCTAATATTGCCCAAATTATTGGGCAATCAAGCACTTTTCATTAATAATATATCAGCAGCGTGGTCTCAGCTGATTAGTATGGCAGGAAAACCATATCTTCAAGAAATTCTTGCTTTTTTGATTCAAAGTTTAATAGGTTCTGGGGTTAACCCACAAGCACAACAGGCTAACGGTTTAGTTGTTAGTCCTAATATACATTTCCAAATGCCAATTTTGGTTAGTAGACTTTTAGGATTGACTGTTAATCCTACTATTCCTGCATTGAATGCCACCAGTTCTGCTACTATAGCGGCAAAAGATGTTTATAAATATTTATTTGGTATTCAACAATATTCCAGCGGGGCAAATCAAAAACTGCAAACTGGAATGAATCCTTCTAATTTAGAAAAATCTCAAAGATATCCTAATTTTCATTATACTACTCAGCCGTGTCCAGGAAATACTATTCTCAAGCCAGAATATTGGAATCAAGTAACATTGTGGTCTATTTTAAATCAATACACTAATGCTCCAATAAATGAATTGTTTAGTTCTCTAAAAATAGACCACGATACTGGTAGGGTATTGCCCACTATTGTATTTAGACAGATTCCCTTTACTTCCGAAGATTTTGCTTCCCAAATTCTTGGTGTAGGATTTAATGGTAGTGAGATAAAGTCAAGCACAGGTTCCATTCCTAGTGGTTCATTTCCAGTAACCCAATTTTTAACATTGCCGAGATGGAAGATAGGTTCTGAATCAGTTTTTAATACCGATCTTGGTACCGATGAAGCTGCACGAGTAAATTTTGTGCAGTATTACGCAAAGTCCACATTTGACAAACAGGGCACTGATATTTCTAATGAAACTGCAAGTGGAAATTATATTTTTGATCAAAAAGATGTTAATAGGAGCGGCTTACGTCCTATTGTAGTTCAAAATCAATTTGAAGATCTTCCTATTAATACAACAAAATATGCCAAAATATGGGCATATATTTATGGAGACGCCGTTATAGGCGGTCACCTAAAGATTAATGGTACGATAGAAAGTATAGGAATAGTAGAACCAATTGCTATCGGGGATAATTTAGAATTTGATAATACTGTTTTTCATATTGAGCAGATAACGCATAATGCGTCTATCAATAGAAGCAATGGAATGAAGACTTTTAGAACCACACTAAGTCTTAGCCATGGTGTAAACGTGAACAGTAGTGCGGTTGGTACAGTATACAGTCAAATGAATTATCCAGATGCATACCAGGATAGGGCCGTTGATTATCAAAATGAACAGATTTTACCAGGTGTTTCAGACAGTCAGGATACTACTAACAGGCCCAATAATGTTGATCAGCCACATTTACAAGATGTAGCATTCCCGCAACCCAATACAATCCCTAATAGAAATGGAGGCGGAAATAATAATGGATAATTTTTTACAGAATGGCGCAGTATTGCCACATGGATTGATAGGAGTAAACCAACAATCGGCAATGGCTGGATTCAATAAGAGTTATAGAAACACACAGCTAAGAATGGGCATAGTGATTTCTGCTTATGCAATTTCCGACACAAACAATGTCACCAAACTCACTACTGAATATGACGTCTTAGTCTTTGAACAAAATGAAAATCGTGGTTCTAGTATAATGACCTATAAAAACTGCATAGTAGCAGAGGGTGTGGGTTCTATTCCAGATTTTTTTGAAAAAACGTTGCGCGTGAGGGCGGGATCTCCGACCCCAATAAACACGTCTGGTCAGAATGGTGCGATAGTATTGATTCAATGTCTAGATGGTATGTCTGATAAAGCCATTATTATTGGGGCAATTACTCATCCAGATAGGGTTACTACTTTAGTAAATACTCAACCATATTTGCAGGGCGAATATAATGGACTAAATGTTACGATTGATAATGATGGTAGTGCAACGCTCACCTTTAAGGGGGCCACGGATAACAATGGTAAACAGGTAGATAGTTCACAGGGAAATACCGTAGTTCAGATAAAAACCGACGGTTCCTTTCAAATTAATCATTCTACCATTACCTTCACGCTTGATAAAAGTGGGGTGGCTACATTGACTACTAAGGGAGATGTTAATGTCAATTCGTCTGGCAAAGTAGCGATTAGTTCTACCGGTGATACAGATCTTACTGTTGGTGGAGACTGTAAGGCAACGGTATCTGGAAAATTGGTTGCTACTGCATCAGAGATTGATTTGAATGGGGATGCCGGAATGGTTGTCACCACAGTGACGAGTCCCCTAATCGATCTGATCTATGGAACTTTACAGCCTGGGGTTCCTACCGTAAAGGCCGGATAGTGATATGAAAATAATAAAAACATATTATGATAAAGAAAAGGGTTATACGTTAGTCGAATATGTATGTTCTAACTGTAAAGAACATAAAATTATTAGAAAGGAAAAGCTTAAAAAGAAAAAATATGATTTGTGCAATAGTTGCTACAATAAATCAGATTATAGAAAGATAACGGCACAAAAAATAGTAAGCAATAGGAGAAGTTTTAAGGGTAAGAAAAATCCAAATTTTAAGGGATTAATTTCATTCACATGTCCTTGCGGTAATCCGTTTCAAGTAGAGCAATCTAGAAAAGATACGGCAAAATATTGCTCTAATGATTGTAGACATATGCACAACGTGCTTCAAAAAACAAAATTGTCAGAAAGAAATAAGATTTCTGCTGTATCTGGCAAAGACAATCCACTATATACATCAATAGAATTAGCTTGTAGATGTGGAAATAAGTTTACGGTAAATCCATATAGAATCAAAAGATCTAAAAATGTTTACTGTTCTAGAAAATGTTCTGATCGATTCAAAATAGTAATTTCTAAACATATTTTATATAAAGACATAAAGTTTCGTTCTAGTTGGGAAGTTAAATATGCTCAATACTTAGATTCTCTAGGCTATTCATGGAAATATGAGCCAGAAGCCTTTGAAACCCCAGTTGGCTATTATACCCCCGATTTTTGGGTTCAAGACATAAACAGTTATGTAGAGGTTAAGGGATTCTTTAGAGATCAAAATGCTAAAGAAAAATTTGATTATTTTGGCACTAAATACCCAATAGTGTTGGTAAATAAAGAATGGTTTAAAGCCCATTCTATAGGGATTTAAATGCCACTATCAGGAGAAATTTTAGGCGGACTGATCGCAGCAAATTTGGCCGCAGACGGAGCTATTGGACCCAAACTAACTTCTTTTTCTTTAGCCGTTGGTACTGGGATCGTAGAAGCATTGGAAGGCATAGCGTTTGTTACAACAGACGTTGGCTTTGGTCCTATTCCTGTACCGCCCAGCACTGGCACCGGTATCGGTATTATAGGGCTTATTCCATCTGCCATGGCAGCATTGGCTCTTTCTACAATGAGTAGTCGGGGCCCAAAAGCGCCCACCTTCATGTTGGCAATAATGGACGCAGTGTCTGTGTATTTAGCCACCGCTGCGACATTAAATAGCATAAATCCTTTGGTAAGCATAGGCACTGCCACCATAACACCCGGCAGTTTTGTCGTTACCGTACCAGAAATGGAAGCTACTATTTTGGCAGCACTGCAGTCGGACGGAGCAATGGGCCCGCAATTATCCAATTTGTCTTTATCTATAGCTACCGGTGTGGTAGGTGGATTGTTGACTGGAACTGGAATTTTAATAATAGCTGGTTTACCTAGCCTAGTTCCTGCTACTGGGGCAGGCACTGGAATATTAACTTAGGTTTTTATGGACTTTAGAACTATTGCAGAATTTATGTACCCATATTGGATTTTAGGCGCCCTGGTAATGATGGCTGTAGTATGCGCAGGTCAAAGGCGTCTTTTGCGTATCGAGCTTAAGCCCATTTTGAAATGGTGTTTATGTTTAATTTTAATTACAGCAATAAGACTATTTTTGCTTAATACATTCGACTATTCAGGCCTTTTTGGAAAACCCACCGGTTTGATGATGATACCTTGGGTCGCATCCTTCACGGTGTTCTGGGAGGACGCGTGTCATGGCTTACCATTAGTAATTTTAGGCAGTTTAATAGGCACTGAGCGACGATGGGCACGTGCTGTTAACAAGCTTGCCATGATCCTTGTTTCCGTGTCTTTTGGATTAGGACATCTCTACCAGGGACCTTTGGTGGCATTGATTCTATCTTTTTACGTATCATACTCCGTTAAATATGGTAAGAAATACGGTTTCGGTACTGTAATTATATGTCACACGCTTTTCGATCTGGTGACTTTTCTCTTTATCAAGTATTTTATGGGAGCATAAATCAATTGTTTTCAATGAGTTAGCGTAATCCTTTGAACACAATCTTAATAGTATGTCATCAATTGGAGACTCTTTTAATTTAGGCGTACCGCAGGCAGTGCAGTCTATCAAGAATGCAGCCGGTATTGTTGCGTCCGTTAATAACAATAAGACTAGTTATAATGCAGCCTTACCTTGGGTAACTAGTAATATAAGTAGTACTTTTTTTCAATCTATTAGTATACAACCTGAAAGATGGGATCAATTATTCCCATATAGACTGTTAGTTATTGATTCTTTAACCAATAAGGTCGTTTCAGGGCCTCAAGGCGGTGCAACTGCCGCCGTACCAACTATTGCTGTAGCTCCCGGTACGTCAAGCGCTATTGTATCGTTTACTGCATCTAGTTCTTGGATTTTTCAATTGCCAATCTCTCCTCAACAGTTAACCATTTCAGAGCAATTTGCTATTCAGACCTCCGCCACACTACGTGGTATTCTAGAGGAACACTCTGGTTCTAGATTTAAGACTATAAATGCTCAAGGCACAATGGGGGTGTGGCCCTCCAGATCTAATGTTACTCAAAGCGCACCGAGTACTCCCGGAATTCTTCAATCAGTTTTTGGTGGCACTATCTCTGCGGTTGGTGGTTTAGTTGGACAGGTATCCAACGTTATCAATACCGCTACTACTGGTGCTACAGCTAATAAACCAGTTTCTTTAAGGCCAGAAACCTCTTTGTTTGGACAAACCAGTACTGGCTACTATCAAGCGTTAAAATTGCAACAGTTTTTAGAACAATATGTAGAAGCAAAAAGAGATCCTGCAAATTCTAGTTGGCGTTTAGTTTTTGATATTCCTAAACAGAATCAATCATATGTTGTTAGCCCAGTAACTTATGATTGGGTTCAAAACGCAAATCAACCGATGAAAATAGATTTTAGATTTCAATTGAAAGCATGGAGACGAATTCAATTAGACCAAACAACCACTCCAGCTTCTACGAATAATCAACCATTGACTGCAGGTATTTTGCAGAGAGTTTTAAATACGCTTACAGAAGCACAGCAAGCGTTAAGTGGTGCTACCAATCTAATTAGCGCAGTACGTTCTGATGTAAACAATATTTTTAATATATTTAGGCAATCCACACTTTTTGTTAAGGGATTGGCCGGTGTAGCTGCTACTACGGCAGATTTACCTACAGAGGTTGCATCGGGTTTTCAAAGTGCCATAGCCACCTCTATTAACACCTCTTCGTCCTCTATTTTGGCAAACGTAAGCGATCAGCAAACTGTAGCATCAGTTAAGGCTATTGCCAATATGTCAAATCAATCTGAGGGTTTGAGCTTATCTGCAGTTTCTAGTGGACAATTGGGCGCTTCTGCTGCTTCTTATCAATCTCTTAATCCGGTACAAAACGTACTTTCTAATCCCAATGCCAATTATCTTTTGTTTGCCCAAGTACCGGTTAGTTCACTTTCTTTATCTAATGCGCAAAATGCTACAGTACAAAATGTTCTTAATACGGCTAGCCAAACGACCATTGCACAATTAAAAGCATACAGGGCAACCGTTTTACAGCTAGCCCTTCAGTTGTCCAATAGTTTTGGCACTGGCTCTGCATATTATAACCAATTATTTGGATTACCGGCCCCCGCAGTAAGCTACGTTCCAATCACCGTAGATCAATATGAACTTTTAGATACTTTGTATGAATCGCTGGTAGCCTATGATATTTTAACAGCTTCCACTCAGATTGACGATCAATCGATAGTAGACAGCATGTCATACGTTGCTGGATTGGCAGCGACCGCCGATATAGCTTTTACAGTTCCAACTAGCAAAGTGTTAGTGCCAGTACCGTATGGATTAACAATTGAAGCAATTGCTGCTAGATATTTAGGCGATCCAGAATTGTGGCTAGAAATTGCCACCCTTAACGGACTGAGCGAACCCTATATAGATGAAATAGGATTTCAACTTCCATTGCTATCGAATGCTATCGCTAGACAGGTAGTGGTAAGTAGTGACTACGATTTATATATTGGACAAACTGTAACCCTTATCGGCGCAGGACAAACTTCTTCTTCTAGAACCATCTTAAAGATTGAGCAACTATCTACCACTAATTTCCTTTTGACTTTAGATGGACTACCCAACTTAGATAATTTCACTACAGCAGTAGGCTCGTACATACAGGTATATTTGCCCGGTACCGTAAATAGTCAACAGAAGATTTTTATCCCTAGCGATTTGCCAGTTCCGACCGTGTCCAATATCATTCCGCCTTCAGCTACTTCCGGCGATGCTCTGACAGCATTAAGTAAAGTTGATTGGCTCTTATCAGATGGTGGCGATCTGGTATTAAATCAATACGGTGATTTCAGGTATTCTTCTGGAATTACTAATATAATTCAAGCTTTGCGTATTAAATTCGGAACTCAAGCAGGAACAGTGCTCACACACCCCAATTTTGGGTTAAATGTGCGCGTAGGTTCTATTAGCTCTGAAGTGCAGCTGCAACAGCTTTATAACTCTATAAATGAAATGATAATTCAAGATCCTAGATTTCAGTATGTTTCTAATTTGCAGATTACACTCAATGGACCAACACTAGGTATTAATTTAGCTGTACAATTGCCTAATAATACTGGGGTTTTCCCTGTTTCATTTGCATTAACGACGCCAACTTAGTCAATGATATAGATAACATAAGGAACCCGAATCTTTATAATATGGCAACTCCAACCCAAAATATCCCCAATATTCAGTCATATGAGCAGTATCTCAGTGATATGCTTAGCAGTTATGCGGCTGCTCTTGGAATTAATGACTTTAATACTGGCTCCATTAACACCTCGTTCTTCGAGGCGGTTGCGCTTACCGCAGCGCGCGCATCGGGTGATCTCCTTCAAACTCTTAATCTTTTTAGCGTAGATCGTGCTACCGGAGACGCCCTACAGCGCTTGGCCCTTGAATACGGTGTCAATCCGGCACAAGCTCAATCGGCTGGCGGCCTTGTCAATATTATTGACACTAGTTTTACCAAAATTTCTACTACCATTTACGCCGGAACTCCTGCACCGAATATCGGAGCTACAACTATCAATGTTAGCGACGCCTCTTTATTCCCAGCTTCTGGGAGCGTGTATTTGGGCCGTGGTACCCCTAATATTGAAGGGCCCATACCTTACTCTATCCCACCGGCAAATGTAGGCTCTTATTGGACCATCACCCTTTCTGTGGCAACTACTAAATACCACAATCTGGGTGAAAGTATCATTTTGTCGCAAGGTGGCACCCGTACTATTGCGGCCAACGTAATCGTGGTTGCCCCTGGTGTTGGTACCAGTCCCGATATCCAATACGGTGTGGTTGCTCAAGCGGTAATTCTAGATGGCGAAACCGAAGTCGATAATGTTCCAGTTACAGCCCTTCTACCCGGTTCTGCTGGCAATGTACCCGCCGATTCAATAGTAGCATTCGCATCTCCCCCATTTCCCGGAGCATCTGTAATCAATCCCCTACCCTTCACAACCGGGACAGACAACGCAACGGATCAGCAACTGCGAGTACAAATTAAAAACGCATTAGCGTCACAGGGATTGGGAACTGCAACCGCTGTTGAAGCCGCACTATTAGGTGCCACCGCCACCGAATCAAGTGGCATTATAGATAGTATTATCAGCGATTCTTTAGTGACTAATACTAATGGCAGCTGCACGGTATATATAGACAATGGTACTGGATATGAAGAAACTTCTAATGGGGTTGGCCTAGAATTTATTGTAGATAGCGCATTAGGCGGTGAACAGTTTTTCCAGTTACAAACTGGCGGAACTCAAGCGCCGGTTGCACAGGCCTATTTACAAACAGAATTAGCAGAGCCATACGATCTGATAGGTGGCGATACTTTAGCGGTAGTTGTTGGTGGAATAACGTATCAGCACGTATTTGCCAATGCAGACTTTGCTTCTCCTGGTGCCGCCACTGCCTATGAAGTATCAGCATCTATTAATGCCGACACTGCTTTGGGATTTGAAGCGAGTACCGCAGGAAATGCGACGTTTGTCATAGTACGAGGAAAACAAGAATCTGGGGAGGATGTAATTTTTACTACTATCCCCACTACAAGTGGTAGAAACGCCGCTGTTTTGATGGGATTTCCTACAAGCACAATAGAAACTTTAAGGTTGTACAAAAATGGCACCCCGCTCAGTCAAGATGGAATAACGGCTTCGGTATTTACGCAGGCACAACAATTGTGGTCCAACACGATTGCTAATGGGGATACTTTGATTTTGTCTGTAGATGGCACTGCAGCCATTACATACACTATTACAAATGCAGATTTTATTGCTACTGGTCTATATACAAGCGTAAACAATGACAATTCACTCGCTTCCTGGATACAAGTTTTTAATAATATATTGACCGGAGTCACGGCTACAATAGTTGGCGATCAAATAGAATTGACCAGCAATTTAGGTGCCAATAACAGAGCTAATGTAACCATCAGTCCACTGTCCACCCTTGTTAATAAGGGCATGTTTTCAGCCACACTTGGATTGTCTTTTCAGGGCGCAGCATCGGATTACACGTTAGACCGCAATACCGCACAGTTTGAATTAGTTGTTCCCTTAGTGAAAGGAGATCAATTATCGGCTGGAAGTGCTAAAACCGCCGCGTTTGTACAAAGTACAAATTTTTCCAGTAATAGTATCACATTAGCGTCACCAGCGCATATTTGGATTCTCGTTGATACTGCAGGACAAATCATTCATTC
>Ga0265336_10000453_pt1 | contig 24925 bp, 46 predicted proteins | sample 42119metaG_FD_193583 | JGI IMG/M metagenome (GOLD analysis project Ga0265336, IMG submission 193583) | Rhizosphere microbial communities from Carex aquatilis grown in University of Washington, Seatle, WA, United States - 4-21-19 metaG | ecosystem: Host-associated > Plants > Roots > Rhizosphere...
GTATCCCTTGGGTATGCCGTGTTTACCGTGGACTGTTCCATCTTTGGTCATGTATGTTAGGGGATCAACATCACTATAGATATTGCCGCGTATCTGCCCTTGTGCGGGATACTTGTGATCCGCTTTATATACGTCTCCATTGGTCCGATCAATATAGCAATAGGCCCTAGTTGATGGATGACCTATCCTAATGATTTTAAAATACTTATGGCCCTTGACGATTCTGAGCTTAACTCCAGGATCAAGTAAGGTATTGCATACCTTGATAAACCGGAGTAATGGCCTAGTATATTCCTGGACTTTATATTTGAGATTGGGCATAAAAAATGGCTCCCCTAGTTAAAGGGAGCCATGGGAATTATTTGATGGACCGAACCCCTGCCGATATGGGGAATATCTTTCGATCACCGCCGAACCCTTCCCGCTTGAGCAGGATAATGACACCTTGAGCCGCTTCCTCTGTCGGGTGCTGGTCAGTGGATTCGGTAATATGCTGGCCAATAGTGCCGGGGGGCCAGATAGCCCACGATTCCCAGGTCATCGGGCCGCAGCGAACACCGGCATGGTGCTGGGCTGGAGAATCCGAACCCGCCGAGCGCGGATCGGGATCGGGTGGATTTTCTCCACCGGGATTTCCTCGACCTCCGGGGCCGCTTTCCGGGGCTTGGCAGCTTTCTGGATCTTGCGGCACTCACGGATCAGGGAAGCGTTCCCCTGCATTTCGCGCAGAGCGGTCCAGCCCATCGGGATTTTCTTTTTCATGTTTTCCTCCATGCACTAACTACGTTGGATTCGAGAGAAAAATCCCAGGAACCTTTCGATCCCTGGGAACCTAACTTCCCTGTCTGGTGGTTCCCCACACTCGCGCAATGGAGCGGGGGCCAGATGGGTCGCAGCTAGACGGACTGGGGCCACATGATCCTTGCGGCCTGGATGCTGGGGGCCTTGATGGTGGCGCAGACCACGATCCCCTTGGGGGCCTTGCTCATGATCCGGCCATCGGCCAGCTTGAAGTAGTTGTACAGCTTCTGAGCCTTGGTCGGCGCCGCAGCGGCGGGGGCCTTGAGGCCGAGGATGCCGAAGATGGGGGTCAGGATGGAGCGATTGAACTTGACCATTTGGTTTTCTCCGTGTGGGGATCATCCCCTCATGTAGTAGTTACGTTCCAGGTCCAGGGGAAATCCTAACTATTTTTCGGTTTTCCAAAATCCCCATGGTGGGGGTCGCACCAGCGCATAGGCCGAAGGCCAGGGCCGTTCCTCCCTGATAGATATACGAAAAATGTACAAGAAAAATCCCCGGTTTTTTAGGCCGGGGACATTCTTTTTGAGGCTTGTATTTATTCGGCTTCCTCTTCCTCCAATTCCAAGAGGGAGAATCCGACGCTTTCCAGCAGGGCGATGGCATCCGAACCGCTACCCTCGAATTTCACCTGGGAAAAGGCCGGGGTCTGAGCCATGGAAGAAAGCAAAGCCTGTTCCGCTGGATTGCTCATTTTCATGATGGCTTCGATGGTCTTTTCGGAAACCGTGGCCTTTTCGACCTTTTCCTGCCGCATGATGATGGTCTGGCCTTGCAGGGCCGGGGCGGCACTCAGGGCCTCACTGATGGCGTTGCGGAAGGTGGCATCGGCCAGCAGATCGGGGTTGATGAAGTACAGCTCCGGTTTGATTGTCTCGACGTTGAACGGGACGTTGAAGGCCGTAAACTTGGCCTGCGCGTCAGCACTCAGGGGGGCCAGGGTGGTCAGCTTTTTCAGGGCGAAGAGGGCCTTGCCGCAGCCATCCAGCAGGTTGAAGGACTCAGGCTTTTTGAGACCCGCACTCATTTCCAGAGCCAGGGAACGGCACTTATCCTTGAAGGTGACTTCCAGGGGCTTCATGAAGGCCGTCAGGCCATCCAGCAGCGACTTAGCCGCAGCGTAGACGGAGAACCCTTCCAGGTCCACCACGGAACGCTCAGGGCGCTTGCTCTTTTTGGGAGCGGCGACGATGGGGGCACTACCGAAGAGATCAGCCATGAGAGGCTCCTATGTGATCCGGGGATCGTTCCCCTGATGTAATATATACGTCCGGTTGGCTGAGAAAATCCTAGAAAAGATTGGGAATTTAGGCACCGCTGGGGGGAATCGAACCCCCTTGCCTCTAGTTCTATCGGTAGCGCCTTGCCGATTTTCCTAGAGACTTACCCATCCTTGCCAGGATGGGGCGCTGAAATCGACCACAGATCAGTCAGCGGCATGAATGGTTTAGGCCATGAATCCATGGTGGGGGTCGGCGGCGACTTCCCGCGCCTCGACCTTGCGGCACCCCTTGGCACCCCTGAAACGGCTGTCCAGCGAGGGGACAATTCGCTTGGCCTTGTCTTTGGCTTCCGTGACGGTGTAAGCCTGAACCCGGAACCCCACGGTGCAGCCAGCATCCTTGGAAGGGTAGCAAGTGCAATCGAAGATTTTCAGCGTTTTCATGGTTGTTTCCCTCTGAGTTAATTACGCTCATGGTCAGCTAAAGATCCGGTTTATTTTTAAAAAAGAAACCCAGCGGGATCAACTTTGGAACAGGGCAGGATCTATTGCCTATTAATAGGATCAATCCAAAGCCTCAGTAGTTGTCGCGTTTCGCGCTTTCCGTTGTGGGACTTATCCCTAGAGCATTAGCTCAACTTGGAAACCGCTGGATTTTTCACTCGCGGGGGGCCTCAACCTCCCTGTCTGAGTTATTTACGCCGAAACCGTCTGAAAAATCCAGGGTTTTTTCAGTTTTCCAAAAAACCCATGGTGGGGGTTGCGAAGCCTGGGCCTCCGGCCAGGGGCTTTCGTCCCTCTGATAGATATACGTCAGGGCAGGGGGAAAAATCCCAGAAAAGATTTTTAAGATTTTCGGGATTTATTTTCCAAAACCCACGTAATTACCGCATGAGCCTTGCCCAAATTTGGGTTGGGCCGAAAATCGGGAATACAGAAATGGCCTCCCTCCCCCCATTCAGGGGTTAGAAAGCCATGATTCAGATGCTATTTATGATTTCTTCAATATATTCTTTGGCCATTTTGAGATTTTCAATCTCGTAAACGCACATTCCAGTAGGCTTATGCGATATTCGATAGCGTCTCCGGGTTGGGCCAGTAGACTGAATCTCAAAATCGGGGTAGAGCAAAGCGAGGCTGGCAATGGAGTGGTTCACCACCCCCCTGTCTCTCCTCACAGGCCGTTCCGCTGGATAATATCTTCCACCACCGGACGCAGCATGGGATTTGTAAAGAATCCCTGTTTCTTCTTGCTCCAGAAGATCAGGCCATAGTCATTCAGCCCATGGAGAACATTGTGAATAATCCGCTGTTCACCCAGTTCTTCCAGGGCATCCACCGGGACACTACCAGGGGCCTTGAGAATTTTCTGAAGAATCTGAGCCACCAGTTTTTCTTCGGGAAGTTCAGGGGCCACCTGTTCCTTGTCCATGACCTTGACCTTTCGGGGTCCAGCAGCGACTTCCTTCGATTCCCCACGATTCATGGGCTTTTCCGGTTCTGGAACCTCTTCGGGAATGGGATCACTTGTCTCAAGGATCTTCATGGACTTGAGAAAATCCTTATCAGCCTGAGTAAACATTTTTTGCCTCCGTATCTAATATACGCTTCAACATTCCGAAAAATCTTACCTATTTTGCAACGATTCTAGGACACCTAGAACCCACCAGCCTTAGCGACGGTGAGAAGTTCAGGGTGTTGATTAATAACCCATACCAGCAGGTTCATGAGATCCACGCTTCCAGAATTATATCCACCTTCGGTTTCACATACCACAAGGATACGCCCAGCGTCATCCTTTTCCAGAGTGATTTTATCACTTCCGTTTCCACCTACCTCAGATATGTCACACAGATGTTCCATGTCTACTCCTTGCAATGATACTAGGACAAAGTGGTATAGGCCCGTAGGGATGCAGAGGCGGGGTGATACTTAACCTCGACTCCGTTCCGCATGATGGTGACTCGATGGGTTTCAAACCAAGGGATTGAACATCGGTCAAGTTCACTGATGGCTCTCTCCATGTTATCAAATTTATAGGGACTTCCACCCCCATTCACGATGACCTCTACCATACGTCCCTCCCTACCTAATACGTTCAAGGTACAGAGAAAATCCCAGGTATCTTTCAACCTGGGATCTTTTCTAGTTGTAGCTGACTCGACCACGCTGGATGGTCACTTCATTATCCACGATCACGATCCGGCCCATGTCATCCCGCTCTTCCCCGAACCAGCTTACCGATCCGTTCAGAATGTATCCCCAGGGTTCCAGGAAGTGTGAAATCAGGTAGTTGATCCAGGGAACGTAGTCATAGAACTTTTCCCCACCATCCCACTCGATCCCGGTTCCATCCGTAGTAGGTGCCCACTGACACCACAGCCCAGGCTGGTACATTGGGGGGCCATTGAAGTCCAGAATATCAGGGGTCCGGTCCTGTCCGTAGTTTTCACCGGAACCCACGAAGTACTCACCCTCCCTGCCCACATCAAGGCCCACAGCGAGGCGCAGGGGGTCCGGTAAGAGAGCCGCCTTCCCCTCATCCCGCTTCATACGGCGAGTCTTATTGAAGGCGTCCAGGTAAGCCTTGTGATTGGAAAAAAGAGGGTGGTCAAGCTTGAATTCCCCCTCGAAATCGGTATGGTAGCCCATGATTCTCTCCTATGAAAGTTCGGATCGAAAGACAACCTCATTGTGCAAATCTTTCAACATGCTCAACCTCCCCTGGGTCCGTTGTATTCACTCTGAGACGAATCGGTAATCTCCCCTTCCTCGATGACCACCCGACCCTGAAAAGCCATGCCCCGTTCATAGTATCGCAAGGTGATCTTGCAATCCTCAGCCATCCGGCCCAGCTTGATGATGACGGGGATTGGGGGTGCCCAGGCAGTCTGGAAGGAAATCTTGATCTTTTTGGTTTTCTCGAATTCCTTGAGAATGGGCGAAGTCACCTGATAGGCATTCCACTTAGTTCCCCAGTTCTCCACGCACCAGTCATACCCGCCCAGGTTGAACCCATCCTTGACGGTGAAATCTCCCATCTTATGAGAGAGAGCCGCAATTTCATCCATCTTTTTGAATTGTTCAGGATAGGGTAAAAGCGCGTTGAAATCGAACACCGCAGGTTCCTTATTCATCCCCAGCATGGACATAAGAGCTTCCACAGAATCTTTGGGGCCAGCGATGGTTAAATCATTCTCACAGTTATTGGGCATGGTTCTCCTCTCAGGTATATATACGTCCGTCTCGATCAGAAAATCTGATTAATCTTCCTCATGGGGGAAAAGACTCCGCATGGTCTGGGTTGAAACCTGATCGAAAGGAACGGAGCCGACCACTTTACAGGGGAAGTATCCATTCTCAGATGCAGTTCCGAAGCGGTTGAATTGATCGGCAACCTCTTGAAATCCCTTCCAGAATTCCAAGGCCCCATCATCGAAGTTCAGGATATAGGCATACTCGCAGAACAAGCTATCCTTGATGAACTCAATACTCTCCACCCGATGTTTGAGCGTCCCATCCAAGATGGCTTCAAGACAGCCCACACCCTGGTAAGATCGCAGCAGAGCATACCAATCGGTTTTGGCTCGATCAAAGCCTAGACCACCTCCAATTTCATTTCCTAGAATCCCCTGGTAATACAGAAAATTCTCTTCCGTTGGACTCCCGTGACTGTCCTCGATCACCTGGATATTCTGGAAATTCGTGAGGAACGTCTGCCGGAATTCAGGCTTTAACTTTCCCCTGACGAAGTTCACCACTTCGACTCCAAGCCCGTCTGGATAGGAATCACAGTGGTTATAAAAGCCATGGTCATAGCCATTGGTGCGAATACCTACAAGACCCCGTGTACTCATGCTACCTCCTTCGTATGTATTTCTTTTCCACCCCATTGCGAAGGATGGTAATGACATAGCTCTCGATGGTCGAACTGGATAGACCATCTAGGAAATCCTGACATTCCGTTGTACTATTATAAGTTATGTCATGAGCCAAGTCCTCCCCTTTGCGAAAATGAATATGCACTTGCTCCCGCGATACAGGGGAATATATCTCTTCAGCCAAATCATCCAGGTCCATCATATCATCTCCATGAAAATAGGGGGTGTTCATCCCATCCAAGTAACAAATCGAACTAGGGTTGTAGTAGCAATCCTGAGATCACTACGCAGGAAACCTAAAGGATTTCTCGCCGTGGAATTACTGCCTTCCCCGAAGGGATGGACTAACGACCCTGGACTTATAACCTACGGAATTATACCTGACTCATATGGCCCTAGTTTTCAGGGATCTTGGCGGGTCGCTGAACGAACCCCCTATGACCTAAATACGTCTCTGAGATGGGGAAAATCCCAGTTATTTTTGGTGGACCCTGCGGGACTCGAACCCGCGACACACGCCTTAAAAGGGCGGTACTCTACCAACTGAGTTAAGGGTCCATAGTTATTAGAGACTGGAACCCGCATCTCGCTCATAAAATCCTTCGAGTTCTTCTTTCAATCGGGCGTTTTCGAGCCTGAGAGCCTTTTCCTGCTCGGGAAGGGGGAAGGCTTTGGCTTCTTTCTTGTCCTGCTCTGCCTTCCACCGGAGAGCAATTTCGATGGTCGCAAAGACGATGGATTTCATCTTCGTCCCTTCGCCCAGCATCATCAGGGTGCGCCCAGCCTGTTCGGCAAGGAGTTGATCGAAGGTCATGTCTTTGAGGTCCATGGTGCCCTCCAGGGCAGGAGTCCGCATAACGGACAAAATCAGATGGTGTTGTGGACGATGTTGGTGAACTCGATGCCCTGCTCCTGGGTCTCCTGCTTCACGGTTCTCCACTTCTCCTCGAAGGTGGAATCCTCACGGTAGACGATGAGGTAGGAATCGCGGTGGCTGCGGAACTGAACCCGGCAGCGGAGACCGTGCTTGCGGCAGATCACCGCCGCCTTCTTCGCTTCTTCGTGTCGCCAGTCCAACATGGGAGCCTTTCGGGAGAGAACGGACAATCTCGGGATTACTTGGTTTCGGGGAGTTCCGCCAGGACACGCAGGAAGCAACCGGGGCAATGTCCCATGCCAACGAATTTGTGGTCGGGCGGGAAGTAGTGGACCAGCATCCTCGCCTTCTGGGGGATGACCTTGATGGTTTCCTCGACTTCTGTTTCGGTCATGGTCGCCATGGCTGGCTCCTACGGGTAACGGACAATCTAGGCGTTGATGATGTTGAGGATGGTTTGCAGGGTGCGCTCGACAGCCGGGAGGTCATCAGCCGCGCAGGACGCATAGAATGAACGATTCACAGGGCATCCGATCCATTCTTGAGGATGGTTTTCACCCCATTGCGGGTTGCATCCACGGTGGAATCCGCAGCCTTCCGCACATCACGATTGGTATTGTACAGGTGGAAAGCGAAGATGATGCCAGCGATCAGCAGGACGATCTTGAAGAATTTCATCATGGTTGTAACCTCCTTCCTTAATTACGGAAGATCCTAGCGAAAAATCCCAGGTATTTAGTGGGAATTCTCCCAGGTTTTAAGTTCCCCTTCCAGGTATTCAATGTGATCCAGGAGCCGGTCACACTCCTCCCAGGTGAGAGGAGTCTTGGCCTCCATCTTCTTCATGATGACTTTGCGTTCTTCAGGGGAAAGCGGTTCGATTTTCTTGGACATGGGTTGAGCCTCCTAACCTTATTTACGGTCAGAAGGCTCAAAAAATCCCATGAAATTGTCTAAACCTGGAAATAATGTGTTCCTCTTTTTTGACCCACGCGGCGGATAACCCCCTCATTCTCCAGACGCTTAAAGATATTCCTGAAGGTAGCCGGTTGGACTCCCGTGAAAACCTTTTGAGCCTGGAAGCAAGTGATTTCGCCATTGGTCTGGACGTATTCCTTGACCTTATCTTTCAGGGCATTGATGGCTTCCCGATTCCGGCGCGGGATGGTGACACGCCCATGCTCTTCCATATCTTCCTCATCCCCCTCTGAGTCCGTCAGGTTCATGGCTGGAAGATCCTCTTTCAGAGCATCCTTGATGGCGTCCTTAGCCATGGTGGGGATGCTGCGGAAAATCGTATCCTTGATGACGTTCTCGCCCAGCACTAGCTGCGAGTCATCTTCCAAGAGGAAATAGGGCTGATCCCGGTGAAACTCGGGATAGTCCCGTGTCTTGAACGTACCACGGGGAGTGACGATTTCAATCTGCATTTGAGTCCTCCAAAGCGAAATCCATCAGGATTTCTACCATATCTTACGGTATCTAACTTCGGAGTCAATAGGGCACCCGTATATTTGTACAATAAAAATCCCCAGGAGGGTTGAAGCCCCCTGGGGAAATTCAGTGAAGGTATTGTTAGAACTGGGAGGCCAGCAGCTTCCCGACCTTCTCCTGCTTGGCCGGATTGGTGTAGATACGGTAGCTATGGGTCGCATAGCTATAGAACTCCTTGAAGTACCGATTGCGCTCCAGGAAGGCGAAGGCGGTCTTGGTGTAGGGCAGATGCAGCGCCTTGATGTCACCGTAGGTCACGGCATGTTCCTGGTCCTTGACGAACTGGAGGATGGCCCGAATGGTGCGGGGCAGATCGGTCAGGTCGTAGACCACCGGGGCCGGGGTCGGAGTGACAGCGGGGGTTTCGGTCTGAGGCTGGTCGGAAGGGTTCTGAGTGGGTTCCATTTATGGACTCCTTGTGGATGCGGGGTTGATTCCCCGATGTAGAATATACGCTTGGATGTTCTGAAAAATCCTGCTAATCCGAAAATAATTCAACCAAATTTCAAAAGGTCTTGGTGGGGGATGGCCGCGAGTCTATCAAGGTCTTTCTTTGTAAGACATGCGATCAAGTTACTCGGGGTTTTACTGAGTAGACGAATGGCTAGGCTGGCTTCTTCCAAGGTTTCAAATTTGAGCCTGAAAGTTAAATTTCCTTCCTGCCGACAGTGCAGAATCTCGTAAGCGTTACGAATAACAAACATAGAAATACGCCAAGGCTTAGACTGTTCCCGGTAGTAGCGATACAAACCGTGGAAACATCTAAGCCTCAACGCTCGGTTGACTTGTTTTACTTCAACTACGTTTCTATCCACTCAGATACTCACTGAGACTATACATTGTATGCAGCAATAAACTTCCCACCATAGATTGAAATCCTGGGAAAAACTTCTCTAATTTCAGACAGGTAATCCATTTCCTTGCGATTTTCCTGCCAGCCCTTTGAGGTTATAGCCCCAACTCCAGAACCATCCCCCTCATAACAAGAAATAAATATCATTCCAAGCTGATCCACGGCACTGAATTTCCGCACCAGCGTTTTAACGTGCCGAAGGATATTCTTGCGAATCTGAGGTTCCTTGACTACATTCAATACATTGGCGATTGTTGCCGTGTCAGCAGGTTTCAGGAAAAGATCCCCCAACAACACACGATTCCATTCAGGGGTTCGGTTGAAGGGGTCATATACCAGATTGGTAACGCCCAGGTCGGTAAGGTAATCCGTAGCTGTATTGTATTTCCCGCCGCCGTAGTCCAGGTTCCGCAGACCCGATTGCCAGTTGATACGCTTATGCAGCGCAGGAATATGGTTGATGCAGGTATGCTCAGAGGTTATCCCCTGATTCAGCTTTGCAGCCTGATCCAAAGTGATGAGCGAATTGGGCATAGAACTCCTATCTGGTAGCGGCCTCGATAACCTTGCCGATCTTGGCCTTGAGATCATCAGAAATGAAAAAGGCCCTTGTCATACATGGCCCTTGGTTCCAGGCGCAGGCATTGACCTGGGCCAGAAGGAAAAGCATTTCCTGGGCAGTTTCAGGATTTTTCAGCACCGGGAAAAGATGCGGAAACCGTTTCGCTCGTTCCATCCTTGCCTCCATGGATTAATTACGTTCCCATTGCTCGAAAAATCCTAAATGATATGGGCCTTTTCCTCTTTCAAAACGTCCTGGGGAACCAGAAGTTGAACTTTGCTCAACCTGAATGCCAAGGTGGAAATGCCCCAAACATCCAGCAGATCAGCCATGGAATTTTCCGTGTCTGCAATGGAAGTGATAGCATCTTCCAGCCCGGTCTGAACCGCTTCCAGGGATTCCAGGCACATATCCGCTTCCAGGGTTTTACCCTTGGGGGTGTCCATCATCTTCCACCCTATATCAATGTCATCCACGATGGCCTGGATTGCGTCCAGATGACTATGCAGGGTAGCGAGTTGATCCACCATTTGCTCAATGGTTTTCTTGTTGATTGACGTTCCATCACTGAATCTCATGAAACCCTCCATGGGTTATATACGGCAGAATTACCAGGGAAATCCTGATTAAATAAAGATTTTCTGTTCCTGCAAAAGTTGGGTTTCCGGGGATAAGGTCACATGGAGACGGGGCATCCAGCGGGTTGCCAGATTAACTTTACGCCAGAGTGCGAGGGTTTCAGACATGGGGTTCCTCCTCCATGGGGGTTCCAAAATGTTTCTTCACGATGCCATCCTTGCCGACCACCCGATACCGCCGCGCAGCCATCCAGGGATGAGGATGGAAAAAGATAGAGGCATGGGAGATTTCAGGACTCTCCACCCGTTCCTTGGCAAACTTGATAGCCGACCAGGGAAACATGAAACCCTTGGTAGTCCAGCCCCATTTGTTCGGGCACTCCACACCCTTCCACATCAGATGGGCAACGAAAAACCCCTGCCAGGGAGCGTGTGCGTTATGCGGCCTGAACCACTTGGTCATCTTAACCTCCATGGACTAATTACGTATGGACCTCAGAGGAAATCCCCCCTAATTTTACATCAGAGTGATTGTCTGGCCCAGGTACTTCGCTTGGAGATACCGAAACTCAGATTCATTTAAGGGAAGATAATCTCCCAGGCAATGCTTTTGAATCAGGCCCATGCTTTCCAGGATATTGAGAATATCTTTGTTATCCACGGTTTCAGCCAGACCATGGGGGAGATATTCCATCACCCTTCGGATTTCGTCACGGGTCATCATACCGATTCTCACTTGACCCTGTTCCGGGGCTTCAAGATCCTGGGGTCGATAGGAGTTACACTTCCCGCCATCCCACTCCACCCGAATGGACAGTCTCTCCTGACTATTGGTTCCAGTGGCATCATTACGACTGACGGTCCCCTCGACATGGTGGGGGTTGTAGATGGCCTCTGGCCATCGCCTCCGACCCTCCTCTGACATGACCACCCGATCCCCTACCATCCAGAGCATGACCGTCCCTCCATAGTTATTTACGCTTCCCGCGTCTGGAAAATCCTAGGTATTTAACTTTTCTCGAACAACCCATGGTGGGGGTTGCGCCGGGACAGGCCCCCGGCAGGGGTCGTATCCCCTGCCTGATAGATATACGTCCGGTGTACAAGAAAAATCCCAGGAACCTTTCGATCCCTGGGAAACTCCAAACTGGAGGGGGTAGTTTGGAGATTAGTTATTCATATTGCTATGACTGTGATAGCCCTGGATTTTAAGATCCTCCAGGCAATCATGGCAGAATGAAAGAGGCTCACTGGGAAATTCCTGATCGAAAAAGAATCCGCCGGTATCATCGCAGGGCATACCGCAGTTATCGCAGCCCCCGTTGGGATCGAAAAGGATGGTTTCATCACCCTTGGTATATTCCGTGACCCGATCCGTGTCCACTTCCGCCAGGAGTGCATTGAAAGCCAGATCCTCCCGTTCAATGGAGTCCAGGGGCGGAGCATCCTTCAACTCCCGTTCAGACATTGCGACCACGGCATCATGTAAATCCTTGTCGCTCATGGATTCCACGATAGCATCCAGGTCAACATCAAGGGTTCCGGCCTTTTCACCCTTGGCAACCGTCTTGATGATGCCATTCGCCAGCTTGATTTCATAGTCGCTGGTCAGGCTAGAAGCCTTGCCGGTGGCACCCTTGACGGGCGGGACGTATCCCTTGTACCCGTATTCATCTTCCCGTTCCCACCAGCGATAGCCGTTCTGCCCAGCACCGCAGCCCCCGCCATAGGTGGTACCATAGGTGGTATAAGTGGTACGACCCTTGGTTTTGACCTCGAAGGGTACGAAGTCCTCATACCAGGGAGCCAGGACAGTCGATTCCGTAAATTCCGTGATTTCATTGTCGAAAAATCCGCAGAACTCAAGGGAAAGCCGCAGATGCCGCGCATCGCTGGAAATTGCATAGCCCCAGGGGCACTTTGCGACATGCAATACCTGATCGGAACGGTAGGCATACAGGCGACGATAGGCATCACTGAAAAGCAGACCGCACATGCCGGAAGTGTTTTTCAAAGCCTCTTCCATGCCGAACTTGGAAATGGCGATGCAAAGCTGGCCTGAATCGACGGGATGAGCCTTGACCTCTTCATCCTCCATCTTGACCTGGACGATGCCGTTATGAGCCAGGGTCAAATCCCCATGAACGAAAGGATGGGAATTTTCCACGGAACGCGCACCATGCGTCCCAAAGCGAGTGTGACCCGCAATCCAGCCGTTTTTCTTGGGTTTCCAGCAGGTATCCGTAAACTGTACCAGATCCTCCATGGATTCCCCGATCTTTCCCAGGCCCCGGAAAGGTTCATAGTCGTAAGACCAAAGGCCCCAGCTATGCCCCCCGCGAGTGTCATTCTCCCGCGCCAGAGTCCTGATAAGGAACCGGAGTTTCTGAGCGAACTCAGCACTTACCGCCATCGTAGGAATTACTGCGAACAATCCGCACATCGTTTGTTTCCCTCCATGTATTACATACGCTTGATCTATCTGAAAAATCCCAGGAAAAAACCATGGGTCAACCTTTTGAGAGTCAACCCATGGTGGGGGGTCGGGCCTAGTCCTCTTCCTCTTCCATGATGGGGGTTCCATCGGAACTCACCAGGGTCCGGGCGTTAGGCCCACGCTTACGGCCAGCATCGGCCCTTTTCTTCCTGGGCTTGGGTTCATGCCGGTAGGCATCGCCCACGACCTTACCATCAGGGTATTGTCCACCCATCCAGGTCTTGTGCATCTTGAAGAGATTGAAGGTAGAATCAGCCGAAAGATTGAGCAAACGCGCAACCTTGTCGATTTTTTCAGCCCCGCGCAGGTTCATGATGGCATCCACCAGGACCGCAACCTGAGTAGTGTCAAGGGTTTGCAGAGCGGTGAAAAGGTAATCCACGCTCTTTTGTGCAACCTCGGTACGGGTCAGATGCCATTCCAGATTGGCCGTGGAAGGGAAGATACGGAACTCCAGGGTATCCATGCGGATTGCCAGGGCGGGATAGCTGGAACCAGTGGCCCGGCGAAGGAAACGAGGGTAGCTGCCCTTACTGGAACGATAACCAAAGTGACCGTTGCAGAAGTGATTGGTACGCCGCCAGGGAGCAACCATTTCCTTGGAAAGCTCAATCATCGCCTTACCCCAATCCTGGAGCATGATCTCCGCAATATCGGCCTTGGCTTCGCTGGTCCGGTGAAGATCCCCGATCAGCTTGTACAGGTCCATCGCATTGACATGAACGTGATACCCGGCCCTCTGATGCTCGACCTGGACTTCCTGAGACAGCATCGCAGTAGCGAAGCCCCGGTAGGACTTTTCAATCTTGTCACCCGACATGGGCGAAGAGACATACTCATAACCGCTGGAAGGAATGGAACCATCGCTGGTAGCACCCCACAAGGGCAGGTTTTTGTTGAGCCAGCGGAACACGGAGGTTTTACGGCCACCCTCACCCGTTTCGATTTCCATCCCGATAGGACGCTCAGAGAACCTGGAAAAATCCGTTCCGGTGTCGATGGTCATGGTAACGTCCTTGTGGGAATAGTGCAGACGATCACCGCAGCACATATCCGCCCGTTCCTCAGACTCATAGATGTTGTTGCAATTCACGCAACGATGAGCCGAAAGCTGGGCCGCGCAATGGGCGCAGATGGCAACCTGGGTACCATCCATGAGGATCAGGGTCAGGGAGCCGTTATAGAAGCTCTCATGGCACTTGCCGCACTCATACACCCGCTGGGACCGATCCCGAATCCCGGCCTGAGAGAGAGTCAAGGGCCGCGCATGAAGCGATTCATTGCCGCCATCATAGTACGTCTTGACCTGATCCGCAGGATGGTAAACGTTGGAAAGCTGGCAATAGGCCATGGATTCCAAGCAAGTGGGGCAAAGGATCGCTTCGCCAGCACCCCGGCGCATTTCGGAAATCTTGGCCGAAGTCCCGCACTTGGAACAGACATGGACTCCCGAAGTTTCCCGATCTTTGATGATCTGCCGGAAAGCGGATTCCATCTGATTGAACAGACCGTCCATTTGGGACCGGAACTCGCTGGGATTGTCAGTGTAGATCGTAGGCATTTTGTGTTCCCTCCATGTATTACATACGGCGCGAATAGATAAATAATCCTGAATATCTTTGAAATATCTTTCCGGTTAGGAAACCTTGGCAATCATGCGCTCAACTTGAGACGCACTCTCACGGCGGGTATAGACACCCTTTTCCCAAATCTTGATGAGTCCATTTTCCTTGAGCAAGGTCAGAGCGGCAGACATATCCGCATCGGGAAATTGCCGGGAAAGTGAGTCAGTCGGGACACTGGCAGGGGCATCCTTGAGAAATTTCAGGATTCGAGCCAGTACGGGACTTTCAAGGGCATAGGACACGCTAACATCCTGCCCCTTCAAACGGGAGAACAAATAGATGATAGCCGAAGCATTGATCCGCTGGAAGCGGCCATCTTCAACCTTGATAACTTCAAGCTTGACCAGGGAATCCAGCACATCCTTAACGTCCCCTTGGGGCAGCTTGGAAAATGCATTGACGGGAATGGTTTCGCTTCCCATGAAAGCCTGGAGAATCTGAGTCTGAGTGGTACGGAGCGTATCCTTGACGGTGATACGCGCCTTGGAATCGTTCACGAAAACCCGCCGCTTGCCGGTATCCACGATGCCGGAAACCTGGGAGAACAGGGCATTGACGCAGCGCGTCATAGCGGCATAATCAACCCATTCACACTCAGGCCAATCACCCGAACAGGTGGGATACCCATAGTGCTTCGAGCAGAACTCGAATTTCTCCACGCCCAGCATTTCAAAAATAAGGGCGTTAGGGCCGGGAACCAGGGAGCCACGATCACTCCGGTATTCCATGTAGGACTCGTACACGATGTAGACCAATTCCACGATGTCCCCCCGCTGGTCTTTCAGCAGGAACGTCACTTCATCACGGTCCCTCAGCATTTCGGGTAGAGTCTGATTGCTATAGCTGGTCATTGTTGTTACCCTCCAGAGTAGATACGCCGTGAATCCATTAGAAATCCCAGGTATTTTTGACCTCTCACCCTGGGTTCGCACATCCCTTACATAGATACATACGGGGAAGTCATCGGGAAAATCCGAACATTCTTAAATATCTTTGAAATAACTTTGGGCTATGAAAGATTAGACCCCTGGCCGACCCCCACCATGGGGGTTTTGCCGGTATTTTTTGGTGAAAACCAATCCTCCTAGCCTAATTACGTAAGGCTAGGAGGAGAAATCCGATCTATCTTAGACCCAGTGTGACCTTTTCCTGCTTAATTTTTGCCATGAGATACCGGATCTTGTCAGGATCGGGAGCAGCCCAGCCACCGGGAACACGCTTGACCAGTTGAGTGGTAGAAAGTTTATCCCCGTCACGGGTTTTGTATTTGAGGCCCCGGAGAAGTGTTATATAGGGCGAAACATCGAATGCCGGATGTAGAATGGGGCCAGCGGCCAACCATTCCAGGACGGTATAGAACTCCCCCTTGCAGATATTTTTGCTAATGGGGTTCAGTAACTTGTCCTCGATGAGATCAAAGAGCGCGTTTGTAAGGCGCGTCAGGGCAGGCCAATCACAGGAGCTACAGACAGGCCAGCAGCCACCATTGGAACGATACCCATAGTGCAGAGACGCGAAATCATCCAGCTGGGGTCGGGACATGCCCAGGCCCTTGAACACTTCATCATTTCCACAGCCATGCCCATTCAGGAAAGTATGGTTCACGCAATACTTGAGATTGCGGCCCTCAATGACAAAAATAACGTAGTCATCTTTCCTGAGCAGCCGGGGCCTATTGTCGATGGTATAAAGGGTCATGTGTCCTCCACAAGATAATTACGTAGGCTGGACCGGGTAAATCCTAGATATGTTCATACTCGATATCTTCATCCAGGATCTTGGCCAACATGACCTTGATGGCTTTCGCAGCCCGTAGATCTTTCGGACCAATGCAGATCCCATGATCCATCCGGGTCAGCCCCAGGTTATACAGCAGATCCAGGTATACCGCATTCTCGCTGGTTCCAGGAATGCAGACCCCATTGGTCATCTGGATTTTCCGCAGGATTTTAGCCAGTTCATACTTGCAAGTCTTTGAAACATTAATCTTGGCAAATTCTTCCGTGTTGGGCTGGATGAAATCATACAGGGCCAGGACAAGGCGTGTCAGGGCCGGGAAATCCCCATGGTTACAGCAGGGCCAATCCCCACCCGATTCATTCTCATACCCATAGGCATCCATGGCGAATTTAACTTTGGCTCTCCAGTCCATCCCCAGCATGGTAAAGATACGGTCATTGTCACCACCCTCCGGGTAGAGGGTTCGGTTGCTCACATGGTCTGTAGTCACCATGTAAGTCAGATCCTTCAAACGGATCTTAAAAGGGAAAATAATGGTATCTCCCTCTTTCAAGAGGATGGGCCTCTCGTTTATCATGTAAGTTGCCATGCTTGCCCTCCAGAATAATTACGCTCCGAAGTACAGAAAAATCCCCGGTTTTTTAGGCCGGGGAAATAATTATGAAACGAGGGTTTGTCTGATGTTCATCCTGGAAAACCGTTGAAGCATTTCATTCAAGGCGCGAGGTTCCCGGTTGTAGTAGATATTCCGTTCCTTGCCATCAGGGCCGGTTTCCTTGACCTTTTCAATTAGGCCCGAAGCGATGTAAGGACGGAGGCAGTACTCCGCAAAATCCCTGTCCCTTTCATCGAAGCAATGCCGGTACTTATACCGCTTGATGCTTTCCCTTATACTGCCCAAGACCTGATTCATTCTCACGATGACCCTGATGTACTTTTCCGGGTTATCCAGACGGGCCTCGAAATCCACTTCTAAGGCTTCGCCCATGCACAGATCCAAAAGAGCATTGACCAGTTGAGTCATAGCCTGCCGCACCCGCGAGGAACCGGGACGATCATCATAGTCACCATCCTCATGATCGCCTTCGGGTTCAGGCCAATATCCGTCAATGTGATCTTCACATTCCACGGAATAGAAGCGGTTACAGAACTCCCGCTTACTGAGACCCAGGACACCAAAGATGGTATCATTGCCGCCCCATTCCTCCCCACGTTCCCGCAAGGATGGGCCATGATAACTATGAGACTGGAAATCCAGATAGTTGCTACAGAACTGATAGGGGTAGTCGATCCCGTCCACAGCAAACGTGACCATATCACCCTGTTCCAGAAGCATGGGTCGATGTTCCTTTGTGTACTCCATTAGCCCTCCACTTCCTATATACGTGCCAGGATCTTAAAAAATCCCAGAAATTTTAGCGAGTATAGGGGATTTCCTTATCGTTCCTGGTCAGCATGACCCGATATTCAGCGATGATTCCATCGGAAATCCCAGTTACATAGGCGAGGCATTCCGCCATATTGGAGTACTTCGTCCGTTGGATCAATCGGCTTCCTTTATAGAAATCCAACTGAACCCGATTTGCAGGATCGCCTACGATTTTTTCATAAAGGCTCATGAGTGGTCCCTCGTATATTCCCGTTCCATGCCATTCCTGCTCAGGATAATTTTATATGCGGAAACCGTGGAATCATCCAAGCCTTCAAGATAACCCAATGCCTCAGACATATAAGTATACTCGAAAGTGGTGATGTAATCTCCACTTCCCGCACAATAGAACATCAGCTTGACCCCAAATTTTTCATCGGTCCCGAAAAGAGCCTCACTCATACGTGGCCCAGCCTGCGCTGATTTTCCAGCAGGTTTTTCATGGCTTCCCCGCAAAGAATGGTGAAGATCGGGTCCAGGCTATCCCACCTGTAGATAGTCATGTCCAATTCACCATCCCTGCCCAGGGTTTTTAGGTTGTCCAGGGCCTTGGCTGAAATCGTATCCAGGGGCCGAAAAGCACACCCGCTAGTCCCGCCGAAAGGATGGACGCTCACCCTGAACTCATTTTCATGGACGTAAGCAATCATTTCCATTCGTTCCTCCATGGACTAATTACGTCCAGCGGATCAGGGAAATCCCAGCTATTTCTTGATGACCTCGATTTTTTCGACTTCACAGTGACCCATACCAGCATCGGCCACAGAATCCTCAGCCGCTTCCTTGGCACCCGCTTTGTCGGAAGCGTCCACCTGAATTTCCATGCGTCGGAGAATCTTGACGGTAACTTTATACGTTGGCATAGTTATTTCTCCTATTCCATGGGTTAATTACGTGAACTGAGCGCGAAAAATCTTGTTTTCCTCTTCCTCGCGTCTCTGTCTTGCCTCAGCCCAATCCAGGATGTAATTGTATCCCAGGGTTTGAAAGCCTTCCGGCACTTCCACGAACCACAGGATTTTCCGATCCTTGGTTAAGAGGGTAAAACCGCCGTTCATGACCCAGGCAGAAATCATTTCTCCATCCTTGATGCAAAGATTATCCAAGAGATAGAAATAGTTACTGTCCATTTGAATGACAATTTTTTTACTGATGATGCAGGGTTGACCAGCCATTAGCCCACTTCCTCCAAGGCCAGTTCCAGGATTTCCATGGAACGATGTTCACTAAATTCCGAGAACTCTTTCACCGTCTTAGGCGAGAGGCCCAGCAGCTTTGCCAGGGGCTTGAAATTGGCCCTCAGCCGCAGATGGGTAGCAGCATCCTTCCATTCCTTGAAGCCAGAGAGAGTATCCCCCTGAATGGTCTTATCCAGGTAATCCACCACCCGCTGGCAGAATTCAGCCCGAGCCAGGGTCAAATCAGGCCGATCAGCGATAGACCAGATACGGAACTCCATGGTGTTCACCCGCAGGGCTACCGCAGCATCCCCGAAGGGAAGGGACTTGGGCAAGAATTCCTTGCGATCCGAGCCGTTCCGATAACCGAAGCTATCGCTGCAATAGCAGTTTTCAGCACGATCAGAGTCCACCATACGGCGAACCACATCCACCAGCAGATCACCCCACTGGGAAATGAATTGCACACTGGCAGGCTTGGCCTTGATATGGCTGAATACATCCCGCATATCCACATGGATATGGCACCCCGCCGAATCATCGGTCATATCCACCCCATGCTTTTTCAGCAGGCGATAGACCTTATTGATATGCAGGGGAATAGCTCCACCGCTAACGGGAGGCGACACCAATTCCATGCCTCCATCATTGAGGGAACCATCTTCCTTGTACGCCCAGGTTCGCATGGAACGAATATACTCCCGCACGAACTTTCCCGCCGTAGCACCGTCACCCGTTTCGATTTCCACGCCGACCAGCCGCTTGGAAAACCTGGACGTAGCCTTGCCATGAACTTCCGGCCCAGGCTCGTACATGCCCAGGTCATAGAGATACCCGTCAAGGCAATTATCACAGACCATCCGGCCATCCCGCAGACGAGTACGGGAACCCTGAGTGGAATCACATTCATAGCACGATCTTGAAGCCACGGGTATCACCTCCATGCACTAACTACGCGGAAAGGGGTTGAGAAATCCAGGGAAATTCACGTTCAACATCATTACGTGTAACCATGAACCGATATTCCCGCTGATTGTCACAACTCAGTTGGTTATACCAATTTTTAAAGAGGCTAATGTCGGAGTACCCACGATTGCCAATAACTATACTATCATTGCGCCTAAGATAGATATTCACGATGACCTTGGGAGGATTTTCGATAGTCGGCATTACATGAATACCGGATCAAGCGTAACCACCCCATTCTGGACGATCATGCCGGGGATACGGTCGATGAAAGGATAGAGATCATCCAGCCCCGTGATTTTCTTCAATTCCTCCACGGTTACAGCACCACCCCGAACCAGGAAAACCAGCCACCGCTTGATGGTCAGTCTCTGCTCGGTTTTAAGCTGGTAGATGGTTCCGTCAATAGTCTGAATCTGATCGTCCAGGGCCTTTCTCAAGGCCATCAAACGATGCCTTTCCTCACCCTGCCGAACGATTTCATGCTCCCGATTGTCAATTTCGTCAGCGAATGCACTCATGAATGACCTCCATGGATTAATTACGTTGGATAGAGCCGGAAAATCTGAGGTATTTTCAGCAAAAACTCCCCATGGTGGGGGTTGCAGAGGGTGGACCTTCGGCCTCCCCCTGCTTTATATACGCTAGATTTCTCGAGAAAATCCCAATTAATGGATAGGGAACCAAACATCAGGACTTGAAGCCTTGAAACACATGAGACACTTATCACACGTTAGCTCTTTCGGGCCGTATCCAGGGCACATGATTGTAGTCTTGCCAACCTGCCCAATGGGTTTACCCATCCACGCCTTGCGCCAGCCAAGGGGAGCTTCGTACGCCTCAGCATCGCAGCTTGCGAATAATGAAACATTAGGAAGCTCACGCAGCTTTCGCAATTCTTGACGGAGACGGGGAACCCGCCAGGACCGCGTATAAGCCAGGAACCGGATATGCGGAAACATGGCGATGATGAAAATCCATTCCAGGATATACTTAGGTGAAAAGAAATCACCACTTACATGGATACGAAAAACCTTTCGACGGGTCTTACTCAACTCCCGTATGATATCCACTTTCCAATCCGTAGTTAAAACCAGATCGAGGTTCCCGTCATATGCCTTTCTCACGGGCGGATATTGTTTATAATAGCCCGTCACATAACAGGCTTTGGTACATAGCGTAGTCTTACCAGGGCAAGTATCACCCGCAACGATGGAAAAGCTGGTGATCTTACCCAGCTTGGAATTGTGTTTCGATATACTAAGGTCCATGACCCCTCCGAGGGTGAATACGCCCAGGGCAGATCAAAAATCCCAAGAAAGTTTTTCGGATTTTTGGGCTGAAACCCACGTATTAACTATAGATCAGGGGTTCTGCAGGACTCCGAAATCTTCAAGTGGGGAGTTTGTAAAGGGTGAAAGGGTGAGTTACAAACTCCCCAAGCGGTAAAGGGAAGCCGGGATGGTGAAACCGGGAAGCCTTCCACGAACCGCTCACATGGGAACCTTCCCTAGTCTGGAACGGCTAGGGAAGGGAAGCCCAAAAGTTCAGAGGTCCAACCGGACTTTTTAAAATCCGGCCCCGGAGACCCCAGGGGGAAGTGTATCTAAATTTCCTGCAAGCCAGGACCAACGGTCATGGTGGGGGGTGCCGCGAGATAGGCCGAAGGCCAGGGTAATTAACCCTCTGGAATAGATACGCGGGGAACCTGAAGAAAATCCCAGAAATTTTTCAGTCTGAAGGATTTTTTTCGAGATGGGGACGTATACCCTATAACCCCATGGTGGGGGGTGGATCTCCTCCATGGTGGGGGATGGATCTGGGAGATCTGGGGACGGTCATGGTGGGGGGTGAAGGGAAAGCGAAATCCCCATGGTGGGGGATGGACTTCAGGCGAATTACCTAATCGACTCATGAGCAAATCGAGCGTAAATTACCTAAGGGTTTTACAATCAGCAGTTATATGCAGTTAGTCCATTTTGACAATGATGCGATTACCAAGCCTAATCGAATCACGGATGGCCAGCCCCAGATGTCCCCCTGGCGCTGAGGCGCAAATGGTGGTATAATGAGACATCTCCACCTCTTCAGGCTGAGGTGCCTTCTGGGCATGGTGGGGGGTGGATCTTAAGCGAATTCGATCCCGTGCGGGGATTGAGGAAGCAATCTCCTCATCCCCGCACGGGTATTAATTTATTTATGAAACTGCTCTCGGTAAAATAACTTTGAGATGCCCGTGCCTTCTCTTGCCACAAGTTTCTGAAAAGAGTTGTGGCAAGGTTCAAAGTTATTTGGGGCAGAGGACTAACCGATTTGGTTAATGGCTCGACAGAAAATGTCGCTGAAGCTCGGATAATTATCTGGAGACCTCACCTCGGGATTTTGAGGTGACTCCATAGTTATTTGGCCCTGACCGTAACCGACCGTAACAAGACGTAAGCCAGGATAAACCTTGGTAAACTTCCTATAACTCCCCATAGTTATTTTTTCTGAACCCGTCACGGAGTTATCGCTAGCGATAACCGAAAGTTTTCTTAGTGGCGCAGATGAGACAAACCCGCCATTTGGCGGAAAATAACTTTGAAACCACCTCCCACACCCTAGTTATGCAACGATACTGGGACATGGTGGGGGTGGGTTTCTGGATACCTATGGGTACACACAAAGACTGGCCCATCCCTGAGACTGCCCCTAGTATACTTTTTAAGAGTATTTATATAAGCCCTGGAGTTACTAGAGAACCGTAGAATCTAATATAGATTCTCTATCTCAGGGGGGGCTGTCAATGGGTCACTGGGCCAGTCCGTGGACTGCTACTCTATCATACTGTATTACTTCCTGCTTCGCCAATAAACTTTTTGCAACGATTCTGGGACATACACTTTAATGATTAGTTAATCCTGACTATGCCTGGACTTCACCTAGGATCAACACTTACGTTTTCTTTTTGATGATTTATAAATAGAAAAATGCTGATCTCATCCCTGTGAACATCTAACTGCCGATCTTAATCCGAGTGGATCTGACCTATAAGGTCAGTCATCTAGGTATCGGTATGGAGTGCTATCTGGGGTAACTCGATACAAAGTCGAGACCGCCAACTCCAAGAAGAATATATCAATGGGTCACTGAGACCAGCACTTCTACTGCACTTGATATACGCTAGCACTTCTGAAAAAATCCTGACTTCAGAAACTTTTTTTATTCGACTACCACCAGACAGGCTTCATAAAAATTACCCATAGCCATTTCATCGCCGCCGAACCACTTACAACGCCAGAGTCCCTCAGTTGACTGTGCCATACCTAGTATACGCATCGACTTCCTAAAAAATCCAACTATTTTTTATTCATTTCTACAGCTTGTGTTAACGGGTATTATGTCTCCTTTTCATAAGAAATTCTGATTGAAAACAGGTTACTTACACTCGCACCATGAATAGATTAACGGGCACTTTGTGCCCTTATGAATTACTTACATGGAATTTTTCGATGCTAATTATGAATGGCCTTTCAAGGGAAAGACCCAGACCTACCTATGGAAATACATGTGGAAGGTTGGCATCAACTATATAATTGGTGTCGGATTTTTGACACCCGTTGAAATTCTCAAATGGACTAACTCAAACAAAATTAACAAATGCATTTTCCCTTATGGTTCATATGCTTAAATCTCTTATAACTTAGGCATGTAACCAAGTAGGGTTTTTCCTACCTTTCTCTGGTAGGGTATGGCAAAAACATTATAAAGTGCCAGAGACACCTTGCTTTTTCTCAGGTATGGGTTATAGTATCCCTAGTTCATCATCCTAAACTACCAAGACCTGAAGCCGAAAGTCAAAAGAAACCTAAGGAGACCCTGGAATGGACTACCAAGACCTGAAGCCGAAAGTCAAAGCTCTCTTGACAGACCTCGCCCTTCATGGCGGCTTGACCATGACCCAAGAGCAAGTCTGTAACCAATTTGATCTTGACTACAGATCACCATTCCTCAAGATGGCTCTCTACGAAGCCTCAGTGGAGTCCTGGAGAGAATCAGGGGTTCTCCTCTCAGCCCTCGTTATCAATTCAGTCACTGGCCTGCCTGACAGCAGTTTCTTCGCTCTGTGTGAAGAGCTTGGTCGCAGACCCATGCGAAAGAATGATATGTGGGAACGAGAACTTGCACGAATCAATGAATGTTTTCAAGATCGCGTCCCTGCATAAAAAACTGAAAGGTTAGGATTTTTTGGGATCTACTAGCGTATATATACTGTAGGCGGAACCCATAGCTCCTAGACAATCAGTTAATGTATAGTTAATGTCAAATATGCAGTGACTTCACCTAGGATCAACACTTACGTTAGCATGACGATTAATGAAACATAACAACCCCAACATAGACATCTGGTCCATCGAGAAGGTGGAACATGATCAGCATCTCTTCTGGTTCCTGACCAGGGTCGAGGAGGCTGAATTAAAACATCAGCATGGACCCTTCAGAAGTCTTCAAGCTCTCCTCCAGTTTGCCCGTGCCAAGAACATAGTTCCCAGAACAAATTACGTAGAGACCATGGTGGGGGGTGGGCCAGCGCGTAGGCCGAAGGCCATGGCGATTGCCCCCTCTAGACTATCTACGTAGGGACCTGGGCGAAGATCCTAACTACTTTTCATAAAATCCTCATAACCTCGGGCCTCACCTGTGCCGCCATAGCGGCCTGGGTGCTGGCCCCATCATTTATTTCACTTGGATGGGATTTTATCAGACTTCCCCACGTATATAAAGTAGCTCAGGGCCAACTCACTGGCCCCATAAATGGAGAATAAGATGGATTAAATGGCTCATGGCCGCTGTGGCGGCATGGAGCAGAACCTCTGGGAAATTTCCAATCGAAAAAGCACCAATGACTAGCGGGTTTTTAATTGGGTATGATCTGCCTAGTTAATTTACCTCTCGTAATTGATCTCAATTAATTTTCGGTGGGTGACAGTGGAAAATTCTGAAGAACGATGGGCAAAAATGGAGTTTATGGAAGTGGGCTAAATAGGGCACTTAAATTAAAGATAGGCTTGGTCTGAATTCTCTCAGATCAGTTTATCAGACTTCTCCATGTACAAAATCTCGACCCTTGCGCTTCTCCAGGCCGCAAAGCGGCATCGAGTTGGCCCCTGGGCTTCTGATCAGTAGTGTAGGTTATGGAGTTATTGAGGGAAATGGCCAAATTAGCTATTTTAGCTATTGGG
>Ga0265336_10000462_pt1 | contig 24475 bp, 26 predicted proteins | sample 42119metaG_FD_193583 | JGI IMG/M metagenome (GOLD analysis project Ga0265336, IMG submission 193583) | Rhizosphere microbial communities from Carex aquatilis grown in University of Washington, Seatle, WA, United States - 4-21-19 metaG | ecosystem: Host-associated > Plants > Roots > Rhizosphere...
CACCGTGCAAATAGGTAAGCGGCTGGCCTAAGGTAATCAAAATAAAAAGGGTAGTCGTGTGGGGCGACTACCCTCTGGGCGGTGGGAACGCCCGTGGGAAAAGGGCTAAAGAAAGGGGCTTTGGTTTCGAAGCCGTGGCCCCTACTGGCACTTCCGTGCGCCTCTGTGTTGGGATGATACCACACACTGTCGCCTCCTGCTATACTCCCTCCTTTCGGGAAATGAGTTTGCCCTCTTGCATGAGCCGTTGAGCGTCGGCCCACGTGAACAAAGGCGTGTCAATGTGCCTGACCAGACGGTCTTCGTACAATGAAATGAGCAAGTACTGGCAAGCAATAAGAATGAAGGTCGGCAAAAACTGTTCAGTTTTGTAACCTTCCCACAACATGATTTCTCGGCCTTTGTCCAGCTTGTAGCTGTCGCAGATTTCCGAGAATATCTGCCGAGGACTCACCTCATATTCAGAAGCGGTTTTTACCAGTGCGTCCATACATCACCACCTTCCTAAGAACAACCTCGGCATATTATACGCCTGTCGGGGATAGGCTCAAAAAAACCTGCAAAGAACAAATAGGCCACCGATAACAAAACCAGCACCGTACACCACCACCACAATTTTTAGAATGAACATCATAAAATTGGCTTTTTGAGGGCGATGAACCACAACAAAAAGCTAAAAGAGAAAATAACAGCCGTCTGGTAGCCTAGTTGCCACACGAAAGCGCTGAACATTGAGGTAAATAAAATGACGGCAAAATGTTTGGGGAATAGTGCCATTGTGTTATTGCTGACTGAAAAGGCTCAAAAAAAAGTTTACCAGTCTTTGTTGCCACGAAATGATTGCGGGATTCGGTATCATTTGCCCTGGATTAGTAGGATGCGGAACAAACTTAGTAACGAAGGTAAAAATGTCTACCATTCTTGGAGTACCTAGATAGTTGTTGCTGTCAAAATTCTGAACACCATTAGGCACCTCAGTTCCGAAACTTTGAAGTGCTTGGATAGTCGGCACGCTGTTAGAAAGATACGCACGATGGGCGCACATAAAATGTCCTTCATCGCTTTGTCCGGCATAACGGGGATAGTTTGAAAGCCAAAATTCGGGCGCACCACCGTCAAAATGTGAGTCAATATGCCAGAGGACTGCTACATTATCCCTGATTGCCTCAGCAATGGCCTCAGGAGTGTTATCAACGCTTACTTTGACCCAACCACCGTACTTTGTTTCCAAAATCATATTAGGGGGCGTTTCAAACGAAGTATCCAAGAAAAGCGCCTCATCGGTTGTGCCGTCGGGATAATATGAGGATAGGATAGCTTCTTCTAAAGCACCGACATTAGCAATTTGATTTTGTAAATCTCCATCAGTTGCACCTCCTCCGTAAGGGTAACGAATAGGAGCATAAATACTTCTTGCCGAAATTTCTGTATAGGGGAGATTGTGTAAAACGGCATAGACAATGCCGACCCAATAAGCACCGGCCTGTCCTGAGCAGGAATATGATTGGTGCTGGTCTTTGATTTTAATGGGGCCGATTTTAGAGAGCCGTGCGTCAATCATCGCAGGGTCATTGTTCCAATCAAACGGTTTTGCCGCACGAGCTAGTTTAGAACGAAAAACATTGCGTATTTTATGCGATATCTTCGCTCTTAAATCAGTGCGTGCACCACCTTGTAATTTACAAGGGTTCATTTTTGTAATTGGCTAATCTGTGTTTTTAATTCAGAGCGGGCGGTTTGAAAAGTATAAATTACTAACCCTATAATAGCACCGCCAATAAGTATCACCATAGATGACCCTCCTAAAATACGATTACGCCAACCCTCCAATGAAGTGACACGGCCATTTGTTCGCATGGTCTGCGCTTCAATACGCTTCAAATACTCAATCACCTCTGTGTGTTGAGCATCAAGTTCACGATTGGAGTAAGGAGTTTCCATGTCATTGGCACGCAATACACACTTTAGCCTCGTCGTCTGCGGGGTCTTCGGGAATAGTAAGAACTCGTGATTTAATCTTTTTGAACTCTTCTATCTTCTGTTGTTTTTGTTCTTCGGTCATGTTCGTTATTATACATCACTGATAACACCGCCAGTAGAAGCATTGGTAAATGGGTTGCCCCTCTTCCCTGAATCAGCGGCTCCCGTCGTAGAAGAAAATGTTAAACCAGATTCAAGACGAGTAGAATCAACAACCAGTTGACCCATTGTTGCGACAGACGCCACTGCCGCAATCACCATCGCCTTGTTGTTGGCATTGTCGTAGTCTTCACAGTATAAAATCGGATTACCGCCCGTGTATTCAATGTACGGGTCGGCAACCTGGTCGGCTCCCATCAATGGAGTGCCGTCAGCGGCCCAGATAAGGTCGGGGCGAACAAACATAACGATATCGCCAGGACCGTGGAGATAGTTTACTCCGTCCCAGGTTCGTGCCATATAGTTTATAGAATAAGCGGCAGACGGTGCTGGGGAACCCGCAATGTCTCCATGCCCCCATTTATACGTACTGCCGTCCGGTGATGTCCAGCTCCACGGACCACCGAGAATCTGGCCAGTTTTGAAGTCGGGAGCCATAGATGCGACAACCGTAGCGGCCGCTGTTTCGTTCACTAACTGCGTTCCGCCCTTGAACGTGAGCGTTGTGGTGCCGACAGTAGCCACGACAAACTGCCCGTTGTTGCCGGAATTGGTGAACCCTTTGATTGAAATGGTATCAAGAACCGCCACGCCGTCTCCAGAAAAACTACCTGATGCGCGCGTGAGTGTCGCGGTAGAAGCGGTGATAGTTAAATTCCCCGTGCTCGCTAGGGTGCGGGCATTTTGCGTTTGGCTGACGTAACTTAATTCTGCCGATTGAGCCGGAGAACCTTTTAGAGAACCACCATCAGTCGCTTGGGTTGGGAGGGCCATTGAAAACATATTAGGCCCTGTGGCAGTTCCCATTTGAAACGATACGCCGCCGACACCTGATGCCTCAATATCCATCTGCACTTGCGTTCCCGCTTGGTAGATGAAGTGATTGCCGAAACCGTTATTGCCCCACGTACTGTTTTTGAGGTTGTTGAGCAGTGTTATCGGCGTTGTCCATGTCTCACCACCGTCAGTGGAGAAGGAACAGCGATAAGGATAGTTGGTGAAGTCGTTGACCCACACCATCATAAAGCCGTCGCCCATGGCATACCCTCCGCAAGCCACGGTATCACCAGTATTGGCCGCGTCGGTAATGACCGGATTGGCCGCGTCACGAGTCCAGTGGATACGGTCAGCAGAAGTAGCATGACAAATGGTGTGGTGGTTTAAGCCAGCGTCGTAGAACATGTGCCACGTACCATTGAATTTTCCGTTGGTAAGGCCGGGCAAGATTGTTGACTCTTGCGCCATGCCCTGCGTACCTGAAAGACCAGCTCTTTCTGCCGTCGCCGTGCCGTCAATACACGTAATTGGCTTTGCCCATTTACCCTGGACAGCGAGACCATTCTGAATACCATCCAACTGCGTGATGTTGTCGTAAGGTTGCATGAGGAATACCCCACAGTTGATTTCCCACGCTGTCAGTTCAACATTGTGAAATGTCGGAACCATGATGAAGGCAACGGAGGCAAGTGAGCCGGGGCCGCTACCCGTATCCAATCCGCCAAAGGTGATTTTCGCCGTGAGAGCGTTGGAATATGCCGCCGTGCTTGTTGGGTCAAAGTAATAACGGATACCCTGAATGAAGACCTGAAAACCCGTTGGGCCGCAAACAATTGCGATGTGTTCAATGGTTGAGTTAAATACGTTGTTGGTGGTGAACGTGCTTGTCACGCCGCCTACTTTTCTGGTGAACGTAAGACCGTTGGAACCGTTGCACTGAATGAACCAATTGTTATTAGAATCTCCGTACCACGAAGCGATGTAACCAGTTCCGGCCTGTAGCAACCAGAGTTTGAGAGTGAAAGCGGCAGGCATGGCGATTGCAGGCGTCTGCATGGCACCACTGCCACCAAATTGAACACCGGAGTTTGAACCACTAAAAGCAATAGCGTCCGGCATATTCCCCGCAAATTGACCAATTCGCAAACGATATTGGCGTCCCCAGCCCAAGTCTGAAATGGAACGTGTGCCACCTATGGTGCCGGATTTTGTGAGGCTCCCCGTTATGCCCGTGGAATCAACGTATGGGCCGGTAGTATCGGCAAAGGTTGTCCATACGCCAATAGAACCACGTTCGGTTGATTTTGGAATATCAAGGGTATTCTGGCTATTGGAAACAGCCGAAGCTCCAGTATTGCCCCACTGAAGAAGCAGGGAAGTGGCGGAGGTATCATTCGGAATACGGATACGCATCCGAGCTATTGAACGAAAAATGAATCGGTCAAAAGAATAGTTGCAGAGGGTCGTACCATCGGCTTTAGTGACACGCCAGTCACTGCCGTCGGGATTGCTCGCACCCCAAATAGGATGGTTGGGTCCGACGTCGAAAAACATCGTCTTATTCGCTGGGTGTGCGCCAGAGTATTTGATATTAACCGTGTCTTGATAGTGCCATCCTGAGAGCATAGAGGGAATTTTTTAATTAGTTTGCCCCGCGTAATTAGTTATCGCGAACCACTACGGTACAGGTGTATGCCTGAGATGAGGTTGATGATTTCCCTGTAATCAGAAGCATACTTGCTGCCGACATGGGAATGTTGTCGAGACCCTCATAGTTAGAATTATAGGTATATGAACCACTATCAAGAAGAACGGAACGCTGGGTCAATTCTCCCGTCGAAGTGTTATAGAGACACAGAGGAATCCATGTTACTCCTCCATCAGGAGAATAGTAATAGTAGAACGTGGCATTATTACCTGAAGCAGCGGTTAGATACGCCGACAGTTGAGATTTTGCCATGCTATTAAGACCGGCAATCAGAAACACTGGCGTCTCGGTAGCATTAAGATTTCCCAGAAGAGCATTAAAGGAGGTGGAAATTAAAGAACCTTGCCACGAGAGGGCAGACTTGCTCGCATCATTTGCTACAAATCTCGCTGGGTCATATTGCACGATTGAATTCATATTATTCAGATGATTGGTCTACGACCTTTTCCTCTACTTTTTCCTCTACTTGCACCTCCTCAAAAAGAGGAGCGTGCTTATCGAGAATTTCTACCGCATCAGCGTCAGTTACTTCAGTTTCCTTTGTTTCCAACTGAATGGTTCTGCCATCATTCATCTTCACGATATGCGGAACCATCCAGGCGTGTTTGAGAGTTATTTTCATATTAGCGATACCATTCGAACGAATAAGTACCAGCGAGAGTGCTTGTGGCACTAACAATGGCGTACTGAGCAGTATTGAAGGCACCCACAGAAGATGAGGTGGCAAAACCAACGACATATTCACTCGGACCAACAAGAATCTCAACTTGTGAAGCAGAGCCAGGATATTGATTGGAACGAGTGTCAGCAATTGCTCCCGATGTGTAGGCAAAGAGCGATGAGGTAGCAAGTGAGTTCGTGCTAATCAAACTCGGTGAGATGTTATTTCCGTTCGGACCGTTGTAGGAAATGCCCGTGGCTTGCGTGGAAGTACCAACCATAAGAGTCGTGGAAGCTGCGGCATTAGTGCCGTAGATTTCCGAGAAAACTAAAGTTGAAGTCGCGCTAAATGGATTTTGAATAGCGAAGAGCGTGGTTGAACCCTGATAACTTGTGGTAACAGGATTACCATTCTGAATCGAGTAGTTGTTTGCAGGACCAAAAGTACCTGAAGTCACTATTTGGTTTAATCCGTTCTCATTCAAACCGCCATTTGGGTCAACAGGATTTGTAGTGTACTTGAGTGCCAAACCAGTTTGAGAACTGACCGAGGAGGACTGGGAGAAAGCTCCCGCCGTAGCCTGCCGGTGTGTAAGCATATACACACCGAAGACCACAAGCACAACAATTAAGATACCGATAAGAATTTTACTTGTAGTGTTCATAGCTTTTAATTATGAGGCTAATAACACCTAGCCCGTGAAGGAGATGTTGTTTCCGAGGGAGGAAAGAACGTGCCTCCACTCCACGAAACCGTAACTGAATTCTTCCTTAATCTTGTACATGATGGAATCAGTGTAGATATCGCGTTCTGTGCGTTGCTGGAGGGGGACGAATTCAATACGAACCAAACCTGAACCTACTTCTGGGTCGCGGTTTTCCTCATCAACGAGATGCCACTGGTAGCCCTGAAGAGAGGTTGTGGCAGAGGTAGAAGGAATGTAGTACGAATCGGAAAGATACGGAGAACAGATGGTGGAAGAGAATTCACCCTTAACAATGTTGACATCGTTGTTGTTAGAACCAGGAATCCACTCTGATTGCTGAATAGTTTGAGCAACCAAACCAAGAGCGTTCTTCGGAGGAACCAAGAGACAGGTCTTACCACCAAAACCAGGCATTGCATCACCGACATCGTCTTTGAAGGAAGCACCTTGTTCTTTGGCTGACCAGTAGTTTGCGTACGAGAGAGAAAGACAAGCAGAACCATTTCGAACGACGTTAGACTGCGTTGCACCACCATCGGCACGAGCATGGACAGTAGAGAACAAAGCTTCACCGAGAGCTGAGAAGTTGGAGTCCAAACCACGGTTTCCACGAGCGAAGAAGCGACCAGAAGCCACGCCACCAGGATACGAAGAAACAGCGGTGTAACCCAAGTTCAATACTTCAAACGGGTCAATGATATTGTAACGGTCAATTTTCTGCACCAATTTGAGAGCGCGATTCAGGATAGTCTTGTAGTCCTTATCCTCTTTCATTTCGCGTTCCTCAGGAACTTTCAACTGCTCAGCGAGTTGATTGTCGGGGTCATAGACGGCAGTCTCGTAGTTACGAATGAATGTCGCGTCCTGATATGTACCGCCAGCCTTACGAGCTAACATTTGCTGAAGACCAGTTGTACCGATATGACGCCATACGGCGCGTTCACCTTCAGTCGTTTCTGACGTGACGTTGGTGAAGATGGTCATAGCCATCGGGTCGGTATCAACTAATTTGTAATTCTTAATTTGATTGAGTGACTGCAAACCTTGGTCAGTGATGGCATCAAATTTGGCACGGAAGCCAACAAGAAACGCGTCAATAGGGCCTTGGTATAGTGTGTCGTTGTTCAAAATAGTAAATTTTATGTTCTAATAATCTTCTAATAATAACTAGATAGTTGCGGCTTGCTGAAAACGACCAATAACTTTGGTTAATGCACCTGAAGAATCAGCAACTGCTTTCGTGCTATTGAACACGCTGGTTGTAGCAAGAGTAGAAGCTTGGGTAAGCAGACCGCTTATCTGCGTATTTGTGCTTGGGCTGATGATATAAGAAGCAACATCAAGAGTTACTGCAACAGCAGTAATGGTTGTGCCACTGCTGGTGCCGACATCGGCAATCCAATCAATCGGTTCGGAACACTTAATGTAATCAACAACGTAAGGAACTGAAGAAGTTGTGTTGGTAGCACCTGTGACAGCTGAAGTTACTGCTGACAATTCCTGTTGGCCATTCAACTGGCGAACGGCTACAACAACACCCAACAGGGCTGTGGTTGCAGAAGTGGAAGCAGAAGCCGGTGCAACATAACTACCTTTTACCGCAGTACCAGGAGTGGCGAGAGTAGCAACAGTGGGGATAATCACATCTCCCACGTTTACCTGACCACTCGTCCAGTTAGTATTGTTGGCAATAATTGCCGTATACTTCTGAATTTTCTCATCATTTGTAAGAGGACGAATCATTTTGTTATTAAAATTAACGATTAAAAGCCTGAACTTGCGTCAGGCCATTCAATCTCGTATGAAGAAAAAGTTTACTTTAGGTCAGTCGTCGCGGTGTTGTAACTCTTCCAAGTTCTGTCGCTCTGACTCAATCCCAATCCTCGTTCTACCTCTTCGGCAGTTAAAGGCATTGGCTTTGCTTTAGCGGCATTAACACGGAGAACTGCAACAACTGCGGGAGAATAGGTCTTTTGTTCACCACCGCCTCCACCTGAGGCATTAGCACCAACTCCTCCCATACGGAAGTTAGCGGCACCAGCTTCAAGATTTCTAGAGTTCTCTTCGGCGTTAATGAGCCGGTCAGCAAACGCTATTGCGTATGCACGAGGGTAGACCGCGTCCACATCGACTGTCGAAACATCGATGGTTTTTGCGATTTCCTCTACTTTGGCCGCATCTTCGGGAGAGAGATTCTTGCGTTGGATGAAAAGAGCACCTTGTTTAATCAGAGCCTCTTTCTTGAGGTTCAGCTGAACATCACTGACGATTTTCTTATGTTGTTCGGAAGCGTCCTCGCCAATCTTCTTCTGTGCTTCTCTAAGACCTTTAACCGCGTCTAACTCCTTCTTGTGAGTTTCCGTGGCTTCTTGGGCCTTCTTACTGGCAGCAGAACTGGCTGTTTTCCAAAACTCCGCCTTCTTCGCATCATCTAGGCCCTTAATGGCCTCGTCAATGTTCTCACCTGCGATAAACTTATCTACAATAGGTTGAATGTCCATAACGCTTTTTGATTAGTTAATTAGAGGCGGCCTAATTATTGAAATAACGCCCTGAACCTAAGTTTTACTTCCTTTCTTCCAACAAAAGCGTTTCTATTGGAATGGGATGAAGGCTCCCCTTTACCTCTAGTATAACATGATTTTCTTCTGTCAAGGACTTTTTTGATTGATGAGGGCATACTCCACCATTTATAAAAGTTCCTACTTCTTTTTTCTAAAAGAAAAATCTAGATTATATCTTTTCCTAATATATTCATTACTAGAAGGCATTTATTTTAACTTCATCTTCAACTTGACCGTATTTGCCAGTCCATGAGGAGAACCAATATTCGGCATCTTAACACCACGAATAGATACCGATTTAACCGTCGGTACTTTCATTGCCGTATTGATAATCTTCATTTTAGGCATAGAAATTCCTTTGAACGCCATTTTATTACTTAATTATTTGTTTCATTCCATCCGACCAAGACCTTACTCCCTCTAGAGGGTCGGTCTCTTTTTTGACTTGAGGAATGACTTTTTTAACTTCCGGTTCTTTCGGCATGGTTACCCAGCGATGAAAGAAACGAAGATTGTACATAACCCCGTTATAGAAATCTCCTTTATTGGGATTATCGGCTTTAGCTTTGAACGTGGCATACATCATATGCACAAGCGTTTTCTCAAAACCTTGACCAGCACGCTTGAGAAAATCTACCGTCGAAGGCTTGGCATCATTAGGAATAAGCGATAGAGAGTCAACAAGGCTCATATCATCAAACTCAGATTTATATCGCTTATAGAGGAATTTTAGAATCCACTGTTTCATTGTGAGATAGTTTGTGCCTGATTAAACGGATTCATTTGAGATTGGATTGGGGTTTGACCATTTCCACCGTTTGAAAGACCTCCGTTCTGTTGACCCATAACACTTTGTTGTTGCTGGCCGAGAATGTTAGCGCGATTAGCCCCATTAGTAGGTACTTGAGGATTGCCAACATAGTTACTTCCCCATGAAGCCATGAGTTTTGGCAATACCTGAGCTGAAGAGTAATCCATAGGATGTTCACCAAGAGCTTCCAAGTGACGGAGAAATACCTTACCTGGGTCTGCAATACCCATAGGAATGTATGTCTGAATCATCGGTTGAATGACCGACTGAATAAACATTGCCTTCTTCATTTCCGAAGTCTGTTCGGGTTCCAACTCAATCTCCCCAATCATAAACTCCAATTTCTCAATAATATCAATGGGGGCCTCGATAATTTCAGTCATTCTGCCATTCTGAATGGACTTCTTTACGGATTCTAGGAAGAGGTCGAGAGGCCGTTTTGCTTTATCAACGAGGCGGATTTCCATATCTCCAACACCACCAAGAGAAAGCGGTGAGTTCGGAACGAGTACGGCTTTTATGATTGCTCCTTTTTCAACACTGTATTTTTCGGCTGTGTAATACTGAAGCATTGTCTTCAATACCAAGAGAAGTTCCTGACGAATAAGGTCATAGTACATGAGCATGGTATTGCCCATGGCTTGCTGACGAGCCATATTGAGCGTATCCACTTCGGCGGCGGATTTGGGCTGAATAGAGGGGATAGACTGACTCATGCCACCTTGAGCAAATCCGCTCATCATATTCTGAGTGGAATTGAATGTTTGGAAGAAATCGTTTCCTGCCGGTTGAAGATTGAATTCCTTGTACGCGTTCACATCCTGAACGGGGATTACTTTCTTTGCTCCGAAAATAACGCTCGGTGACTCCAAATCAGAGGTCAGAATTGGCGGGTCAATCATGCGTAATTCTTTTTCGAACAAGAGGGTCCACTGCATGTTAAGGAGTTTATGCGGGTCTTTTATCTTGAACGGTGTAGGAAGACCGTAGGCGAGTTTTTCATCAAGTGCTTCACCTATTCCCCAAGCGAACGGAAGCATTTTATGGTCATCTGGCATCGGAGGCACAATCGCATTTTCTCCACGACCAAGTTTATTGAGCAACATACCATTAGCTACGATACCGAATTTATCGTTATCAGTGTCAAAACCACGAAGAACTTCAATCTTGTTCAGAGTTGTAATGCCAGTACCACCAAGTAAACGATAGTAAAGAGAATCTTCAGCAATACGATTTCCAGGAATAACATACTTGTGGTCAGGATACATCCCAAATTCACGATGAAAGTCAGCGGGTTCCATTTGACTACGCCAGATAACTTTTCCTTGCTTTTGGATGTTTCGTTCATAGATTTTGGGAAGATAAATGTCTTCAATCGGCACTAGGGTAGATTGGACATCGTTAAACCACGTCACTTCTTTTGAATCTAAAGAGAAATTTCCGCTCGTTGGGTCATAGTTTTTCAGATACGAGTAGTTCTTCTTCTCTTTATTGTAGCCAACATACAGACAGACCGTGCCATTTACGAAACCATAAAGAGCTTGCCAGAACTTCTCAACTTTATCGTTTGATTTAGTTCGCCAGTGTTGGTAGAGACCATTCAAGACCTTCATACCATACTCATCCAGTTTGTTCCCATGAATCCGGGGCTTGACACCAAGAGAAGTGAGTCGGCCCATCAAGTCCATTATTTCCTTCCGAGTGAAAGGAAGAGAGAACTGTAGTCCTAGACCTGCTAAGTCTTCTGAGGCAGTAATGTTGGAGTTCCAAAAGAGTTCACGAGATTGTCGCCAGACTTCTTCCAGCGACGTAAACTGCATTTGTCTGACTGCTCCACCACGAAAGACCCGATAGCGGTAGTAATCAGTAATCAAGGCCGTGACGTAATCCTGCTCATAGGCGGCAGGTTTGTAGAGTTCTTCAGGACGATACCTTCCCTTACCATTATCACGGATTGAGGAGTAAGACGGGTCAAGAGCGTCGTTTTGCATGTTAAACTATGGTTTTTCCTACCCTTTTCTCCATATAAAGATTGGCGTTGTCCTCGTTACCGAGATTGGTTGATAAACCTATTTTCATGAGGGGTTCAAACATATTGGCTCGTTCTCGTTTTGGAATGGAATAAAATATTTGAGTTGTAAAGCCCTGTATCATCCTGCCACGTTTATGAATAAGGTAATTCTCGTGAAGAGTATCGTACCAACACTCCATACCTAACCTCGGCAACGTAGCCTGAAGAAACAAGACAATCTCATTTCTCATCCCTTTATTTTACCACGGATTTAAGGTCTTTGATGGCGGCACCAAGCGTCAAGAAGAGGCCCGCGGTAGAAACAGCGTTGGTTAGAACTGCTTTTGCCACGAGTACAGGGTCAATAATGCCCTTCTCAATGAGGTTCTTGGTGTACTTACCTGAATCAGTGTCAAAACCATCAGTTTCATTGATTTTTGAGGCATCGTATTCAACGCCAGCGTTCTTTATTAATATTTCAACAGGTCGAGAGGCGGCACGAGCAAGTATACCCGAACCCGTTGTTTTGAGTTTTTCATCAACTTCTTTGCAGATGGCTCGTAAAGTAAGACCGCCTCCAGTAATGTAACCTTCGGCTTTTGCGGCAGTAACAGCGGCCACGGCATCGTCAATCTTATCCCTGCGATACTTCATTTCCGCTTCAGTAGCGGCACCAACCTTAATAACCACAGACGATGAAGTGAAGCGAGATAGTCTATCTTTGAGTTTTTCCTTTGATTCACCTTTGTATTCTTTAAGGTCATTATTAATAGCTTCAATACGGGCACTATAGCGGCTCTTTTCGTTATCAGTACGGTCACCTTTGATAATCGTAATCTTATCTTTGGTAATAACAACCTTGCGGACACGAGCAAGATGGGTCATAGAGAACTTTGAATTACTGTCTGGTGTTTCCAACGTACAACCGGTAAATTCGCCCAGGTCTTCAAAGACATCTCTATCCCGAGGCATTTTGACCACACCGGCAATGAATTTGTCTTTTAACTTGTTCTGAATAACCGTTGCCAGTGCCTCTGATGCCATATCCTCACAGATAATTACACATTGGGCAATTTCATTCTGTGATATTTCTTTGAGAATGGGGAAAATCTCCTTATTGAGAATAAACTTCTTGCTCGTAATAAGAACGTGGACATCATTGAAGATGGCCTCAAATTTTCCAGGATGGGTGATGAGCATAGGCGAAATGTAACCTTGGTCAAAGGTAAATCCTTCGTTCTTCTCAGAGGTAGTTTCACCAGCGGCAGACTCTTCGACGAAGACCTTACCTGTTTCACCAGAATCAATAACGGCCCGAGAAACCAATTCAGCAATCGTTTCATCTTCAGAAGAAATCCTAGCGACTTTTAGGAGTTCCTTATCATCGGTAATCTTAATGGCTTTTTTATCCAGTAGTTTGATAACCTCATCCTTAGCCTTATCCAATTCCCTGCGAATAGACATCGGGTCTACATCTTTAATCTTCATGCCCTCATTGATGATTTCATATGTCCAAATAGCTGAAGAAGTTGTGCCGTCTCCAACCTCGTAGTTTGTCTTGTTACAGGTCTGCTTGATAATATCAGCCCCCATTCTCTCCATCTTGTCTTCAGGGAAGATTTGCTGAGCAATAGACACACCGTCGTTCGTAATCTTCGGCCACGCCTCTTCACCCATGATTGTCTTATCAATGGGAACGTAGATGACATTCCTGCCCTTAGAACCGAGGGTGACTTCGACTGCTTTAGCTACCGTCTCAATACCCTTAAACAACTTCTCTCGTGCGTCTTCGAAATACACTTGGTTTTGTAGTATCATTTCTTTTTACGTTTGGTTAATAATTTTCTCTTGTTAGGAGCACGTTTGGGAAGGCGTTTCGGCGTATCAGCTTCAAATTCGGCAATATATTTATGCAAAGCAGAGGTGGAATAAAACTTTTTACGTTGGGCTTGGCTTTTGAAGGGCATTAGACTAAAAGATTATGTTTAATTGCATATTTCTCAAATGAGAATTTTCTAAAACACTTCCTACGACCCCAAGTATCAGTCTTGCGGTGACATTCCAAACAAAGAGTTTGACCATTTGAAACATCGAAACGTAATTCAGGATACAAAGCCAACGGTTTTATATGATGTGCAGTTAAGTATACACTTTTTCCTTTTCCATTTCTATCACCACAATCTTGGTAAGTATAGTCATCTCTAGCATAAACTTTGTCTCTCCAGATTTTATATTCAACTCCGTGATAACGTGCCTTTTGATTACTTGATATTTTCCCCTTTCCTAAATTCTTTTGTCTTTGTATTTCTGACAACCGCCGCCTCATAATATCAGAACCCATTATTCTCTTTTGTACTACAGACATTTTACCCTTAGTGAAGATAGTATGTTTTCTCCCCAACATCCTTGTCCCCATATTCTTTATATTTATCTTTCCGGCACATGTTTTGGAACAAAATCTATTTCCTTTTCTTTGCTTATATGGAGGGAAATAAAACTCTTTTCCACAAACTTCGCATTTCTTATACCCATACTTTTTTACGTTTCTTCTCCTAAAATCTTCATACTTACATTCATTGGAGCAAAACTTCGGTAAACTTTTTTTTATTCTGTATAAATTGTAATACCTTTCCTTTCCACAAATCTTGCAAATAATTGTTTTACCCGTCTTTCGTACTTCTGCATAACAGAGAGTACAACCCTTACATCCTGAAAAGATTTTCTTACCATGTTTACAAAATTTCATATGCGTAGGTACTTTACGAGAGAATTGGTTAATGAACGAACATCCTCAGTTCGTTTTTCATCTCTTTGATTTCTTAACATTCTTGCTATTGAAACCGCCCCGTTTTCAAACGCGGCACGATTATCAGCAACCCCGTCACCATCGTGAACTGGCTTCTTGGCCGAGTCCGCGGAGATAACCGAATTGGCATACCGAGAGTTTGCTAAGGCATCATAGAGTTCCATGACAAAAGGACTTTCACTATTAAAAATAGTCATGGGTAGGATTGCGGCGGTAGCGATTCGGCGAGGCTCGTGGGTAATGGCATAGGAGTTGTACCGGAGATTAATGTGGTGCTTCTGTAAAACCTGAGCACAGGATAAGTTAGAAGCCATTGATTTCTTGAAATGGTCGAGTTCTCCAAACCACGCCGTTGGTTTCTTCCAGTGCCGAACCTTATCCAGTAGTTTCTTCTGTACCTCAGTCTGGTACTGAGATTCGTTGAAAGAAAGGTCGGGATTCATAAACGGCGCATACCATTCAATTTCCTTGTTATTGTTCGAGTAGCACTCGATGATTTTAAAGTTCCTGCCATTGTATTGCCACCAAATAATAACCGTTAAATCTCCTCTACCAATATCCATTGATATATACAATGGTCTACCACTATCATACTCTATCGGTATCATTTTGGCATCCTTAATCTGTGGATAATAACGAGAAGCATCAGAAAGAGCGTAGGAAACTTCTAGTTCACGGAGAGCTTCGGGATTACGTTCTCCTTCCTTTAGTTTTCCATCTGCCCATTCTTGGTCTTTCCAAGGATGGTCATGCCACGTTAGTCCAATATGGTCGCCTTTTTCATCTTGTTCCTTAACGAATCTATCGAAAATGGAACCTACCTTCGAAGAGGAAACGTAGATTTGCACGCGAGAGACAGTGTTAAGAGATTGTTCTACTTGGTTGAAGTGTTGCACGAAGAAACACTCATCTATCCATGTCACTGAGAAGCGACGAGAGCGGCCAGCCGAAGTGTTCGTAGTAGAACCGACGATAGAAGAACCTAAAACAGGATTGATGAGTTTTAGATTCATGTCCGTACTCGTTCCTTTCTTACCTTTGGGAGTATACCCTTGAGGCAGAAGTGCCTGAGGAGTCATGGAAATAAGCCAACGGATTTTGCCAAAGATACTTGCGTCGGGAAGTATGCTACCGTCATCTACTTCGGCTTCAGAACGAGAAAGTATAAACCCTGACCAGTTTGGGGTGAACATCCACCTCCAATAGAAATAGGCCGCGATTATCCAAGTAATACCCATTTCACGAGGTTTGTCGATGACGATTTTGTGTTCTTTGACATCGTTCTCAGCTTCCATGAGCTTGTACACAATGTCTCTTTGATAGGGGAAGAGAAAGAAGGGTTTGATAGCATTGCCGTAGTTAGGCAACTTTATGTAGCAAAAAGTTTCTATGAAAGCCACGGGGTCTACCGCCCAGACATTCAATATCTGTTCAGCCCGCTTAAAATCATCAGGCAGGAATTCCTTAACTTGACGATAGCGTTCCCGTAACCGAGCAGTGTACTCAGGGGAAGAAAACCACTCGTCTACTTTTTTTATATTAATGGTAGTGGGGGATTATTTACGTTCCTGAACAAAGTTCAGTAAATCCTGCTCGACCTCATCACGAGAAGCCCGATTGATGTTGATTTGGTTGAGCACCATGCTATTGGGGCGGCTTTCATCCATCTTGCCCATAACGCCGACGATTTTCACAATGGAATCTATCTTCACTTTCGTAGAAAGAGCTTTGAGGTCTTTCTTGGTGAGGGAATTGACGAGAATGTGGAGAATAGAGGCGACTTTGAGGCGACTCTCAGCTATGAGGATATTCGGGTCAGGATTAGACATGACCTGTTGGCCTTTGGCGGCAGGAGTGTTATTGCTGGTCACTACAGGTACGTTGAGTTTTGTATTCTTCATCACATAAGGTGAAGTCACCCAAGTAAAACGGTCAATGAGTTTCATCTTCGCTTCCATCTCCTGCGTGATGAGTCCAGGATACTTCTTAAGGAAGTTACCTACGATAACGGCCATGCCACCGAGTTTGTGATAGAGCTTCTGGGATTTTGAATCAGGGTCGGTTGAAAAATACCCCATTCGGTAGTACAACTCCATTTCAAATCCTGGAGGACCGCCTAAGATTTCAGCCTCGATATTCCTGAACATCTCATTGGTGACGTGGAAAACACCCTTTTCATCGGTATATCGAAGCATAAGGTTGAAAAAGGTCAGAAAGTTACCCTCTTTCCACTGAGCAATGTCGTAGAACTTGACCTGTTGCCCCAAAACTGACTTATAACGCTCAAATGTCGTGGTCATGGTATTTAGTTACATTATCATAATAGTCATCAAGCTGGCCTATTTCACCCCGTTTAAGGGTATCTTCAGGATTGCGGAAAGGAATATAGGAACCGCATCCTGAACAGCGACGAAAATAGACAACTTCATAAAAATGCTCGTGCTTACATCTTCGTCGCTTAGCATCAGCGATTTGTACCATCTGGTTAAGATAGCGTTTGTAAGCCACGTCTTTGTATGGTCTGATTATACTCCAGTCAATGGTACAATGAAAGAAAGAGTCAATTATTCATTAACAATTTTATATATGGCACATATGAAACCTAAAGGAGCTAAGGGAAAAACCCAAGTAAAGAAGCTCGGCAGAAATTACAAGACCGGAGGGTTTAAGAAAATTGCTGAGAAGGCAGAGAAAGAGTACGGCTCTAAGGAAGAGGGAAAACGTGTCGCTGGTGCGGTGTTCAATAAGATGGCGAAAGCACACGCCGCTAAAACAGGAGGTATGGCACCGAGTTACTCAAAGAAGTATTAAAACAAAAACCGCCCTCTCAGGCGGTTTTTTGTTACTTGGCTGGTTTGCTAGGCTTGGGGCGACGAACTTTGGCTGAACCAATTGGCATGTTATTGAAATTTAGCGAGTAAACGACACATTAACCTGTTAATTATACCACGATTTGACCAACGGACGCCGACAACGTCTGCGTCTTCAATAAGAAAGACTTGCTTATCACCATCGTCTTCAGTGACGAGGCGGAGTTCATCTACAGAGTACCGACGAAAGAACAACTGGTCGCCTGGAGTGAAACGAGATTTCGCACCAGCTTTTAATACCTTACCAGTGACAGGGGTTGAATACGCTTGGGCTTGAGAGAGAGAAATACCAGAGGAGGTCTCGATGCCAGTCTCAGGAATATCAACAATGCAATACGAGCGAAGTGGGGTGAATTCGGAGTTCATTATAAGTACAAATCAGCGTTAGTTGCGTTCGTTACGATACCATCATAAATACAACCGATAATTAAACCTATAACTGCCCCAACAAAACCTCCCATATTAAAACCTATAATAGCCAATACTATAGGGGCAAGGAGCGTTAGATAAAATAATATTACACCAACAAAAAAGAACGGAAATGCTATACCTTGACCAATATTCTTTAGAATGTTTAACATTCCCTTAATCATAGTCGATAACCATTGACTGTCAAGACTACTTTTCCTTACCCTGTGGATTACTTATTACATTTGCTGTTTGTATAGAGATGGGAAGTTTCATCTTATTGAGTGCTGGAATCACGGTATCTTTCACAACAGAGGCACCTGTTGTCCATGAATTCTCAGGTAGAATACCTTGTTCAGTTGCTTGAGCAATGATTTTATCAAGTGTCATGGAAGACTCATTTGAGGCACCCATTGCCAGACGACCAAAGTGGAAGGCCATCATAAATTTACTTCTTGTAATAAGCCCAACAATACCCAGACCAAGTTGGGAAGTCTGCGTTGTAGAAAGTTTTTTGTTTGAGGCGTCTACATGTTTTTGAAGTAGTTCTGCATCTGTTGTTATTTTTTGTATCTCTTCTGGAGTCGTATCCAAAAGCATTGCCTGTACTTCAGGATTACCACCACCAATTTTCTCAAAACCTTTGATAAGGTTACTAAAGTCAAAAGTTCCATCAGGATTTTTCGTAACCAAATCACCCTTAAGAGACTGGGAAATAGCACTTTGGCGAATGTAATCCCATACTTTCTGTCCATCTGCACCACCTGATACAAGAGTGCTTTTAAGAGCAGAAAGTTCAGCAGGGTCTTCAATAGCACCAATCTGTTTAACCATCGCTCCGACACCTTTTGTCGTTGCAGTTCCAACCAAAGAGGTGAGTGTATTAACGCTCTTATACTGATTCTTCAAGTCACTGAGATTCTGAGATTGTTCAGGAGTTAGGGCGGTAGTCGGTGCTTCTTCACCAGGAGTAGAAACAACACCAGCAGTTGGGGCCTTTTCAGTTCCACCCTGGAATAGAGAATTGAAAGCATTTGCTCCTGTAGGTTTAATCACCGTCTCAGAAATTCTTAAATCAGCAACTTGGGCTGGTGTCAGAATCTTATCTCCACCATTTTTCAAGAAATCAGTAATGATTGAAGAATCTTTTGCCGCAAGAGCTTGCTCTTTTAGAGAATCAGAAAGATTCATCTGGAAACGAGTCAGAGAATCTACATCTCCTTTGAATGAATCAAGAACTGCGCTAATTTCAGGAGCTGTTGGCGCAGTCTTTAGACTAGCTATATTCTGCACAGCTTGGTCAGCAGTTTGAGCGTTGACAATAGCCTTTGAAATTGTACCTTCTCCAGCAGACTGGACTAATCCCTTTATACTTTTTGAATCATCAAGAAAAGACTTTGCCTCAGGAGAAGCGGAACTATACATATCATTCTCAATGGAACCATAGAGTTTGTTCATCATTCCTGTTGCTACAGGGTCGCCTGTAATTGAAGTAGCATCTACGCGAATATGATTCGCTAAAGTATCCAAGACTGAAAGCGTTGTCTGTTTTCCATTTAATAGTGCAGTAACTTGCCCAGCATACTTTTGTAAAATCTCATTATTTTTCCCTATCTTACCTTCGGGTGCCATTTGTTCACCCATGAGAGGAACAGGTTGACCTGTCATTTCAGACGGACTCATTTTCTCAACATATCCGTTTACGTCACGCAGAGCAGTTGCTGTTTCGCCTAGCTTTTCAACTGGGATAGTATCTTGATTGCGGAAAAATCCTTGTTCGTAATCATTTTTCTGCTGATACAGGTTATTTAGTTTTGAACGTAAATTGTCTCCGACGGCAGTTGTATTATCTTGAGCGTTGAATTTGGTAGAGTTTACAAAATCAGTAGCCTTCTGGTCATATTGACTATTAAATTCGGCAGCTCGTGAATTTAGTTCAGATACAGCCAAATCGCTCTGGTCGAGAGGAATTTGAGCTAATCTTGTGGCATTTGAGCTTACAAGATTTGAAAGAGCGTTGAACGCGGGAGAAGTTAATGCCATTCTAGCTCCAGCCCCAAGAAGGCCAGTACCAGTATTTAAGACCGAACCAGTAATAAAACCCATAGCAGCACTCTCTGTTGCATCGCTAGCAATCTTACCAGGGTCAGAAACGCCAGCCCCAATATCTTGGGTGGCTGAAAGAAAAGCATTTGTCGCACCAAATTTAAGGCCAGTTTTTAATGCCCCGAGAGCAAGTGTTTTCCATAATGGAGTTGATTTTGTTGCAACACTAGCCGCAGTTTCAGCAGCAGAACCAGCAGCAGAGTTGGCACCACCAGCAACTCCTTCTGCGGCACCACCGAAACCTCCAGCAACACCGTCCCATGCCAAAGCAGAATTTACCGTGTCTCCGACAAATTGAGCAATCTTTTGAACAAATCCAGCCTTATCGTTATTAGCCGCTTGACCACCAATCGGCCTGACTACAGTAAGAAGTTTTCCTTGCTTATCAAATATGGGAAGTCCGGAATCATAAAGAGCAGATTCTTTATCAGTCCCCGAAATAGCTGTGTTATACCCCCAGTTAACAGCACCCTGTCCGAATCGGTCAAGCAAACTACCAGGCTTTGAACCTGTTGAAATAGCTGCACCCAAAGAAGCAACTCTGGCACCTATATCACCTATTGCTCCTTCTGCCCCTGCTTCTATTGAAGCGACTGGGGTTGCTAATGCTCCTAACAAACCTGAACCAATACGTTCCATAAATCCTGGAGCCTGAGATTGTGCTTGGACATTCTGACCTGTACCAACAGCATTTTTATACTGTTTGAACATAGAATCGGAGGCATTTTGCATCTCTCCCTGTGAGGCATTATTGGACTTTAGATAGTCCATTGTATTGTTGTAGTTTTCTATAAAATCACTTGAAAGTTGAATGGGGGCTGCTGGTTGTGTAGAAAAAGAAGTATTAGTCGGTGTTGTTGTTGATAGAGTAGTTGTATTCGTTCCAGCATTTTTAACGGGTGGAACTAATGTTGGCGTTCCACTTGCGGCAGTTGTCAGCGTCTGAAGAGGAGAGGTCGTTGCCATATTATTTGAAGTCGCTAGGAACCGTTACTCCGTAATTAGTATTTAGCGTTGCTGGTTGATTACTTCCTGTAGTTGAATTTGTTTGTGTCTGACCGTTATTAACAATAGCTTGATAGCCAGGAGATTGCATAAGTGTTGTGAGATATGACATCGAACCCTTAATGCCCGAATTCCCTGAAAGGACAGAATTTCCTGAATCGGTTTTAATATTTGTTTGGATTGTATTATTTAATTGACCAGCCCACCCAGCGACGATAGATTGAAGACCTCCAGGATTCTTTGCTTGAGAATAGATAGCCTTGAGTTGGTCGGAAGTCGGCACAGTTCCATACGTTGCTTTGTAAATATTAGAAACAGTAGATGCTAGTTGGGCAGCAGTCTGAGCTTGCTGAGAAGCAGGATTACCGATAACACCATTAAGAACATCGAGTCCTGTCTGAACAGAACCGCTATTGCCCTGAAGCATACTCGTAAGGCCCGCAATGCTCTCGATGCCATTTTGATAATCACTATATCTTTGTGCCACACCCGTAACATACGTTCCAACAGAGACATCCTTAAGAGTATTTTCAATACCTACTCTCGCCTGATTTGCCATAGCGTTTAATCCAGACACTGTGTAATGAGTCTGACCATCAGAGCCAGTATAGGTTCCTGTTATATCTGCCTGAGTTCTTGTAACATCATTTTGAGTTCTAATAGCGTTAAGATTTACACCTTCCTGTTTCAAACCAAGATTCTGTGCATTGTAGTAATTTGAAATGACGGCGTTAGAGAACGATGTTGAGAGTGTCGCCAATTCTCCGTAAGCCTGTTGCGTGGCATTAGAAACAATAGAGTTGTAATTCTGCATCGCACCCTGATACGCGGTTATGTCATTTGCTTGGAGGGCGATGTCAGCGGCTTGCCAGTTGGTATTCAGTTGTGTTTGAGCCATAGCAAAGTAACCGCCGATTTTAGCGATAGAGGCTTGGTTGGTAGCCGAGGGACCGAAAGCATCAAGACGAGCAGCGATTCCTGCCGCAGCTCCGATGGCGTTATTCGCTTGGAAAGCTAACTGTTGAGATTGAGCAGAATAGTTTGCATCAGTGGAAGCTTTCTGTCCATCATACTGAGCGGCGATAGTATAGAGCTGGGAGTTGAGATTTGCTTGAGCAGCTTGCTGAATAACATTCATTCCTGTGAGGGCAAAACCTGCGGCATTATTCGTTGCGGCATTTAACATTCCGTTAATGTCAGGTCCTTGAGAATTCCCAGTATTGTTATCTTGAGAGTTCCCAGTATTGCCAGTGCTCCCAGCTGGGGTATTGAACTGAGAAGTATCAACGGCGGGTGGAACCGTTACCGTTCCAGCAGATGTTTGAGTATTATTAGTCTGCATATCAGACGACGTTTTTACTGGAGAAGTAGTCGTTGTTTGCTGAGGTTGGGTTTGTGACTGAATCGTTTGAGAACCAGGACTAGAGAACAACAATGAAGCATACGGATTTGCCGTAGGTGGAGGAGTGAGCGAGGCCGTAGCCGAGGAAGTTGCTCCACCTATCTGTTGGTTACTCAAAGCTAGAGCCGAAGAAGAGAACCCAGAAGGGGAACTGCTGTTGTTTATAGATTGAGGAGTGGTAAAAAGTCCAGGATTAGGATTCTGCACTGCTTGACCAGAAGCATGGTAACTGACATTGGGAGTAGTCGGAGAAGAATAGAGTCCTGTTGTGGGGTTATATGAGTAACCTGTTGATGAAGCAGGAAGATTGGGGCCGGTTGCACCACTAATGGCTCCCTGAACAGAACCAACTAAATTTGTACTAGCACCCGTGCTACCAGCAAGATTAGGACTAATTGTTCCTGTGTAAGTTGGATTACTATCTACCGTCGTATGGGGAGAAGAAGTTGCCATATTATGCTATTTTCTCTACTAACATACCAAGATATTTCACATAATCACTAGCCCCAGGAGAACCAACGCTATAAACACTTATGTTTATCTGTATTTGTAATGGTTCTGTAGTATCAAGAGATGATGTACCAACCGTTCCAAATGGATAAATCAATTTATTCCCTGTTGAAGTAAGGAGGTTATCAACGTAAATTGCTTGTGCTGACGCAGAACTTTGATTTATCATCGTTGCATCCAAATAAAGATTATTTACTGTTGCCGCCCCACTTTGGCAACCTGCTCCTTGAGAAGCAATTGTTGTACCGTTTATATTTATTTGAAAAGTGGCAGCATTTGAACTACTATTCGCCGCAACAGCAAAATAAGTTTTAATCCGTAAGCCTCCATTTAATCCCAAAAGACCTCCTGGGACTATATACGAATCAACAATACCAGTGCTTGAGGGTGTTGAGTTAATAAATGTTGATGTCAGTAATGCAGACCGAGCATTATATTTTGAAATAAGACCAACTGAATCAGTTTCAACAATCTTATTAACTGTACCCATGATTGTCTTGAAATACGACTGAGAAGTTGCAACAGTCACCCAACCATCTGAGGTATTGTTATATTTCAATAAACCAGCATATCCACCAGCAGTATTTATTCCGATATTTGGATGGTTATAATTATCTTTCGTAGATGTCGTAAGAACAATCCAATACTTTGAACCTACTGCCATTGACGTATACGGCGTATTAAATCCTATTGCAAACTCCTGAGCGGCAGTTATGCCAGTCCAAATACCATTAGTAATTGTATAACTTGCCAAATCACTTCCTGATGGAGAACCTGAAGTATCAGCCTGTAAAGCGATTTTAATCGTTCCCACGAATGTTCCTGTATCAGCAGCTTTGTATAAAGCGACACCCTGAATAGCCGTAACAGTAGGAATGAAACTCTGAGCAACAAGATACGCATTTGTTGTTGAGTTTTCTTTACCGAACGCCTGAGTTGAATTCTGTGTCGTTTGTGATTGGTCAGTACCAGCAGTAACACCTTTCGTTGTTAAAGTAGAAGAAGAAGCAAAGACATTTGGTTCATACCAGGCTTTAATATAGCCATTTGTTGAATCGTCCTGTTCAAGAAGTTTTGTTTCCCCAACACGATGGTAGATGGAACAAAAAATAACGTCGCCATCAACGGGAGTTGGTTCAGAAGGTGAGACAGACTCAGTTCCAGTCCTATAAGCAATAACTGCCGAAGGAATGTTATAAACCAAAAGGTCTATACGAGGATTTCCTGAAGGGGCAGTATAAGCAGAAGTCGTTGTCTGAGCAATGTTTACCGTTCCCGTTGTTGTTGGAAGAGAAATCGGATTGATAATAAGTGTCAAAGCACCTGCCCCGTTCTGAGAAACATAAGCATGACGAGCACGGGGAGAGGTAGCAAGACCAAAACTGCCAGTTGATTTAGTCACTCCAGCATTGGTAACCGATGAATTACCAACTGAACCTGCCACCAATCCGTTGATATATGTGATGAGGTCAGCAATATTATACCCGCCCCAACCAATAATAACGGGTGTTCCTGAAGGGTGGTAGACCTGGTTTGCTGTTAGAGACACATCACCAATAGCTGAAAGCCCACGGGTCGCTCCCGTGAAAGCAACTGCGGTAGAGTTTACTCCCGTGAATGAAACGAGTTCGGGCTGAATACCATTCTGATTGTCAGGGTCAATAGTCATAATTCCCCTAGAAAACGGAGAAAAATCAGCAAATGAAACTGCTTCACCCGTAAGAGTGGTCAAGCCAGTGACATAAATGGTCGTGTCGCTACCATTTACGAGTAAGGGTTGTGCCAGAGTAGTTTTAAATAATGATGGGAGAATCGTTGACATATCTTTATTTTAACATGTTATTACATAATACGTTGTGGCGGTCTTGCTACCTGCAACTGATTGGAAACTGGTGCGGTGAATGTGCGATTGCTAGAAACAGCCAATGCATTGAGTTTGTCCGTCACTTGCGGCAAAAGAGCATCTATGTCGTCTTTCTGTGCTTGGAGAG
>Ga0265336_10000464_pt1 | contig 24361 bp, 45 predicted proteins | sample 42119metaG_FD_193583 | JGI IMG/M metagenome (GOLD analysis project Ga0265336, IMG submission 193583) | Rhizosphere microbial communities from Carex aquatilis grown in University of Washington, Seatle, WA, United States - 4-21-19 metaG | ecosystem: Host-associated > Plants > Roots > Rhizosphere...
GCGCGGTCAGTACATACTGTGGGTCCATGACGTGCAACGAATTACCGTAAGCATCCCTACAAACGCTTTTTATACATTCATTAGTTATTTCAAATAAATACTGATAACCGAAATATCTGAAGTACCGATATTCTATCTTCTTCATATCCTAAATATAGCATAGATAGGATATAAAGTCTAGTAAAATCTAGCAGTCCCGAGTGTATTAAAGTATTTTCTTCTATACACAGTGTAGCCTACACGACTTCATATCGCGAGCTTTTACCCCCTACCCCCACCCTGCAATCTTCATGCCAGCGCTTTGGCACGACTTTTGCTTACATCTCAATTTGAGGCAGGCATGCTTCTTGCTTCCCCCTGCAAGATCCAGGCCGTTAGTCTAGCATGACGTTTGCTATATATGCAAGTGCGGGGCCATGAAATGCGAAGTGTTTGTTACAAAGAGATATAGTTAGTTGGCACGGAAATTGAATGCAATCACCTACTATCTATTAACTACAAATATATGCGTATATTGCATTTGACAGCGGCAAACCTTATGCCATCTCTCAACAATCCTATTATTCTCAATACTTAGCTAGTGACCGCTCAGGGCGTAGGTCGATTCTATCTGTATGTAGCCAGTCCCGCCGACTTAATACATGATTAGTTTTGACCTCTCCGTTACTACTTTCACTTTCACGGGCGGTTATGTCTTTAATAGGTTTAGCGTTCCGCTTGGCTCTTAATCCGTCGATGCCAAGTCATGTGCCACTTTAGTATAAGTAGCCGGGCCACGTCTGTCGGTCTGTCTCCATTATTTCACGGTCTAGACCTATCTCATCTATTTGTTAACATTTCTTCAATTACTTCTTGAGTTTTGTAGTAAACAGCCCGATGTTAGTATTGAGCATTAATACTAACCAAGGGGGATAAGATGGCACATGAAGTCGAAAACATGTTTAGCGTTAAAGAAACACCATGGCACGGATTAGGCGCGGTTATCGCTAACGCGCCGAGCATTGAAGAAGTACTTAAGCTTGCAGGCCTGAACTGGACTGTTAGTCTCCAGCCGTTACACCTGCAGATGCCCGATGGTTCACTCAAAACCGTCAACGAGAAGGCAATTGTGCGTGACAGTGATCATTCGGTGTTAGGGTACACGGGTAAGCGCTATCGCCCACTGCAGAACCATGAAGCGCTGTCGTTTTTCAAGCCTTTCACTGAAACAGGCCTGTGTCAGTTTGAGACGGCTGGTTCCCTCAGGCATGGCCAACGGATTTGGATCATGGCTCACCTTAATACGTCCGAAATGGAGATTGTTAAGGGAGATACCGTGCGCAAATATTTACTGTTAAGCGCGGGCCATGACGGCAAAATGGGCATTCGGGTTGGATTCACGCCAATGCGGGTCGTGTGTGCTAACACGCTAAGCATGGCTCACGCCAGTGCGGAGTCAAAACTTATCCGCGTGTTTCACTCCAGCCGAACGTTGGCCAATCTTGAAGCCTTGCGCGACACAATTAATGCCGCCGATGCTGCTTTTGAGGCGACAGCTAACCAATACAGACGTTTGGCTCAACGCGGCGTCAATAAAACAGACATTGCCAAATATGTCGACTTAGTGTTTTACAATGGTAAACAAGCCGAGTCCGATCGTGAAAAGCTTGCGCGCCAGACCTTGAACGACAATATTACCCGTCTTTTTGAAACGGGCCATGGTAACGCGCAAGACGGCGTGTCGGGCACATACTGGGCGTTGTACAACGGCGTTACTCAATACTTATCGTATGAGCAAGGACGTACCGCCGACAGTCGCATAGACAGTCTGTGGTATGGAGCAAATAAAGACTTAAATCGAGACGCTTTAAATGTTGCCTTGACAATGGCTGGTTAAGCACTTTATCGTGAATCGTATGGTCCCGCCGACTTAATACACCGACGGGACTGCTAGTATTCATGACGAATACTTATGATACAGGGGGAGACAATGAAAATCGTACTAAACACCGAACTAGTGCGCGCCACTGAACAAAACGGCGAGTTAACCGTCTTTATCCGCATGGGTAATGGTCAATGGGCCAGACAGCGTCCGTACGCCGCCGACTTGCGTGGCCAGATAGGCGCGCTAACGTTGGCAATTGACGCACTGGCGGGCAAGATCATACTGCAAGACGCGGTCGTACTCGATGAGCGGGACTTTCAGCCACGCAAGACCGACGGGCCAACGGTGGACGTACCGCAAGGTCCGCGCATGATCAACGCGCCGAAGGCTGGCATTATTTAGTCGTGTGGCTTAGTAATAGCCCCGCCACGCGGCGCGGGGCTATCTAGTGAGCCAGAACAAAGGGGGAGTCGTGACATTGCGGGATTGGGCGCTTATTGCGCTTATATTATCGGTGTTAGTTGCAATTGCGACTGGCATTGACTGGGACGTAACAAATCAACCGGCGTTACTTGGTGGCGCCAGTTTTACAGGTTAGGGGGATTTTGTGGCTGTCGATGAAATTGCTATTTGTATTCAAGTTGTGTTTCTTGGTTGGGCTTTATCCTTAGCATGGAGGGGTTAAAATGTTTACAATTAAAGTAACTCCAGAGTATGGACGCGGGTTGTATGCCACGCGAGACCTTGAACCTGGCGAGACCATTGCGGTGTGTGAGCTACTAGTGTTATCGCCAGAACATACCCTTAAGGTCAATGAGACAGACCTGCAGTATTATACGTTTGTTTACAATGAAAAGCAAGACTGTTTGGTCTTGGGAGACGGGGAGATTTTCAATCACTCCGACACGGCAAATGTTAGTTACAAACTGCAAGATTTGGGAGATGGCCGACAGGGTATGATATTTGTTACAAATAATTATGTTAAGTCCGGGGAGCAATTGTTCATCGACTACAGCGCCGATATTCGAGTAGATACGTCGGCCTATATTGGTAAAAATTTAATTTAAACAAAAGGGGTATGGTATGAGCCAAGACAATTTATTTACTATAAATCTAGAAAACGAAATAGTGCGAAAAGCAAACAATTTGCGTGTTCATTCAAAGTTTGCTGAAAAGTTGATAGCGGACCTTGAGGCACAATTTAATGTTTATGTTGATAGTAAACGTCGAACGCAAGACGAAATAAAATATTGCGTGTATTCACTCAACCAGAAGGGACGCTATGGATGGTCTAGTGACTTCACCGTGACGTCGGATGGTATTGAGTTTAGGGACACGCGAGGGACCGACACGGGCGCCGTATTTGAAAAATTTGGCATGACACTTGAGCAAGCAATAAAATTATGCGAAGGGGACACGCATACCGTTGGCTCAATGCATTTTTACAATGCAGATGTTAATCATAAAAAATTATGGGAGCGCGGGCGCGACTTGGCGGAGAGCCACGGGTTCACAATTAAGGCTGGCGATTGTTACAGTTCTAGTTCGTGTAGCGGATTGAGATTGTCAACTCTTATTCGAGAAAACGACGCACGACTTAACAACAAAATCCAAATCATAATTTGGTGTTTGTTGAGACACGGCATTACTACACAAATTTGAAGGGGGATAGCATGAAAACGCAAGTTAAATGGTCGCACGGGCCAGTGGTAACGCGCATAGACCGATGCATCGACGGACAATGGCAATTGTACGTTGAATGTCTGGCTAGTAAACAAGTGACCATGCTTAAGACGTTTTCGAAGTTTATATTTGCAGTGGAGACGGCACGCGCGTTGCAATTGAATGTTAGTAACTTAAACGAATATGGTCTCCCGATGGAGACCGATAACGAAGGGGGATAGTCGGTGTACTTCGCGCATAACGTGCGAGACGGCTACCCGAAGGGGAGATGTAAAATGAGACAAGTAATCGATGGCATACTGACAATGTTCTACATGTTCATCCTATTATGTGTAATAGGACTGGCGTGTACCTATGTAGCAGAGAAGTTGGCCACATTCAACAAAAGTATATCACAAACTTTTGTTATCGCGGGGAGGAACTAATCATGATCAAATTTTATTGCACCGACTGGGCGCCTAACGGCACAAGCGACTTGCTTATCTTCGATGGTGAGACGCAGGTTGACCAAATCGATGAGGCTCTTTTCGAGCCAGACCTAGAGGATGGGCGCCTAGTAGAGGATGGCGGAATGCTGTACCCGCTAAATAAGGGCCAGATCTTGAGATTTGTGGCCACATCGCCCTTCGATCCGAAGGGCCAAGAGATTTATAACAAACTTGAACCTTATTTTGTAATTGGGAGTAAAGTCAAATGAAATACTTAGAGGTAATGCTTGCCGATGCAGTAAAGCGGGGAGACCTAAAGGCCGCGAAAGAAATTCGGCTCTTGATGTTAAAAAAATTAGTAATGAGGCGCGCGGGGTAAGGCAGTTCCGCGATTTAATATAGGCAGTCCCCCTAGACGCGTGGTCTGGGAATTTTTATGGGAGATTTGTAAAAATGAAAACCTTAAAACTTAGTTACGAAAAGATTTATTCATTTAAACCCTGTTACGACCCGATAAGACACATCTCCAAAAATTGGACAGGCAGCGCTATTTCCTTACTTAAAATGAAACATATTCCAGCTAAAGACCGATTATGGGTTATAGTGAGACAACAATTAATGACAATCACACAGTTAAAAACATATGGGTTAGCCTGTGCAAAGTTAGTTGAAAAATTTAGTGCAGATACTAGAGTAAAAGAATGCAACAAAACAACCGCCCGATTTTTGCTCGGCAAGGCTACAGTTAAAGAACTATCCATAGCGCGGAACGCCGCCCGCGCCGCCCGCGCCGCTCGCGCCGCCGCCTACGCCGCCTACGCCGCTAACGCGCAAGAAAAACAAGTAAAACTTTTAATTAAAATTTTATCTAAAGGAGATAGGTCGTGAGCTATTTTGTACAAATACCATCTAAGTACCGAAATCGTCCGACGCGCAAGGCTCAACACAAACGCGACGCTGATAAGCCTAAACTCCCGTCCGTGTGGACGTTCGGCACCGAGAGTGAAGCTATTGAATTTGCGAAGTCGTTCAAGTCCTGTTGGGTCGAAGTTCGGCATGAAGGACGTATTATTTACAAAAACTATCCCGATAAGGTGACGTGGATGAGTGAGGCCGAAGCTACGGTCGTTCGGGAGCAAAACAAACAATCTGTTATTGACAACCAAAAGCAAGAAAAGGCTGGATAAACTTATGATAACAAACACATATATATCTTATCCTGGCCACGGGCTGGGCCGTATTGAAAAGATTGAAACAAAATTTGGGCAAGAATTTATGTCAATCCACATCTTAGACAGCGGGCTTAAAATATTTCTCCCTAAATCATCGGCGCACCTAGTGCGTCCGCTTATGTCGCCAGAGACGGCGGCTCAAGTCCGCAACCTAATGGCCTTCCCAAATGGTTTCCAGACCAAGCATACACCTCGCAACGGCAAGCGTCGCTTAGATCTTTACATAACAAAGATCAAATCCAATGATGCAATTAAAATTGCAGAAGTAGTTGCAGAGTTAAATAACCGCAAGCACGACGGTGAGCAACTATCGTTTGGTGAGCGCAAGTGCATAGAGGCAGCGAAGAGTTTGTTGTTAACAGAATTAAAGTTGGTGGGAAAATGAAAAAGTTTGTATGGAAATCTTTTTTTGTACCACGAAACGGACGTTATCACAATACCGCCAGACTAAGAATCGGACAACATATCCAATTATTCGATAACGTGTATTTAACGATGCAAGGTATCCCATGGGCGACCGGCGTGGTAACTCAACTTCGCGGTAAAACAGACGGGTTTGTATTTAAGTGTGATCAAACCGGGCACGATGAAGTAGTGCAAGATGGAGACGGCGTAATAAAGATACTTGACAATGTTAAAATAGCACAGTAAGGTGTTTACATAGCGTTGGACCTAACTAGTCCTGAAAACTAGATACCAAATACGCGGTTTAGTACCCGCTGACGTTCTATCTTGTTAGCTTAAAATTAGGGAATTTGGCGTGTCTGTAGGCATGGAACATTCCTATTATTCAATACTAAGGGGAGTATCATGAAAGTAATTACAGAAGAAAAGATCATTAAAGTCGATCAAAAAATCGAAGAAGTAGAAAACGAAGGTCTTATTGCCTTGCTCGGCAAGACTGTGACTTTATTTTGTGTCAATTATATTTACGCAGGAAAACTTATTGGTGTTAATAAAAGTTGTATAAAACTAGAAAATGCACATATCGTTTACGAAACGGGAGATTTTAGTGCGTATTCATTTAAAGATGCGCAAAGACTTGGTAAAGAATTTTACGTGAACACGCAGGCAATTGAATCATTTGGCTTGCTTAAAGAATTGAAATAAGTATGATGAAACCATCTATATATCGCCGCTGGTCGTTGTCGTGGTCGGGGTCAGGGTCGCGGTCGCGGTCAGGGTCGTTGTCGTGGTCGGGGTCGTGGTCGTGGTCGGGGTCAGGGTCGCGGTCGTTGTCGCGGTCGGGGTCGGGGTCGGGGTCGTGGTCAGGGTCGCGGTCGGGGTCGGGAAAATAAAATGGGAGGAAACATGACGGGACTAAATTTTGTTTCGATCGTGGGTTTTTTCGCGGTCGGGGGATTTTGGATACTGCCCATTTTCGGGGCGCGTCGTTCGCCTCTAGCACAAAATTCAGCGAAGGTGGGATGACGTGAAACCTGGACAATTTGTTACATACAAATCGGGAAAGATAGAGGCCTTATTCATTGTAAATAGTAACAATTCGTTATGCAGGGTTGTAGACGGCGTCGGACGCCTCTGCAAGTCCGAAGTAGAAGTCCACCTAGTCGTTACAGCAATTAGAGATAGCCGTTTCAATGATACGCCCACAATTACCGAAATTAGTAGTTTAATGCAAATGCGCACATTCCCACACTGGGTACATTTAATTGTAGCCGCAACCTCTGGTCAAGCAGTCGCTCCGCCGCCTAATAGCCCTAAGGCCGCATCCGGTAGCGCGGGGAGTACTGGCAGTGGGTACCCCATCGGCTCACTCATCCTAGGCACTGGCAAGGTCGGTAACGTGTGGATTGTGAATAAAGATAACAACAAAGACATATCACTTCTGTGGGATGGAAAATCTAACCATTTTTGTCCATCGGAGTTAACAGTCACCGACAGAATAGCACATAACCCACCAGTTGTAAGTATAAACAAAGCGCTAGATGCTATTAACGACAAACTCCCGCCGACAAGACAGGTTCATTTTCATGACATACCTCAGTGGGCTAAGAATCTCATGATAGCGCCACATAAGACTCCTACACCGCCGTCCAATAAACCCGTACCACATCTCCCCAACGTAGTAGCATCCTACACTGGCATGGTCCCGAAAGTTAATACATCAAGCGAAAATAAGATTGCATCTATCCAAGATACGTGCGATCATGTATTCAAGACATATGTAGGAATGAGAGAGTCATTCGAATACTGTACGCACTGTGATTTAAAAAGGGGAATACAACAATGACGCCGACGGCGTATATGCCTGCGCGTCTCTTGGGTCCGGCGATGACGACCTCCCCCCGCGTTATCGTCGGGCCTTTCTTTGAATGGGGATAGGATGAAAAGGGTGATCTTAAGGATATGGGCACATGGTTTTAGGACGACAAGCTGGGATCAACAAATTTCGTATCCCGCATTTTCATTTAATGAAAAGGCGTGGTTTAGCATACAATTAGCCGAAGAACTTAATATTTCAAATATTAAGTTAAACACCCTTAACCAAGAAAACACAACAAAATTAGCCAGATTCGTGCAAAAAACTATCAATAGATACATTAAATGTGGTGTAAAATTAGACAATGAAAAGCAAGAAGAAATTATCGCTATGGTGGAAAAATGCGCTAAATTGCTTGACTTCGATGACTCCTGGGAGTAGTGTCGTGTTATGTGGTCCCGAATAAAATACGTCCTATTCTCAGCATTCCTAACCTTCTGGTTAGCATTCTTTGTAGTAGGATTTGCAGTGCTGCTTAATTTAGTTGTACGTTATCTCTAGCTTGCAAGAACTGTGCCAAGTGCTAAACGATACACTCTTGGCCTTTTGGTAGCGACGCGTGCTACCCGCTACGCCTTTCGGGCTTCGCTTGCATGGGAACGTAGTGAGCTTATCATACTTTTGATGATTTGTCAAGGAGTACTTTGTGTGGGTTGAAACAATTTCTAGACATGGAGATAAATATTTATTTAATCTTGTGTGTTGTACCTTTATCGGTACCACTGACTACAATAGGATTGATTTTTATCGGGACCCCCACGACTCTCGCTTAAGCACCACGGTTGAATACCCAGACGGACCTACACGCGATGCTGAGTACAAACGTATTTCTAGATTGATTCTACGTATAAATTGTAGTAATGTTAGTGAGGAAGGGACTTTACCAAAATGAAGGCTGGAGATTTAGTTAAAGTTATTGGCACCAGCACAGAAAAAGCCAAGCAATTACTTGGGAATGAATTTGTTTGTAACTAACTTAGTGTAATAAGTGAGGGATGAAAATGGACAGACTTGCTAAAGATTTGTTACAAGAACGCGCCGTGCCCGTCGAACTCCCGACCCGTGAGGTTGTAGGATTTAAAGATGGGTTTGTTAAAATACCAGATGCAAGATTTCCTGTCGATAAGTTGACCATCATACGCACTCAGACTAACAGTAAAAATTCAGTGAGTGTCGTCTTCTTTGACGAAAAGAGTGAAACGGAAAAGGCTATCATTGTTCCGAATGAGTTTTTGTTTCGTACTCCCGACAATGAAACAACAAAACAATTACTCGATAAATACAGGGCGTGGGCGGTTAAAAACCTGTCGGGCCAACTAGCGTATAGTGCGTGGGGTAATAAAATCGGCTCTGACCCCGAGATCTTTGTTGAAGACGAAAACGGACAGATACTCCCAGCCTTCGCATTCCTCGGCTCAAAAGAAAAACCAACTCTTGCCAAAGAGTTTGGTGTGCGCAAGCAAAATGCCATATACTGGGACGGGTTTCAAGCCGAATTTGACACAGATGCGAATACCTGCATGGGCTGGCACTCGGATAGCTTGCATTATGGTCTTAAGGGCCTATATCAGGCGATGATAAAACATAACCCCAAGGCCAAATTGTCGGCTAAAACGGTATTCGACATTCCTATCGAGTTGCTACAAAAATCAGCGCGGGAACACGTAGCGTTTGGTTGCCATCCGAGTAAAAACGCCTACGGAATGAAGGGGTTGGAAGCGCCTGGTGAGGAAGTATTGTACAGGTCTGCGGGCGGACATATCCACTTTGGAACATCTGTTAATGACGAAAAAGTAATACAGCGAATTGTTAAGGCCTTAGACGCAATCGTGGGTGTGTCGTGTGTTAGTTTATTTGCCAACTACGACGATCCGCGTCGTCGCCAAATGTATGGGCTTGCGGGAGAGTATAGAACGCCGCCGCACGGCATTGAGTACCGCGTGCTTAGTAATGCGTGGTTGTTTCATCCATTAATTGCAAATATAATCTTTGATTTCGCTAGATCGGCGGGCACATTTGGCTTCAAAGACTTCATGAAATATTGGGCCTGTCCCGAATCAGAGACGATTCGTATTATAAATGAGTGCGATGTGCCTGCAGCCCGCGCTGTTATGGATAAAAACAAAGAAATAATTCTTCAAGTGATAAATACTCGTTACAACAACATGGAGATGGCTTATTTGGTGTACGATATACTCCGCAATGGAATGGAAACAGTGATTATAGACCCAACAGCGATTGCTGACAATTGGTTATTAAAACCTGATCAAAGATGGGTAACGCACTGTGGTGAGATGGGAAAAAGCGTTGCTTCGGCGAGTGTGCAGAAGAATAAGGTATGAAATTTTCAACAAAGAGAACAAAATTCATGAAGGGCGACATAATCCGACTGAAACGTGGGGCAATGGTGTTTTTTACAAATGCAGACCGAAATAAATTGTACAAAGTTTGTTTAAAACAAAAACGGTTAGCTATAAGACATTTCAATAACAAAGATCTGTATCACTTGCATTATTCTACTCATGGTAGTAACTTTGAGATCGTTATTCCCGTGGATGGATTTTGGAAGGAATGAAAGTGACACAACTATTTATTACAATCTTTTTGTTTGCTTTAGTGACATGTGGTAATAACCAAGATCCACCAGGCCCGCACCCGTTTCCGCTACGCACGGGCACAACTAAACCCGTTATTGTACTTGACTCTTCATTTGATTCGTTGTATGATTGTGTTTAAGTAGTAACTCATAAAAAGGGGAGAAAAATGAACAAGTTTTTAGTAGGAATATGTGTGCTGGGTCTCACCGCATGCGCTGGACCGAAGGGAAATGATGGGGCGCCGGGTGGGGTTACCCCCGACACTGTCACAATCACTCCAGACGTGGAAAATAGCATAGCCGATACGGTTCAAGAATACAATGAAGACAGGGTGACGCAAGGTCAGGACCCGGTGACTGCGGGGTTATCCTGTAGTCTTTACACCGTGCCCAACACAACAACACAAATCACCGGAGCAAGCCTTACGAGAGTTGGCGGCTGGACTTACGCAGGGATATTCAACGACGCAAACGGTCCTTCAGCACCAGGATTAAGTGTACTCCCGGCACCAATTCGAGGGGTGTATACATCCTATTATGTGATAAAATGTACGGGGGTATTTATTGCGCCCATAGCGGGATGGTACGAGTTTGAGTTATCGAGTGATGACGGCGCAATCCTATCAGTCGGTGGGAGTTTGATAAACAATGACGGCACACACGGCATTACTACAAAGTCTGCTGTAAAGTTTTTGTCTAGAGGGGCGTCAAGTTTTGAACTAGACTATTTTGATATTGGCGGGAGTCACGCGCTCATGTTGTTAACCAATGGTGTGCCGGTCTCGGCTCAGAATTTTTATCACTAGAGGTTGACAATGTTACAAAAGCTGTTATCGTTATGGAAATTGGTCTTGCATGTCGCAAGCCAAATAAAGGAGAAAAGAAGAATGAAAACACTTAAAGGTCTAGCCGCTGGTTGGCTGACGAAAACTGGCACTGACGTCGGTTTTTTCATGAAGTCACTTAAGACTAAAAAAGTCTTTCAAGTGGTTTCCAAAACGCCCAGTGGCAACAAGTTTGTCATTGTGCTGACCCAAGATGCCCGTGGCAACAAAATCCACGACGGCGAAGAGTACGTCGTATCGGGTGACGAAGCTCGTTACGAAATGTTTTCTGTGGGCGGCGGTCGCATCGCAGAAATCAACGCTCAAATTGAAAAACTGGAAGCCCAGCGCGACAATCTGGAAACTGAGATTGCCGAACTGGAAGACCAATTGGCTGACCTCGAAGACGTCGGCTAGGCGGAAACGTGAATCTCGGTCAAGACATTATAAATTGGATCGTTGCTTGCTGTCTTGACCTAGCTTTACTTTTCATAGGATTACTGAGTTTATCTGTAATCGTTCTTGATTTTTACAATCGTTATGTTAAGGTTAACAGGAACACAGATGACATTGACTTAATGAGTCGATATGTCGAACTGCAAATGCGACGGAGATACAATGGTAGAACGAAAGTTTGAGCAAACTGAGTTGACTGGGTTATTGCAGGAAGCAATTCGTTGTGCTATTCTATTAGCCGAAGAGGATGGTCACGAATCAGATATTAATTTTATTAATAATTTGAAAACTCTTAGTAAAAAAATCAAAGACAATAAGTTAGATGTTAGGCTCATCCCGAGGGAAGAATAAAATGAAAACAATGATTATTTCTTTAGACACAGACATTTACCAACCAGACAGGGCCGAATACGATGCTATGACTGGGCACATGCGCACAGATAAAATTCTCGTGGCCCCCGCTAAGATGGTCTCCCACGGGCGTCAATTACGCAACGCGTTGATTTGCCTAGTCTCCACGCCAGAGCAAGAAAAGGTCGTGTGTGCGATTGCTGGAGCGTATAAACAAGACACAGCGCTCGAAATTGAGGATTCAGGTCTTGGATACTCTAGGTCCTTAGATGATAAACCCAGACAGTTGTTAGGCAAGTGGCGCGAAGCTGATCCAGATGTGAAGGATAACTTTGCGTTAAACATGAACACAATGCAAGTCTTTACCTGGGGATAAAAATGCTACGACTTTATTTTTGTCTTGACTGTGAAAATGAGTTTATGGGAGAAGTAGACGACGAAAATTGTCCTGCGTGTAATAGTCCCAACGTAATGGAAGATAATGAGCATGACGGGCATTTCGAAGGTGACATGCGGTATGGCCCGCCAAACGATGAAGTAATGGACTAGGAGGAAAAATGTTTGTAGAATATGAGGCGCATAGAGGTGCGACTAGAACTCCAAACGCATTTATTGGGTTTGACCTTACAAAAGTCCACTCCTATTCTAGATCAGAGAACGATGTTATGATAGTCAATGGGAATAATTTCTCGTACACAATTCGAATAGATGAGGAACAATTTCAAATATTTAAACAATACTTGAAGACCGCGACGCGACTACGAAAGATGTACGAGTAATGATTTACGTGGAACAACACATCTTAGACCCAGAAACCTATATGCCTGTTGCGAGCTACACTAAAATGTTTTCGTCGAAAAGAGAGTTTATACAATTTTATAATCTAGCGAAGGCAGATGATTTTGTATTAATAAATGTTTTGTATTATAACCCACATGAAAATCCTGGACAAAAGTCCGAATTTGATGCTAAGTTGTATACCACAAGTCGGAGTGTTATTACATGAAACTAAATGAAAAAAACTTCATATTCTACACTGAAACCCAAAAGCTTAAGCCTGACATCATTGCTCAGTTTGAAGAATGCAAACTGAAAAAGAAAAAAGATGAATTCGATAAAATGTTCATTTCTGTCGTAAAGCAGAAGATGAAGGAAACACGCTTAAAACTTGTTGTCACGCATCTTCCGACTAAGATCAAAAAATCATGGACTTTAGGTAAGGATGAAGTTGATCGTGAAACATTAATGAAGGAAGTCGTTCAATTAGTTAGAATTACTCGCGATCAAGCTAAGCGAACGATCAAACGTGTGTCGAAACAATTCGACGGCGCGAAGTATGAGACCATCGGCGGGGTACTCACGAAGCCAGGGATGATCAATGAGATAGGAAAACACTGCACCACAAACGACCCGTTGGCTGAGAAAAAACCTCGAAAGCCTAAATCTCATTATGTCGGTATAGAATTAGAATGCAACGCTCTCCCTGGGCATAATACATCAACTGTCGCTAAGGCTTTTGTACAAGAGGGTCTAGCGCGCTACGTGCAAATCGGAGAAGATGGCTCTTGCGGCGGTACGCCCGGAGTAAAAGGCCTAGAGGTCCGTTGTTTACTCGAAGAATCAACATTTGTTGAGACCCTAACAAAAATTTGTACTTTAATTCGGAAGTTGGGATTTAAAGTTGACGCATCGTGCGGTACGCACGTGCATCTAGACATGCGTAACCGGGACGTCAAGAATTCTTATGCAAATCTTTTTCGAGTGCAGTTATTGTTACGAAAATTTCTATCGTTCCACCGCAAGCGGAATATCTATTGCGTGAAGAATTCTTATGAGACCTATGACTTGCACGTGCAACATGCCGTCGGTAGGGACAGTCGTCGATGTGGAATTAACACACATTCCTACGACAAATATAAAACACTGGAAGTTAGGATGCACCAAGGGACGTTGGATGAGACAAAATTGATACCGTGGATTAAGTTTTTGTTGAAGGTTGTTAATCATAGTGATAAAGTGGAAAAGACGGTGCATACTTTGAAGCAAGCGCAAGCCGTCTTTAAAGTGGAAGACCAGTTATTCCAGGATTTGTCGAATCGGCTCAAGAGCCGGGGAGCGTAATTATATGTGCAAAATAGCTGCCGTGGCTGCAGTTAACGATGAAAACCGCGATAATGTGTGGGCTATGATGATTTGTTTAGGCGACATTATGTCTCGTACTCAGCGCGATGGCCTGGGATATGCGGCGTTTAATAAGTCAGGCAAGATTTTCGGGGAACGTTGGCTTGAGAACTCTTTGTCATTTACAGATTTTAGCGCAAATCCAAGACTCACCGCCGCCAAGATTGCCAAGAATTATAATTTCTTCGGAGAAAAAGTCTTACGGAAGGAAGCACAGGCGATTATCCTGCACGCTAGAGCAGCAACGTGCGGTCGTGGCCTTGCCAACACACACCCGTTTGTTAACGATGAACAGAATGTAACGTCGGCTATTATCCATAACGGGATTATTGCAAATCACGAAGAACACATTAAAAAGACGTCGACGTGTGATAGCGAAATTCTAGTGCACTTGTATGAGAAATTTAAGATTTCGGAAAACTTGGCCAATATTCGAAGTTTAGTCAATGAGTTGGTTGGGTGGTTTACTGTGCTAACCTTGTCTAAAGATTCTACAGGCAGGCCGATTATTGATGTGTATACAGACGCCCCCCGTCTTAGCTCATATTTTGTAAAAGAGCTAGGTACGCGCGTTTACTCAACGTCATCCTACGACATTGAAGAGGCGGCGGAAATCTTGGGCTTTGAAGTTACCGACAGGCAAACAATTCGCTCGGAGACCGCATATCGACTTGATGCACTCACGGGAGCAACGCTTGAGGAAATTAGTTTTGCCGAAGAAAAGGCAGATGACTCATTTGAAACTGCCAGAAACGTCTACGTAGCCGAAGGTAATTTTGATGATGAAAAGTTTAGGAACAATTATTTGAAACGAAGCACGGACATATGACGTATTTGTACACAATAAGTTATGATGAAAAAAAGGACGACTTCTACGGTATTGTAGATTGTCAGACCGAGGGTGGATATTTTTCGTTATTTACGATTGACGATACAAAGGAAATGATTGAATTGATCAAAACTAACGTAATGAAGCATATTGATGATATAGAAGGGCTTAGAACATTTTTAATTGCTCAAGAGTTTTTAAATGAAGAAGATACTATAAAATTGTTTCCAAAGACAATGTTTTAACGAGAGTGAGACACGATGAATGTCATATGTACAGTTGTTATTTTACTTTACAATAATCACCGTGTTGTGGATAATCTGCACGGAGTTGTGGTCGCGACGAGAGGCGAGCGTATTCTTGTTGATTTTAGCAATGATATGCGTGCAAAAAATTATGACAGAGACGGGCACGCGGTGGTATTCAGTGTTAAAGAAAATGACTGCCTCTACCAAGAATAATAACCGGGCATTAATTTACTATGCCGCTCGGGAGTTTGTACACCTATCTTTTCAGGATAAGTTTAACGTAGGTTATCAGATGGGTCTCTGTGATGATTACGATGCTTTACGAGAAGAAACAAATCTTGAGGAATATATTTTCCGTAAAGTGGTGAATAATCGGGAGTTAGAGAAGTTTATGACAGAAATCTCTAGGATTAAATGTGAATCGTGTTAAAGACCTATACGAGATTATTGTAAAGTATTATTCTATTCCGCCGATGGCGCGATATATTATCAGCACTAATTTTTTAATGACTAGGTGGGAGGATTTTATCTTGAACGAAGACGAAATGTCTGATAAGATTTTTCAGAGAGCAATAGAGAAGAAAGTTTTTCCTGAATTCAGCCAAATTGTAAGGAACTACAAATCAAATGGTAACGATAGCAAGTAAAGCTAAATTATATCAACGTTGGTTGGCAAAAAAGTTCTCTGAAATCGAAGAAGAATTTTATATACACGTTGACGATTTAGAACATAATTTAGGTCAAATGGACGACCCTAGAGTAGACGACGCACAATTTACCTTGGAAAGTTTTAGCTTCATCGATCAATGGGAAACAGGGCTTATCCCAACGGCTCAAGTTGTTAATATTTTCGAGAAGATGGACTTGCGTGGAGCGGCTCGTAATAAGGTAACAAAACGCCTAACAAATTACATGCACAAACACGATTTTCTCAGCGAATTGATCAAGCCAATTGTAGCAAATCTGAGCGGGGATTGTGTTGAAATGATGATTGAGTATCTTGCAATGCTCAAAAAATTTTTTAATTATTTGCATGCAGTAGATTCTTGTCAAATGAAATTGACGTGGGTCCAACAAATTTATAATAAAGACGGGGCCATAAAAGTTAATTACGAAGAGATGACCTTGAATCAAACTGTACGATACGTTGAGACATTCATCGATAAGGCGGCGGATCAGAGATTTCATTTGTCGGACCAGGTTATCGTTTTTGATGAAGAGGTCGGTGTAGACGACAGGGCCGTGCATTGGATTTTTGCCCCCCGTTCGTATATTGAATTACTCCGACTTCTTTTCAACGTAAAAGAAACCTTGGGAGAAGATGAGATTGTGTTTCTTAAATACCTCATCAAGGAAAAAGTTCAATGAAAATTGAAACAAAACGTTTCATTATAAAGATCGCGGAAGATAAAAAAACATCTTTTCGTAAAAACACGATAATCATCGCTTTAGCACAAATACAGGCAATCCGGAATGAGTATTCCGATACGCCTAAAAACGAGAGACTTCCAGAGGATGCACAAAACGAAATCAATGACGCTCGGAATACGATGAGAGTTCCTCTTAGTACCACTTATCGGGGAACGGTTTATTTAAAACAATATCAAAAATCATACCATTTTTCAATGAATTTCAATCCTGAACAAAATAAATGGCATAAACTTCTTCAAGAAACCATGAATCAAGTTTTATCTGACCATCGTAAATCACTGAAAGTTGTTGAGCATTCTTGGAATGTCGGGGACAGAGAATTTGAAATCATAGGATTTCCTTGGAATAAAGGGCATATTTTTAGCAAACCAGGACAGATTTATAAACAATACTTGAAGAAAAAAACGGCAAATCTGTACAAAACAAAAATACCAGAAAAACCTAACAAATACATAGGTGTTGAACTGGAGTTTTGTGCACCAATTGCTGAGTTAGATTTTGCTGTGAAATTATGGAAGTCGGGCGTAGATACCTTTACTCAGATAAAAGAGGATAGGTCCCTTCGGCCAAAACCAGGAGAAACTGGTTATGAGTTGGCTTTGTTATTCCCAGAGCGTCATTACAAAAGACACTTGCGGAAAATATGCAAGATACTAGCGGAAGTTGGGGCTAAAGGCGAAGATCGCCGATGCGGCCTACACGTCCACCTAGACATGCGTCGAAGAAAAAAAGAAATTGTGTACAATAATTTAATTGCTTGCCAAGGTATTTTAACTAAGTTCCTAGATCCAAAGCGAACCAATAACGAATTCTGTAGGTTGGTTAAATCTCGGGCGTTCCCTACGCAATTTGACGGATCGCGCGAAGAACGGTACAAAACTATTAACGCCGCGTCTTATTACAAATATAAAACGTTGGAAGTTAGGATGCATGAAGGGTCCGTAAACTTCACCGACATATCCAATTGGATTGATCTACTAGTAAAGATTGCAAATCACAAAGTTCGTATTAAACCTGATATAAAAGAGTTGACTGTTCTGAAAAAACGTTTTAAATTGGATAACAAGATGCGCGGATTTTTTCAAGATAAGACGTGTTACTGGCAATTACAGACCCCCCCAGAGCGGACCACTACGAATCCCTTTCATGTGGGGCACGTTGGTATTGATGACACGGAACCTCCGGTTCGTAATCCAGTCGCGCCCACAAGGAGAGAATAAAAAATGTGTAAAGTGTTGTTTGTGGCGGGAATTAAACGCCAACATCAAGATAAAGTCAGAAAGTTGTCTCACGCATTTGTCAATGCGGCGGGGCGAGTTGATAATGACGGGTTTGGGTATGCCGCAATTACTCGTGCGGGCCAAATATACGGGGAAAAATGGCTTCGAAAAGAAGATGCCTTTCTGATCCATTCCCAACCAAAACCTCCCACACCTGGTCCTGTGAGCGAACTACTGGGCGAAGCGGCGCGTCCTAATTTTACAGTGGTTACTGAACCGGTCTATGATCAATTTGGAGTTACTCGGACAAAAGACGTCATCCAAGATACAACGGCGGTAATTGTGCACGCACGTAAAGTCACCGTGGGAATGAAGTCTATTGTAAACTGCCATCCCTTTTATTCCCCCGAGACAGAGACCGATCCTGCCACAGCATTAATGCATAATGGGTCAATTATAAATCACTATCTTTTGACGAAGAAAACTTCGACCTGCGACAGTGAAACCATTCTTCATGAATACTTAAAAGAGGCAATGTCGCATAACCCTTGGGCAATGCCAAATCTAGCGAAAACACTTGTAGGCCAGTATACAGTGGGGGTTTTGTCGTCGACATATGTGGACGGAGACAAAGTCCAACCAGTGCTAGACATTTTCAAATCCGCTAAAGAACTACACTGTGCTTATGTTAAAGAAATAGAGACGTTCGTTTTCTGCACTACCCCTGAAATTTTACAAGAATCATGCAAGCTTGCGGGTCTAACTCCCTCTGATATTACCGAAGTCCGAGATGGGTATCTCATTCGAATTAATGCGTTGACAGGAAAACGCATGGAAGATCTAATCCCTTTCGACCAGAGCCGTCAATTTTTGAATCCGGGGAATACTTCTCAGGGTACTAATTATTGGCGGCACGGAGAACACCACAGACCTAATCCAGATAACAATTATTCTCGGATTGGCCCAGGCACGCGTCCAATAGACGATACCGTGGATATAGCAAAAAAAAACTTCGAGCATAACCATAAGGACCTTTTCACAGGAAATTATTACGACGTTGACACAGGTCTCTCAAAAGAAGAACAAGAGTATTACGAAACGCTGGAAGCGGATAAACAAGTAGATCTAAAGGCGTTGAGATTAGTTAAGAAGATCATGAATTTTTAAGGAGTCGTTGTGTCTTCAAAGTTGAAGCGAAAATTAGAACGGTATGTGCCGACATACCGTCTAGAAAATAGTGACGATGAGACAATTGTTAATTATCTAGAAGATTACCAGAATAAGGACCCCAAAGTGGGCATACAATACATCGGCCTAGAAATCGAATGTTATGGGAAGATGAATCGCATCAGTCTTCAAAAGTTGTTCTTCAATAATGATTTAGAGAAGTACGTTATGATAGGGAGAGACCCAACTATCAGACCAGACACTATCCCAGGAGAAGCAGTTTATTGGAATACGTACGAATTACGTCTGCTCATTCCTCAAAAAGAATTGACTCGCGTCTTGAAAAAATTCGACCGGGTGTTTAAGGTTGCTCGGCTTAAGACTAACGAAACATGTGGCCTGCATGTTCACCTAGACATGCGTCGTCGAAACGAAGATGAGTGCTTCGCTAAATTACTTAAATTTCAAGACGCACTGTACGCGCTTGTCAATAAAGACCGTTGGAATAATACATATTGTCGTCAAACTGACGAAGATGACCGAGACCATCACATGGGTATCAATATGGAAGCCTACGATGAACACGAGACTATCGAAGTCCGTATTCATCATGGTACCACAGACACCCGCGCTATAGAGCAATGGGTTAGGTTGTTATTGAACGTTATTGATGCAAAGAATGTCCCGCAAGTAACCAATAAGCGGAGCGTACTACGTTGGACTGGGCTCAATAAGAGATTAAGAACCTACGTCAAGCGTAATTTTAAAGATGTTTGGTTTAGAGAAAAGGATAGATTTGTATTGTGATAATACTCACGTTTGTTGCTGTATCATTGTTTTACTCGTTTTTGATCTATTTATTTATGGAGTTGTTTTCGTGAATAAAAACGACAAACATCTTATTTCTGCTTTACAAACAGTTAGTTACCTGTTATTGTTAGGTAGACAGAATAGAAATGATAAATTCTTTAAGGCTATGTCCAACGATTCTATAGCCTTTTTGAAGAAGGAAATTAAGAAGTTAAAAAGATATTAAGGAGAGAGAAATGGAACGTAAGTGGTACATAGGATATTTGTATACGGAACGCTAAAGAATGGTTGTTACTTTCATGATGAATACTTAGGTGGCGATAAGTCAGACCCTCAGGGACCCGCGAAGACGACGCTAGACTATACTCTCTATGTGGACGGAATGCCTCATATGGTAAAACAGTCTGGTGAGTTGGGGGTACTTGGGGAGCTATACCAGGTGGACAATGCAACCTTGGAACGATTAGACGTTCTAGAGGGACACCCGGTAACGTACAGGCGGGAGATTATAGAGGTTATTGATGAAATGGGAAACAAAGTACTGGCGTGGGCATACCTTCGGCCCCCTCACTTCAAAGGTCGAAAGTTCTGCTGGGTCGAGCAAAGCTGGACCTAAAGAAAAAATAAAGGAAGATTGTGAAGTACCAACGTTGTATAGTTTAGGTTGGACTTTCACCACTCAGAATTGGTGGATAACACCTAGCGCGCGTATGGGTATAAAAGATAATGTTATCTATGTGGTAGGGACGTGGCCTCATCAGACCGCGTTTTGCACTAAACATACTTATATTGCTTATACAAATTTATCCTACCGCCTCCGATATCCATATGAGGTAAACGAGGGCGACTCTAGATTTTTGGCGCTTGCAAAAGTACTCAACATGACGTATTATGAGGATCTGGAGGTGTGTTGTGGTTCTAAAGAAAAAGAAAATCACTAAGTGGATTAAGCGCGTGCGTCCACCGTATGGCATGACGTTGGCTAATTATCAATCTTATATCCTCAAGCTTTCGAAGGCATATCGAAACAATAAAAATATACGCGTGCGTGACGCAAGCAACATCGCATATTGCTATGGGTACTGGATTGTAGAGAACCGTATAGAAACTGATTCAGAACTAGCTAAGCGCCAGGCCTCCCATGATCGTGTATTAGCCCAGAAAAAGGCCCGCACATTAGCGCGTCGGGAGCAAGCCAAAATCGAGAGGCAGCAAGAAAAGCGGGAGCTTGAAGTTCGGCGCCTAGCGGAAATACAGAGGATACGGAAGTTAATAGAAGATAGTGGATATGAGATTATAGCTAGGTAAAACATGTTGACAGAGGGTGACGATAAATTTTTTATCCCAGGCAAATTAATAAAGTTGAAAGAACATACGGAGGTATACGACGGCATCCACCCTGGGGAACAAGTTTTTGTTTTAGGCATTAATTATCGAGGTGGGACGGTCTTAACAAAATTAGGGAATGTAGTAGAAGGTTGTTGTAACCGTTTCTGGGAAGAAGTGGATTTATTTGAATGAACCCCTTGACTTTTGACTAAAAGTATGATAAGCTAGCTAAAGCTTCTAGCGTAGCAACCGAAGAGTTGCAAGCGAGTATCGCGCTGACGCATTAAAAGGGAATAAGTGTAATAACCCTTATTGTGCCCCTTCGGGGCTAGTAAAACAACAAAAATCCTATTAATACTTCTTGACAATTGTTACACGTTGTGTTATACTCTGTAGTTGGTTACATAAGGATGTGTTGTTTGTCACGAATAGACATGCCTTTTTCGTTAAGTGATATAGATCAGGTTTTTGCAATGTCTGACCTTTTATCCAATACGGAAGAGTTGATTAAAAAGTTCAAACCAGAGGTTGATAAAGTCTTGGTTAAGAAAGATTTCTTCCATGGTCACTTCTTGACGGAGTACAATCGTCAATTCGATGCGCTCATCAGAACCCTGATTAAGCGGGAGTTGACGGATCATTTTCCGGCTTGGACCCCTGAAGATCTTCTGGTCTTAACTGACCTCGACTTGTTGCATCTCATTGCTCCGGTATTGTTTGATCAAACGTCCTACGAAAATAATATAACAGAAACGCATTAACGTTTCAAGGAAGGATTTTATATGTCTGGTAATTCTACAAGAATTCGTTATCAAAAGATGGGTCCGGGAGTGCTTAGGTCCCGTCGTTACTTCAAGACCGCCGCTGGTGCCGAAGTGTACGTTGAATTGAACCTTGACGCTAAGAAGTATCGTATTGTCGACAGTGTGTCGGGTGTTGAGTTGGCTACAGGCGGAAATACTAGGAATTCCTCTGTGCTAAAAATACAATCCAAACGAGGTCTCGAGGGTCTCGGTGTGGCTTTTACCGATGAATCGCGTAATCGGGGCAATGGCACGTCAGGACCGCAAGCCTAGTGTCATTACAACTCAGTTACTCTGCTGCAACTAAGTACAATATGTCCCCTAGGGCATACTATCTTCATTATGTATTAAGACTTCGGGAGAAAAATCTATCCTCTCCGTTGTTCTTCGGGGCAGCGCTGGATGAAGGTTTAAACGCTCTATTGAGCGCAAAGCGCGACGGGCGCACAGTAAGTGTCCCAGAGGCCCAGGAAGTATTTACGAATACGTGGCGGACCGCTAGAGTTAACGATAAAGATGTAGATTTGAGTCAGCCGGGGGTAATAAAGTATTCCAAGGCCGATTTTGATGCATTTATCTTGACCGATGAGGATAAAGCTGAGTTAGAGGTAGGGGTTAAAGATCCAGGTTGGATTTCCCTAAGAAGAAAAGGGCTCATGATGATTGAAGCCTACGCTGAGCAGGTTATCCCGCGCATCAGAGAAGTCCTTTTTGTACAAAAGGATATAAAGCTTAGTAACGAAGAGGGAGATTCATTCGTAGGATTTATTGATTTCTGTGCGGTGTGGGAAGATGGCCGCACGGTGATTTTCGACAATAAATCCAGTAGTATAAAGTATACAGAGACATCAGCCAAGGAAAGTCAACAATTAGCAACTTATTTTGAAGCAACGCGGGACGACTTGAAAGTGGATGCGGTCGGGTATGTGGTTCTCCCGAAAAAGTTCAGGAAGCAAAAGCTACCAATTATTCCTATTGGAGTCATTATTGGTGACGTGGATGAAAAAGTAGTTGATGAAACATTTGAGATGTACGATAATGCGTTGACCGGGATAAAGATGGGGGAGTTTCCCTGTACAAGACATATTGAGGGGGGTTGTTGCGATGCACCTTGGGGGTGCACTTATCGTCGTTATTGTGAGAGCAATGGTCAAGATTTAACTGGTTTGGTGTATCATGAAAAAAAGAAATGAAATAGAGGAATTTTATAACAGACAAAGTATGGCGGCGCATAATATTGTTGATAAAGCTCATGCAGATGCATTAATTTATGGTGTCGGATTTATACAAATGGATAAAGATTTTAATTTAAAGCACGTTCCCTATGCCGAAGCGATTGAGGATTACAACATGGCGGTTTGGTATAATCAAGAGTTGGATGAAGTTGTATTGTTGTATGCAGGAGATGAAGCTTATTCAGAATATGTATATTTAGGAAAACTATGACTGAGAGACTAATCAAGGAAAATGGGGCGTTGTGCGATCTAAGGCCTTGTTCGCCAGATCGGTTTGATGATCATGTCTATCATATCATGATGCATAAGAAGTTACTAGAGGATAGACGGATTAACAGGAGCTATGCTAAGGTAGATCATATATTAAAGCATATTGAAGATCACGCAAGAATGATAAGAGAACTGTGGGAGATAAATAATACTTGACAAATCTGTTGACTTGTGTTATAGTGTGTGTATGAATAATTATTTAAAACGTAAATCTAAAGAATCTACTGAAAAATTGGATGCAATGGTGCCTCAAACGGCAGAACCTGCTGTGGTAGTTGAACAAGCCCCCGAGCCGTCGTTCCCGTGTCAGGGATATGATGTTTTTACTTCAAATGGCGGGAAGACTTATGGGGTAGCAATGATCGACTATAACCCGGATACTGGTGTGGCGAGAGTCACAGGAGTGAAGACGATTAGTAGGTTAATCGCTTTGAAGTACGCCGCCCAAAAGCAGGCGTTGGGAATTTTAGCTAAAAAAGCAAACGATAAAGAATAACAAAAAATAAATTTAACAAAAGGATTAATAACTAATGGCGAAAACAGGTCGCACGTTTAAAACACCAAAGGGAACAGAACTCAACCTTATTGATCTCAAAGGTAAAGACTATCTTTTGGCAGCAGATAGGATTCTGTGGTTTAGAGAAGAAAACCCTAAAGGTATATTAAAGAGCACGATGATTGAACATCAAGGTGAAGGCCAAGACGAGTACTGTGTGTTTTCTGCTGAAGTATATGTAGACACTGAGCGAGGTCCCATGATGATCGCCCAAGCCCATAAGCGTGAATCACGTAAAGATTTTCCAGATTTTATTGAGAAATGCCAAACGTCCGCTTATGCTCGAGCGCTTGCTCTGGCTGGATACGGCACACAATTTACCGCCGACGAACTAGATGAAAAAGATCGATTGGCCGATGCCCCACTAAAAATAGGATGGAGTGGTAGCGATGGAACTCCAGAAGTCTCCCCTGTTGGGGTTTCGGGAGGAAAACGTTCGTCCTTTCGTAAGAACGTGACAGTTACCACCAATGGTGCATCACACGATGATATCTAGTGATGAGGGATTTGCGCCCGTAGAATCGCCCCAAGACGTAGTGCCAGCACAGGTTGATGCTGCGCCAGTAG
>Ga0265336_10000469_pt1 | contig 24167 bp, 11 predicted proteins | sample 42119metaG_FD_193583 | JGI IMG/M metagenome (GOLD analysis project Ga0265336, IMG submission 193583) | Rhizosphere microbial communities from Carex aquatilis grown in University of Washington, Seatle, WA, United States - 4-21-19 metaG | ecosystem: Host-associated > Plants > Roots > Rhizosphere...
GACTGACCCGCTACGCCATCGCCCACGGGGCCGTGGAAAGCACGGGCCGGATCAGGGGCGTCTCAGAGAATCTGGATGAGCCAATGGCGCAAGGCGGTGTCGCTGGATTGGTGGGCCCCCCGTTGGTGGCTCCCGCGCCGTGCTAGCGCTCGCGGCCGCCGGCGCCCCAGGTGGCACGTCCGTCCATTAGGGAAAATCCCATTCCGGAAAGCCGGGCGCCCTCGAGGCCGACTGCGCTAGCGGACACCCTAAGCTGCACCCAACGCCCGACAGGAGGCAGGTCCCCCGAGCGATGGCGCCCGGGCGATCCGTTGGTGCCAAAGGTAATCTTGTTTGCGCCCCAATAGGCGCGGTGCTCCCAGGAAGTCCCGTCGTTCCATGCAAGCATGATCTCCGTGGGCGGGTGGGCGGGATCGACGTACACCCAGGCAAAGAGGGAATCTCCCGGATTGACCTCAAGAGTCGCCGTTGCGCCGGTGAACGAATGCTGGTGGAGGCCCGAGGCGACATTGGACTGGTGCGAGAGCGGGCCCGAATGAGGGCTGGGATCCGCCGCGATCCAATTCCATCCGTCTCCGCCGGTGGATTCCATCGCGGCGCCGTCGGGTACGGCGCCGTCGAGCCACGTCTCCGCTGGACCGCTTGCTCGGAAGCTTTGTATCGCGAATGCGCGGCGACCGTCGGGCCACTCGGCCTCCGCCTCAACCCATTGAGGGCCGCTGTGCTTTGGGGAGAAGGTATAGGTGGGTCCGAAGGCCGGCTCCTGGTCGCGGGCTTCCCAGACGATACGGGCCATGGCCAGGTCCTCCCCGGGCACCTCCAAGCGAACCGTCTCCGGCGCGTTGAGCTGGACCGGCGCGTCGGGCGCCGCGATCCACGCATTCGCATGGGTCCAATTCCGATATTCAATCTCCGAGTGGGCCGCCAGGAATGCCGAGGCCATCAGTGCCCTGGCCTGGTTGACGGCGATGAACTCGGTGGTGACGTTGAAGGCGTCGCTCCACCGGTCATAGAATGGATAGGGTCCCACCTTCGCGTTGTCGCCGGGATAGGTCGCCTCGCGGAGTTCTCCGGAATATTTCGGCATGTACTGGAAGGCGGCCTGTATGTTTCCTATTGGGATCCCTGACGGCGGAAGGAGCCGGCGGTCGTTCTGCGCATATTGGTCGACGATCTCGCGCTGCCGCCGGACCCCGAGGCCCGTCAGGTAGGTGACGTTGACCGGGTTGCACCCGCCCTCGTAGTTCATTGCGCCCGTGAGCGCGTCAATGTACGCGGGCTTTGGGTCGACCGCGTAGGCGACTGCCATGTCGGATGCCTGGTCGAGGGAGAAATACCACCCGGCGCCGTTCACTGCCTTGGTGGCCAGAGGGAACGGCGTGGCATAGGCATTCTTGGCGGACCAATCGAGCGCGTCGTCGGCGGCCGCCACGACCTGCCTCTCGCATAGTTTCAGGTATCGGGGGTTGAGCGAGGCGACAGGCAATCTTCCGCTGCGGGCCGCGAATGCGTAGCTTCGGATCGCATTCCCCCAGGATTCGGACATCCGCCACCAGCCCCAGCGAAACGTGATGTGGCTCGCCGGGTTGGGGAACCACTCGAAGAGTCTCTTCTGGAACTGGATATTGCCGGTGGCGAGGAAGAGCTCGCATGCCGCCCACGCAAATTCGTCGTCATGCGTGTAACGGTCGCCGTAAAACGTGATCTTTTGGTAGGCGCCCGCTTTACCGTGGCGTGAGACGGCGTTCATCAGGAACTGCCAGCCCAATTCCGCCTGTTTCATGTACTGGGCTGCCGCGGACGGATAGTGGCGCTTGAATTCGGGCGAAGAGGCGCACTGCGCAAGCGCAGCCACGGCCGCCGCCGTGGCTGCCGTATTCTTTGGCCACACGACCTGGGAGTCGCCGTGGTCGGGCAGTACGTCGGACTCGTATTCGCGGCCTTTCGGGTAAACGAGGAAATAGAAGCCTCCATCGGTGTCCTGGAGCTTGGCGATGTAGTCGGCCTCCCATTTTGCCTCCTGAAGAATATCGCCGATGCCGTCGCCGCTCTCCGGTATCCCCAGGTTGTCGAGCCCCGCGGCGCCCGGGATCGAGTCCACTGTAAAGACCAGATAGTGGATGAGTTCGGCGCTGTTGATCGTATATCGGCTGTAGTCGCCTGCGTCATGGTGGCCTCCTGAGACGTCCACGGAACCGGTCCTCACGAAGGGATAGAGCTGGCGCGCCTCGCTTGTCAGAGGAGGCGCGCTTTGGGGCGGGTTGTCCGTGTTTGCGGTGCCCGCGTAGCCGGCGATCGTGGCCCAGGTGAAGGCAAATTGAGGGTCGGACTCCACGGGAATCTGCGCTCGTTCTACGTGGCATGCTCCATGGACGAAGCGGGTGAAGGGCAGGTCGTTGCTGGTCCCGCAACGCTGCTGGTAGAGCCCCAGAGCGTAGGTGCGCGTGAACCCCATCGCGATGCCGTCGTTGATGAGAAAAGGCGCCGACGCGCCGAGGCCGGGTATCCAGAGCCGGTACTCCCCGGGGATTCGGAATTCGCTGAAGTCCGCAACAGCGACCTTTTGGTAGGGCGCCGGCGACGTGCGGTATCCGATGTCCCTGCGGAAGGTGAGTTCGCCGGAGAACACGACCTTTCCGCTTCTGGCGTCGATGATCTCGAAGCCGGCCGCGACGGGGATGTCCAACTCTCCCATGTCGCCAAGGTAATAGCCGATCATCGCTTTCTTGGGCAGGGCAGGGACGTAACCTTCCTGATTCACGTGGATGACCGGGCTATAGCGGAGCGGATCGCACGCGGCGGTCGCAGCCTTGGAAGGATTCCCCGCGGGCTGGCCCGCGTCTCGGACCTCGACAAGCTGCCCGGCGTCCTCAAGGGCGATGTAGTGAGCGACTCGGATGTAGAATTGGGTCGCGATCCTGAGGTCGCGTCGAGCAAGCGGCGCATAGGCGACCCTGCGTTTGGACCCGACGGCGGCTATCGCGGCGTCATGCCCCCCGACAATGATCCGGAAATCCGGGACCAAGGGCGCGCCCTTTGCCTCGGAAGAGATTCGCGTGAGCTCAAGGATCGATGGTGAGAGGATGCGCAGCGTGCAATCTCCGACGGCGGGCAGGCTCAACGCGTGGGTGTCCTCCTCCGACCTGAGCTGGGCGTTAAGCTCGGCCGCGATCGGCAATAGGCACAGAATGCAGACGGCGAACTTGTGGCGGATCGGCACGCATACTCATGCTACGGCATGTCGCTCCCGCGGGCCATGGGGTGCTTACCCCTTAGGAACCCATTTGGCGCGGACACGACCGGGATGGCCCGGATTTAGTCAGCTGGAAGGGGGATACGGTCCGGTAGGTGCGTTGTCACGGAATCGCGACAGGTGGGCATCTCTGGACCGTATGTTTGGAAGATATCGTGTCGAATGGGGCGTTACGGGCCGGCGGACGACCGTCCGATCGCGTCCCAGGAGACGCTCCCATCGAAGAGGGCGAAGTCCATGCCGCTTACGACCGATCCCTCGAGTCCGACAGAGGCGGCCGGGACCGACAGCTTCACCCATTTTCCGGTCGCAGGGAGAGGCCCGACATAGTGTCGGCCCGCGGTCCCGTTGTTGCCGTAGGTGACGGTGTTGGCGCCCCAATAGGCCCGGTGTTCCCACGACGAACCGTCATTCCACGCCACCATGATCTCCGAGGGAGGGTGGGCGCTGTCCAGGTAGACCCAGACAAAAAGGCTGTCGCCGGCGTTTACCTGCATGGTGCCCTTGGCGCCCGTGAACCACAGCTCGTGCAGCCCCGCGGCCGTAATGGTCCGGGCGTCAAGGGTTCCGGATTCAGGTGCCGGGCTGGATGAGGCCCAGGTCCAGTTCTCCCCGCCATTTGTCCCTAGGGCGACGCCCGCGGGCAACGCATCGTCGATCCAGACCTGCGTGGGGCTGTTTGCCTGGTAGTCGCCCGCAGCAAAGGCGCGGCGCCCGTCCGGCCACTCGATCTCTGCCTCGACCCATTGATCGCCGTTGTTGACCGGAACGACGGTGTAGGTGGACCCGAACGCCGGCTGCTGGTCCCGGCCCTCCCAGACGATCCGGGCCCCGGTCAAGTCGAGCCCTGGTACCACCACGCTCAGGTCCAATGGCGTATTGAGAAGGGCGACCGTGCTGGGGACGGAGATGGTCGCCACCGGGGCGGTCCATGCGCCGGCCGAGCTCGGTGTAAGGGTTGCCAGGAACGCCGTGGCCATGAAGCCGCGCGCCTGGTTCACGGTGATGAACTCCTGGGTCACGTTGAAGGCGTCGCTCCAACGGTCATAGTAGGGGTACACGTTCTTCGAGCCGCCGTCCGTGGGATAGGAAAGCTCCGCAAGCTCGGGGCCGTAGCTGGGAAGGTATTCAAAACCGGCGGTCACCTGGCCGAGCGGGATGCCGGACGGCGGCAGGATCCTGCGGGAGTTCTGGGAGTACTGGCTGACGTTCTCGCGCTGCCTCTTCAGCCCTAGGCCGGTTAGGAACGTAACGTTGACCGGGTTTGCGCCCCCTTCGTAGTTCATGGCTCCGACCAGGGCGTCGATGTACGCCGGCTTGGGATTGATTTGGTAGGCAACGGCCATGTCTGAGGCCTGGTCGAGGGAGAAGTACCATCCGCCCCCGTTGACCGCCTTCGTGGCCGGAGGGAAGGGACTGGCGTAAGCGTTGTCTCGGGACCACGTCACGGCATCGTCGCCGGCCGCCACGACCTGGCCTTCGCAGGCCGCGAGGAAACTGGCGTCGAGCGCGCCCTGCGGAAGGCGGCCGCTTCGCGCCGCGAATGCGTACGTACGGATGGCGTTGCCCCATCCCTGGGACATCCGCCACCAACCCCAGCGGAAGGTGGATGAGTCGGCCGGGTTCGGGAACCACTGGAAGAGCTGTGCCTGGTACTGCGTGTCCCCGGTGGCGACGAACATCGCTGCGGCGGCCCACGCCAGCTCGTCGTCGTGGGTCCAGTCGTCGCTGTAAAAGGTGATCTTCTGGTACGCGCCCGCCTTGCCGTACTTGGAGATGGCATTCTGCAGGAATTGCCAGCCGAGCTGCGCCTCCTTCAGGTAAAGGGCCGCCGCCTGCGGATAGAATTTCCTCATGGCCGGCGACGAGGCCGCCTCGGCAAGCGCGGCCACGGAGGCGGCGGTCACAGACGTGCTCTTGGGCCAGACGACCTGCGATTCTCCGTTTTCGGGCAGGGAATTGGACTCATACTCATGGTTCTTGGGGTAGACGAGGAAGTAGAAGCCGCCGTCGGAATCCTGCATCTTCGCCAGGAAGTCCGCCTCCCATTTGGCCTCCTGCAGCACGTCGGGGATCCCGTCGCCGCTCTCAGGGATTCCCAGGTTGTCGAGGCCGGCGACGCCCGGGATCGAGTCGACGGTGAAGACGAGATAATGGACAAGCTCCGCGCTGTTCTCCGTGTATTTGCTGTAGTCGCCTGCGTCCCAGTGGCCGCCGGAGACATCCACGGTTCCCGCTCGCACGAAGGGGAAGAGCGAGCTCGCCTCGCTCGTCAATGCCGGCGCCACCTGTGCCGGGTTGTTGGTGTTGGCGGTGCTCGCGTAGCCCGCGATGGTCTTCCAGGTGAAGGCGAACTGGGGATCGGTGTCGTTGGCTGGTACCTGGGCCGGCGCCGTGTGGTCGGCGCCGTGCGTAAAGCGGGTGAACGGGAGCGCGGCGGCGGCGCCGCTCCGCTGGCCGAATATTCCGAGGGCGTAGGTGCGCGCGAAGCCCATCGCAATGCCGTCGTTGACAAGGAACGGAAGCGAGGTGCCCATCCCGGAGATCTGTATCTTATACTCACCCGGCGTCTTCAGGCTGCTGAAGTCGGCAACATAAACCTGCTGGTAGGGGAGCGGAGTCGTCTGATAACCGACGTCCTGGCGCTGGGTAAGCGGTCCCTGGAACACCACGTTGTTGGAGTTCACGTCGATAACACTGAAGCCCGTTGCCGCTATCGGCATCTCTCCCATGTCACCGAGGTAGTAGCCGACCATGGCCTTCTTCGGAAACGCGGGAACGTAGCCCTCCTGGTTGACGTGGATGCCAGGGCTGTAGCGCAGGGGGTCCGCCGCGACCGTGAAGAGTTCCGAGGCCGCCCATACTTGGCCGTCCGGGTTGGTGACCTCAACAGCCTGACCGTCCGCCACGGGATTCGAGAGCTGCAGATAGAGCGCGTTGTCGATCCTCAGGTCGTAGGACTTGAGGGGGGCGTACAGCACACGGCGCCTGAACCCCACGGCGGTCACTCCCACCGCCTCGCCGCCGACCGTCACCGTGAACTGGGACGCCTGTGGTGCGGTGGACTGGCCGTTCTTGTCGACAAAGTTCCAGCTGGAGACTGGCGCGGGGTCGGCAGCCTTCGTGGTGATTTGGCGCAACTCGAGCAGCGTCGGCGAGAGCACGCGCAGGGCATGGTCGCCCACCTGCGGCAGGGTCAAATTGGTGTCGTCCATGTCGCCGCCCGCTTGGAGGGTCGCTCCATTGTCGGCGGAGGGAGCTACGGTCGAAGTGGCCGGCGCTGTCGGCGCAGGTGTGACAGGGGTTACGATAGCGGGTGTGGCAAGGGGCGTTCCCGCGCTTGTGATCGTGATCTTTGCGGTGGATCCAGTCCCGACCGTATAGGAGGGGTCTGGCGCCAGCGTGAAGATGGCTGTCTCCGGATTGGCCCCGGTAGTGTTTGCCTTAGCCGTGATGGCGAGTGTCGCCGACGCGGCCCCGACCGGAATCGTAACGGCGACCGGCATGTCGCCCTGGGGCAGGCGATAGTAGTCGGTCCACTTAACCGCGCTGCCGGTCAGCAGGTAATTGACGGTCAGGGTGTTGGCGGTTCCTCCAGTCCGCGAGAATGTGAGCAAACCGGTGGCGGAGCCGCCGATCACGGCAGTGGGGGCCGTGGCCACAACATTGACCGCCGGTGTGGCTTCCGCAGCCGAAACGATCGTGATCGTCGCATTGGCAGGCGACCCGACCGCATAGGAGGAATCCGGCGACAGCGTAAACGTCGCCGTCTCCGGGTTGGCGCCGGTGGTGTTAGCCTTTGCCGTAATGGCGAGCGTCGCTGAGGAGGCCCCGGCCGGAATTGTCACTGCGACCGGCATGTCGCCCTGCGGGAGGCGGTAGTAGTCGGTCCATTTCACCGCGGTGCCACCGAGCGTAAAATTGACGGTTACGGCGCCCGTGGTGTCTCCCGAACGTGAGAAGGTGAGCAGGCCGGTCGCCGATCCGTCCACTGCCGCGGTGGGGGCCGTGGCGGCAATTGAAATGGACGGCAGGGCTGCGGCTCCCGCCGTTATGGTGAAACTCGCGGCCGTTAAGGCGGTCAGGAGGCAGAACACGGACACCGCGCGATGTCCCAGGGCAAGGGGTCTCTTCATTAGACCCGCCATTATGCCAGGTCCCGACAGGCCCTTGTAGCCGTCTCCGTCTGATTAGATTGTCAGTTGTTTGGCAACAACCCTGTAGGATAATGCATACAGCCAACGTCGGTGTCTGTCCGACAAACCTGGGGAAAGGGGCGCCTCCGCGCCATCGCCCTCTAAGGCGAGAGATTCACGCCAACCGACACCGGCTGGGCCTTGCTGGATATCGCATAGGCCCCCTCGTTGACGCCGACCGTGCGGACAAAGGTATCGAGAATGAGGTCCACGTAGCGCTCGAGCACGCGTTGCGGCGAATACGGCACGTAGACGATATCGCCCGGCTCGAGCCGCACGTCCGGCGCCTTGCCGCCCAGCACTTGGTTCACCGCCACGATCGCGATTTGGGGATTGGCGAGCGAACCGCGCAGGATCGCGACATTTGTGAGGCAGGCACCCGGCACGGATCCTCCGGCCATGGCGATCGCCTGAATCACGGTCAGGGCTCCGGTCATCCGTTCCGAGCGCGGCTGAAGCACCGCACCCAGGATGTGGACCTGGGAGCTACGAAGAGGCGGCACATAGATGAAGTCGCCCGGCTCCAGGTAGACATTCTGCGAGAGGTCGCCCTCGCGAAGGAGGCGCTGGAAATCAACGGGCACGTGATGGCCGTTTCGAATGAGGAAGCTGCGGGACAGGTCCGCATCCTCCGAGCTTGTTCCCCCGACCGGCGTGTTGACCCCGAGACCGCCCGCCTCGACGACGACGTCCAGGAGGGAGGTGGGGCTGCCCAGGGGATAGACCCCGGGGTGGCTCAGGCGGCCGAGCACCCAGATCTGCTGGCTCGCGACCGACCGCAGGGTTATCGTGACGGCCGGCTTCTCTCGGATGAATCGCTTCAGCTCAGCCCCTATGTGCTCGCTGGCCTCCGAGAGCGTCAGTCCCCAGACATCGAGGCCGGGAAGCATATTGTAGTATATTCTGCCATCCGGCCCGACGGTGACCGTGGAGCGGGTGGCGGTGTCGCCCATGACCTCAATGTCCATGGTGTCGCCCGGACCGAGTCGAAACACCTTGTCAGAGGCTTTGAGAAGCGCGGGGTCGAGGGCCAGCGGCGCAAGCGAATTGAGCTCGGCGGCCACGGGCGCCGGGGCTCCCTGCCTCGCCACGGGAAGGGAGTTGTTCTCGCATCCCGTGAGGCAGGCCAAGCTGGCAGCCAGAACGAAGAGAAGCGTGGTACGAGGTTCAGGTGTCATGCCTTAGGGCCTGGAGATGATATTTGGTCCGACATTGAGACCCGCCCAGGTGACAACCGCGGACGCGACGAAGGCCGTGGCGGCGTGGTCAAGAAGCTCCTCCGCCTTGATCCACGGACGGTCGGAGACGTAGACCAGATCGCCGGGTTCTAGCGCGAGGTTGGGGGACCGCCCGGTTAACGCCCCGGCAATGTCGACGGTGTAGGCCGTGGGGTGGTCCAGCGAGCCCCGGACAACGAGCACGTGCGCCTTCCACGCGCGTTCGGTAAACCCGCCACGCGAGACGATAGCCGAGATGGCGCTAGTGTTGGGATCAAAGGCCACTGGGCCCGGCAACCCTACCTCGCCGAGAACATAGATTTCACCGGAGTTCGAGGCGGGGAAATACAGGTAGTCGTCGGGCTCCAGCGGGACGTTCTGGGAGAGGTCGCCATGCAGGAACAGGCGCTCAAAGTCGACGGGCACCCGGCGGCCGCCCCTCGCCAGGAAGCTGCGGGAGAAGTCGGTCGCGTCTATGGTGTCCCCCTGAGAGATTCCTGTCTCGAAGCCTCGCGCGCGGGCGACGGCCTCGATTACCGTGATCGGACGGTCGAGGTAAAAGACTCCCTTTTCCACGACCGTGCCCAGGACATAGTACCTCTTGCTCCTGAATGCGTCGGGAATGACGTAGGCCTGCGGGGCGCGGCGGTATTTGCCGAGCTCGGCGTTGAGACTCTGCCGGAACTCGTCGATGGTCAGCCCGGCGGCGACGATGTTCTCGGCCTCTAGGTAGGAGATTCTCCCGTCAGGCGCGATCGGAACCGCCAGGCTCGCAAGCTCGGGGGAACCGTAGAGGTGGAAGCTAAGGACATCCCCTGGCCCGAGGGTCAGCCGCTGCTGCCATGGCGCCCGCTGGGCCGGGCCGCTCGCGGAGAAGCCCGTAGTCGGCGGCGATTCCGCCGATGCCGTAGCCGCCGCCGCAGTGCAGAGCGAAAGGAGCAAGGCGGGAACGGTGCATCCGAACCACCTGCTGAAGCGGCCGGTCACCGGCGGGGTGCGTTCCCTGTTGAACACGGCGCCCACCAGATTGCAGCTCGCGTCGCGCAGCGTTCGAAGGTCTACAAGCGTCTCGGTGGCGTCCGTCTTATTGCTATCCACCAACCAGACAAGGTTTGGGATGGTTTCGGCAAGCAGCACGGACTCGGCAAAGGAGGCGGGCGGCAATTCCACCAGGATCACGACATGGTCGATCACTCGCCAGGCATCGAAGGCCGATCGCCACTGCTTTCGACGCTCGAGATTCCAGATCCATCCCGGCAGGGGGACGCTGACCACGGGCGGGCACTCCTCGCTCGTGAGCTGCCGCACGATATGCCCAGGGGAGGACAGGTCATTGCCATTGAGCGAGGCCCCCAGGGGTTCGGGATCCGGGTTCGGCCGCTTCTCGAGTCGCGCGAGGTCAGCCGAAGCCTTCGGGGAGGGCTGTGCAACGATCGTCAGTACGCGGAACCCGCAGGACCTCGCGGCGCGGGCGAGAAGGCTGATCCAGGTCGACCGGCCGTCGCCGCTGCTGGCCGACGTCATGCCGCAGACGATGCCGTGGTTCGGTGAGACGCTAAGTTTGCTCTGGAGGGCGGTCCATGCTCGGAATGCCCACTGTTCCTGCGCTGCGGGGGTCATTTGCTTTAGGTCGCCCAGGGTGGCGAGGAGCGGCAGTCCGGTGATGCGGCGCACGTCGAGGCGGGTCCTGATCTTGTTGTCGAGGAATTCCCCGAGCAGGACCTGGGCGCCCGAGCCGAAGAACCCGACAAGGGCGCCGAGGCAGGCAAAGAGCACAATTTGAAGGCGATAGCGCTGAAGCTGGGTCGGGTTGGCGGAGGCGGAGAGTAAGACCCGGAAATAGCCCGGCGGATTCTCGCGGAACGGCTGAATCGCCCGCTTGCGCTCGCTGAGCAGCGCGCGGTTGGTTTCCAGCGCCCTTAGGCGCTCGCTCACGGCGACGTCCTCGGGTGTAACCCTTCCATAATACATTGGCGGGTTTACCTGTGTGGAGGAATGGGAGGCGACTCCCGGACTGTCGGTAGCCGAGGCCCCGGCCTCGCCCTGTTCCTTTTCGAGGGCCGCAATCCTCGCCCTCTGCTCCAGCACCAGGGGATGCGCATCGGTGTATCGGATGAGCAGGTCGTCCAGCTGCTCGCGCGCGGATTGGATCCTCTGGGAAATGCCGCTTGTGGAGTCGGTGGCGGCATCGGGGACGGAAGCAAGGGCGGCCACGGCCGCCTCGCTCGCCGCAGGGATGGTCTTTCGCGTCGAGGCTATGTCACTCTCAACCTGGTCGAGCTGATGGTTCACGTTGTCGCCGGCCTCCGTGGCCTCCTGCCGCTGAATGGACTGCGTATACGCGATGGCCGCGGCGCAGTAGCGATTGACGGTCTCAATGGCCTCTTCCCGCGAGTGCCCCATGGCCGTGACGGTCACGACGTCGTTGTTCCGGTCGAGGGAGATCTCAAGGTGCTCCGCGAGTTCCTTCGCCGTGACCGGCGGCTGCAAGTGTGAACCCACGTCCTCCAGCAATCCCGGCGCCTGGAGCATCACGACCAGGCTCGGCGCGGCGAGGGCCCTGGGATGGAAGGAGTCGTCGACCGAGGACGGTTCATAGCGGATCAGCTGAGCTGTGGAGGTGAACGAGCGGCTCCAAACCACGCTTGCGAGCAACGCGCCGGCGATCGCAATGGCGACAGTCCATAAGGCGACCCAGCGCCAACGCCGGGTCCAAAGATCGAGGGCCGCCCATGCGTCAAAGGTCGCGGGCGGCAGGTTCTTGCCGTTAATTACGTTCATAGGTTGCTGTGGAGCGCCGGTTGTGGGGACTGGGCGGTGGTCGATTTGGACAGCGAACTCGGCCAACCGCTCTTCAGGATGAGGTGGGGCGTTTGCCTACCTTTTCGGGGGGAGAAGGGCCCATAACGACCGAGCCGCGCTCGATGAGCTGGTATTGGAACGCGTAGTGGACGAGTTCGGAATTGTTCGACAGGGACATCTTCTCGAGCAGTCGCGTACGATAGGTGCTCACGGTCTTCGCGCTGAGCGACAGGTCGCTGGCGATCCTCCCCACGGTCTTTCCCGAAGCGATCATCCTAAGTATCAGAAACTCGCGGTCCGAAAGGCTCTCGTGGGGAGCGGCCTGCACATCGTGCACAATCAGCGACGCCAGTTTCTCCGCCAGGGAAACGCTGACATAGCGGCCTCCGGCGACCGCCTTGTTGACGGCACCCACGAGTTCCTCGGGGGCGGTTTCCTTGGTCAAATAGCCCGATGCGCCGGCCTTGAGCAGCCGCACGGCGAACTGGTCCTCCGGATGCATGCTCAGGATGAGGACCGGGAGCTTGGGCCGGGCCCTCTTGATCTCCCTGAGAACCTCGAGGCCGCTTCGGCCGGGCATCGTCAGGTCAAGTATGACGACGTCCCAGGGCTCCTTCCATACCCGCTCCAAGGCTTCCTGGGAGTTGGCCGCCTCGCCAAACACTGACCGCTTGAACGCCTCGGCCAGGATCTGCTTTAGGCCCCGGCGCACGACGGCGTGGTCATCTGCGATCAGGATTCTCATGACAGATAGGGGCCCCGACTCGGCGGTTCCGGCATGGGGACGCGCATCGTCACCGTGGTTCCCCGGGCCGGCAGGCCGAAGAAAAAGACCTGGCCCCCGGCCTGTGCCACACGCTCCCTCATTCCGATGAGGCCGATCGATTGGGCGTGGACGACCTCCTTCTCGGAGATCCCGCGGCCGTTGTCGCGGACGGTAAGCACGAGCTCCTGGTCAACCTGCGAGAGGATCACCTCGACACGGGTGGCTTTGGCGTGACGGACGATGTTCGTGAGGGTCTCCTGGAAGATCCGGAAGCACATGGTGCTGAACTCCCGATCACTTATGGCATCCTTCACGTCTATCTTAACCCGGCAGCGGATGCCCGTGCGTTCCTGGAATTCCGTCGTCTGCCACTCGACGGCGGCCGCAAGGCCGAGGTTGTCGAGGACACCGGGTCGCAGTTCGGTCGCGATCCGTCGGACCGTTTGAATCGTTGCGTCGACCTGGTCCGACATGCCCTTGATCTTCCGCCTTAGTGAGGCTTCGCCCGTGATCTTACCCGAAAGCCATGACAGGTCGAGTTTCAGGCCGGTAAGCGCCTGGCCAAGCTCGTCATGGACCTCTCGGGCGATCCGGGTCCGCTCCTCCTCGCGCACGAACCGAAGGTGTCCGGTGAGGGCCCGAAGCTGGTCGTGCGACCGCCGGAGCTTCTCCTGCGCCTTTTGGTTCTCCTTTCGCTGCTCCGTCTCACGCAGGGCCCGGTTGACCGCCGGCCCGAGGCGCGCCAGGCGGGATTTTAGGACATAGTCGGTGGCACCCTTCTTGAGCATCTCGATGACGACCTCCTCGCCCAAGACGCCCGTCACAAAGATGAACGGAACCCCGGGCGCGAGCTGCTTTGTGATCTCGAGGGCCACGCTTCCGTCGAAATCCGGAAGGCAATAGTCTGACAGGACCAGGCTGGGGGCCTGGTGGCTTAGTGCCGCCTCGAAACCCTTTTGGGTATCGACGACCGACACCAAGGCGTTCAGGCCCGAGTCGAGCAGCGTTTGCTCGATCAACTCGGCGTCGGCCTCGCTGTCCTCGACCAGGACGATGCGCAGCGTCGTGGGCGCGATTTTTGGAGCCCCGTTCATCGCCTCCGGCAAATGCATTTGGCGGACAGGGCCATTCGGGGCGGGCGCGTCGGCGACGATTCTTTCCAATGTCTTCTTCGCACTCTTCATTGGGGGCCCTGGGTTGAGACGGGCTCGACGCTGTCAGTGGGGAGCGTGAAGAAGAATGACGCCCCGCCGTCGGGCACGGCTTCGGTCCACATTCGGCCGCCGTGGCGCTGGATGATCCTTTGCACGTGGGCCAGCCTGATGGCTCCGCAGTTGGGCTCCGTCGAGTCATGGTGGCCAGGAGTCGCGTCGAAGAAGCGCTCGCGATGCTTGATGTCGAAGCTGGCGCCGTTGTCGCGAACGAAGCACGTCAATTCATCGTCCCCTGCCTGCGCGCCAATTTGAATGCGCGCGACCTCGCGAGACCGGGTGAACTTCAGCGCATTGGAAGCGAGGCTTGAAATGGCGTCTTTCAGCAGGGTCGGATCCGCCCGGATAAGGGGCAGGCTCCCGATGATCCAGACCACGCGCCGATCGCCCTTGTCGGCGTCGAAATCGTGCACGACTTTCCGGACAAGCGAGCCGAAGTCGACTGGCACGAGGTGCATCTCGGAACGGCTGACCGTGGCAAGCGCGAGAAACTCGTCCATCATCCGCCCTATCTTGACGGCGGCTGCGGTGATTCTCGTGAGGAACCGCTGGCCTTTTTCGTCCAGTCCCGAGCCCGAGTGCTTTGTCAGAAGTTCCGCAAATCCGGTGATGATGTTCAGCGGAGAGCGAAGGTCGTGGGAGATCGAATGGGCAAGGGAATCCAGTCCGGCTGCCGCCGCGTCCATCTCGGATTCGTGGAGTTGCAGGCGCCGTCCAAGCTGCTCGTTGAGCAGCTTGAGCCTCGCGAGCTCTACCGGCGCATCGGGTACTTCCCTTTCAATGCGCTTTATCATGATGGGTGGGTGGGGCTTGGCTCATTGACCTTGGAGGGACTCAGTCTAGCCCCTGCAGACGGGACGGGCGAGTGGGTCGACACCTGATTCTTGTGTCGGTACTGACCCCAGGCCTCGCGCCCCTGCCTCGACCTCGGACTGCGCGAGAGGGCCCGCGAATAGACCCCCAAAGTCGCCTCCGCTGTGGTTTCCCAGTCGAAGGCGCGCGACCGATCCAGGCCCGCGGTGCGAAGCAACCCCAGCCATCCGGGATCGGTCGCGGCCCGGGTCAGCTGGGCTTGGATCTGCTGGATATCATGGGGTTCCAACAGGCCCGCGGCCCCGCCCACTGTTTCCTCGAGGGCGCCTGAGCGGGACGCCAGGACCGGGCAAGCGCACGCCATCGCTTCAACCGGCGGCAAACCAAACCCCTCGTAGAACGAAGGGAAGACAAAGACGTCGGCTGCGCGGTACCATTCGGGAAGCTCCGCGGGAGGCACGAAGCCTATGAGGTGGATGTCCCGTGAGAACGGTGAGGCCCGGGCCAGGCTGCGGACTGTATCGGAGCCGTGCCAATCGCCGCCCGCGAGGACGAGTTTCCATGTCGACCCGGTTGCCGCCTTGAAGCGGCTGAACGCCTCGATCAAGCCAGCATGGTTCTTGGCCGGATGTTCAAGGCGCGCCACGTAGAGGAAGAACGGCCCGGCCACGCCGAGGGGGGCGCACACGAGGTCGCGTGCCCGGTCGCGCGATCCCGGCCGAAACTGCTGGTGATCAAGACCGTTGGGAATGACGGAAACGCGGTCAGCAGGCACGTGGAAGAGAGTCGTGACGTCCCGCGCGGTCGCCCGACTCACCGCAATGACCTCGTCCTGACGGCCCGCTAGGCGCCTTGCCACCACGCGTCCGTAGAACATCCGCAGCGGGTCGTATTTGCCCGAAAGGTGGAACGGGGCGAGATCGTGGATCGTCGAGACGAGGGCGCACGGCCGCTTCCAGAGCATCCGCCTGTAGCTTGGGACGTGCAGGACCTCGGTCCCATTGCGGCGGACTTCGCCCGGCAGGACTACCTGGTGCCACAGGATGTCGTTGACGGGCGGCCTGAAGCGCTCCGGAACGGCTTCGATGCGCATTGCGCCGGCGGCGAAGTCAAACAGCGGCCGGTCCCCCTCCAAGACGAAGAGCGTGAATTCATGGCGCGCCGCGGCGGGCAGGAGCGCGCGCACAAGGGAGAGGACGTATTGCCCGACCCCAGAGCGGCCGCGTTGAATGACCGACGTCGACAGCGCGATCCTCACGGTCGTTCCCCCCGGTGCGTCTTCCTACCCACGGGCCTCTGGCGCCAGCGCTGCAATAGGATCGCCGGAAGAAAATGGATGAAGTCATCAGCGTAGCGCCGGGTCAGGCGCCGGGGCTCCTGCAGGAGGCGGAAGAGCCACTCGATGCCGCTGCGCTGCATCCAGACGGGCGCGCGCGCCATCCTATCGGCCAGAAAATCGACCGTGGCGCCCGCTCCGATCATGACCGGCACCCCCAGCGCCTCCCGATTGCGCGAAATCCATTTCTCCTGCTTTGGGCAGCCGAAGCATACGAGCACGATGTCGGGGTTTGCCGCGTGAACCCTGTCGATGATCTCGGCGTCGTTCATGTCGTCCAATGGGAGGTAGGGGGGCGAATAGAATGCGACCTCCGGGAGCGAGGGATGCAGGGTGCCGATGCGGCGGGCCGCCTCGGCCACAACTTCGGGGTCCCCGCCGAGCAGGAAGATCCGCCAACCCATCTCGGCAGCCCTTTCAAGCAGGCTGGGTATCAAATCCGAGCCCGCCACCCTGCAGGGCAGGGGGCCGCCCAGCCAGCGCGACGCCCAAACGATGGGCTTGCCGTCGCAAAGAACCAAGTCGGCGTTGATCAGGATCCGACGCAGGCCCGGGTCGCGCTGGACCTTTACGAGGAAGTCGACGTTTGGGGTGACGACATAGTGCGCGCCCCCGTCGGCGACCATCGACCCGATGCGGTCAACGGCTCCCGCGAGCGTAATCTGGTGGAAAGGAACACCAAGGATGGCCACGAGCCCCTCAAGTTCGGTCGACGGCTCTGCCGTTAGAACCACAAATGGCATATTCACTGCGACCGCACCCGCGGCCGGCCGGAGATGGGGTTAAGGACCCATTATGGATGGGGAGAGCCACCCTTTGGCCCCGCTTTGGGGTGGACACCTACTTCCGCGAACGCCGCCATGCGGCTATTCTGGGGCGCACCCGTGACGCTCCTGCGCTTCCTAGTCCGCTATTCGCCAGCCATGGTCATCTGGACCTCGGCAGCAGCGCTTCTGAGCGGCGCCTTCAACACCGGGCTGCTCGTCCTTATCACCTCTGCGCTGAATCGGCATGGGAATATCGACACGGCGATGGTAGTCGCGTTCTTCGCGCTGGGACTCGGACGGTTCGTAACGAACGCGCTCTCCCAGGTGTCGCTCTCCCATTTCTCGCAGGCTACGACTGCGCGCCTTCGTCTCGACCTGGTGAGCAAGATTCTCTCCGTGCCTCTGCGTCAGGTCGAGGAGCTCGGCGCGCCGAAACTCATGGTCGCGCTCACGGAGGATATACTCGAGATCACCCAGGCGACGCTCAGCATCCCGATCTTCGCCGTCAATTTCGCCTACCTCCTCGGCGGCGCGCTGTACCTCGCATGGCTCTCGGTCCCCGTGTTTCTGGGAATGTTCGTCTTCGGAGTCGTCGGGGCGGTCACCTACCGGATGCTGATCCGGAGCGGCTTCGGGCATCTGACCGCGGCGCGCGACGGGCAAGACCGGCTCTTCCAGCATTTTCGCTCGCTCACGGAGGGGATCAAGGAGCTCAAGCTCCACCGCGCGCGCCGCGAGGCCTACCTCAAGGAGGATGTCGCCCATGCGGCGGCTGTATGCCAGAAGCACAATGTCGCGGCGGAGTTTCGTTTCATCATCGCGCAGAACTGGAACCAGCTGCTCTTCCTCGTGCTGATCGGCCTGATCCTCTTCCTTCTCCCGCGCATGGCAAACATCAGCCAGCAGGCGATGACCGGCTATATCATCACGACCGTGTTCCTGATGGGGCCGCTCGCGGGCCTCCTGGGGAGCCTCTCGGTATTCAGCCGCGCAAACGTATCCCTTAGGAAGGTGGAGCAGCTCGGGCTCGCCCTTTCGACGCACCCCACCGACAACAACGGTGCGGGCGCCAGGGGCCAGTTCGCTTCCGAGCCCTTCGAGGCCCTGGAGCTGTCCCAGGTGGTGCACCACTACTACCGGGAGCGGGAGGACGACAATTTCATGCTTGGGCCGATCGATCTCACGCTGAGGCCTGGGGAGCTGGTGTTCCTCATCGGAGGCAACGGCAGCGGGAAATCCACCCTTGCGAAGGTGATCACCGGACTCTACCCGCCTGCGGGAGGGGAGATAAGGCTCAACGGGACCGCGATCGGCGATCACAACCGCGACGACTACAGGCAGTGCTTTTCGGCGGTATTCTCGGACTATTTCCTTTTCGACCGGATTGTCGGGAAGGGCGGAGAGGATGCCGACCGACGGGCACGGGAGTACCTCGAGCGGCTCCACCTGAACCACAAGGTCACGATTAAGGACGGCGTCTTCTCGACCACGCAGCTCTCCCAGGGCCAGCGCAAGCGCCTGGCGCTCCTGTGCGCCTACATCGAGGATCGGCCCTTTTACCTCTTTGACGAATGGGCCTCCGACCAGGACCCGGTATTCAAGGAGGTGTTCTACACGAAGCTGCTGCCGGAGCTTCGACTTCTCGGCAAGGCCGTGCTCGTGATCACCCACGACGACCGTTACTTTGGCTGCGCCGACCGCTTGGTCAAACTGGACTACGGGCGAATCAACGCTGACCTGGCTGAGCTGCCGGTCCCGGCCGGCGCCCGATAGGTCCCCGGATACCCAGTCAGGTAGTAGTGTACCCCAGCAACAGCGGCGCTTCGGCCAGCTCTAAACAGGCATCCCATGGGACATGCTATGAACAAAAAAGGCCTCATCCACAATGCCAAGCCGTCGGCCCCCGACATGGGTCGAGGCGTTTTTCCGATCGCGGCCGCGGTGCTTGCACTGCTTGCCCTCGGCTCGCACGCGGGTGCGGCAACGTACGGCTTCGCCCCGCTTGCCGGGGATGCTGTCGTGCTCGACCACTCGGACGGCTCGGGAGGCAACGCGCGGTTCTTCAATCCCTCGGCGGTTGCCGTCGACAGCGCCGGCAACATCTATGTCGCGGACAGCGGCGACCACACGGTGCGCAAGGTGACGGCGGGCGGCTCGGTCACGACATTCGCAGGCAGCTCGGGCAACGCGGGAAGCAGCGACGGCACCGGTTCGGGCGCCCGCTTTCTCTATCCGTGCGCAGTCGCCGTCGACGTCTCCGGGGTCGTCTACGTGGCGGACAGCGGCAATGACAACATCCGAAGGATAACGCAGGATGGAGCGGTGAGCACCCTTGCCGGCAACGCCGGGATCTCGGGAAGTGCTGATGGAACCGGGAGCGCGGCGCTCTTTAACCAACCTCAGGGAATAACCGTGGACCCGTCAGGGAACGTGTACGTGAGCGACACGAACAACGGCACGATTCGCAAGGTCACGGCGGCGGGCGTCGTCACGACGCTTGCGGGTGCCGTGGGGCAGAACTCCTTCTCCGATGGGACAGGGGCATCCGCCCGCTTCAACTATCCCGCCGGCCTCGCCACCGACTCCGCCGGCAACATCTATGTGGCGGATCTGGACAACAGCTTGGTCCGCAAGGTGTCGTCAGGGGGATCCGTCTCGACACTGGCTGGCAGCGCGGGCCTGTCGGGGAGCGTCGACGGCCAGGGGGGCGCGGCGCGGTTCAACCACCCTGCAGCGGTGGCATTGGACGGCGCGGGCAATGTCTATGTGATCGACACCTCCAACCAGACCGTGCGCGAAATCTCACCGGGCGGCGCCGTGACCTCGCTCGCCGGATCGCCGGGCGTCGGGGGCAGGGCGGATGGCGCTGGCACAGCGGCCAGCTTCTTCTATCCGGGCGGCATCGCGGCGACGGGCTTGGGAACCGTCTACATAGCCGACACGGGAAACCACTCAATCCGCGTCATGACGTCCCCAGGCGTGGTGGCCACGCTGGCGGGTGGCGCCGGCCAAAAGGGCGATGCCGACGGGACCGGCAGCCAGGCGCTTTTTGCCTATCCCTACGGAGTCGCGAGCGATGGCTCAGGGCACATCTATGTCTCAGATAGCGGCAACAACGCCGTAAGGGTGGTCACGAGTGCGGGGGTCGTTTCGACCGTCGCGGGCTCTGGGGCCCCCGGAAGCGCGGACGGCGCCGGCGCCGCGGCGAGCTTCAACAATCCCGCGGGAGTGGCGGCGGACGCAAGCGGCAACGTCTACGTTGCGGACTCGGGGAATTCGACCATCCGCAAGATCACGCCCGGAGGGGCGGTGACGACCCTTGCCGGCGCAGCTGGCTCCGCAGGGAGTTCCGATGGCACGGGCTCCGCGGCGCGCTTCAACGCGCCTAATGGGGTGGCCGTGGACAAGATTGGAAACGTCTACGTCGCGGATACGAAGAACGACACCGTCCGCAAGATCACGCCCGGCGGATTGGTCACGACGCTTGCTGGCGTTGCTGGCCAGACCGGGAGCGGCGACGGAGCCGGCGGCTCGGCGCGCTTCAACGGACCCTATGCCGTGGCGGTCGACTCCTCGGGCGATGTCTACGTGGCCGACTTTTTTAGCGCGACGATCAGGAAGATCGACACCTCCGGCACGGTGTCGACGCTCGCGGGCACCGCGGGCAAGCTGGGATTCACGGACGGGGCCGGCTTTGCGGCGCGGTTCAACCAGCCCTACGGCGTCGCGGTGGACGGCTCGGGGAACATCTATGTTGCGGACACGTACAACCGCGCGATCCGCATGATCAGCCCCGGCGGCTCGGTCACGACGCTCAATGGCGCCCAGGACCGGTTCTATTACCCCCAGGGCATCGCCGCCGACGGATCCGGGACCCTCTATGTCGCCGACGGGGACAATCAGGGCGTCAGCGTGGGAGGGGTCGTCGTTGCGCCCCCAAGCGGAACACAGGTTGCCAGCGCCTCCGTCGCCGCGGGCCAGAACACGAGCTTCACCGTCGCGGTCGCGGGCTCGTCAATCACCTACCAGTGGCAGTCGTCGACGAACGCGGGTTCCACATGGGCCAACGTGAGCAACAACGCGACGTTCGGCGGCGCGACAACGGACACTCTCGCTCTGACGTCGGCAACGGCCTCGATGACCGGCGATCTTTTCCGGGTCCAGCTCACCAACCCGGCCGGCTCCGGCACGAGCGGCTCGGGGACGCTCACCGTGACGGGTGCGGCAGGCGGAGGCGGAGGTGTCGTCGGGGGCGGTCCGACCGGCAGCGCCCGGATCATAAACCTTTCGATCCGGTCCTTCGTCGGCACAGGGGCCAGCGCGGTCACCGTCGGCTTTGTGATCAATGGCACGGGAACGAAGCAGCTGCTGATACGCGGGGTCGGCCCGACGCTGGCCTCGTTCGGGGTCGGCGGCGTGCTCTCCACCCCGCAGCTCTCGCTCTTTGACTCGACCCAGACGTTGATTGAGACGAACACGGCCTGGGGCGGCGATGCCACGCTCGCGGGCGTCTTCTCGGCTCTCGGCGCCTTCGCGCTTCCGGCCACATCGGCCGACTCGGCGCTGTTCGTGGCGCTGCCTGGCGGCAGCTCCCACACCGCGCAGATCAGCGGAGTCAACGGGACGACGGGCGTCGCCCTTGCCGAGCTTTATGATGCCGATTCGGGCAACCCACCGGCCCGACTCATCAACGTTTCCGCCCGCGCCCTTGCCGGGTCGGGAAGCGCCGTCCTTACGGCGGGATTTGTCATCGGTGGCAGCGGCACCGAGACAGTGCTCATCCGGGGAATCGGCCCCACCTTGGCGCAGTTTGGCGTCAGCGGGTCGCTCGCCGCGACCCAGATCACGCTCCTGGACTCGACGGGCACTGCGATCAGCACCAATTCAGGGTGGGGAGGCGGAAGTGCGCTCGCCGCCGCCTTTCTCCAGGTCGGTGCCTTCGCGCTGCCTGCGGCCTCGGCCGACTCGGCGCTTCTCGTCACGCTTCCGGCGGGGGTCTACACGGTCCAGGTCGTCGGGACGAACGGCGCCTCGGGCATAGCGCTTGTCGAGGTTTACGAGGTGAATTGAACGCCTTGCAGCAGGGCGGCCGTGTTGCATCGCCCGAGTCGGGCGTACGATCGGCCGTGGCCCTGGAAAGTTGCTTTCGGGAATGAGGGCGCCTGCGAGGTGGGGGCAGTGGTCGCGGATGAGGTCGCCCCGGTCGACGGAGTAGGTCAGTGCCCCATATCGGCGCCACGGCCCGGGGTATATGTTTCTTCCACGGCCTGCTGAATCCCCGTCGCGCCCACCGCCTCGTTTTGGATGCAGGACCCAGCCTCCAGACCACCATGACTTCATCGCCCATCTCGACACCCCGGCTCCTAGCGCTCGCGCTCGTCCTCCTCGGCTTCTCAACCGCCGTCCAGGCCCAGACTTTTCTTCCCGATCCCACCGCCGGGCAGCCATATTCCTTTCAGGTGGTGACGAACCCGCCGCAGGCGGCGGGCACGGTCTACACATCGGACGGTCTGCCGTCTGGACTTTCAATCGGCAGCGCCACGGGTGTCGTGAGCGGAACGACCCTGACCGTCGGAACGTTCAAGGGCACCCTGTATCTCTCTTTCAACTCGGTGATCAGCCCCTATCCCTTCCAGATCACGGTGGATCCGGCCGCGGGTTCGTCAACCATCACGAGCGAGGGAGCGGGCAGGGGAACGGTGGGTACTCCGTTCCTGTACACGATCATCGCCTCGAACAGCCCCACGAGCTTCAACATTGCGGAGCTTCCCCCCGGGCTGGCGGCCTCAGGCGCCCAGATCAGCGGGACGCCGACCCTGGCCGGATTGTACTTCACCTCGATAAGCGCGAACAACGGCAGCGGCCAGGGCGCGATCCTGGTCATCATGTGGACGATCAGCCCCGCCGGCCCGATCCCAGCCATAACGAGCTCCCTGCTCGTTTCCAATCCCGTCAATTCACCCCTGAGCTTCACGATTAGCGCGACGAACAGCCCGACGAGCTTCTCGGCAACGGGGCTGCCCGCGGGCCTGGCCCTCAACTCCACGACCGGCACCATCAGCGGCACGCCCACGGCGGCACAGGTCGTGCGGGTTCCCATTACCGCCACAAACGCCTACGGGAGTAGCCTTCCGCTGAATCTGGTGCTGACGATCGGGAACTTCTCCGCGATCACGAGCTCTACCGCAATCACAGGTTCCGCCGGAAGCCCGTTCTCCTATACGCTTACCGCGAGCAACAGCCCGTTGACCTTTGGCATGACGGGCATTCCGGCCGGTCTCTCGATCAACTCAACGACCGGGGCTGTCTCGGGAACGCCCACGACGGCGGGGACCTACACGATGACGGCGAGCGCTACCAATTCGCTGGGCGTCGGCGCCTCGACCGACATCACGTTCCAGGTGACCGACCCGGTCTCCGGCGGAGGGGGCCCCACGGCCCCTCTCATTCTCGTTGGACCCGCGCCCCAGTCCGCCACCGTTGGATCCACAGCGCAATTCTCGGTCAATGCGGCGGGATCGGGAACCCTCAGCTACCAGTGGTCGCTCAATAAGACGCCGATTTCCGGGGCGAGCTCGCCGACGCTATCGATCGCCAGCGTCAAGGCAACCGATGCGGGCTCCTACACGGTCACGGTGACCAACTCGGTGGGCACGATCGTTTCGGCGCCTGCGACTCTCACGATACTCTCGCTGATTGTGCCTCCGTCCATCACGCTCCAGCCGAACAAGATCTCCGTCACCGCAGGCTCCGCCGCGAGTTTCACCGTGGGCGCTTCTGGAACCGGGCCGCTGACCTTCCAATGGCTCGTGGGCGGCGCGCCCATCGCGGGCGCCACCGCGGCTACGCTCAACCTGACGAACGTGCAGCAGGCCGATGCGGGCACGTATTCCGTAATCGCGAGCAATGCGGCGGGCATGGCGACGAGCATCGGGGCTGTGCTTACAGTGTCCGGTTCCGCCTTCGCCCCCATCTTCCAATACCAGCCGAGCCCGACTTCCGTCACCGTGGGCGGCACCGCCAGCCTGGCGGTGGGCATCGTGGGATCCCCACCGATTACCTACCAATGGTCAAAGAACGGTGTCGCGATACCGGGAGCGACCTCGTCCAGCCTGACCTTCCCCACCGCGGCTCTTTCCGACACGGGAGCGTATTCGGTGGTGATCGCGGACCCCGCGGGGACCGTCACAAGCTCCAGTGCCTCTCTCACCGTGTCGCCGGTGGGCGGACCCCCGGTGCCCGTGTACATCGTACTCCAGCCGATTCCCGTCTCGGCGACGGTGGGCGGCGCGGCAACGTTCACCGTGGCGGTCACGGGGGATGCGTCGATCTCCTACCAGTGGCGCCGGAACCAGGCGCCGATAGCGGGCGCGACAAGCCCGTCCTTCACGGTCGCCGATGTCCATCTCTCCGATGCGGGAACGTACGACGTCGAGGTTGCGAACGCATTCTCGGCAGTGATCTCGTTTCCGACGCCCTTGGTCGTCACGCCGGTGGCCGTGGCCAGCCGCCTGGCGAACGTTTCCGCCCGCGGCTTCAGCGGCACCGCGGACCAAACCCTCATCATCGGGTTTGTCGTCGGGGGCCAGGGCGCCGAGACGGCTCTTGTGCGCGCCGTCGGCCCCACGCTGGCGAGTTTCGGCCTCACGGGTTTCCTGGCCGACCCGAAGCTCGACCTTTTCTCGTCGGACGGCGCAACGGTTGTATCCAATGACAACTGGGGCGGCGGGGCCGACCTCTCGGCCGCGTTTGCCCAGGCGGGAGCCTTCGCGCTGCCAGCGGCATCGCTCGACGCCGCCGTTCTTG
>Ga0265336_10000473_pt1 | contig 23962 bp, 13 predicted proteins | sample 42119metaG_FD_193583 | JGI IMG/M metagenome (GOLD analysis project Ga0265336, IMG submission 193583) | Rhizosphere microbial communities from Carex aquatilis grown in University of Washington, Seatle, WA, United States - 4-21-19 metaG | ecosystem: Host-associated > Plants > Roots > Rhizosphere...
CGGGAACGTGAGCCTCCGGGGAAACTAAAGCGTCCAGATCCTGATCGACGGCCGCTCGAGCGCCCAGATGGGCTCCAGCAGCCGCGCGGACGCCCTCGCGCAGATGCCCGCCGACACGATCGAGCGGATCGAGGTGATCACGAACCCCTCGGCGAAGTACAAGCCGGACGGCACCGGGGGGATCATCAACATCGTGCTCAAGAAGGGGCGGGCGAAGGGCTATTCGGGATCGGCGCGGGTGACGGTGGGCAACAGGCGCCGCTACGGGCTGTACGCCGGAGGCAACCTCAACCCGGGCCCGTTCAACCTGTATGGCAGCTATTCGATCAGGCAGGACGACCGACCCCGCTCCGTGGTCGACCAGCGCAGCTACATCGACCCGACGACCCACCTCGCCGCGTCGACCCAGAGCCGCACCAGCGAGGATTCCCGCCCGTTCACCCAGCTGGGGAGGGCGGGCATCGAATACAAGGCGGGCCCGAAGGACGTGTGGCGCGAGGACATGGACTTCAGCTACCGGACGTTTGACCGGCACTCGCTTGAGCACGACACGATCGCCAACAACCTGGGTGTCGCCACGACGGACTACGAGCGCTACCGCTACGACCCGGAGAACGAGGGCGACGTCGATTCGACGACCTCCTACGAGCACGACTTCTCCGGGCAGGACGAGACCTGGACGACCGAGCTGGAATTCGAGCACCACGCCGAGACCGAGCGCAACCACTACACGAACACCTATGCGCAGCCCGCGGGTCCGCCCACGACCGAGTTCATCCGGGTGGCCGCGAACGAGCCGAGCACGGAGCTCAAGTCGGAATACGTGGACAAGGTGGGCGACACGTCGCGCCTGGAGCTCGGCTTCGACGGGACCGATGACCGGAGAACGCAGGACCATCTCGACCTTGTCCAGGACCCGCAGACGGGCGCCATGGTCTCGAACCCCCAGGTCACGAACTCGTTCTTCATGGAGCAGGCCGTGGCCGCGCTCTATGCCACCTACCGGCGGTCATGGGGAAAATTTGGGATGCTCGCCGGGGGGCGATTTGAATCGGTGGAGCTGAAGACGGACCAGATCACCTCGGCGATCTCGGACGTGCAGAGGTACAGCAGCTTTTATCCCAGCCTGCACCTGAGCTACGACTTGACCGCCAGCCAGCAGCTCCAGCTCAACTACAGCCACCGCGTGCGCCGCCCGGAAAGCGACGACCTCAACCCCTATCCCCGCTACCAGGACCCGTACAACCTGAGCGCGGGCAACCCATACCTGAAGCCGGAGGAGACCCACTCGGTCGAGGCCGGCTACCAGTACAAGAACGGCGAGGCGACGTACCTTGCGACCCTCTACTACCGCGCCTCCTACGACAGCTTCACCCAGGTGAGCCAGTACATCAGCAGCTCCACGCTCCTGACCACGCAGGAGAACCTGGGCAGCTCCCGGTCCGGGGGCCTCGAGGTGGCGGCGACGGCATCGCCCACCGACAAGCTCTCCCTCAACGCGAGCGGGAACCTCTACTACAACCAGATCGACGCCAGCAACCTGGGCTACGATACGCGCCAGTCCGCCATTGCCTGGACGGGGAAGGCGAGCGTCGAGTATGCCCTCTCGAAGGTGTCGATGTTCCAGGTGAACACGATCTTCATGGCGAAGCGGCTGACCCCGCAGGGGTACCGCGAGCCGACGTTTGTCGCGAACATCGGATTCAAGCACGAGTTCAAGGAGAAGAGGCTGTCGCTCGTCCTGACCGTCTCCGACCTGTTCAACTCGCTCAAGTACGTGAACAAGCTCGACACGCCGCTGCTCCAGGACGACGTCACGCGGCGCCGAAGCGCGCGCACCGTCTACATGGGCCTCGTCTACAGGTTCGGCGCCGCGAAGGCGAAGCCCAAGGACGACGCGCTGCAGTACGACAACCAGCCCTGACGGCCCCGGGGCGCCGGTTTCCGCGGTTGACCCCGGTCGCGATATATCGAGCCTTACCCGCGCCGGCGGTGTCCATGGAATGACCAGAAACGTCGATTAAACATCCATGAGATCCTTCCTCGGCCTCATAGCGGCCGCCGCCCTCGGCTGCATCCCCTGCCTTGGCCAGCAGCTGGAGCCCACGATGCCTCCCGTGAACCCGGGGAATCCGCCCCCACCGAGGCTCCCGTCCCAGCCGCCCGCCCTGCATGCCAACGCGGTTACCCCGGCACCCGCATCGCTCTCGGTGACGACGACGGACCGCCGGCAGTCCCGCGCCTTCTTCAACGCCATCTATGGCGCGTCCGAGAACGTGCCGATCGACTGGACGGGGAGCCTGAGCGGGACGCCCGGGACAAGCGCCACGGGCGCCGCGGGCACGACCGCGGACGCGTACAAGGCGGCCGTCCAACTGCGGATCAACTGGTTCCGCGCGATGGCGGGCATACCGGCCTCGGTCGGAATGGACTCCGTGGAGTCGTCCGAGGACCAGGACGCCGCGCTCATGATGGCGGCGAACAACGCGCTCAGCCACACGCCTCCGTCGACCTGGCTCCTCTACACGAGCACGGGCGCGAACGCCGCCGGCAATTCCAACCTTGCCCTCGGCAATGTCGGCCCGGACGCGATCTCTTACGGCTACATCCAGGACTTTGGCTCGAACAACACCGCGCTCGGCCACCGCCGCTGGATCCTCTACCCGCAGACCCAGACCATGGCGACGGGAGACATCCCCCCCACGAACGGCTTCAGCTCGGCCAACGCGACCTGGATTCTTGACGCGAATGTTAACGGGGCGCGGCCGCCGGTGCGCGACACCTATGTGGCGTGGCCGCCCCCGGGCTACGTGCCCTACCAGGTCGTCTTCCCCCGCTGGTCGTTCTCGTACCCGGGCGCCGACTTTTCCGGCGCGACCGTCACGATGACGAGCAACGGGTCCTCGGTGCCTGTCCAGATGGAGGCGGTCGACAATCCCGGCTACGGCGAGAACACGGTCGCGTGGGACTACAACGGGCTGGACGGGAGCACGGTGGACAGCTCGGCTCCCAGGCCGTCGTCCGACACCACTTACCAGGTCGCCGTCAACGGCGTCATGGTCAGCGGGTCCGCGAAGAGCTTCAGCTACTCGGTGACGGTCTTCGACCCGGCGGTCGCGGGGCCGGGCGACTCGCCCCCGACCGTCACCGGGCCGTCGGCCCCCGTGGTCGGCCAGGGATCGGCGTACTCCGTGGCCGGCATTCCCGCGTTCGCGAGCGGCTTTACCTACCGGGCAAGCACGTTCAGCGCCTTCTCTACCGTGTACGGGGCCGAGGGAGGTCTCCAGGGTGTCGTGGCCACCACGTCCGCGGGCTACAACCCCGTGGACACCTCGACCGCCGCATCGGGCGGCGCCTCCTATCACCTGGCGATGCCGGACTTCACCACTCAGGGGCTCACCCTTCCCGGGGAATACGCCCTCCCGCAGGCGCCGGCCTCGCTCAGCTTTTCGAGCCGCCTCGGGGTCGCGACAAGCGCCCAGACGGCGCACGTCCAGATCTCGTCCGACGACGGCAACACCTGGACGGACGTCTATGCCCAGTCGGGCTCGGGCGACCCGGGCGAGACCTCGTTCACCACGCGCTCACTGGACCTGTCCGCGTACGCGGGCCTCGTGATCATGGTGAGATTCACCTACACGTACGCGTCCGGGCAGAATGCCTACACCCAGACCTCGGGCGGCATCGGGTGGAACATCGACAACATCACGCTCACCGGGGTGGAGCTGGCGACGGTCGGATCGTCGGGCCCGATGCTCACGGGCAGCACGTTCACGTTCACGCCCGCGACGAGCGCGAAGGCGGGGCTCCAGGCGGCGGCGGTCCTCTTTGGCAAGTATCCCGTGTCCTGGGGACCAATACTGGCCGTGAGCCCGACATCCTCGTCGACACCGCCCGGAGGAAACCCCTTGGCCCACCTTGCGAACCTCTCCGTCCGCTCGACGGCGGGGACGGGAGCGCAGACCCTGACCGGGGGGTTCGTGATCGGCGGGTCCGGGTCCAAGAACGTCCTCGTGCGGGGTGACGGTCCGGCCCTTGCCGCCTTCGGCGTAACCGGGGTCCTGCAGGACCCGGTGCTCTCCCTCTTCCGGAGCAATTCCGATGGGAGCTCGACGCTCCTGCAGAGCAACCCGGCCTGGGGCGGCTCCGCCACCCTGGTCAGCTCCTTTGCGCAGGTGGGAGCCTTTTCTCTCGCTGCGAACTCCAAGGACACGGCCATCCTGACGAACCTGGGGACGGGCCCCTACACGGCGCAGATCTCCTCGACGACCGGGGACAGCGGGGTCGTGCTCGTCGAGGTCTACGATGCCGACACGGGTACCCCGGGGGCGCGCTTCATCAATCTCTCGGCGCGCAGCCAGGCGGGCACCGGGGCCCAGACCCTGATCGCGGGCTTCGTGGTCTCGGGCACGGGCAACGAGACGGTGCTGATCCGCGGCGTCGGCCCCGGGCTCACCCAGTTCGGCGTGCCGGGGGTCCTGCAAACCCCGCAGCTCTCGCTCTACGACTCCGTGAACGGCACGAGCGCCGTGATCGCCACCAACACAGGCTGGGGCAACGCCTCCACGAGGGGAGCCTCGACGGTCCAGGCCACGATCACAACGGCCACGGCCGCGACCTTCTCGCAACTCGGGGCATTCTCGATTGCCACGAACTCCGCCGACTGCGCCCTCGTTGCGACCCTGCCCCCGGGCTCCTACACGGCGCAGGTCACGGGGCTTAACAGCACGACGGGCGTCGCCTTGGTCGAGATCTACGAGGTTCCTTAGCTCCCGCGCTAGGTCCTTGGCGGACTCCCCTTGGCCCGGCGCAGCTTTGGGCTCGATTGGAGGCGCTGCGGCGTCCATTCATTTCGACGCAGATGTCGGACCGACCAGCCCCCTCCACCTCCACCCGCGCGATTTTCCTGAGCTACGCCTCGCAGGACGCTGCGGTCGCCAGGAGGATTTCCGACAGCCTGAGCGCCGCCGGCCTGGAAGTTTGGTTCGACCAGAGCGAGCTGCGCGGGGGCGACGCCTGGGACCAGAAGATCCGCAGACAGATTAAGGAATGCGCGCTCTTCATGCCGGTGATCTCGGAGTACACGCAGACCCGGGCGGAGGGGTATTTCCGGCTGGAGTGGCACCTCGCCGAGCAGCGCACCTACCTGATGGCCCACGACCAGCCCTTCATCGTCCCGGTCGTGGTCGACGAGACGCTGGACTCGGTGGCGCGGGTGCCAGAGCGCTTCCGCGAGCGGCAATGGACGCGGCTTCCCGGAGGGAATGCGCCACCAGACTTCGTCCGCCGGATACAGCAGCTTCTGGATGCCGCGCCCTCGTCGCCCCACCGGGGGGCCGATCAGCCCGCCTCGGGGACGCCTTCAATGGCCGCGAGCGCGCACAGCGAGAAATCCGTGGCAGTCCTCGCGTTTGCAAACCTGAGCGGCGACAAGGACAACGAATATTTCTCCGATGGGGTGAGCGACGAGCTTCTCACCGTCCTGCAGCGGATCCCCGGCCTTCGCGTCGCGGCGCGGACCTCCGCGTTCTCATTCAAGGGCAAGAGCGCGACGGCGCAGGAGATGGGCGCGAAGCTGGGCGTCGCGAACCTGATCGAGGGAAGCGTCCAGAAGTCGGGCAACCGGGTGAAGATTTCCGCCCGCATGAGCCGCGTGTCGACAGGGGAGATGCATTGGTCGCGCAGCTACACGCGGGAGATCACGGACGTTTTCGCCCTGCAGGAGGAGCTTGCCCTCGCGATCGTGGGGGAGCTCAGGGGAAAGCTGGAGTCTGACACCGGGGAGGTCGCGGCGCTCGTGCACGAGGCCGCAAGGGGCGGAACCAAGGACCCCGAGGCCTATCAGCAGTACCTCATGGGCCGGTTCCACGTCAACCGGTTCTCCTCCGCATCGATGCCGAGCGCCATCGAATACCACACGCGAGCGGTTCAGCTCGACCCTTCCTTCGCCCTGGCCTGGGCGTCGCTGGCGCGGGCCCATACGTGGGTCTGCGGCTATGAAGGCTCCATTACGCGGGAGCAGTTCAGCGATCACCTGGCCAAGGCGAGGGCGGCGGCGGACCGGGCGCTTGCCCTGGAGCCCGAGCTCCCGCTGGGCCTTTACGCCCACTTTTGGATCCAGCTGGGGTATGACTACGACTGGAAGGGCGGGGCCGCCACGGCGCGCCGGGCGCTCGAGCTCGCCCCGACGGATCCGGATGTCCTCGATATGGCCGGCACGATGGCTTCGAGCCTCGGAGACAACGTGAGGGCGCTGGAGCTGGCCCGCCGCGCCGTGGCACTCGACCCGATCAATCCCAAGTCGCGGGTCAATCTGGCGCTCGCCCTGAACCAGTCGGGTCTTTACGCCGAGGCGAGGGCTGAATGCGCCCGATACGCCGAATTGAATCCGACCGGGATGTTTGCGCGCTCGGGGATCGGCTTCAGCTACCTCCACGAGGGCCGGTACGCCGAGGCGGAGAAGTCGCTTGAGGGCGGGGCGACCGACTGGTCCACCCTGTGGGTGCTCGCCGTGGCCACGTTCGGCCAGGGCAAGGTTGCGGAGTCGGATGCGGCGCTAGAGAAGATGATAAAGTCCAGCGCCGACACGGCTGCCATCCAGATCTCAACGGTCTTCGCCTTCAGGGGGGAGATTGACAGGGCGTTCGAATGGCTCGACCGGGCCCGCCAGCAACGGGACCCCGGAGTGTCTACGATGGCCAGATTGCCGCTATTCAAGAATCTCCACTCGGATCCCCGCTGGAGCGCATTCTGGCATTCGCTGGGGGTCGAGGTGGGCGCGAAGCTGTGAGGGGCTTTTCATTCTCCGGGCTGTGCTGCGGAGTGCGGCAGGCCCCAGCCGGTCCTCCTTCTAGAGACGCGGCTAGAGGCGGAACGGGGTGAAGTCGGTCGCCCTGTCGAAGACGTCGATCCCTTCGGCCTTCTTTAGCCAACGGACGATCATGTACGTCAGCGGGGTCGCCGCGACCTCATAGGCGACCTTGGCCAGGTAAAGCGTGGCGGCGATCTGGAATAGGACGCTCCCGGGAAGCCGGCCCGCAAACGCCACAAGGATGAATACGGTCGAGTCCACGGCCTGCCCGACGACCGTGGAACCGACGGTCCGTGTCCAGAGATACCTTCCGTTGGTGAGCAGCTTCATCTTTGCCATGATGTACGAATTCGTGAATTCCCCGGCCCAGTATGCCGTGATGCTGCCGAGGACCATCCGGGGCACCACGCCAAGGATCGAGTCGTAGGCCGCCTGGTCCGTCCACCCGGGCGCCGGTGGGAGGATCTGGACGGTCCACAGGACGACCGCCATCACGATCGCAAGGCCGAACCCGGTCCAGATCACCCTGCGCGTCCGGGCGTACCCGTAGACCTCGGTCAGGATGTCCCCGAAGATGTAGGAAAGGGGGAAGACGACCGCCGCACCGGGCAATTGGAGGCCGCCGACCGCGAAGAGCTTCGAGCTCGAGACCTGCGAGATGAGGTACACCGCGACAAACGCCATCGCGACGATGTCAAAGTACCGGTTGCCTGGCGCCACGGGCGTGGCCTCGCCGGGGGCTTCGGTATCGGTCTGTGCGGATGGCATGTCAGTGGGCGTGTTTTTCAATGAAGATGGGAGAGGACGATGCTCCAACCGTAAGGTAAGATCCATGGGAAGGCCGTTGTCGAGACGGCAGGTGGGGCACCCGGCCCGGAGGGTGTCCCCAAGAACTCTCCGGAGCCGCCCAGCCGGAGATGGCCGAGTTGGATTGGGAGGGGTTCCGAGAACCACTATTCTCCTGCTTCGGCTCAGGCGGGCGAATACCCCATAGCCGGCCCTCCACGGCCTTGTTACCCTCAGGCCGTGAGCCTTCAGCAACCCGTCATCGTGCTTCTGCCGACATTCGGGCGAGGTCATTGTATTGGGGGTTCTCCGTCAACGCCCGCACTCAGTCGGATTGGTCGCCAATGCCCGCTGCTTTGAACGTTCAGGAGACGGATTCTGACAAGGCCAGTCCTTCGGACGCTGCGCCGCCCGATCTGGCGGCAAATGGATTGACGAGCGCCGATGCGGCGAAACGCCTCGCAAGTGTGGGTTCGAACTCGATGCCTGATTCGACTCCCCATCCCATGCGCCTGGCGATCGCCAAGCTATGGGCTCCCGTTCCATGGATGCTCGAAGCCGCGATCCTCCTTGAACTCGTGCTTCACAAGTTTGCCGAGTCGGCGATCATAGCTGCCCTGCTTGTCTTCAATGCGGCATTGGGCTTCATTCAGGAAGGCAAGGCCCAGGCAACCCTTGCGGCCTTGAAAGCACGTCTGGCGCTAAATGCCTCGGTAAAGCGCGACGGAGAGTGGAAGATGGTTCCGTCGGCAGACTTGGTGCCCGGCGATCTCATCAAACTGTCCCTGGGCGCGGTGGTGGCCGCCGACGTAACTCTCTTGGATGGATCAGTCCTCCTGGACCAGTCCATGCTGACCGGCGAATCTGTTCCCGCCGAGTCGGCGGCCGGCGCGCAAACCTATGCGGGTGCTCTGGTGCGGCGCGGCGAGGCGACGGCGCGGGTGACCCAGACGGGTGTCCGCACCAAATTCGGACGCACGGCGGAGCTGGTTCGGACAGCCCATGTGGTGAGCACCCAGCAGAAAGCGGTCCTGCATATCGTGCGCAACCTGGCGCTATTCAACGGCGCGGTGATCATCGCGTTGGTGGGCTGCGCCAGGCTTCGTGGTGTGGATTGGAACGAGACCATCTCGCTCCTGCTCACCGCGGTCCTGGCTGCGATCCCGGTGGCCCTGCCGGCCACGTTCACGCTGGCTGGCGCGCTGGGAGCCAGATCACTCGCGAAACTGGGGATCCTTTCCACCAGGCTTTCCGCGGTCGATGAAGCCGCAACCATGGACGTACTCTGCTCGGACAAGACGGGGACCCTCACTCGCAACGAATTGTCGGTGAATGCCGTGCGCCCGATGCCCGGGTTCAATGAGGCGCAGGTACTCATCAACGCCGCGCTCGCAAGCGCAGAAGGCGGCCAGGATCCTGTGGATGCCGCCATCCGTGCCGCCGCGAAGGATAAGAGTGAACAGTACCCGCCAAGGCTTCTCAAATTCACGCCGTTCGATCCGGCAAAAAAGATGTCGGAGGCGAGTGCCAGCGGCAGAGACGGTCAGCCGTTGCGGATTGTAAAGGGTGCCTACGGAACGATTGCCGCCCTCATACCGCCTTCGCCTCAAGGGGAGGCAACGGCCGGGGATCTGGAAAAACAGGGTTTCAGGGTCCTTGCAGTCGCCGCCGGGCCTGCGGGGCAATCAATGCAGCTTCTCGGGCTCGTGTCGCTTAGCGATCCCCCAAGGGAGGATGCGGCCGTTCTCGTCAACGAGCTAAAGACTCTTGGGGTAGTCACGGTGATGGTGACCGGAGACGCGCCTGCGACCGCGCCGATCGTCGCCCATGAGGTAGGGCTCGATGGCTCAATTTGTCCTCCCGGACCCCTTCCTCCGGACTTGAAGCCCGAGCAATACGCGGTCTTTGCCGGGATCTTCCCCGAGGGGAAATTCGATCTCGTGAAGGCTTTCCAGAAGGGTGGTCATACGGTCGGAATGTGTGGAGACGGTGCCAACGATGCTCCCGCTCTGCGCCAGGCCCAAATGGGCGTCGCCGTCTCCACAGCAACCGACGTTGCAAAGTCGGCTGCCGGGATCGTCCTCACGGCACCCGGGCTTGGAGGCGTTGTCTCGGCCATAAGGGAGGGACGTTCCGCGTTTCAGCGAATCCTGACCTACACCCTCAACTCGATCACGAAGAAGATCGCAAATGTTCTCTTCCTTACACTGGGCCTGGTTATCACGGGTCATGCGATTCTGACGCCGATGCTCATGGTGATCATCATGCTGACAGGCGATTTCCTTGGCATGTCAGTGACCCGAGACAATGTGAGGCAATCCACTAAGCCAAATCGCTGGCAGATCGGCAAACTGACTATAGCTGGTTCGATACTCGGCGCTTGTTTTCTGGCGTTCTGCACCGGTGTCCTGCTCGTGGGTAAATTCAGCCTGCGCCTCGACACGGCCGCCCTGCAGACCCTTGTCATGATTACCATGGTCTTTGGCGGCGAGGCCGTCCTCTATTCGGTGCGCGAGCGCGAGCACATGTGGAGTTCGTGTCCAGGCAGGCTGGTCATTCTCGCCACAGGAGCTGACATCTTGATCATCTCATTCTTGGCCACTCGCGGCATCGCCATGCATTCCCTGCCACTCTCCATCGTTGCGGGCACCTTTGGAGGTGCGGCTTTCTTTGCATTTCTCTTGGACTTTGTGAAAGTGCCCGTCTTCCAGCGGCTTCGGATTGCGTGAGGGCCGGTCAGGCCAGTCCCAAATCTCGGTAGCGGCGCAAGTGCCTCCGCAATGCTGGGAACAATTGGCCGGCCAAAAACGCCCGATGTCAGGCAACAATGCCTTCCGCCCTCAATAGGCGGCTGCCTCAAACACGTCGTGAGAGATTAGATGGTGGACGCTACAGGATTCGAACCTGTGACCCCGTGCGTGTGATGCACGTGCTCTAACCAACTGAGCTAAGCGTCCGAACAGGGAGGTGCTTTGTGCCGCACAAGCGGCGCCGAATCAAGGCTTTTGGTCCGACCCGAAAAATCGGGCGGCGGACTCAGGCCGCCGCGGCCCTGCGTCGCCGCCATAGAAACGGGACAACCGCTGCCAAACCGGCCCCGATGAGGGCCCACGTCGAGGGCTCCGGGACCGGCGTAAAGTTGAGCATGAGGTCGTTTCCGCTCTCGCTGACCGAGAACGATCCGCCGCCCGTGGCGTTCGTGAACCCGGAAGTGACCAGGTGGAAGTCGCCCGCATTGAAGCCCGTGATGGGGCTCGACGAGGCAGCGAACATCCACGAGTAGCTCGTCGCCGGGTTGAAATTGATCGCGTTGGCCGCGTTGCCGCTGCCGTCCACGGAAACGATGTTGAAGGTGATGCTATTCGCGGTGGCCCCGCTCATGTTGATGCCGCCGTTCGCCGTGATGAGTCCAAAGCCCGTGCCCGCGGAGCCCGTTGCGTCATAGAGCTGGAAGTGGATCGCGCCCCCGGTGAAGATCATGGGGTTGCTGAACGTCAGGTCACCCGGCCCGCCGCCCGGCGAGGCGCTCGGCGACAGGATGACATTGTTGGTGATGGGAAGGGCGGCCCCCCCGTTGGTTATCGTGCCATTGCCGGCGAGCGTGTTGGCGCCGGACCCAATCGTGACCGGGTTCTGGATCAAAATTCCACCCAGCACATTGAGCGTTGAGCCGTTCTGCAGGACCACCGAGTTCGCCGCCGCGCCAAACGCGCTGTTATTGGCCGCAAACACCGTGCCCGCATTGTTCACATTAAACGTGGTCCCCGTGCCGGCCAGGGTGTTGGCACCGGAGAACGTGACGGAACCGGCGGTGCCGTTGTCGACGGTGATCACTGCGGGTCCGCTTCCCGCTATGACCCCCGAGAACGTAAGGTTGTTGTTGTTTCCGTTGCCGATCTGCGCGGTTGAACTCGTGATGTAGATGGCGTTCGAGATCGTGCGGGTCACACCGGACCCAAACGCGTCTATCGAGGTGCCCCCATCCAGGATGACGCTTGCGGTTCCGAGCGCCGTGTCCGAACCAAGGTAAAGGTAGCCCTCGCGCATGTCCATCGTGCCCGAGAAGGTGTTTGCGATCCCTGTGATGTTCAGCGCGCTCCACGTGCACCACGAATAGGTGCCCCCACCCGAGATCAATCCGGATAGGGTCATGCTGTTGCCGCCACCGTCGTCATTGTCCACCGTGCCATTGAACGCTATGGCGTTCGCAAGGGTGACGTTGGCCAAGGGCGAGAACTCAGTGCCGTTGTCAAAGACAAGCGTTCCCGTGCCCACCGGGCCCGAGGTAATGCTCCCGGGGGCTCCTACGGTCGAGCCGCCGACAAAGAGCTCGCCGCCGGTGACGTGGGTTCCGCCGGTGTAGGTGCTGGCCGCGGAAAGCGCGATCGACCCGATATTGCTCCCGTTGTTCGCGCCATTGACGATGACCGCGCCCGAGCCGGAGATGACACCCGTGTAGGTCGAGGTGTCCGTTAGGCTTGGAGCGAAGGTGAGCGTGCCGTTGTCGAGCACGTTTCCGGCAATCGAGGATCCGCCAGTCGTGCCGTCGCCAATCGACAGGGTCGTGCCCGAAACGATGCTGTAACCCCCAGTATTGGTGTTGGCCCCAGTCAATGTGATTGCTCCAGGCCCCTGCTCGATCACCTGGAGGGCCCCGGAAAGAGGAGCGCCAAAAGTGAGAGACCCCGGTTCGTGGAATGCCAGTGTTCCCGTTCCCGAAACACCGCTCGTCGCAAGGCTGCCCTGGGTGGTGCCGTTTCCCAGTTGAATAGCCGTGCCGCTCACTCCGTTGATCACCGTGGTTCCGATGTAGGTGTTCGCACCCGTCAGTGTCAGCGTCCCCGTCACATCCTTCTGCAGGTTTCCAGATCCGGAGATGACCCCCGAGAATATGCCTGAGTAGCCGCCGTTCATGTCGAGGGTGGCGCCACTGGCCAAGACCACGGAGCCGCCCCCCGTGTTGTCATTGAGGGCGGCTATCGTTTCGGAGTGATTGACTTGGAGGGTGGCGCCCGTACCCACTTCCACCACGCTCGCGGAGGAAAATGCGTTTGCGCTGGCGTCCGCAAGGACGCCCGAGCTCAGGTAGGTATAGCCCGTGTATGAATTGGTTCCATGCAAGGTCAGTGTGCCGCTGCCTCCCACGTTCAGTGTCATTGCGCCCAGGAGCGGCACCGCGACGTCGACCGAACTGTTGCTGTTGTCCGTAAATGAGGTCCCAATGGTGAGGGTGGACGACGAAGAATTGCCGAGAGTGAAGCCCAGTGCGGTGCTCGTGATGGTGAGCGAGTTGATCGTATAGTTGGTATCGACGGTCGACGTGAACAGGGACAGCACCCCGAAGCTCAGGTCGGCAGACCCGTCGTTTGCGGGAACTCCCAGGCTCCATGAACCGGCCGACCATGTGCCGCTCGTTCCAAGCCAGAGATTGGTCGCCGCATACGAACGGGAAGCGCCAAGGGTGAGAATGAGAACCAAGCAGAACGTGAAACGGACCTTCATCCCTCTAGGTTTCTGCAAATGGATGGCATCCACAAGCCATTTTTTTGAATCGGCGTTACAAAATGCCGACGAAAACCCCTCCGCGCCTGCACCCCCATAGACACCGCTTAACAATTTGTCCCTAAATTAGTTAAGAACGGCTGCCGTTCACCTTCCGAGCGGTAAGCCTCGGCAAGGAGAATGATGGGATGCACGACCCGGGGAATACCTGCTCCTGGTTCGCCCTTCTGGACGCAAAAGCCCTGCTGGATCTGGAGTTGGCAGCCGGGATTGGCCGTGGCGACAACTGCGGCGCCGGTCGATCGGATGTGGCCGACCTTTCGATCTCGTAACCAGGCGGAGGTGATCGGCTGCGTGAGCGAATACACGCCCGCGCTCCCGCAGCACATCGTCGACTCCGGGCATTCGCGCAGCTCAACGCCCGGGATCGAGCGCAGGATCTCGCGCGGCTGCGACGTGATCTTCTGCCCGTGGCAGAGGTGGCAGGCCTCGTGGTACGTGACCGCGACCAGCGGGAGGGCCGAGGCAGGCGGAACCGGCCGGCGAAACCCGATCTCGACCAGCCACTCCGATATGTCCCTCACCTTGGCGGACCAGGCTGCGGCCCGGCCGGCGTACGCCGGTTCGTCCTCCAGAAGGTGGCCGTAGCGCTTGAGGTGGGCCCCGCATCCCGCCGAGTTCGAAATGATCGCGTCGAACTCGTCAGGGTTCACCGAGTCGACCTGCTGGCGGGCCAGGGCGCGCGCGGTTTCGAGGTCCCCGTTGTGGGCATGCAGCGAGCCGCAGCATCCCTGGCCCCTCGGCGTAACCACCTCGCAGCCGTTCGCCAGGAGCACGTCGACCGTGGCCCGGTTGACGTCGGAGAAGGCGATGTCCTGGATGCAACCGGTGAGGACGGCCACGCGGCGGCGGGAGAGTCCAAAGGGTTTCTCGACAGGGGCGATGAGGGAATCCGAGTAGTGGCGGCGGATCGCGAGCGCCTGGCGCTCAAGTTCGCCCATCCTCCTGGGCAGCACCGAGTACAGGCCGGAACGGCGGATGAGACCGCGGATCCCGCTCGCGTCGAAGGCCCACAAGAGGCGCCCCGCCAGGCGCAGCGCCCACGGGCGGAAGAGGAGGAAACGCAGCGTGAACAGGCGGATGAGCGAGCGGCCGGGTCCGGTGGATGCCCCGCTTCGCTCCGCCTCAGCCCGCGCCGACTCGAACAATGTCCCGTAGTCGACGCCGGCGGGGCACGCCGTGGTGCAAGCTAGGCAGCCCAGGCAGTAGGACATCTCGTCGGCGAACGCACGCGTCGTCCCGAGCTCCCCGTCCGCGATCTCCCGCATGAGGGAGATCCGTCCCCTCGGCGAATTCCGCTCGCGGCCCGTCTCCAGGTAGGTCGGGCACGTGGGAAGGCACAGGCCGCAGTGCATGCACTGCTGCAGCACCGAGTAGTCGAGGGACTTAAGGAGGTTCCTCTCGGGGCTCACAGGTCGAGGATCTTCCCCGGATTGAGGAGGTTGTCCGGGTCGAGCGTGCGCTTTACCTGCCTAAGGAGGCCGTAGCTGCCGTCGCCCATCTGACCCCGCAGGAAGGCCTTCTTGGCCAGGCCGACACCGTGCTCGCCGGTTATGGTCCCGCCGAGAGCGAGCGCGTGGGTGAAGATCTCCTTCATCGCGGACTCGACGCGGTTCATCTCGTCCTTGTCGCGCTCGTCCGTGAGGAAGGTGGGATGCAGGTTGCCGTCCCCGAAGTGGCCGAACGTCGCGATCTCGAGTCGGTGCCTCGCGCCGGTCTCCTGGATGAACCGGATCATGTTCGCGAGCTCGCTGCGCGGGACCGTCGCGTCCTCGAGGATCGTCGTGGGCCTCATCCTGGCGAGGGCGCTGAACGCGCTCCTGCGGGCCGTCGCGAGCCTTGCCGACTCGGCGGGGTCGGCGGCAAGCCTGACCGAGGTGGCCCCGTTGCCCTCGCAGATCGCGCGGATCCTGGCGGCCTCGTCGGCGACCGCGGCGGGGTGGCCGTCCACCTCGATCAAGAGGAGCGCCTCGGCGTCCGTCGGCAGCCCGACGTGCGTGTAGTCCTCGACGCACCGCAGGGTCCTCGAGTCGAGGAACTCGAGCGTGCAGGGGACGATCCGTGCGGCGATGATCGCCGAGACGGTCTCCGCCGCGGCGTCCATCTTGGAATACGTGGCCAGGAGCGTCTGTCGGGCTGCCGGACGGGGCACGAGTTTGAGCAGGACCTCGGTCACGATGCCGAGCGTGCCCTCGCTGCCGATGAAGAGGTCCTTCAGGCTGTAGCCCGCGACGTCCTTCACGCACTTGTTGCCCAGGCGGCAGACCTCGCCGTCCGCGAGCACGACCTCGAGCCCCATGACGTAGTCCCTCGTGACGCCGTACTTGAGCCCGCGCAGGCCCCCGGAGTTCTCCGCGACGTTCCCCCCGATGGTCGACACCTTCATCGAGCCCGGGTCGGGAGGGTAGAAGAGACCCGCCTCGTTGGCGGCGTCGTAGATGGCCTGGGTCAGGGCCCCGGCCCCGGCGCGGAGCGTGAAGTTGCGCGCGTCGACCTCCGAGATCTTGTCCATCTTCACGAGGCAGACGACGACCGATCCCTCAACCGGCACGCTCCCCCCGCTTAAACCCGTGCCGCTGCCGCGTGCGACGACCGGGACCTTGTGCCTTCGCGAGAGCTTCACGATCGAGGCGACCTCCTCGGTCGAGCGCGGAAACACGACGACCCTAGGGAGCTGCCTCAGGGCGGCCGTAGCGTCAAAGGAGTAGGGTATCAGGTCCTCCCTCTCGACCAGGACGTTCGCCTGCCCGAGGAGTTGGATGAGTTCGTCGATCATGGGCAGGGGTTTGCGGTTGGGCCACGGTGCGCCCTTTTGGGCCTGCTGTGAACCAAAACCGACGGGCATTGGAGGGGTATGCCCGCTGTGCCAATCTTTGGCACAGGTGGGCGCCAAGTGTGCCGAAATGGCTGTCCCGGGGCCGCGGGCGGCCCCGGCGCTCCTCGGGGGCCGCACGGTGCCAGAGTGGCCCAGGCTATGCACTTGGGTTCTCAAATGGACTCAAACAACCTCACCCAGATGTCGCGCCAGGCGGTCACCGACGCCCAAGCCGTCGCCCGGCGCCTCAATCACAATGAGGTGGACACCTGGCACCTGTTGTCCGCCCTGCTCGGGCAGGAGAACGGCGTCATCCCCGGCCTCGTCGAGAAGATGGGGCTCACCGTGAGCGCCCTTCAGCTGGCCGCGGACCGCGAGCTCGAGCGCCTGCCCAAGGTCACGGGCAGCGTCGACACGTCCAAGATCTACGTGACCCAGGCTGTGAACGACGTGCTGACCAAGGCCGAGAAGGAGGCCTCGTCGCTCAAGGACGAGTTCGTGAGCGTCGAGCACCTGTTCCTCGCCCTGATCGACGTCGGCCGGCCCGATTCGATGAAGAAGCTCTTCAAGAGCTTCGGCCTCGACCGCCAGAAGGTCCTGGGGGCCCTGAAGGACGTCCGCGGAAGCCAGCGCGTCACGACCGACAACCCGGAGGCGACCTACCAGGCCCTCGAGAAGTACGGCGTGGACCTTGTGGACCGGGCGAGGAAGGGAAAGCTCGACCCGGTCATCGGAAGGGACGAGGAGATCCGGCGCACCATCAGGATCCTCTCCCGCAAGACGAAGAACAACCCGGTGCTCATCGGGGAGCCCGGGGTCGGCAAGACGGCGATCGTGGAGGGCCTGGCCCAGCGCATCCTGCGCGGGGACGTGCCCGAGGGCCTGAAGGACACGACGCTCTTCGCGCTCGACATGGGGGCTCTCGTCGCAGGCGCCAAGTACCGCGGGGAATTCGAGGAGCGCCTGAAGGCGGTCCTCAACGAGATCAAGCAGGCCGAGGGCCGGGTGATCCTCTTCATCGACGAGCTGCACCTGATCGTCGGCGCGGGCAAGGTCGACGGCGCCATGGACGCCGGCAACCTGCTCAAGCCCATGCTGGCCCGCGGCGAGCTCCACTGCATCGGCGCGACGACCCTCGATGAGTACCGCAAGCACATCGAGAAGGACGCGGCGCTCGAGCGCCGGTTCCAGCCCGTGATCGTCGAGCAGCCGAGCGTCGAGGACGCGATCTCGATCCTGCGCGGCCTCAAGGAGCGCTTCGAGCTCCACCATGGCGTCCGGATCCAGGACAACGCCCTTGTGAACGCGGTTATCCTCTCGAACCGCTACATTTCCGACAGGTTCCTGCCCGACAAGGCGATCGACCTGGTGGACGAGGCGTGCGCGATGATCCGCACGGAGATAGACTCGATGCCCCACGAGCTCGACGAGCTCACCCGGCGCTCCCTAAGGCTCGAGATCGAGGAGACCGCGCTCGCCAAGGAGAAGGACGACGCCAGCAAGCGCAGGCTCACGGCCTTGCGCAAGGAGCTCGCGGAGGCCCGCGAGAAGGCCAAGGGGCTGAAGATGCAGTGGGACAAGGAGAAGGCCTCCATCAACCGGGTCCGCAAGATGCGCGAGGAGATCGAGGCGACCCGCCTCGACATGGACAAGGCCGAGCGCGCCTACGACCTGAACAAGGTGGCGGAGCTGCGCCACGGGAAGATCCCGCAGCTCGAGGCCGAGCTGAAGGGCCTCGAGAAGTCGGGCAAGGTGACGACCCTCTTCAAGGAGGAGGTGTCGGGCGAGGAGATCGCGGAGATCGTCGCCAAGTGGACGGGGATACCGCTCACGCGACTGGTCGAGGGAGAGAAGGACAAGCTGATGCGCCTGGAGCAGACGCTCCACAAGAGGGTGATCGGCCAGGACGAGGCGGTGACCCTCGTCACCGAGGCGATCCTCAGGGCGAGGAGCGGCATCAAGGACCCCCGCCGCCCCGTCGGAAGCTTCCTCTTCCTCGGGCCCACGGGCGTCGGCAAGACCGAGCTCGCGAAGGCGCTCGCCGAGACCCTCTTCGACTCCGAGTCGGCGATCGTCCGGATCGACATGTCCGAGTACATGGAGAAGCACGCGGTCTCGAGGATGATCGGGGCGCCCCCGGGCTACGTCGGCTACGACGAGGGCGGCCAGCTGACCGAGGCCGTGCGCCGCAAGCCCTACGCCGTCGTGCTCTTCGACGAGGTGGAGAAGGCCCACCCGGATGTCTTCAATGTCCTCCTTCAGGTGCTCGACGACGGCAGGATCACCGATTCGCAGGGGCGCACCGTGGACTTCAAGAACACGATCATCATCATGACCTCGAACATCGGCTCGCGCTTCCTCCTGGAGGGCGTCACCGGGGACACGATACCCGAGGGCGTGCGCGAGAGCGTGATGGCCGACCTGCGGAAGGCCTTCAGGCCCGAGTTCCTGAACCGCATCGACGAGACGATCCTCTTCAAGCCCCTGACGCTGGAGGAGATCGGCTCGATCGTGGACCTCCTGCTCGCCGACCTCAACAAGCGCCTGGCGGAGCGCCGGGTGAGCGTCGTGCTCGACAAGAAGGCGAGGGAGTGGGCGGCGGAGAAGGGCTACGACCCCGTGTTTGGCGCGAGGCCCCTCAAGCGCTACCTCCAGCGCCAGATCGAGACGCGCCTGGCCCGCGGACTGGTCTCTGGCGAGATCGCCGAGGGCTCGAAGGTGACGTTCTCGGTCAAGAACGGGGAATGGGTGGTTTCCTGAGCCGGGCTACGGGCTCCGGCGGTTGACACCCCCGGGTGGGTAGGGCTTCATTGGCCCTCCCGGCCTCGATCCCCCGCGGCCCATACGGGCCGCGCGCCATTGCGCCGGGCGCCGGGCGGGCATTTCACCTATGGACACACATGCAGCCTCCTATGGAGTCGGAACCGTCGCACTGCTTCTCGCCATGACCCTTTCGCCTCGAGCGCGGGCGGGCGACCAGGTGCGGATAGATTCGGGGATCGTCGAGGGGGAGGCGATCGCTGGGACGGGGGTCCGCGCGTTCAAGGGGATCCCGTTCGCGGCGCCGCCCGTGGGCGACCTCCGCTGGAGAGAGCCCATGCCCGTGGCGCCCTGGGAGGGCGTCCGCAGCGCCACCGAGTTCGGGCCGCGGCCGATGCAGGCCCACATCTACTCGGACATGATCTTCCGGGACAAGGGCCCCAGCGAGGACTGCCTCTACCTGAACGTCTGGACGCCCGCAAAGTCGGCCGTGGAACGCCTGCCGGTCATGGTCTGGATCTACGGCGGTGGATACGAGGCCGGTGCGACCTCAGAGCCCCGCCAGGACGGAAAGGACCTCGCGGGGAAGGGCGTCGTGGTGGTCAGCATGAACTACCGCCTCGGCGTCTTCGGGTTCTTCTCCCATCCCGAGCTTTCGAGGGAATCGGGCCGGGTCGGGTCGGGCAACTACGGCATCATGGACCAGATCGCGGCCCTCAAGTGGGTGAGGAAGAACATCGCGTCCTTCGGCGGAGATCCCTCGAACGTCACAATCTTCGGGGAGTCCGCGGGGTCATATTCGGTCAGCATCCAGGTGGCGACGCCCCTCGCCAGGGGCCTGTTCCAGAAGGCGATCGGCGAAAGCGGCGCCCTTGTGGGAACACCCAGGAACCCGTCCGACGTGTCCGCGCTTGGCGAGGCGGAGGGAAGGGGGGCGGCCTTTGCGTCGTCCCTGGGGGCGAGGACGCTTGCCGAGCTCAGGGCCATCCCCGCCGACCGGCTGCTCAAGGCCTCGCGGGACGACACGAAGCTTGAGCCCGGGGTCGTCGTCGACGGGTACGTCCTCCCGAAGGACATGACGGCGATCTACGCCGCGGGCGAGCAGAGCCATGTCCCCCTCCTGGCAGGCTGGAACGCGGACGAAAACAGGGTGTATTCCGTCTTTGGTGACAAGCGTCCCACGGCCGAGGGCTTCGCAAAGGCGGTTCATGCCGAGTATGGCGACCTGGCCGGCGAGGTCCTCAGGCTCTACCCGGCAAGGACCGACTCGGAGGCCGTGCGGTCCGCCGGCGACCTCGCCGGGGACCGGTTCATCATTATTTCGACCTGGAAATGGATCGACATGCAGCTGGCGACCGGGGGCTCGCCGGTCTACCGGTATTCCTTCGACCGGGCCGTCCCGGTCGCGCCCGGGACCGTGGTCAACGGCATGCCCGCGACCTCCGCGGACATCGGGGCCGTGCACGCGAGCGAGATCTCCTATGTCTTTGGTGCCATCGGCGCCATGCACAACGTCGCATGGGAGCCCGCGGACTGGAGGCTGTCGGACGAGATCGGGACCTACTGGACGAACTTCGCGAAGACCGGCAACCCGAACGGAGGGGGTCTTCCCGAGTGGCCGCGCTATACGGTCGAGGGCGGCCGCAAGGTCATGCACCTGGACGTGGCGCTTAGGGCCGCCCCGGAGACCCACCGCGACAGGCAGGAGTTCTGGGACGCGAAGCCCTGAGGGCCCCCCTAGCCCCGGAGACACCCGCACCTCCATGACTACACGCTGCATCGCCTGGCTGGCCTCGGCCGTCCTCCTCCTTGCCCCGGTCCGCCAGTTCGGGAAGCCGGTCAACCCCAACGCGACCCCGGAGGCGCAGAGGCTCCTGGCCTTCCTAGAGGAGATCCGCGGCCACTACACCATAGCGGCCCAGCACAACTTCGCCTCGTCGGGATCGAAGTACACCGATCTCACCAAGGCGATCACCGGCAAGGCGCCCCTCCTCTGGGGCTCGGACTTCAGCTTCGCCTACAAGGGAACCGAGCCCCAGAAGTTCCAGCACTGCGGGCCGCTCAACCTGACGAACCCGTTCGACCCGGTGTATTATGTCGACGCGACGCCGCAGGTGGTCCGCCAGCGCATCGTCGACACCGCGATCCGGCTGCACAAGTCGGGCTACCTGATCACGCTGATGTGGCATGCGGCCCCCCCGGGCGCGGACGACTATTGCGACGGTACGGACATCTGGACCTGGGAGCGGCGGCCCTCGCAGCAGAAGTGGGACGAGCTCACGACCGACGGCACTCCGCTCAACCTGGCGTGGCAGAAGCAGGTCGACGTGATCGCGGGCTACCTGGGGCAGCTGCGGGACGCCCACGTGCCGGTCCTCTGGCGCCCGTACCACGAGATGAACGGCAAGTGGTTCTGGTGGTGCGACAAGAAGGGCGCGAACGGGTTCAGGAAGCTTTGGATCATGATGTACGACCGCTTCGTCAACGTCCACAAGCTGGACAACCTGATATGGGTCTGGGACACCAACGCCCCGCGCGCGACCCCCGGCGACGAGGCGGGTGCCTACGAGGACTTCTATCCCGGCGCCCAGTACGTGGATGTCCTCGCGGCCGACGTCTACCACAAGGACTGGAAGCAGTCCCACCATGACGACCTTGCAAAATTGGCCGGAGGAAAGCCGATCGCGCTAGGGGAGGTGGGAGAGTCGCCGTCGCCCGATCTCCTTGATCGCCAGCCCCAGTGGGCCTGGTTCATGCCGTGGTTCCTGCAGGTCCGCGATCCCGACGCCCTTAAGAAGATCTACGCGGACCGGCGCATCCTCACCCTGGGCGACGTGACGACCGAAGCCGACGGCACTATCCGGGTCAACGCGCAGCGGTAGCCCTGCTTTGTGCCGAGGGGGTTACTCCCCGATGATCTTCACGAGCACCCGCTTGCGGCGCATGCCGTCGAACTCCCCGTAGAAGATCTGCTCCCAGGGTCCGAAGTCGAGTTTCCCGCCGGTCACCGCGACGACGACCTCGCGCCCCATGATCGTGCGCTTCAAGTGCGCGTCGGCGTTGTCCTCACCCCGGTTGTGCGCGTACTGGCCATGGGGCTTCTCAGGAGCCAGCCGTTCCAGCCATTTCTCGATGTCCTCGTGGAGGCCCCTCTCGTCGTCGTTGATGAAGACCGAGGCCGAGATGTGCATGGCATTGACGAGGCAGAGGCCCTCCCTAATCCCGCTCTCCCTTAGGGCCTCCTCGACCTGCGGCGTGATGTTGAGCAACTGGCGGCGCTGCGGGACCTCGAACCAGAGCTCCTTGCGGTGGGACTTCATGGCAAATGAGGGAGCCGCAGGGCGGCCCCGGAACGATCAGGCCGCCTGCCGGAGGATCTTCTCAACCACCTCGGGCGTGATGTCGCTTCGTTCCCCGAAGCCCACCTCGCCGCGGGCCTTGAGACGGCGCGCGACCTCGGAGGCGACGTCGGGCCTCACGTTGTAGTCGGCCAGGCGGGTGCGGAGCCCGAGGGACTCGTAGAAGCTGCGGGTTCGGTCGATGGCCGCATCGATGCGGGCCTGCTCTGAACCCTCGCGGATTCCCCAGACGCGCTCGCCGTACTGCAGGAGCTTGGCCCCCTTGGTAGCCCTCTGCACGTTGAGCAGGCTCTGCACGACGACGGCCAGGGTCCTCGCGTGGTCGATGCCGTGGAGTGCCGTGAGCTCGTGGCCGATCGTGTGGCTTGCCCAGTCCTGCGGGACGCCGGCGCCGATGACCCCGTGGAGGGCCCAGGTGGCGGCCCACACGACGTTCGCCCGGGAGTCGTAGTCCGTCGGGTTCTTGACCGACGTCGGGCCCTCGTCGATCAGCACCTGCAGCACCGACTCCGCAAAGCGGTCCTGGAGCGCGGCCCGGGCCGGGAAGGTCAGGTACTGCTCGATGACGTGCGTGAACGCGTCGGCGACGCCGTTGGCGATCTGTCGCTCCGGCAGCGTGAAGGTGGTCTCCGGGTCGAGCACGGCGAACCTCGGGAAGACATGCGGGCTCAGGAAGGCGAGCTTCTCCTTGATCGAGCGCCGGCTGATGACGGACGCCCGGTTGGCCTCCGAGCCCGTGCCCGGCAGGGTGAGGACGACGCCGATCGGCAGGGCCGAACCAAGGCTGTCGCCGCGGGTGAGGAGGATCTCCCACGGGTCGCCCTTGTAGTTGACGGCGGCCGCGACGAACTTGGCGCCGTCGGCGACGGAACCGCCTCCCACCGGGAGGATCCAGTCGAGCTTCCCCTTGCGGACCACGTCCGCCGCCCTGAGGAGCGTGTCATAGTCGGGGTTGGCCTCGACACCGAAGAAGTCCGTCACCGCCCGCTTGCCGAGGGCCTTTCGGACCTGGTCATAGACGCCGTTCTTCCGGATGCTGCCGCCGCCCGCAAGGAGGAGCACCTTGGCGTCGGCGGGGATTTCCTCGTCGAGGGCCTTGATCTGGCCTCGGCCGAAATGGATGCGCGTGGGATTGAAATAGGTGAAGTTTTCCATGGCGAACCGTGAAAATCTGCGAAAAATGGGAAAATCGCAACAGCCCCTTTGCAATCCGAACCCATCCGCTATTTTGACCGGTACGACCGGACGACGAAGACCGAAAAGATCTTCGGCGAGCGCTGGCTGAGGTTCGCCTACGAGAACCCCGTCGGGCGCCTTGCCGTCTGGCTGTTCGTCCGCAGGCGCCTCTTCTCCTGGTACTACGGGAGGCAGATGAACAGGGAGGGCAGCGACATCCAGATCTTCCGGTTCATAGCGGACTACGACATCGACGTCTCCGAGTTCGCGAAGTCGGCCTTTGAGTTCAGGACGTTCAACCAGTTCTTCCACAGGGCGCTAAAGCCGGAGTGCCGGCCGATTGCGCAGGGGGCGAGCATCACCGTCCTGCCGGCGGACGGCCGGCACCTCGTCTTTCCCGATGTCGACAAGGCAGACGGGTTCTATGTCAAGGGGGCCAAGTTCACGCTCGGCGAGCTTCTGGGGGACGAGGGGCTCGCCGCACGCTTCGCCGGGGGGGCCATGCTGATCTCGAGGCTCTGCCCGAGCGACTACCACAGGTTCCATTTTCCGGTCTCCGGGATCCCAGGGGAGGCCAGGCTCGTGAAGGGCTCCCTCTATTCCGTGAGCCCGGTCGCGCTCAGGCGCAACATCCGCTACCTGGTACAGAACAAGCGGTTCATCACGCTCATCGAGGCCCCCGACTTCGGGACG
>Ga0265336_10000476_pt1 | contig 23747 bp, 16 predicted proteins | sample 42119metaG_FD_193583 | JGI IMG/M metagenome (GOLD analysis project Ga0265336, IMG submission 193583) | Rhizosphere microbial communities from Carex aquatilis grown in University of Washington, Seatle, WA, United States - 4-21-19 metaG | ecosystem: Host-associated > Plants > Roots > Rhizosphere...
ACGACACCACCTGAACCAGTCGTATAAACGCACACATTGGCGGAGCGGGTCGGCACCGTGCCTCCGCCGGTCAGGGAAACATTGCAGGAATAATATCCCACATCGCTAATCCTTGCACTGGCAATGATGAGAGCGGTGTTGGTTTGGTCGTCAGCGGGTACTCCATTGATCAACCATTGATAGCTGTCGGCGTTGTTTGCCTGCACCGACAAGGTCACGGTGGCGCCGACGGGAACCGTTTGATCCACCGGCTGGACGGTAATTTGGGGAAACGCTGCTTGATCAATCGAGCTGACCAGAAGCGAATCGGTCGTTTGTGCTTTAGCGGCAATTCCAGCCATGGCCAGTAATCCGGTGATGGCTGACAGGGAGAGGATACGAGGGATGATTTTTTTCATAGGTTTTGTGGTATTGTTTTGGTTAATTGCTGTCGTATTCCCTGTCCCGACAGCCCTTCCCATGAATCCTACACAGCAGTTCGTTCACCATTTCGGCAAACTTACCCGCAATACGCGGCTCCCGGGTCAATCTTTCAGCCATTGTAGGCTGAACATCAAATAGATGGGAAAACAGTCTGATTGTTTAGTATTTCTAATTTTATAATTCTTTGGCGGGGAATGGAAAATTGGAAATTATCGGGGCGGGGTCTCGGTGGAGCGTGACACTGTTGCGGGTCGAGGCTGGCAGCTCAAAACAAACCGGAAAATCACTGATTTCTTCCGGACCTTTTCCTATGCTCAAGCATTGGTGAAGGGCAAAGCCATCAAACAACTTGAATTGTTTAAATCCGCGCCGGGTGCGGTGCTGGCAGTCCTTTGTGGTCTCCTGTTGTGGAAAATGCCGGTGGGCGAGCCCTGGGTAAACGCCAGCTACGATTATTTATTCCCCTTTGGCGCACACACAGTCACGAACCGGGTCACCGTGATCCTGATGGACAACGAGGCGTACGATCAATTCCACCAAATACGCGGACAGCCGTGGGATCGCGGACTGCACGCCCGGCTGTTGAACCGGCTGGCGGATGACGGCTGCGCCCTCGTGGTCTTCGACTCTTTTTTCCGGCAACTGCAAACGAACGATCCGGTTTCGGACCAAGCCCTGGCCGAAGCGATGCGGCGTCAACAACACATCGTGTTGATGGCCGAGCAGAAGCCAATCGAGTACCAGACCAAAGGCCAGAAGTTGAGCGGGATACAGCCAACACTGCCATCCGAATTGTTTCTCGCTGCTGCCGGAACAAATTGGGGCATCGCCTGCTTTGATAGGGGTTACGATTCGGTTGTGCGCCAACATTGGCCGTACCCATCTCCAGGGCCATATCCGAGTTTGCCGTGGGTCGCCGCGCAACTGGCGGGAACGCAATTAAGCGAAGTTCCGCAGGAACGGTGGTTGCGATACTATGGTCGTGATGGCGCATGGACACGCATGAGTTACAAGACTGCGCTGAACCAGCCGACAAATTATTTCCGTGGTCAGACTGTGTTCGTCGGCACGGAGCCGCAAACATCGGTGTCCGATAGTGATAAAACCGACAAATTTAACACTCCGTACACGGGTTGGACCGGCGAATCCACCGGCGGGGTGGAAATCCTGCTCACCTCCTTCCTGAACCTTGTGAATGGCGATTGGTTGCACCGGCCGGCCGGATGGCTGGAGGCTTTGGTGCTGGTGGTGTCGGGCTTGTTGCTCGGCGGAGGATTATGCCGGTTACGACTGCTGCTGGCCTGTGGCGTTGCGGGCGTGGTTGTCCTGTTGGTGGCGTACGGGGCCATTTCCTGCAGTTATTTTACCAACTACTGGTTTCCATGGCTGGTAATCGTTGCCGGCCAGGCGCCCTGCGCCCTGGCCTGGGCGGGAGCAATGAGCGTGCGCGAGGCGTTCAAAAAAAGAATGGTTTCCGTTTCGCTGTCTTTTCCCCAAAAGGCTTCTTCCGTCGGGGAAATACCCGAGGCGCCTGATTACCAGTTGTTCAATCCGCCCTTCGGCGAGGGGGCCTACGGAAAAGTCTGGCTGGCTCGAAACAAGGTCGGCCAATGGCGGGCGCTGAAGGCGGTTTATCTGGCAAATTTCAATGAAAACAACGACCCGTACGAGCGCGAGTTCACCGGCATCAAAAAATACCAGCCCTTTTCCGACAAACATCCCGGGCTGTTGCAGGTTGAATTCGTCAGCGAGAAACAGGAAGGGTATTTTTATTACGTCATGGAACTGGGAGACCCGTTGGAACCGGGTTGGGAAGGGGAACCCTCAACTTACAGACCGCGCGACCTGGTCAGTGAACGTGCCCGTTCCCATTGACGCCGGTTGCCGGTTCGCGAATGTGTCCGGATTGGGCTGGCGCTGACCGATGCGCTTCAGTTTCTCCACGGCCAGGGTCTGACGCACCGCGACATCAAGCCGCAGAACATTATTTTCATAAACGGCCAGCCCAAACTGGCGGATTTGGGACTGATCACCGATATCCGGCCGTTTGACCAGGAACGAACCCTCGTGGGCACACCCGGTTATATGCCGCCGCCGCCGGAACGCCCCGGCACACCCCAGGCGGATGTTTATGCTCTGGGCATGGTGCTCTATGTGCTCAGCACCGGCCGCGGAGCCGCCTACTTCCCGGAAATTGCGACGACACTGGTGGAGGCTGGCAGCGACCCGGCGGATTTCTTTCCCTTGAACAATGTCATTCTCAAAGCCTGTCAGCCGGACCCGAAACAGCGCTATACGACGGCGGCTGAAATGCACCAAGCTTTGCAAACTGCGCGGAATGCGCTGAAGATGGAGTGAACGTCCACTGCCTGAAGCCGTCAAGCCGTGTCCAGGCATGTCCGCACCGTCTCGGTCAGATGTTCCAATGAAAACGGTTTGTGCAGAACATGGCCGTTCAGTTGAATTTTCCCCAGCCGGTCTGCACAGTAACCGCTCATCAGCAACACTTTCAGACCGGGCCGTTCTTTTTTTAATTTATCGGCCAGGTCCCGGCCGTTGAGTCCGCCCGGAAGGACGATATCGGCCAGGAGCAAATCGATCTTCGTTTCGCGGGCCTTCCAGACAGCCAGGGCTTCCAAACCGGTGGCCGCTTCCCAAATCTGGTAGCCGGACACCTCCAAAACATCGCGCGCCACCATCCGGACATCGGCATCATCCTCAACCAGGAGGATTTTTTCATGACCCCCGGCTGGGCAGGTTTTCTTCGGGGCGGGCAATGGTTTCATTTCGCTGCAAGCATTGGCGGGCAGGAAAATCTTGAATGTGGTTCCGTGCCCCAACTGGCTGGAGACTTCAATCCATCCCTGATGTTGTTTGACAATGCCATAGACCATGGCCAGGCCGAGGCCGGTGCCTTTGCCCGCTTCCTTGGTCGTGAAGAACGGCTCAAAGATTCGCGGCAAATATTCCGGATAGATGCCCGAGCCCGTGTCGGTGACGGTGATGCACACAAACTGGCCTGGTTGCGCTTCGGGATGGGTTTCGACGAAGGCCTTATCGATCTGGACGGCCTCGGTGGCGACGACGATGGATCCGCCTTCCGGCATGGCATCGCGCGCATTGACGATCAAATTAATTATAATTTGTTCGACCATGCTCACGTCGGCATCCACCGCCGGCAGGTTTTTCGCGTAAAGGCATTCCAGGGCAACATGCTCGCCGATGACCCGTTTGAGCATTTTGGTGAAATTGGCGATGACCTCGTTCAGATTGACCGGTTGAAATTGAATGTCTTGCTTCCTGCCGAAGGCAAGCAACTGGCGGGTTAAATTGCCGGCGCGTTCGGTGGCCTCGGCAACCTGTTTAAGGCATTCCCGGTTCTCCTCTTTGAGCTGGGGTTCGTCCATCAGCACCAGTTGCGTATTGCCATGAATGACCGTGAGCAGATTGTTGAAATCGTGCGCGACGCCGCCGGCGAGCTGGCCGATCGCCTCCATTTTTTGCACGTGATGCAATTGTTCCTTGAATTTTTTCCGGCTGGTGATGTCTTCCTTCACCGCGATAAAATGGGTGATTTCTCCATTGGCCTCCTGAATCGGGGTGATGGTCATTTCCTCATGATAGAGGGTCCCGTCTTTGCGGCGGTTGATCAATTCACCCTGCCAGACACGGCCCGTGAGGATGGTTTCCCAGAGTTCCCGGAAAAAAACGGGATCGTGTTTGCCCGACCTGAGGAAATTCGGGGTCTTGCCGAGAACCTCCTCCGCGGCATAGCCGGTCATGGCGCAGAAAGCCTTGTTGGCAAAGAGAATTTTTCCCGCTGTGTCCGTCAGAATGATGCTGTTCGCGGCTGCTTCCAGGGCACTGGACTGCATCCGCGCCTGCTGTTCTGCTGGCGGCCATTCACTTCGTTTTTGGGATATCATGGCTGCATATTCCCGATGGCGTCTTTGCAAGGATAAGGACTCCGTGTCCAACACCTTGTCAATCCTGTGGAACCATCGTCATCACCCTTCTAATTGTGGCAAATACCAGCCCCGTCCTTTCAGCCCTATATCCCTAAAGCCCGCGCCCCACCGGAGCAGGGCTGGTATAAATGCTGCCACCAATACGGTTTAAATCGATCCGCAACCATTCACGGAACGGCCGTCAAACTGTCCCCGGACATCGTTACACTACCGCACTGCTCTCAATACGTCTGACAGTTTGGAATCTTTCAAAAATCTTTCAGAATTATGCACTTTCCCGGGAGTTGGCGAATACCGGTGGACTTTATCGTCAGGGGCTGCGGCTGGACTCAAGCCCGGTCCTTTGCAATTCGACGCTGCATCCAAAAGGACATTTCCAGGATACAGACCCATTGACAGAGCGAATCGGTTTTGACCAAATGAGCAGAGGCCGTTTGAATCACACCATCGGAAGGAAATGAGATTGAACCATTGATGTCATGAACCCGCTTCGAATTTTTGTGGATTTTGCCACCAGCCCGGACGTTCTGGAAATGCTGCGGGCGGGAACCCATGGACATCAACTGGTCTTTCCCAAAACGGCTGCGGCCTCCGTTCTGGCCCGGGCCGAAAGGGATCCGCAATTCGCCTCGGTCGATATCGCGTTCGGCCAGCCGGATCTCGAGTCCATTGCCGAGGCTGGCCAGCTGAAATGGATTCATGTCAGTTCCTCAGGCATCACCCGATATGACACGCCGGAGTTTCGCGCGGCCATGGCCCGGCGCAAAATTTTGGTGTCCAACAGCGCCAGCGTCTATAACGAAGCCTGCGCCGCCCATGTCCTGAGTTTTATGCTGGCCCAGTCGAGAAACCTGCCCCGGTCACTTCGGACCCGGACCGCCAACGGCACCGAGGCGTGGCGTGCCCTGCGCAGTTCCTCGGTTCCGCTGTCCGGGCAGACTGTCTTGGTTCTCGGTTATGGGGCCATCGGCAAACGGCTGGTCGAAATGCTTCGCCCTTTTGACATGAAGTTCATGGCGTACCGCAGAAAAGCCAGGGGCAATGAAAGTGTGCCGGTCATCACCGGCGACCAACTGACCGGGGCGCTGGCGCAGGCCGACCACGTCGTCAACATTCTTCCGGACAATCCGGAATCGCGCCATTTCTTCAATGCCAGCCGTTTTTCGGCCGTCAAACCAGGCGCCGTTTTCTACAACATCGGTCGAGGTTCGACGGTGGATCAAGACGCCTTGCTGGCGGCGTTGCGCACCGGACGTCTCGGGGCGGCCTGGCTGGATGTGACCGATCCGGAGCCCCTGCCGGACGATCACCCGCTCTGGGCGGAGCCGAATTGCTTCATCACCCCCCACGTGGCGGGAGGACACTTTGAAGAGACCAAAACCCTGGTCCGCCATTTTCTTCAGAACTTCGAGCGCTTCGTGCGCGGCGAACCGCTGCTGGATCGCGTCATGTGAGACATCCGCCACGGACGAATTCTGAAAATCGAACGCTGGCGAAAATGAAGGTGAAACTGCATGTGAGTAAAAGCGTCCTTGCAAGTCTGCTGGTGTGCGCTATAATGAGCGTATGAAGACTCTTACAATCACCGAGGGACGCGGGCGGCTCGGCTACTGGCTAAAAAAGGCGACGCAAGGAGAAGACGTAGGCTTTATGTTTGAGGGCCAGATTGTGGCATTGCGTCCGGTGGAAGTGGTTTCCACGGATTACGCGCTTCAGGAATACGGTTTGACACCGGAAGAAATAGCCGCGGCGGAAAAACGGATTGGCGCGGAACTCAAAGCCGCGCGGAAGCGCGGGGAGTTGACACCCTTTGCCGGGGGCAAAGATGATTTCCGTTGAACTGTCCAAGCGGTTCAAAAAGAGGGTGCGGGCAGCGGGGCGGGAGGCGGAGGTTTCCGCCGCCCTGAAATCGGTGGTGGATGGTTTTGGCCAGCCGCACGCGCATACCGGGCTGGCGATCCGAAAGCTGGGCAAGCATCTTTACGAATGCCGCACCGGTCTGACCTGGCGGCTTATTTTTGAGGCGCATAAAGGCGTGCTGACTTTTGATTTTGCGGGCGATCATGACGAGGTGCAAAACTATCTTCGGGGCAAACGCTAAATTGCTGAAGTTTTTGTTTCAGTCTTCAGCCTTTAGCCTTTCTTCCGCCGCCCCTGGCTCGCCGGATTCTTGCATCGTCAGGATGAAAAACTGGAAGCGGCATTGCATTCCCGGCGCCTCGGGGCGGCCTGGCTGGATGTGACCGATCCGGAGCCCCTGCCGGATGATCACCCGCTCTGGGCGGAGCCGAATTGCTTCATCACCCCGCACGTCGCCGACGGACACTTTGAAGAGTCCAAAACCCTGGTCCACCATTTTCTTCAGAACTTCGAGCGCTTCGACCGCGGCGAACCGCTGCTCGACCGGGTGATGTGAAATTCCGGATCGGATTTGGATTCTTGGGTTCCGGGCCTTGGGTCTGGCGGGTGGCGAAAACCTCGAATGCTTGATCCTGGACGCCAGAACCCGGACGCCAGAACCCTCTTGCGGCATCAGGGGAATTGACAGATGTCATCAGTTTTGACCAAATGCCCAAAAGCCGTTCCGTATGACCATGCCCAACCAAGCAATTTCGACGGATTCCCTGTTGCAGGAGAATCGCACGTTTCCGCCGTCACCTGAAGCCCTGAAACGCGCCCATCTCAACGCCGCTCAATTCGCCGAACTCTACCGGCATTCCCTCCGCGAGCCGGATAAATTCTGGCTGGAGCAGGCGGCAACGCTCGACTGGTTCAGAAAACCGACGGTTGCCGGAAAATATGCCTGGGACACCGACGCCCGGAAAATCGAGCACACCTGGTTTGAAGACGGCCGGCTTAACGTCACCGTCAACTGCCTCGATCGTCATCTCAAAACCAAAAACCGCGACAAGGTCGCCATCCTCTGGCAGGGTGAACCGGAGGAGGATGTCAAACGCCTCACCTACGCGGAATTACATGCGGAGGTCTGCAAGTTTGCCAATGGTTTGAAGGCGCTGGGCGTGAAAAAAGGCGATCGGGTGGCGGTTTACATGCCGATGATTCCCGAGGCCGCCGTCGCCTTGCTCGCCTGCGCGCGCATCGGCGCGATCCATTCCGTCGTGTTCGGCGGATTCAGCGCCGATTCGCTCAGCGACCGCATCAACGATTCCACCTGCAAACTGCTCATCACCGCGAATGTCTCGTTGCGCGGCGGCAAAAGCATTCCGCTCAAAAGCATCGCCGATGAAGCCTTGAAGAAAACTCCCAGCCTCGGGAAGGTGGTCGTCGTCCGGCGCAATGGCGAGCCGTGCGACATCGTTGCCGGCCGCGATGTCTGGTATCACGATTTGATGGCCAAGAGCGCGGCGGAATGTCCGCCCGAGCCGATGAATGCCGAGGATTTCCTGTTCATCCTGTACACGTCCGGTTCCACCGGCAAACCCAAGGGTGTGGTCCACAGCACCGCCGGTTACCTGCTGTGGACGGCGCTCACGCACAAGTACGTCTTCGACATCCACGACGACGACGTTTATTTCTGCACCGCCGACATTGGCTGGGTGACCGGGCACAGCTATGTGGTTTACGGCCCGCTCTCTAATGGTGGCACGACGCTGATGTTTGAAGGGATACCGACGTTTCCCGACGCGGGGCGGCTCTGGAAAATTGTTGAAAAGTTCAAGGTCACGGCCTTTTACACCGCGCCGACGGCCATCCGCGCGCTCATCCGGCTGGGTGATGAGTGGCCGGCCAAATACGACCTTACATCGTTGCGCGTGCTCGGCACGGTGGGTGAACCGATCAATCCCGAGGCGTGGATGTGGTATCACCGGAATATTGGCCTCAACCGCTGTCCGATCTGCGATACCTGGTGGCAGACGGAGACCGGCGGGCATCTCATTACGCCGTTACCGGGCGTCAACACGTTGAAACCGGGCAGCGCGAGCCGCCCGTTTTTCGGCGTGGAACCGGTGGTGCTGCGCGACGACAACACGGAATGCGCGCCGAATGAAGGCGGCAAGCTGTGCATCAAGAAACCGTGGCCGGGTATCATGCGCACCACCTGGGGAGACCATGACCGTTTCATCAACACCTATTTCGCCACGTTCAAAAACATGTATTTCACCGGAGACGGCTGCCGGGTGGATGCCGACGGTGATTACTGGCTGCTCGGGCGCGTCGATGACGTGGTGAACGTGTCCGGCCATCGCATCGGCACGGCTGAAGTCGAAAGCGCGCTGGTAAGCCATCCCAAGGTGGCCGAAGCCGCCGTGGCGCCCATGCCCCACGACATCAAAGGCCAGGCGTTGTACGCCTTTGTCACGCTCAAGGACGGCATTTTCGAAAGTGAGGAATTAAAGAAGGAACTCGCGGCGCACGTCCGCAAGGAAATTGGATCCATTGCGGTGCCGGACAAGATTCAATTTGCTCCCGGCCTGCCCAAGACCCGCTCGGGCAAGATCATGCGCCGCATTTTGCGCAAGATTGCCGAAAACCAGACCGACCAGATTGGCGATATCACCACGCTGGCGGATGCGCACGTGGTGGAATCGCTGGTGAAGGGGAAGCAATGAGGCAGGCTAAGGGCTGAAGGTTGGAAAACATCGAACGTTCAACATCCAACGCTGAATGTTGAACGTTGAACCCTGAATCCAAATGGAACCAGACATGAGCGACACCGTAATGATTTCCAAAGTGCCCCCGAAAAATCGTGGCTGGGTCGTCACCTTTTCCGGTACCGGCATCAACCTGGCCCTCGGCATCCTCTACACGTGGAGCATGTTCAAGGGCGCCATCGAAAAGGAATTCGGCTGGCAAGGCTCACAGCTCAACGATCCTTACGCCCTGTGCTGCCTGGTGTTTGCGTTTGCGATGATTCTCGCCGGGCGTTGCCAGGACCGGTTCGGTCCGCGCCTCACGGCGTCCATCGGCGGACTGCTCGTCGGCGCCGGATTCGTGCTCTGCTCCACCACGAACAGTTATGGCACATGGCTGCTTGGATTCGGTGTGCTGACCGGTATGGGTATCGGGTTCGGCTATTCCTCGGCCACGCCGCCGGCGCTGAAATGGTTTCCTCCGGCGAAAACGGGATTGATTGCCGGCCTGGTGGTGGCGGGATTTGGACTTGCGCCGGTGTATCTCTCGCCGGTGTCACAATATTTATTGGGCCATTACCAGGTTAAAACCACGATGTTTGTTCTCGGCATTGCTTTCACCGTGATCGTATGCGGACTGGCGCAATTGCTGCGCAATCCACCGGCGGGTTACGTTGCGGGCCTTCCGTCTTCCTCCGATGCTGTGCCGAAACCTGCTGCGGCCGGCAGCGCTCCGGGTGAAATCCTTCGGACCCCGGGCTTTTACCTGCTGTGGGTCATTTACTTCATCGGTGCCGGCGCCGGCCTGATGGTCATTGGCAGTGTCAGCGGCATGGCGAAGAAAAGCATGGGCGAAGCGGCTTACATCGCTGTGGCGGTGATGGCCATCGGCAACGCCTGCGGCCGCATCGGCGCTGGACTGCTGTCCGACAAGATCGGCCGGCGCTGGACGTTGATGCTGGTGTTGTTGTTCCAGGCAGTATTGATGCTGGTCGCCATCCCGGTTACGGCCGCCGCCGGCGAGGCGCCGGCGGTGATTGTCTTGGTGGCCACGCTGATTGGATTCAACTACGGGGCGAATCTGTCGTTGTTCCCGTCGTTCACCAAGGACCTCTGGGGATTGAGGACGTTCGGAATGAATTACGGCGTGCTGTTCACGGCGTGGGGCATGGGCGGACTCGTTCTGCCCCGCCTGCAACAAATGCTCACGGCCAAAAGCGGCAGTTATCAATCTTCTTTCCTTACCGCCGCAGGGCTGCTCGGCGTCGGTGCGGTGCTCACGCTGTTGATTCGCCCGCAATCAAAAAAGAACGCCGGCCGCTGAAGTAACAACCGAGCGGCCCCGGAACCAAGCGGGAATCAGGGGATCGGTTGCCGCAAGCCGGCATATTCCGGGTGTTGGTCCATGAAAGCCGCGGCATAGCTGCACTGTGGATCAACGGTTTTTCCTTCCTTCCGGGCAAAATCCAGTGCGGCCCGGGTCAATCTTCCAGCCAAGCCCTGGCCCCTGAGAGGCGGAGGAACGAACGTGTGCGTCAAAACCAGGGTCCGGCCCGCATCCAGATATTCCAGGTACGCGAAGGCATCGTCGATCTGGATTTCAAATCGGTTTGAAATTGGATGATGTTGGATGGGAAGGTCCATGCCGTTTGCGTTTTGCCGCCGCGTTTCAGCCGTCAACCGGCCCTTTGTTTGTAAAGCCTGAACAAGCCTTTGGCGATCCAAAATGTGCCCAGCCCGTCAAAGATCCAACTGCTGATGCTGAAATCGCCCAAAAAAACGAACCGCCGAATGCGAAGCCAATACCAATAAGAACGACCCCAGCAATGATATCTTTCACTCATGCCTTTCGTGGCTGATTGGCATCAGCCTTGGCGCGAACTCCGATGAGAGATTCACGCGGGGATTATTTCAGGATGATGAAACGCTCATCCCAGAGTGGTGCCGGTTCGGTTGTGGCGGCAAGGAAAAATCCAGCCCGGCAAGCGGTTAACAACGGATGTTGCTTCTTTAGCAAAAAAAGTGAGGGTTTCCGCCCGCTGGTAATTTAAGTTGATTTCAGGGTCGTCGAACGCCGAAAAGCTCCAATGCATCCGACCGGCGCCACCACCGTTTTTAATGACCTGAATGCTGAATTTATAAATCGCCAATATGAGTACCAGACCCAAACTGACTGTTGATGCCAACGAGGGCGTTGCCCTTGTGGCGTACCGCCTTAATGAAGTGATGGCCATTTATCCCATCACGCCGTCCTCGCCCATGGCCGAATTTTGCGACCAATTGGCGTCGGAAAACAAAAAGAACCTCTGGGGCACCATCCCGTCGATCGTGGAGTTGCAGAGTGAAGGTGGCGCGGTGGGCAGCGTGCATGGCGCACTGCAAACCGGCTCCCTCGCGACCACGTTCACGGCGTCGCAGGGCCTGCTGCTGATGGTTCCCAACATGTTCAAGATTGCCGGTGAATTGCTGCCGGCGGTCTTTCACGTCACCGCCCGCGCGGTGGCCACCCATGCGCTGTCCATCTTCGGCGATCACAGCGACATCATGGCCTGCCGCACCACCGGCTGGGGCATGCTCGGCTCGGCCAGCGTGCAGGAAGCCACGGATTTTGCCCTGATTTCACAGGCGGCAACATTGCGGTCGCGGATTCCCTTTGTGCATTTCTTCGACGGCTTCCGCACCTCGCACGAGGTGCAGAAAATCGAGACGCTCACCGACGCCGATTTGCGCGCGTTGATTGACGACAAGTTGATTGCCGAACATCGTTCCCGGGCGATGTCGCCTGACCGTCCGGTATTGCGCGGCACGGCACAGAATCCCGATGCCTTCTTCCAGAACCGCGAGGGTTGCAATCCATTCTATGCTGCCTGCCCGCAAATCGTGCAGGACGTGATGGACCAGTTCGCCAAAGTTGTGGGCCGCGCCTATCATCTGTTTGATTACTTTGGCGCACCCGATGCCGACCGCGTCATTGTGCTGATGGGTTCCGGCTGCGAGGCGGCGCATGAAACGGTAGATCATCTCACCAAAAAGGGCGAAAAAGTCGGCGTTTTGAAGGTGCGATTGTATCGGCCTTTTGACATCAGCCGTTTTGTCGAGGCCTTGCCGGCGAGTGTGAAATCCATCACTGTGCTCGACCGCACCAAGGAACCGGGCGCCACGGGCGAGCCGCTTTATCAGGATGTTATCACGGCTCTGATGGAATCATTGGCGGCGGGTATCGGCAAATTGAAGGCCATGCCGAAGGTCATTTGCGGTCGTTATGGGTTGTCGTCCAAGGAATTCACCCCGGCGATGGTCAAGGCGGTGTTCGACAACCTCAAATCAAACCAACCGAAAAACCATTTCACCGTCGGCATCAACGACGACGTTTCCCATACCAGCCTGACGGTGGACAACGAGTTTTCGACCGAGCCAGACAATGTGATCCGCGCCCTGTTCTACGGTTTGGGCGCCGACGGCACAGTGGGCGCAAACAAGAATTCCATCAAGATCATCGGCGAAGGCACGGATAATTACGCGCAGGGCTATTTCGTCTATGATTCCAAGAAATCCGGCAGCATGACCGTGTCGCACCTGCGATTCGGGCCGGAGCCGATCCGGTCCACCTATCTTATCAGCCGCGCCAATTTCATCGCCTGCCATCTGCCGACGTTCCTGGAGCGTTATGACATGGTCAAACCGCTCGTATCCGGTGGCACGTTTCTGCTCAACACACCGCACTCGAAGGACGAGGCCTGGTCCAAACTGCCGACGCCCGTGCAGGAAACGCTCATCGCCCGGAAGGCGAAATTTTACGTGATTGATGCGACGAAGGTCGCGCGCGACAGCGGCATGGGCGGGCGCATCAACACCATCATGCAGGTCTGTTTCTTCGCGTTGTCCGGCGTGCTGCCGCGTGAAAAGGCCATCGAATCCATCAAGTATTCCATCAAGAAAACCTACGGCAAGAAGGGCGAGGAAGTCGTGGCCATGAACCTCAAGGCCGTTGACAACACGCTGGCCCATCTGCACGAGGTGCCGGTGCCGAACCGGGCGAACGGTTCCGGTCCGCTGTTGCCACCGCTGGTGGCCGGCGCGCCGAAATTCGTGAATGACGTGCTGGGCAAAATCACCGCCGGCGAAGGCGACGACCTGCCGGTGAGCGCGTTCCCGGTGGATGGCACGTTCCCGACCGCCACCGCGCAATACGAGAAACGCAATCTCGCGCTGGACATCCCGGTGTGGGACGAAAAAATCTGCATCCAATGTCTGAAATGCGTGGCGGTTTGCCCGCATGCAACCATCCGCGCGAAGGTCTATGAACCCGCGGCGCTCAAAGGCTTGCCGGGAACATTCAAGAGCGTGGACTCCCGGATTCCGGATTTCAAGGGATGGAAATTCACCTTGCAGGTGGCGGCCGAGGATTGCACCGGCTGCGCGCTGTGTGTGGACGTTTGCCCGGCCAAGAACAAGACCGAAGCAAAACTCAAGGCCATCAACATGCGTCCGCAGGCGCCGTTGCGCGATGCGGAACGGGCCAACTGGAATTTCTTCCTCGAACTTCCCGAACTGGACCGGCGCAAGGTCAAGACCACTCAACTCCGCCAGCAACAATTGCTGCGTCCGCTCTTCGAATTCAGCGGCGCCTGCGCCGGTTGCGGCGAAACTCCGTACATCAAGATGGTGTCGCAGCTTTTTGGCGACCGTGCGGTCATTGCCAATGCCACCGGCTGTTCCTCCATCTACGGCGGCAACCTGCCGACCACGCCTTATTGCGTGGACAAGGCCGGCCGCGGGCCGACCTGGTGCAATTCGCTGTTCGAGGACAACGCCGAGTTCGGCCTTGGCTTCCGGGTCTCGATCGACAAGCAAAAGGAATTTGCGACCGAACTGGTGAAGAAACTTGCTCCGCAACTGGGCGATGATCTGGTCACCGGAATTGTCAACGCGGTTCAGGGCGACGAAGCCGGCATTTATGAGCAACGCGAACGCGTGGTCGCCCTGAAGCAGAAGCTGGCGAAAGTGGATTCCATCGAGGCGAAGACGTTGCTGCCCATCGCCGACACGCTCGTCAAGCGCAGCGTCTGGATTTTCGGCGGTGACGGCTGGGCCTACGACATCGGTTACGGCGGCCTGGACCATGTGCTGGCCAGCGGACGCGATGTCAACGTGCTCGTCATGGACACGGAAGTTTATTCCAACACGGGCGGACAGATGTCCAAGTCCACGCCGCGCGGTGCGGTGGCGAAATTCGCTGCCGGCGGCAAACCGGCGGGCAAGAAGGATCTCGGCCTGATCGCGATGAGCTACGGCAATATTTATGTGGCCAGCGTTGCCATGGGAGCGAAGGATGAACAAACGTTGCGCGCCTTTGTGGAAGCCGAATCCTATCCCGGTCCCTCGCTCATCATCGCCTACAGCCATTGCATCGCGCACGGCATTGCGCTCGACCAGGGCGTGGGTGCGCGCCAACAAAAGCTGGCGGTGGATTCCGGCCAATGGCTGCTGTATCGCTACGACCCACGCCGGGCTGAAGCCGGCGAGAACCCGCTGCAACTGGATTCCGGGGCAGCCAAGGCCAAGGTGCAGGATTATCTGCTCTCGGAGAACCGGTTCAAGATGCTCACCAAGAGCAAACCCGAGGACGCGAAAAAATTCTTCGCCCAGGCCCAGGGGGATGCCGAACGTCGCTGGAAATTTTATCAGTATATGTCCGGGCGCAATCTGAAGGCAGAGGGTGCTCCGGCGGCTCCGGCCAAACCGTCCGCCACGGTGGACCAACAACCTTAACAAAAAATGAAAACGTGATGCGTGAAACGTGAAATGCCTCCGGCAGTCGCCGGCGTTCACGTTTTACGTTTCACGCATCACGCCAATACTTATGGACCTGACCACGACCTATCTCGGTTTGAAACTGCGCACGCCGCTGGTGCCGGCGGCCTCGCCACTTTCGGAGGACATTGACAACATCAAGCGCATGGAGGACGACGGCGCGCCGGCGGTGGTGCTGTATTCACTGTTTGAGGAACAATTGCGTCAGGATCGCCTGGAACTGAACCGCAATATGGAGCAGGGGACCTTCAGCTCGCCGGAAGCGCTGACCTATTTTCCCGAGCCGGATGAATATCACCTCGGCCCCGAGGAATATCTTGCGCATATTGCGAACGCGAAAAAGTCCGTGAAAATCCCCATCATTGCGAGCCTGAATGCCTCGTCGCCCGGCGGCTGGACGCAATACGCCCGGCAGGTCCAGCAGGCGGGTGCCGATGCGCTGGAGTTGAACATCTATTACATCCCCACCAAACTGAACCTGTCCGGCAGCGAGATCGAACAGACCTATCTGGACATTCTCAAGGCGGTGAAGGCCGAGGTGACGATTCCGGTGGCGGTGAAGCTCAGTCCGTTCTTCACCAACTTTGCCAACGTGGCCAAGCGGATGAACGAGGCCGGCGCGGACGGGCTGGTGCTGTTCAACCGGTTTTACCAGCCGGACATTGATCTCGAAACGTTGGAAGTGAAACCCAACATCCTGTTGAGCACGCCCATGGCCATGCGAGTGCCGTTGCGCTGGATTGCCATTCTTTACGGCAGGCTTACAGCCAGCCTGGCGGCCACCAGCGGCATCCATCGCGCCTCCGATGTCTTGAAGATGCTGATGGCCGGCGCGGATGTGACCATGCTCTGCTCCACGCTCATCCGGCATGGCATCGGCCAGATCAGCGTCATTGAACACGAACTGGCTTCCTGGATGGAGGAGCACGAATATGAATCCGTCGGCCAGCTCAAGGGCAGCCTGAGCCAGAAAAACTGTCCGGCCCCCAGCGCCTTCGAACGGGCTCAATACATGCGGGCCATTTCCAGCTATTCCCTGTCCTGAAGGATTTCACAGCCTTAAGACCGTCAACCCCATCACAGTGTCGGCGTTGGAAAACCCCGCTGGACTTGAGGGCTGTGCCATGGAAGACTTGGATTGTCTCGTGCAACTTGTACGACACGATGGCGATTTATGGATTACCTGGCTGCCGAAACGACCCGCCCCGTCTTGCGTGACAAGGCGGATTTAAATTTTTTCGGGTCGAAAGCCTTGAAGCCAGTGTCGATCCAGTCCGTGATATAACCGTGACCTACGCCGAAGCGGTTCAATTTCTATACGGCCTGCGGCTGTTTGGCGCGAAGTTTGGATTGGAAAATACCTTCAAACTTGCCGCGCTGGCGGGGAATCCGCAGGACCGGCTCCGTTTCATCCATGTCGCCGGCACGAACGGCAAAGGTTCGACGTGCGCCATGTTGGAGAGCATCTACCGCGCCTCCGGTTTGCGCGTCGGCCTGTTTACTTCGCCACATTTGAGGTCATTTCGCGAACGGATTCAGATCAACCGCCAGTGGGTTGCGGAAATGGAAGTGGTCCGGCTCGTCGAAGAATTACAGCCCTGGCTCAAGCAATTCCCGGCCGGCCATCACCCGACTTTTTTTGAAGCCGTTACCGTAATGGCGTTGAGATTTTTCGCGGAGCAAAAGTGCGATCTGGTCATCTGGGAAACCGGTCTGGGCGGCCGGCTGGATGCCACGAACATCGTCAGGCCACTTGCCAGTGTCATTACCAACATCGCCCTGGACCACGAGCAATGGCTGGGCGACACCATTGAAAAAATCGCCGCCGAAAAAGCCGGTATCATCAAGCCGGAGACGCCGGTTGTCACTTCGGCCGATGACCCGGGGGCGCTGGCGGTGATTGAAAAAACGGCTCGGGAGAAAAATGCGCGGATGATCAAAATAGAACAGGCGTCCCGCTTCTTCGGGGCAGGCGAGACGCCTGCCCTACCTTTGCTTGGCGATCACCAAAGGTTGAATGCTGCCCTTGCCTTGGCGACGGTTCAAGCGCTGCAAGGTAAAATCCCCGTAAACGGCGTGACCATCCGGGCCGGCCTGGAGACGGTGAACTGGCCGGGCCGGTTGCAACTGGTCACCCGGACGTCGGGGCAAAAAATCCTTCTCGACGGCGCGCATAACGCGGCCGGGGCGCTGGCGTTGGCCGGGGCGCTGGAAAAACATTTCGGCGGGAGGGAGCGGACTTTGATTCTGGGTGTTTTGCAGGACAAGGATTGGCGGCAGATTTGTGACACGCTTGCGCCGTTGGCGTCTAAAATTTACACCGTGCCGGTCGCGAGCGACCGCACGGCGGACAAGGAGGAACTGGCCATGGCCTGCCGGCGGGCAAATGCTTCGGCGAAAGTCTTGGCGTGCGATTCCGTTGCCGCAGCGATGGGAAAGGCTTCCCCTGATGATTTTGTAGCGGTGGCGGGCTCGCTTTACCTGGTCGGTGAGGCCTTGGAGCTTCTGGGACTCTCCCCATCGGGCCGGGACGAGCGCGCCTTGAATGACTGGAGCGCGCCCGTCCGCCCGGAAGGCATTTCCATATAAGTTCTACGAAGTATTTTAAAAGCGTCGCTTATATCCGTCGGCTCTCCATTGACGCTTCATTATCAAATTACTAAGGTTAATATCTTATGGCTTACGCTGACACACTTTCAAAGCAAAGGGGCTTTGGCGAAACGACCCGTCCAGATGCCTGGTGGCTGCAGCCGTTGGTGGTGTTCCTCGGTTTTTCCGCCTTCATCATTTATTCCACCTGGGCAGCTTACCAGGGTGTGGGGGACATCCACCACGCAACGTGCAGCTATTGGTTTGGCGGTCTGCATGGTGAAAATGGCGGGGCCAATTATCTCTCGCCGTTTTACTCGCCGGAATTCTGGGGCGTCTCGCCCCACGCCATCGGCAAGCTGCCGGCCTGGTGGCCGGATTGGCTTCCGTTCTCGCCGGCATTTTTGATTTTATGGGCGCCGGCCGGTTTCCGGTTCACCTGTTATTATTATCGCGGCGCGTATTACAAGTCGTTCTGGGCCGACCCGATCAACTGCGCCGTCGGCGAACCGCGCAAAACCTTTCTCGGCGAACGTTATTTTCCACTCATCATCCAAAACATTCACCGCTACTTTTTTTACCTTGCCGCACTCTTCATCGTGATTCTTTCCTACGACGCCTGGTTGGGCATGTGGTTCACCGACCTGGCCGGCAAGGAACATTTTGGCATTGGCGTGGGAACCATCGTGCTGAGTTTGAACGCCTTTTTCCTGGCCATGTACACCTTCGGCTGCCACTCGCTGCGCCATTTGATCGGCGGTTTTCTGGATTCCAAATCCAAGGCGCCCACCTGCGCGAAGGCCTATAATTGCGTGAGCTGCCTAAACACGCGCCACATGATGTGGGCCTGGATCAGCCTGTTCTGGGTCGGGTTCACCGATGTCTATGTCCGGCTTTGCGCGACGGGCAAAATCCCGGATTTCATTTTGTTCAAATTCTAAACCTCGAACCATTTTCCTGTGGCTACCAATTACGAAACTTTTGAATACGACGTGCTCGTCATCGGCGCGGGCGGTGCGGGACTCCGCGCGGCCATCGAGGCCTCGGCCGCCGGCGTGAAAGTCGGCCTGATCTGCAAATCGCTGCTCGGCAAGGCGCACACCGTCATGGCCGAAGGCGGCATGGCGGCGGCGATGGGCAACGTGGATGACCGCGACAACTGGAAGGTCCATTTCGCGGACACGATGCGAGGCGGCCAATATATCAACAACTGGCGCATGGCTGAACTCCACGCGAAGGAAGCGCCGGCGCGCGTTCACGAACTCGAAGCTTGGGGAGCGGTTTTTGATCGCACCAAGGAAGGCAAGATTTCGCAGCGCAATTTCGGCGGCCATCGCTATCCGCGCCTCGCGCACGTCGGCGACCGCACCGGGCTTGAATTGATCCGCACGTTGCAGGATCACGGCATTCATCAGGGCATCACGGTTCACATGGAATACACGATCGTGTCGCTGCTGAAGGATGGCGACCGTGTCGTCGGCGCGTTTGGTTACGATCGCGAGCGTGGACGTTTCCGCATTTTCAAGGCGAAGGCCGTGGTGGTTTGCACCGGCGGTCTTGGCCGCGCGTATCGCATCACGAGCAACTCGTGGGAAGGCACGGGCGACGGCGTTTCGCTGGCGTATCATGCCGGGGCGGAACTGCTCGACATGGAGTTCGTTCAATTTCATCCAACCGGCATGATCTGGCCGCCGAGCGTCATGGGAATTCTTGTCACCGAAAGCGTGCGCGGCGAAGGCGGCGTGTTGCGCAACAAGGACGGTAAGCGCTTCATGTATGACGACATTCCGGACAATTACAAGTCGCAGACCTCGATGGACCCCGAAGAAGGCTGGCGCTACACGCAGAACGACAAGAACGCGAAGCGTCCGCCGGAGCTGCTGACGCGTGATCACGTGGCCCGCTGCATCAATCGTGAAGTCAAAGCCGGTCGCGGCAGTCCGCATGGCGGCGTGTTTCTGGACATTTCGTGGATCAAGGAAAAAATTCCGAACTCCGCCGAGCACATCAAGCGCAAGCTGCCCTCGATGTATCACCAGTTCATGCAGCTCGCGAACCTCGACATCACGAAAGAGCCGATGGAGATTGGCCCGACGACTCATTACGCGATGGGCGGCATCCGTGTCAATGGCGAGACGCAGGCGACGAACGTGCCCGGCTTGTTCGCCGCGGGAGAATGTGCCGCCGGTCTGCACGGCGCAAACCGTCTCGGTGGCAACTCCCTTTCTGACCTCATCGTCTTCGGCAAGCGCGCGGGCGAATACGCCGCAAAATACGCGAAGGAAAATTCCGCCGGTGCCATCCATGACGCACAAGTCGAAGCGGCTTACCGCGAAGCGGTCGAACCCTTTGAACGCCCGGCGGGCGGCACCAGCGAGGGGCCGTATCAGGTTCAATCCGATTTGCAGAACATGATGCAGGCAAATGTCGGCATCGTGCGTTTGCAGAAGGAAATGGAATTCGCGCTGGACAACCTCCAGAAGCTCAAGACGCGCGCCGCGAAAGTCGCCGTGCAAGGCCATCTCGAATACAACCCCGGCTGGCACACTTCCATTGATTTGAAACATCTGCTCACCATTTCCGAGGCCATCACCATTTCAGCGCTCGACCGCAAGGAAAGTCGTGGCGGCCATTTCCGTGACGATTTCCCGGACAAGGATCCCGAAGCCCAGAAATACAACGCCGTTGTTTCCAAGGCGGCGGACGGCTCGATGAAGCTGCGGCGCGAACCGATTCCGCCGATGCCGGAGGAATTGAAACAAGTCATCGAGGAGATGAAGAACTGATTTTGCCGCGATGAAAACCGTCACTTTCAGAATCTGGCGCACCGACGGCAACGGCGGCGGGAAGTTCGTGGATTACACCACGGAAATCACCGAAGGTCTGGTGGTGCTCGATGTCGTCCACAAAATCCAGAAGGAGCAGGCCAACGACCTCGCCGTCCGCTGGAATTGCAAGGCTGGCAAATGCGGCTCCTGCTCCGCCGAAGTCAATGGCATGCCCAAGCTCATGTGCATGACGCGCATGGATACGCTGCCGGCAGACAAGCCCATCACCATCGAGCCGATGCGCGCGTTTCCCATCATCCGCGACCTCGCGACCGATGTTTCGTGGAACTTCCGCGTCAAAACCAAGATCAAGAAATTCAATCCGCGCCCCCCCGATGCGCCGGACGGCACCTGGCGGATGCAGCAGGAGGACGTGGACCGCGTTCAGGAATTCCGCAAGTGCATCGAGTGTTTCCTGTGCCAGGACGTCTGCCATGTTTTGCGCGACCATCACAAGCACGACGAATTCATCGGCCCGCGTTTCCTGGTTTACACTGCGGCGCTGGAGATGCACCCGCTGGACACAGAGGACCGGCTGGAGGAATTGAAGCAGGCGCACGGCATCGGCTTTTGCAACATCACCAAATGTTGCACGAAGGTCTGCCCGGAAAACATCACCATCACCGACAACGCCATCATTCCGTTGAAGGAACGTGTGGTGGACGAATTCTACGATCCGTTCGGCTGGCTCTGGAAAAAATTGCGGCCGAAGGGTTGAACGAACGCGGCTCATAATCGCCGGCGCAATTTGGAAAAGCGGTCCGGGAAACAATCAAAAGGCCGGACGGCCCCGGGCCATCTCCTGAATCATTTCCTGGGCTTGGGCCCGGAGTTCGGCGTTCACATTGGGCAGGAGCAACGGCTGCAGGGTCTGGCGGGCGGCATCGGCGTTGTGGTTTCTCAATTGCAATTGGGCCAGGGAAAAACAATAGGAAGGGTTTTCCTGTTCCAGGTCGATGGCCCGGCGCAGGTAGTTTTCCGCTGCCGGCAGATTTTCTCCCTGGACCATTTCAAAAAAGCCCAACAATTCATTCGCCGGCGCAAAGTCCGGCATCAAGGCGAGCGATTGCTGGAGTTCGTTGCGTATTTCGCCGGCGGCCTGACCTTTGAGCGGTGCGTAGCGGTCCTGGGCGTCGGCGGTGAGACGGTATTTTTCCCGGGCATAAACGTAATAGACCAGGAAACTGTCCGACCCGCGTTGGATCGCCTCATTCAGGTTGCGCAACGCGGCATCGTGCTGCTTGCGTTCGGCAGCCAGGAGGCCCAGCCCTTCGCAGGGCAGGGGACTGTCGGGTGCCAGTTTTTGTGCCTGGTTGAAATACAATTCTGCGGTGTCCAGCCGGTCAATCCGCAGCAGTTCGTCGCCCAGTCGGAAATAAATCTCGATGGGTGTGACATTGCGTGTGGTCAATTTAACGGGGGCGGAGATATCCGATTTTAATGCCAGCCCGATCGGTGTCAACTGGCCGCGTTTGAGGTAGCGTCGAAGCTCGGTTTCCATCGCCGGCAGGCTGGCCTGCATCGCATTGGTGAAGGCCGGTTCCGGCAGCTGGCCTTGATGGAGCCGGTCCATGAATTGTGCGAAGCGGGCCTTGTAAACCGGGTTGTCACCGGCCATCAGAAATTCCGTCAACAACCACGATTCGGCATAGAATACGCCCTGCCGATTGCGCTCATTGTATTGGGGCGAATTGTGGGCGACCGCAAACAATTCGGCCAGCGGCATCCACGGCTGCTGTTCCAGCAGGCGCAGGTGATGCTCAATGGGTTTGCCGATGCGGATATTGTAACCGGAAGTTTCGAAAGTGGAATAAACCTCGGCCATTCCCTCCTTGAGCCAGAGCGGCCAGTCGCGGTCGTTGTGCCGAAACAGCAGGTGAGTGTATTCGTGATAAATGGCTTCCAGATCCGCATAGCCCGAATCCTGGCCCGGCGTGGCGAGCACAATCAGGTTTTCATCGCTGCCACGTTGGAAGAAGGCTGCCAGGTTGGCCGGTTTGCCCTGGTAGAGCGGCAGGAACGGCTTCATGGATTCGTGGTCAGGAAAAGCCATCACTACAATCGGGGGAGAAGCCACCGCCTGCGCTCCATTGGTGGCCAGCAGGGTGAATGCTTCGCAAAATTGTTCCAGGCGGGCGGCCAGTTTGTAAACATCGCGGGTGACGCCGCAACTGAAAACGTTGAAATGGGCGGTGCGTACCTCGGACCATTGCCTTTGCACCATGGCTACGTTGTTCGGCTGGGCTAAACCCGGACACGTGGCCAAAAACAGGATTAAAAGCACCCAGCGGATCATACGCAGCTTTAGTTTAAGGGATGTTCGAAGAAAAGTCACTGGGTGGCGCTTTAGCCCTTCGCTGTCAAAAAGCCGGCCTCTGCAAACGAAGAAGAATTTCATCCCATTCAACTGGCTTGCCGAGCCGTAGCTTGGAGCACTTGATGAATCACGCCATTCGCCCGCCTTTGCGCTTTGGCGCTATGGCGCGGCAGCCTTCGCGTTACGCTCCGCTCCAAGCGAAGGCTGGTGCGCGGTAAAGGACTCGAACCTTTGACCCCTACCGTGTCGAGGTAGTGCTCTACCAACTGAGCTAACCGCGCATCCACGAGGAAAGCAAGCCTGACAAGCCTTCCGGGCCATGGCAAGCCCGAACTGATTGTTCCGGCGCTCCCCCGGGGATGGCTGGCACCGGTTTTAACGATTGTCGGGTGCAAATTTATCAAATAATTTTGCCGAACTAACAGCGGGAAAAAGCAGGGATCATCTGTTATACTTTTTATGGTTGATTGATGTTTATGAGCAAATATCTGGCCCTCGGGAAGTTTTCGTTTGGCATGGGCGACCGGTTTTCGCATCAGGCCCGGGCCCAACTGCGCGCCTGCATCCTGGCCACCAAATATGGCGCGGACATCGTCCCGGTGTGGAACAAGTCGAATCGTGAGCACCTGCTCATCGGCACCGAACCGTCCAGCTTGCGCGCCGAGGCCGATGCGGCGGTGGCCGCGCTCGGCTGGCAGAAACCTTACCATGTGGATGCCGACCATATCCGGTTGGAAACCGTGGATCGTTTTGTTGCGCCTTCGGATTTCTTCACCATCGACGTGGCCGATTCCATCGGGAAGCCTGCCGCCCCGCAAAGCGTCAAGGCCTTCACCGACCGCCATCCGGAATTGATCGGCCAGATTGTCATCCCCCACATTGACCGGCCGTTTGAAACCACGCTCGCCGAGGTGGAACGTATCGCCAACAAATTTCTGCTCGCGGTGCAGGACGCCGGCAAAATCTACCGGCATATTGCCCGGACAAAGGGTGAGGCCAATTTCATCACGGAGGTTTCCATGGATGAAACCGACAGCCCGCAGACACCGCTGGAACTGCTCGTCATTCTTGCGGCGCTGGCTGATGAGCAGATCCCGATTCAGACCATCGCGCCCAAATTTACCGGCCGTTTCAACAAGGGAGTTGATTACGTTGGCGATGTGAAGCAATTCGAACGGGAATTCAACGAGGATCTCGCCGTCATCGCTCTTGTCAT
>Ga0265336_10000484_pt1 | contig 23540 bp, 25 predicted proteins | sample 42119metaG_FD_193583 | JGI IMG/M metagenome (GOLD analysis project Ga0265336, IMG submission 193583) | Rhizosphere microbial communities from Carex aquatilis grown in University of Washington, Seatle, WA, United States - 4-21-19 metaG | ecosystem: Host-associated > Plants > Roots > Rhizosphere...
CACTGATCAACCAAAGCAGCTAGACAATATCAAAGCAGAAATCATAGTACCTACAGGTTCTGCATTGACTGTAGAAAGACAGGTGCCAGCAATTACAACAACAACTGTGGACTTGGGATAGGTAAAAACTTACTCAATAGTCCCTCTTTTTTATTTTTAATTATTCTGAAAATACCGTTTTATCATCTCAAAATATTATTTTTTATTTTATCATATTCATAATGAATTTAATATTTAAAGCTGTAACGTGTACGTGTACCGTACTTTATACAATGTTTGTTCGGTTGTCGCACACTGTTGGATATGTATCAGACGTATTATACTACAACTAATGAATTCTACAATAAGAAGTAGAAAGACTCGTAGAGGAGTCATCGGTATAGAGTCTGCAATAGTTATGATAGCATTCGTAATCGTTGCTGCAGCTTTAGCCTTTGTCGTTCTCAACATGGGTTTTTCAACAACACAAAAGGCAAAGACAGCAATTTCATCCAGTGTTGCAGAATCAAGCAGTGCTCTTGAGATTGCAGGTAAAGTAACCGGCATAGGATATGTCTCAGGTGGAGTACTCAACGCCACAGTGATACCAATCAAGGTAGCAGGTGGTGGAGACGCAGTAAGTCTTGATCCTGCTTTGACTGACATCAAGTATTACAGCAACACCATCAGATATGACAACATCTACAAAAGCGCATGTGTTCTAACATCCAGCGCATACACCACAGTATCATCAGCAGTTGATGCTGCAGTTACCGCAGGATGTACTGATCAAAATGCAGTAAACGGAACAAAAGCATCCGCACCAACAACAACACAAGCAATTGTGTATTGGGATGTGAACAAGAACAGCAATAGCATACTTGACCAGGGTGAACATGCAAACTTGGTAATTCAATACCAGAGTACAGACAGACCAGCACAATTAGACAACATCAAGGCTGAAGTTGTACTACCAACTGGTTCTGCATTGACTGTGGAAAGACAAGTGCCAGCAGTTACAACAAATGTAGTAGACCTAGGGTAAACAAAAAACTTACTCAACAGTCCCTCTTTTTTATTTTTAATCAATTCCGAAAATTGCCATAACTCATACAATTATTGAAATTTCAAACTAGAAACAATATTTTGTTCAAAAAATTATCTTTTTAGTCTAATTTGGGTAATCGTTATCCTCTTTTCTCATTTTTCAGACGTTTTTTTTGTGAGATTACTTTACTATGGCATGGCAATCTTATTTGCCATATTCATTACAATATCAACAACACAGGCATATGCATACGATTCTACCATACCTTGGAAAATTACCATAAAGACAAGCCCTGGAGTAAATAGTACATCATTTTGGCCCCCAGAGATACATGCAAGACAAAACGAAACAATACTATGGATAAACAACGATACTGTTGCTCATACAATTACAAGTGGAGTGCTAGATCATCCAAGTTATGTAGGAAAAATATTTGACAGCGGTGTAATAAATCCAGGAGGAAATTTTTCTTTAAAAATTCCTGCCGACATGTGGTCTGGCTATTATTATTTCTGTAAAATCCACCCTTGGATGAGTGGAAAAATCGACATCGGTACAGCGTATTTAGGAATATCACCCGATTTTAGCATTGAGACCGATAAAGAGTCCTATTCACCTGGAAATATCATCAGGATTGCAGGAATTGCAAACAACACGTATCAGATTACGCCTGTAACCATCCAAATATTTGACAGCCAGAGAAATCTAGTGTACACAAATAAAACCAACTTGTTCTCAGATAATAGTTTCTTGTATGAATTTGAGGCTACAAATGCTATTTTTAAGACAACGGATAATTACAAAATAAAGTCATTTTTTGGATTTCCTGCCACCATAACAGATATGAATATCAGTTTTAACAATACCCAACTTTCACCTGTCTCCTCAACACAAGACACACACTACACACCATATTGGTTGAAAAACAATGCAGCCATGTGGACAACTGGAAAAATAACAGACAAGGAGTTCATCAATTTGATTCAATATTTGATCAAAAACAAATACATGTCAACTTATAGCCAGAACATATCAAATATTAATTTAGACACAATTCCAATATGGGTAAAAAATAAAGTACAAAGATGGTCAAATAATACAGTTCCAGACGAGGAATTTGCATTTAGTATGCAATATCTAATAGCGCATAAAATTATTCAATTGTAAGATTTGTAAACATTCAAACCGGATGTTTGATCATACCAAACATACTTCAGGATTAAAACCTAAATACAATATATTAAAAACATTGGAAAGCAAGCTCAGAAGCAGAAAGACTCGTAGAGGAGTCATCGGTATAGAGTCTGCAATAGTTATGATAGCATTCGTAATCGTTGCTGCAGCTTTAGCCTTTGTCGTTCTCAACATGGGTTTTTCAACAACACAAAAGGCAAAGACAGCAATTTCATCATCTGTCACAGAATCAAGCAGTGCGCTTGAGATTGCAGGTAAGGTAACTGGATTTGGAGACATTGCCAATTCTCAACTCAACGCCACAGTGATACCACTCAAGGTAGCAGGTGGTGGAGATGCAGTAAGTCTTGATCCTACTTTGACTGACATCAAGTATTACAGCAATACGGTAAGATATGACAACATCTTTGGAACAGGTTGTGCATTAGGAAGTAGTGGAAATATCATTAACGCTTCTGGTGCAGTAGCAACCGGCATGGTTGGAAAAGCATGCATAGACCATGACCCACTCACAAATCTAGGAGACGGTCAATATCCAAACAGTACCAAGGCAATGGTTTACTGGGATGTAAACAAGAACAACAACAACATACTTGACGTAGGCGAACATGCAAACTTGATAATTGTTTACAAGAACACTGATCAACCAAAGCAGCTAGACAATATCAAAGCAGAAATCATAGTACCTACAGGTTCTGCATTGACTGTAGAAAGACAGGTGCCAGCAATTACAACAACAACTGTGGACTTGGGATAGGTAGAATGTGATTTGAAATTCATCACATCAAATCCACTCTTTTTAATAACAAGATTATCTAGTAAAACACGAATATTTGTTACAGTCAGTGCAATGGCATGTTACGGTTTGTTTCTCTATGAGCTTTTGCCAGAATATCTATTTAGTTTTCCCACATCATTATACTATTTTGTAGTTCCAGTTGTAGCCATTGCAGTAATACTTGTAGGCATTCCTAAATTTATGGCAAAGAAAAGTCCGAATCACCAGGATCAGAATGAAAATCACGGAACAATACAATCAGAACCTCCAATCGAAAATGTTTCTTTTGAAGCTCCAAGACAAGAAAGCGGTATGATAATGACAAATAACATTCCAGGAGGAGTAAATTCAGATATGATCATGCCGTCACCAGCATCAGGTGAGATGATGGTTGCGCCAGCCATGGCACAACCAGTAGTTGATGAAAATGTTCTAAATGACATGGTAATGCGTGCAGTGGATCCATTTCAAAGAGAGTTGGCAAGAATGCAAGATACTGTAAGTGATGTTAGAGCAGAAATCAACACACTTCGAAGTACAATTCAGGATCTGACACTCACATTTGAAACATCTCTAACAGACATCAAAGCATTTCAGACAGAGATAGCAAATCCTCTCAACTTTATGCGCAAGTACTTTGATTCAATGGATATCAAAGGATTATCAGATCCAACACTTCCGCTGCATGCAGAACAATCACCAATACACATTGTAAATAATCCTGAAAACTCTATGCCAAACAATTCAGACCAACAAATAGAAACTAGTCAAACTGTAACAACAAGCAACAGTCCACATACAACTAAACAAACGGAAGATATTCAGTCAAAACAAGAATTACCAGAATCAATGCCATTGACTCAATTATTCAATGGCAGTCTTACACTCGGTAAACTCATGACAACAACTACAATATTAGAAGAGATTCTTCAAACAGTAGACAGAAGCTCAATTGACATTTTAATAGAACAGTGCAAATTGATGGGTCTCAGACAAGAAGATGAACGTGTCATATACAACATCATCAATTTGATGGACCAATCAGGATTATCAGTCAAAGAAATACTCATCATGTTATACAAATTTGGCAAAGTCATGGGCATAGCAGACAATGAGGCAGACTTGACATATGCAAAACTCATGATGAATCAAGGCAAGTCACATGGCTCAATTGTAACAGTGGAATCAAAGGTGAAATAGATGGGATCTGCAGTATTTACCGAAGCAATTCTTATCGTAGCATCTGTCATCATAGCTGCAGGTCTTGCCGGAGTAGTCATGACAAAGGTAGGTACATTCCAGTCTACTTTTACCCAGACAACTGAAAACCAAAAACAGACCATATTGACAAACATCAAGATCATTTACGCCCAAAATCCAACAGATACAAGTGTAAGTGCATGGGTGAAAAATATCGGGACGTATTCGATTACCAACACTCAGAACATTGATGTATATTTTGGGCAGACTGGTGCAATGCAAAAAATTCCATATGATACAGACTCTACATCATGGACATTTTCAAGCCCAGTAACTAGTTGGGATAAAGCAAACACGATACAGATTAATCTTTCAAATTTACCCACCATTCAATGCAGTAGCGTATACGAATTACAAGTAACAACACCAAATGGAGTTAGCGATGAATACTTCGCTACATTCTGCTAGGGTGATGTGCAATGGGATTAAGCATTGCAATATCAGGTGGAATTGTCACATTTACAATAGTGTATGCCATGATGTCATTTCCTGCGATACTAGATGATACTACAAAGGTAAGTACGTCTTCAGCACAAATGTCTGATACACTTAATTCAATTTTACACACAAACATCAATCTTTCAAATTTACAAAATACTAGTGGTGATAGTACGGTTAATTTTTCGATAAACAATACTGGAAACACCATACTATGGAACTACAACAAGTTTGATGCAATAGTAACATACCAAGCAAACATGACTGGCATACCCACCACATTAACAGAGGTTTTACAATATACCAATAGTTGCACAGCACTTGCATCAGATCATTGGTGCATACAAAGCATAACAGACGATTTTACACATCCAGGAATATTGGATCCTAAAGAAACACTAAACATCAAAGCAAAATTACAAAATCCAACAAATTCAGATAGCACATTGACTGCAAACATGGGAACTGACAACGGGGTATTGTCCACAAGTTCGGTGAGAGTAGCATGATAAAGACAGTCCCTACAGGCAATGAAGAAGTAGACAGACAACTAGCAGGCGGAATTCCTACACCGTGTCTAATGATGATAGAAGGAGAACATGGTACAGGAAAGAGTGCACTTGCAGCCCAATTCATTCAAGGAATGCTATCATCAAAGATGAAGGTGTTGTGTGTAACAGAAAACACCGTCAAGGATTATATCGAAAAAATGAAGACCATTACCTTTAACTTTACGACCGCATTTTTACAAAATCGATTTTCCATACTTCCATTACACGTATACGGAGCAGTATGGTCACAGAAACAATCAGCATACTTGCTACCAGTAATTGGCAGATATGTCAGTAGTAATTCCAAGAACTTTGATTGTGTCATAATTGATTCAATATCACTTTTAACAATGTATGCAGATGCAGGACAAATACTTGATTTTCTAACCCGGTGCAAGTATCTTGTTTCAACAGGCATGACTGTAATACTTACAATGCATGAAACATCAACTCCAAAAGATATTTCTTTGAGAATAAAATCAGCGTGTGACGTATACTTTTCACTCAGCACTGCAAGCATCGGTGGAAAAGCAGTAAAAGTAATGAAAGTTATAAAATTGATTGGCTCAAGTGAAGCCTCCGAGTCATCATTTGCTTTTGAGATTGACACCAATTTTGGAATAAAGATTGTACCAATATCCACAGCTAATGCATAATAGGATGAAATCATGAGAACAAGAAATCAGGCGAAATGAAATGGTGCTAAGTCTATCCCTAGTTAGTGACAAGAAATTCTCAGAGGCGTTAAAAAAATCTGCGCACTTGTTAAATTACTTGTCAACATATGTCGAGAGGGGAAATCCCATTCCATTATTTACAGAAAAACTAGAAGGTGAGCATAAAAAGCTCAAGGATCCCAATTTGATATATCCAATATCAGATAACACATACATTCACATAAATCCGCATTCCAACTCTGCAGACGGTTACGTGGAATATGCAATCATAGAGCCTGATGAACCAGACCGTGCATTAATGGAAAATGCAGACAAGCTATTTGCATTACATGCAGGAACAATGAATCCACCAATTGAGCTTACCGAGAGATTTAACATGATAGACCAATATCTTGACAAGACAATATTGTCTTCAAATGCATCAGTTGATTATTCCAAGTTTGATGCATTCAAAACAAAAAATTTGGCAGTATTTGAAAAAGACATACCTAGTCTGAAATATCATTTCTTGCGCAAACGTGCTGGAATGGGATTACTAGATCCATTCCTGACTGACCCACATTTAGAAGACATTTCAATAGTTGGAGCAGGCAACATGTATGTAATTCACAAGATGTTTGGCGCTCTAAAATGCCCAGTCTTTTTGAGTGTTGAAGAAATTGATGATCTCATTGTCAGTATGGCAGAGCAATTTGGAAAAACTGTATCTCATGCAAAACCAGTCATAGATGCCACACTTCCAGAGGGTTCTAGAATTAACATTGTATTTGGAAAAGATGTAAGCAGAAAAGGTACAAACGCTACAATCAGAAGATTTGCAAGTACACCTCTATCGATAACACAGATTATTCCAAGCAAATCGTTGCTTGCAATTGAAGCTGCCTATCTATGGATGATGCTTGCAGAGGGAATGAGTGTATTTATCAACGGAGAAACAGCATCTGGAAAGACCACAACCATGATGGCCCTAACTGCATTCATCCCATCCAACTGGAAAATTGTAAGTATAGAAGATACACCTGAGCTTACACTTCCCCACTCTAACTGGATTAGTGAGGTTACAAGAGATACAGGAAATGCAAATTCAAGTGTGACAATGTTTGATCTTTTAAAAGCAGCATTAAGACAGAGACCAAATTACATATTTGTAGGAGAAATTAGAGGCGCTGAAGCAAACATTGCATTTGGTGCAATGCAGACAGGCCACCCAGTAATCAGTACATTTCACGCAGCAAACATGACTGCATTAATTCAAAGAATTACAAACCCACCAATGAACATACCAAAGACTAACGTTGAAAACCTAAACATTGCAATGTTTCAAGCCGCAGTTACAGGTCCAGATGGCAAGAGAGTAAGAAGAGTTCTATCCATAAACGAAGTAATCGGATATAATCCAGAGGGCAACAACGTAATGTTCATTCCAGTATTCAACTGGGATCCAGGAACAGATACAGTCAAGTTCAGAGGCAAAGGAAGTAGTGCTCTATTCATTTCCAAAGTTTTAGAAAAAAGAGGAATGTCACGAAAAGATGAGGGTTTGTTATATGAAGAACTTGCACTAAGAACCAAGATCTTGGACAAGATGGTCGAAAAGAAAATTTTCAATTTTTACGACGTTTATGACTCCATATCTCGTTGCAGAGAAATTGGTCTTGAACAATTCATGAAGGAGCTCAATGCATTATGATGCAAAAACCATCTTTCAAGGAAAAACTTGCAGAGCTTAAAAGATCAGATGAAGATTTGTTGTATTTTATTGCATTTCTTTATGCGTTATCAACAGGTGAAGTTGGCTCAGTTGAAATGATAAAAAGCGGTCAGTCTTCAGGGTATGGTAGATATTCAAATTCATTCAAAGAAGTATTTCGGTTAGGAGTAGGATGGGGATATGGACTTGCAAGGTCTTGTGAAATGATTGCAGCAAAAATAAAAGACAATGCAGATCCATTAAAACAACTTTTGGTAAAATTATCACAGGTGGTGAGACTAGGAGATGAATTAAAAGTATTTTTCACAGATGAAATGGCTTTTGCCATCCACACATTTACAATACGATATGAACGCAACCTAGAAACCCAGAAACTCTTTCTTGAGATGTTTTACACAATTTCATCAACTGCATCTTTCATGATTGCAGCCAATTCCATCATGGCAATGCTCATGGGAAACTCTAATTCTGAATCAGTATTTACAATGTCTTTTGTTGGAGTCATAGTAAGCATGGGTTCATTCATTGTAATCATGTACATGATATTTCCAAAAGACAAATTGGCATCTAGCAAACATGCCAAAACACAAAAATTCAGAATGTCATTGTTTGCAGCACTTGGGGCAGGTATTTCCATAGGAGTTATACTTACCTTGACCAACATAGTGCCTCTTACATTAGTTGTAGTTATTGCAGCAGCCCCATTGTTTGTTCCAGGATTCTTGGCACGAAGACTAGAGACAGAATTGCGCGGTCATGACGAGTGGTATCCACCATTTATCAGACATTTTGGAGAGATTTACACAATGGTAGGATCTATGGGGCAATCTCTTGATGCTGTACTTAGAAGCAATTTCGGACCCTTGCAATCACAGATTGTTGCTTTTAAGAATCGAGTGAAAAACAGAATAGACCCAGAAATATGTTTTGAGTTATTTTCCATGGAAGCAGGAACATCAGTTATTGAATCAGGTAATACGATAATGTCAAGATCACTTCTCAAAGGATCTGATATGAATCAGGTTGGCAACAAGGTTGCTGAGATTTCAGCAAAACTAAATGAGCTTCGATCAAAGAGAATGCAAACATCAAGAACTTTTGAAACAATCATCATTGTGTTACACGGACTTACTATGGCAATCTTTGGTTTGATGAGCACACTTATCGAAGTATTTCACACTTTGTTATCAACAGTTCCAGTATCAAACAATGCGTTTACACTCAGTCCAATTGATCCGAATTTTGTACACATGATGTTACCAATAGTGATACTTATCACTTCAACCATCAATGCATTGGCAGTAAAAGTAGGCCAAGGAGGATTATTCAAAACAGTATGGTTTAACATTGCAATGTTCACCGTAATTGGAGGAGTTACAATGTATGGTACAACTGCAGCGCTGTCACAGTTCCTCACACAGCACATATTGGACACATATTCTCCAGGCGGTGTTGCAGCAGGAACTCTTCCAGGAATTGGATCAGGAACTTAACCTTCAACAAGTTTAGTAAATAAAATTATTATACAAAAAATTTAGATGGTGTTAGACGTACTACATACAGTTTTTACAAGTAAACTGGATGCAGTCTGCATTACAGAAGTCATATCAAAAGGCTTGTAGATAATGGCATCTGCTCCCAATTGTTCCAATTTAGTTATGGTATCGGCCCGTACATCGCCAGTTATCATGACTACAATTGCTTTTGGATTTGTCTTTTTAATATTCTCTAGTGCGTAAAAACCATCATAATCAGGCATCATTACATCAGAGAAAACAATGTTAGGAGACATGTTATTGTAAATGGTGACTGCTTGTTTCCCATCAAACGCCTTGCCTACCACTGTAATATCATAGATTTCCAAAAATTCTGTGAAAAGATTAACAGTGTCTTCATCATCATCAACTACAAGTGCAGTATAAGTAGAACGTTTCATGTTAGCACCATCAGACATATACTCATCGTCAATATCCATCTTCTAATATTAATCAGTGTGTTAAGATCAGACAAACAGTTTGAAAGAATTACCAAGACAAGTGTTGACCTCTCATCAAAGATCCTTTTAGAACTAGTTGAAAACAGGTAACTATTTTTAAAACCATGTTTAAGGCATGCCGTTGGCTAAAAATCTAGGGATAATTGGAGGCGGACAGCTTGGAATGATGCTAACCGAAGCGGCAAAAAATATGCCAGAGCACATATCAAATGTTATAGTTTTAGATCCGACAAAAAATTGTCCAGCATCAAGAGTAGGTGCAAAACAAATTGTTGCAGATTTTAAAGATAAAAATGCCATTGTTGAACTGTCTCTTCAATCAGACATCATAACATACGAGATAGAGTCAGGAGACAGCAAGGTGTTGGAATCCTTACATGGTGAAGTCTCAATTAATCCATCCCCTAATACTCTAAGAATAATACAAGACAAGTATATTCAAAAACAATTTTTACGCCAAAACAATATTCCTGTTGCAGATTTCGATATAATAGAATCATTAGATGACCTGAAGAAGAAAATTATTGACTTCCAATATCCAGTATTATTGAAGGCAAGACGTGATGCATATGATGGTAGAGGAAATTTTAAGATAGAAAACAGTTCTCAAATAGAAGCAGCATACCAGAAATTCTCTGGAAAACAAACCATGATTGAAAAATTTGTGGATTTTAAGATGGAGGTATCAGTCATAGCAGCAAGAAACATTCATGGAGAGATTGCAACATATCCGCTAGTTGAAAACATTCACAAAGATAACATACTAGAGTTAACAATTGCTCCAGCACGAGTTGACAAAAAGATTTCATTAGAGGCAGACCGAATTGCTAAAAAAACAATGGATGTTTTACACGGTGCAGGAGTCTTTGGAATCGAGATGTTTGTAACAAAAGATGACAAGGTACTGATAAACGAAATCGCCCCAAGAGTACACAATTCTGGACATCATACATTACAATCAAGTGAAACTTCACAGTTTGAACAACATCTAAGAGCAATACTTGGGTTACCACTAGGTAGTACAAAATTAAGACATGTCACAGTCATGTGCAACATCCTAGGACCAAAAGATTTTGTTGGTAAATACAAACCAATCACACTTGAACAAAAAGGAGTGTATCTCAAGATGTATCACAAGGATGATGCAAAACCACAGAGAAAACTCGGACACTTTAATGTCGTAGATGAATCAAATACAAACGATATCAAATCCTTACTAGAAAAGACACAAGAGATAAAAAATTCCATCCAGTTTATTTCCCAGAACTAGTTATTTTTTAACCAGTGCAAATATACCGCCTGCGCCATAAGCCACTGCAATCATTATTCTTGATGTGATTACAGCAGTTGTTTGATTTGATATCAATGATGTATCAAGCATTATTGCAATCGGTATTGCTGCAAGAGATATGGCCCCTACAATTATTTGTTCTAGATTTACAAGGTTACTGAATTTTTTCATAAAGAAAAACGTAGATGTATTTCCAAGACCAATTCCAAACAATATCAAATATTGGTATAGATGAGGAGCAATCCCTATTGCTGCAAACGGTGCAGCCCAGCACAACCCATTTACGGCTTTGACAGCTGGAGGCCATGAGATACTATTTTTCATCCTGCCCTTTATGGATGACAATAAAGTCCTGAATTTACCTAAAATTATTCCAAATGTGATTGCAAAACTTCCAAACCAGATTATTCCATAGTAAAAAATTGGCTCTTGGTGTTCAAATGAGATCTCACTTAGAACAGAAGCAGAGCCAACTGCTATTGCCACACCTACAAATAAAACTCCAAATGCACGTCTTACTTCCAGAGGAGACTTTTGCACAATTAAAAGTCAGATTTATCTCAGATATAATTTAAGAGATTGAGTTTCACTTGAAGTATGTCATCACACAAAAACGTTGAGTTTAATTATTTAATTCGATGTTGTCTTATTCTATGTCTTATTCAAAAAAGCCTCTTGTTGGCATCATAATGGGATCTAGCTCAGACAGCAAAGTAATGCATTCTGCTGCAATGGCTCTAGATGAATTTGGAGTAAAACATGAAGATCAAATTGTTTCCGCTCATAGAACTCCTACTAAATTACCAGATTATGCAGAACATGCAGAAAAACAAGGATTCAAGGTAATCATTGCAGGAGCAGGCGGCTCAGCCCATTTACCAGGCATGATTGCATCACACACTACAATTCCTGTGATAGGAGTTCCAATAATGGTGTACAATGACAAGACAAGTTCTGACAAGTTCAAATTTTCGGCATTTGGTGGATTAGATGCACTGTTATCAATATCCGAAATGCCAACAGGTTCTCCTGTTGTGACAGTGGGTGTAAACAAGGCTGCAAATGCAGGACTGTATGCAATAAAGATTCTTGCAAATGAATTTCCGGAATTGAAAACCAAATTAAAAAAACACAAACAAGTACAACATCAATCAGTTTTGAGAGAATCTGACGAAATGAAAAAACTTGGTCTTGCCAGATTTACAGACAAGAAATTCAAAAAGTAAGCTAGTTGCCTCTATTTGATATTTGCATGACTGGAATTGAAAAGTATATCGGATATATTTTTCCAGTAGTTGGATGATTATAGTTCCACCTCTTGTCTTGAGGATCAATTTTCATGAATTGTGCAGCCATTTCAGGTGATAACATTTTGTATGTTTCTTCACCAATTGTCATCTGATTTGGTTGTGCAAGTGGTAAAATTTTTGAAGCAATTGTAATACTGTGTCCTATCAAATCAGGTTCTGAACCAAGAACAACAATTCTATTTTTACCAACATCGATTCCAATTCTCACATTGATTTTTGGCAGACCAAAGCTTGCAAACATTGGATTTAGCGAATGAGTGACCAACATGTTCATGGACCGCGCACAGCGTACTGCATTTTCTGCCATATTTCCAAAGTCTTTTAATTCTGGAAAAAATGCAATTACAGCATCTCCAGTATATTTTAGAACAAAACCTGCATGTTTTGATACTACTACAGACATTTCTTCAGAAAATACTTTGATCAACCCAGAGAGGTCATCGGAGCTAAGCGATGTTGCAATTTTAGTAGAACCAACAATGTCAACATACAAAATAGCTGTATTGATTTCATTTTCTGGCCATAGGCTCAAAAATCTATTTGATATATACTTGAGAAATGCTTGTGAATACGAATCACTTTGTTTTCTTTTGTATAATGAAAAGTTTCTTTGTATTCTAGTTAGGCTTTGAATCACAAACGCATCATCGGGTGTCATAATTTGAAAACTCTCAACTGGTTTTACTTGAGATATTACAGATTCTAGATTTTCAAGGGGCACAAATTTTTTTTCTATTACATCATAATACCCTTTTTCACCCTCTATTGCCTGCGGCTCAAGTTTTACTTTGCTAGTAGTAAGACCGAAAGGAAAGGATGTTTTTTGTTTATTTGCAGCAATTAGTATGACACTATCATATTCACTTAGTGCCAGTCCTTGTTCATTTTCTACTCCAGAACTGATATCAATTATACGCGATATTGGAAATATTGAAATTTTTCCAGTGTTTGAGTTTGCTCTTATTACTTCAATCACATCATGTTCCGAAGTGTCAGACACAGTTGTCTGGAGTATGAATTTGTCTCTGAATTCAGAACGATACATGCCAGTACCTTTTGCCGCATGGACTTCAGAGCCGACCGTAGTTCCCCTGCTCTTTGCTTTGATAACATTTACAGTAATTCCCATCATGTCAAGGGCATCAGTTACAGCAGTAAGATCATTTCGTGGCAATTCTGCCTCTATTCGTATCATCCTAGTCTTAGGTCATTTATCATATTTAGTAATTTAAACTAGTTTTTTAATTTCCATTTGCTGCCATTTTTAATCACAACTTTAATTTACGATACACCAAGTAGTGATGTCTTGGAATTAGGTGAAATCATGCGCAATGCAATTTCAGAATATGGTGAACAAAGGATACTTTCAGACATTGTACAAGGCGAAAGTGCCGAAGTCATAAAACATATCTTTGAGCAATGCATGTCAAATATTGAAAAAACAGATGGGATAAAGCCAGATACACGTGTTACAGTTTCAGAGGGGCTAATGCATTATTTGCTTACAATCACCATGATTCCAAGCAAGCGAAAAACCACGTTTCAGTCAGTTGACATTGACATTGCAGTTCCAGACACCATAACACTTGGAACATCTCCGCAAGATGTAGTTATGATTTCTTTTCCAAAGACAAATGATGTAAATATAATAAAATCTCAGATTGAAAACATGAAGAAAATCCAACCAAATACAAACAACATATGGATGATTCTTGAAGAAGATGTGCAATATGGTGTCAAGACATACACACTACAAGGTTCCATGACATTTGCAAACATAATAAATGACTTGATTGGTTTTACATCAAACAAAAAGCAATCCAAGTTGAAAATTTTTAAAATATAAGAGATTTCAAATCAATATTTTTTTCAACATGTGGAATCATTGCTGCAGTATTTTCATAATCTTTTACAAACGGCAATACACCCAAGATCGGAATGCCAGTAATTTCATGTAGCGTAATTGGCGCATTTTTTTCTGCCAGTCCTGCATTTTCATCATAATTGTTTACAATAATTCCAGTTATTGGAATTTTTCTATCATGACATGTGTTGACTGTCATCATGGTATGGTTTAGTGTTCCAAGAGTAGCTCGTGTTACAATGATTGTTTCAAGGCTCATTTCTTTTATCAGGTCAGCTACAAAGTAATCCCTACTTAATGGAGTCAATATTCCACCTATACCTTCAACAAGCATCATGTCATGTCTACTTTGTAATTTTGTAAACTTTTCAAATATTATTTTTTTATCAAATTTGAGATCCAAGACTTTACTTGCATCATATGGAGAAATTGGTGATGGCATGAATATCGGATTGATATCATCTTCAGAATCATTTACTTTGACAGCACGATACAATATTGAAACATCAGATGATTTGAAACCAGTTTTTTGTGCAATCCCTGTTGCAACAGGCTTCATTACACCTACATTGATTCCCAGTTTTTGCATACAGGCAGCCAATGCAGACGTAACCGTTGTTTTACCAACACCTGTATCAGTGGCAGTTATGAAATATGATTTCATAAGAGGTGTTATCATTAATGTTGTTTAATAACCCACCCTATGATTATTAATCCGATTTGGTGAAAAAACCCATGCATAGTTTTGTCTGGCACCCCTACACCCAGATGAATGACTGGAAAAAATTTGATGTAATTACAAAAGGCAAAGGAATGTGGCTTTATGACTCTCATGGTAATGCCATGATGGACGGTGTTGCAAGCATGTGGTGCAATGTTTGGGGCCACTCTAACAAAGAATTGACAAGCGCCATCACAAAACAGGCAAAAACACTACAACATTCTTCATTGTTTAATTTAACAAATGACAAGGCAGAAGATCTTGCAGAAAAACTAGTAAAACTAGCACCCGAGATGTATCGAGTATTCTACTCTGATGACGGTTCCACAGCAATGGAAATCTCTGCCAAAATGGCCTTACAATACTGGAGTAACAAAGGTGAGAAAAAGACAAAATTTGTTTCACTTGAGAACGGATACCACGGAGATACAATAGGCGCCATGTCACTTGGATACGTTCCTCTGTTCTTTTCAAAATTCAAGTCTTCACTGTTTCCAGTTTTAAGAACCCCGTCACCAAATAGATACAGAATTCCAAAAGGTTACTCGTTTGAAGACTATCAAGAATTTTGTTTGGAAAAAATAGAGCAAACATTTTCAAAAAATAACAATATTGCAGCATTTGTAATGGAGAGTGGTGCACAGATAGCTGGAGGCGTCATCATATATCCAGACGGATTTCAAAAAAATATTAGCAAACTGTGTAAAAAACATAATGTATTATTCATACTTGATGAGATTGCAACAGGATTTGGAAGACTAGGATCAATGATAGAATACAAAAACCAAGAAAGCATTCCAGACATTGTATCATTTGGCAAAATGTTATCAGGCGGATATCTTCCACTTGCTGCTACACTTGCAAATAAAAAAATCTATGATTCTTTTCTTGGAGAATACAAAGACATGAAGCATTTTTTCCATGGACATACATTTACCGGAAACCCCATGGCATGTGCTACCGCCCTTGAAAACATTTCACTATACAAAAAATATAATTTAATATCAAAGATCAAAAAACGTGAAACCCAGATCAAATCACGCATAAAAGAGATTATAAATTTAGATCTAGTCGGAGACGTAAGACACAAAGGAATGATGATGGGAATTGAACTTGTATCTGATAAAAAAACAAAGACTTCAATATCTCCACAAAAACGATTGCCACAAAAAATATTCAACGAGGCAAAAAAACATGGAATATACCAAAGAACTTTGGGTCCAATCATAATGGTAATCCCCCCACTTGCCATATCAGAACCAGAATTAGACTTTCTTTTAGATGGAACCATAAAGACAATCAAGAATGTTTCATCGCAAGTGTAGGAATACAATAAACAGTTGACGATGTGTACTCGACTAGTCATATTTAATGGAAATAATAGAGGTTGGTTAACATTACCAGGTTAAAATCTGCCCAACTGGAATTAAATGAATATGCAAATCCATTGTAAACCATTAAGATATAACAGGTTTACAGTTAAAATAATCTTAATTAATAGACTGGAAAACAGGATAGATGTTGACTACTGAAACAGATTTCATAATTTCCTGTAGAGACAAGGTACTAACAGGACATGGAATTTCAAAAGAAGAATCGGAGCAACTTATCAACATATCAGACGATTCTCTACATGCACTATCTGAAGCTGCCAATGAGATTACTCGAAAATTATGTGGTGACTTAGTAGATGTTGAAGCTTTGATAAATGCAAAAAAAGGCAAGTGTCAGGAAGATTGTTCATTTTGTTCCCAGTCTGCATTTTTCAAAACAGGTATTGACACATACAAGCTGTTACCTCCAGAAACAATAGTACAAAATGCAATGCTTGCAAAAGAAGACGGTGTGAAAAGCTTTTGTCTAGTATGCGCATGGCGTGGTCCCACAGAGAAAGATTTTGAACAAATTTCATCCATCATAGAAAAAATAAATCAAGAAGTTGGAATAGAGGTAAACTGTTCACTGGGTTTTATCAATGAAGAGATGGCACTAAAACTAAAAAAACTCGGAGTAAAACGTTACAACCACAATTTAGAAGCATCAAAAAGTTTTTTTGAAAAAATATGCACTACACACACTTATGATGACAGAATGAAGACAAATATGATTGTAAAAAATGTGGGCCTTGAATTGTGTTGCGGCGGAATAATTGGCATGGGTGAAACAAGAATGCAACGATTAGAATTAGGACTTGATCTTGCAGGACTTAGTCCAGAGGAATGCCCAATTAACATGCTAGTACCTCAGAAAGGAACACCGCTTGAACTTCAGACAAGGCTTTCAATATCAGAAATACTTCGAACAATAGCAGTCTTTAGATTTTTGATGCCAAAAACAATACTCAAGATTGCAGGAGGAAGAGAAGTCTATCTCTCAAATGACCAAGAAAAGGTTCTCCTAGGAGGAGCAAATGGAATCATTACCGGCGGATACCTCACAATTGGTGGAAACAGACCAACAGATGACTTTCAAATGATATCAAAAATTGGCCTTGAAGCCTAGAACCAGTTTTATCAATGAAAGATTAGGACAGATCAAAAAAACAAATCTGTACAGAACACTTGTTTACAATAAAGTTTCAGGTCAATACATTACAATTCAAGGAAAAAAATTGATTAATTTATCATCAAACGATTATCTTGGATTAGACAGTACATACAAATCATCACAAATACAATCAAGCTCAAGATTAATTGCAGGAAATGACATATCTTTTAAAAAACTCGAAGACAATCTAGCACATCACAAATTAAAAAACGCTTCACTGGTTTTTCCAACAGGATACATGGCAAATCTTGGTGCAATTTCAATTTTAACACAGAAAAACGATTTGATTCTAAGCGATGAATTCAACCATGCAAGCATAATAGATGCATGCAGATTATCGTATGCAAAAAAGATAATCTACAAACATAATGACATTTCAGATTTGGAAAAAAAATTACGTAAAAAAGCACAACGCAAGTTTGTGATAACAGAAGGAATATTTTCAATGAATGGTGACTATGCAAAACTTGATGAAATAACAAAACTGTGTCAAGAAAATAATGCATTTCTCTTGCTAGATGATGCACATGGAGACTTTGTAGTGGGTGAAGACGGAAGAGGTACTGCAGATCATTTCAGAGTTGCAAAAAATATTGACATGTACACAAGCAGCCTAAGTAAGGCACTTGGTGCATTTGGTGGATACATTGCAGCCAGTAAGGAGATAATTGATCTTGCAGTCAACACATCGCGACCATTTATCTACACATCTGCATTGCCAAGTTTTTTGGCAGACTTTGCTCTGAAGAGGTTTTTGTCAAACAGAGAAAAAAAGCGATTAGAATTAGGAAAAAAAACAAGGCAGTTCAACAAGGGTTTACAATCAATTGGATACAAGATAGAATCACCAAGCCAGATAATACCGATAATCATAGGAGATGAGAAAAAGACGCTTGAGTTTGCCAAGTATTTGAAAAATAATAGAATATTTGCCCAGCCAATACGCTATCCCACAGTTAACATGGGATCTGCCAGAATACGAATTTCTGTCACAAACTGGCTTTCAGAAGACAACATATCTGAATCATTGAATATCTTTGAAAAAGCAGGCAGAAAATTTGGCATTTTATGAATAGAATTTGGAATAGATTTGGAACAAGGTATTAATAAAAAAACAGCATCAATCCAATCATGGTAGAATTAACCATAGGAATTGCAGCAATAGCAGGACTTGGTTCATTTCTTGCGCCATGTATACTACCAATGATTCCAGCATTTCTTGCATATATCTCTGGTACTACACTAACAGATCTTCAAAGAAACAACGGAACTGTAAACATTGTCACAAGCAGACTAAACATCATACTAAATACATTATTTTTTGTTGCAGGCTTTACTATTGTTTTTTCAATATTAGGAGTAATTCTAAACAGCGTACTTTCAACATCAGCAGGCTCGTTACTTGCAGGATTTAATCATGTAGGAGGCATCATAATAGTTGCATTCGGAACTTTCATGTTATTATCATCCAAGATTTCAAAACTTAATTTTGAGAAAAAGATTTTACCAAACAGAACAAAATCAAGTTATCCGCTTTCATTTGTGTTTGGCCTTGCATTTGCAACCGGTTGGACTCCATGTATCGGACCAATTCTTGGAAGCATTCTAACTCTTGCTGCAACATCTCCAAGCCATGCATTTGTTTTGCTTCTTAGCTATTCTCTAGGACTTGGAATTCCATTCATCTTGATGGGAGTATTCTTTTCAAGATTCACTGTATTCATCAAATCAATGAGTAAACACTTGAAATATTATTCCATAATAATGGGATCACTTATTATCACACTAGGAGTTCTAGTCTACACAAACCAACTGGCAGCCATAGCAAGTTTTCCGCTGTTAAATAACATACTATTAGGATGATAATGATGAGAAAAGAGATTAAAACCGCAATAATTGGTGCGATAATCATAGTCGCAGCAGTAGGAGGAATTGGCGTATTTCTCACATCACTTGATAAAACAGTTGCAAATACCGGAAACCAAACACTTGCTGCCACTACAATTCAAAATACAAACAGCAACGGTAGCAATTCTGTTGTATATCCAGATGAAAATAATTATCCGCTAGCACCAAACTTGACAGGCATTACAGGTTACATCAACACAACACCACAAGAACTACAAGCACAAATGAAAGACAAGGTTGTATTGTATGATTTTTGGACGTATAGTTGCATAAACTGTATCAGAACTTTGCCATTTCTAGAATCATGGAATGAAAAATATGCAGACAAGGGTTTACTGATAATCGGAGTACATTCTCCAGAATTTGAATTTGAAAAAGACATAAACAATGTAAAGATGGCTGCTCAAAAATACAACATTACATATCCAATAGTACTTGATAGTGATCATCAAACATGGGATGCATTTTCAAATAGATATTGGCCAGCAGAATACATTACAGATGATCTAGGACACATACGCCACACTAATTTTGGAGAAGGAGATTATGATCAAACAGAACAAGTGATTCAACAACTACTTGACCAGAGAGCAAAAAGACTTGGACTAAACATTACAGCAGATCAAAGTCTTGTCAATTTACAAGAACATCAATTTGCATTATTTGAGACTCCGGAACTTTATTTCGGATACAACTTTGCAGATGGAAGAAATTACTTTGGAAATACTGAGGGATTTGAACCAGAAAAAATAGTCAATTATACAATTCCATCAGACTTGCAAAAGGATCATTTCTATCTTGGAGGACAATGGCAAAACTTGCAGGACAGTATGAAGCTAGTGTCAGATAATGGAAACATAGTTCTCCCATATACTGCACAGGATGTGCACATTGTAGCATCAGGGCCTGGAACAGCAATACAAATACTGCTTGACGGCAAGCCAGTTACAAGCGATGATGCAGGTCAGGATACCAAAGATGGCATGGCCACAATTTCAGAGAATCGACTATACAATATCATTTCATCAAAGCAAGCAGGCGCTCACACTCTAACTATAATTGGCCATCCGGGCTTTGAAATCTACACGTTTACCTTCGGATAATCAGAATACAATATTTCTAAATTCGAATTTAGAAACATATTGAATCAACTAGAGTAAAGTTAACCTGTAACTCCAGTTAGCTGTCACTACAGTTACACATCAAGTAAGAACATGATTGTTTAAAACAACATTTCAAATCAAGGCACAGTAAAAAATGAATTTCACAAATAAATGGAATGTACAAAAAGATAGCCTATCTCAAAGGGTAATAGACAAGGTAAAGCCAGATGCTCCACTCAAACCCAAAATTGATGAGGCTCAAAAGAAATTACAGTTACAAATCATAAAACTTGATTCCATTTCAAAGAAACTAAAAGAAAAAGATGATTTTATCTTCAAAAAAGTAGTCGAGGCAGTAAGATCACACAACAAGGCATACTCTAATGCTTATTCCACTGAATTATACGAGATTAGAAAGATGAATAAAATGGTCACAGGTGCAAAATTGGCCATGGAACAGATTCAACTTAGATTAAACACAATATCAGAACTTGGAGATGTTGTAGTAACACTCAGTCCTTGTATGTCAATAATAAAGGGACTTGGAACAGGCTTGAGTGGACTAATGCCAGCAGCAGATTCATCCATGGCAGACTTGTCAAACATACTAGGCGAGATAATGTCAGGATCATCTGTAAGTGGCGACAATTCATTTGTCACAGACACATCAAACTCGGAAACAAACCAGATATTGGAAGAAGCAAATGCAATACTAGAAGGACATGTGAGACAGAATCTACCAGAGCTTCCTCCAACACTTGGCTCCACCACAAAAGCGCCAGAACCTATCTAGAGCGCTTTTTACTCAACTCTATAAAATTTTTCTTGATTCTAGATATGGTAGGATAGCTATACCCTAATTTTCGATAGTTAGCAATCATCATTTTCCAGTTTTTCAATCTCCATTGAGCCTGCTCTGAGGTCACAGAGTGGATTTCTTTGTTTATTATGCTCTTTCTACCCACTTTGAGAACTCCAGCATCTTTTGCAGTCCACCTACTGTTTGCAAAATTTAGGCCAGACAGGATTTCTTCCACTGGCATTTCTGCAAAGTGTTCTTGTAACTTTAACATTTGCGCATTTGTCGGTTTTTTGTTCACAGTAAGATTAATTTCAAATCTTTCCATACTCGAATTTTGAAATATCCTTCCTAATTAGTGTAAAGGTAAAAACATCCCTTCTTTTTGTTTAAAACTTTACCAAATACACATGGAATAGTTCCAAGAACAACAAGTTTAACGATTCTTAAATTATGGTCATTGCAAATTTGTAACATGGATGAAAAAGACATACGTGCAAATAGGATTCCAAAGGGTTTTTTGCATAAAGAAAGAAGATGTGAAAAACTCAAGTGCCAAAAAGAAGGCACCTATTCTTCAAAAATTGGATATTTTTGTCTTGATCACATTCTGGATTACGACATGCTCTGTCCCAGTCAAGACTGTCCAAGAAATGGACTTCCCATGGACAAGTTAATTTCAAAGATAGAAAAAGACATCAAAGGAGACTTGCACCAGATCTTCCAGTGCCAATCATGTAACTATAGACATGATCATACGGTTCACGTCTAGCATATTTTCAAAGTACAACTTGAAAAAAATCGAGCTAAAATATCCACAAAGTTCTACGTGAGACTTAAGATATCACAATGCCCATCCACTAGATGGCTACCCATAACTGACCAAGCCTAGAATCGTGAGGGTTTTTGTGCCTCTCTCACGATAATTTACTTTACCATATGAGAATTCAAAGATCAGATTTTCTACAAGAGTAAGCTTGAGAATCACCATTGAAGATTATTATGGATTCTAAAACATTTCATCAAAAACTATACCAAAAAGTTGTAACCAGATATTCAAAATCAAGTCATTTTTTGCTTTAGAAAATTATTGTGTAGTTTTAGAATCAGCCACACATACAGTACATTCACAATCAAACATGTTTGCCTTTCCCATGCATTGACCATGTTTTTCTTCAAAGCATTTTAAACAAAGAACCATCCGTTTTCAATTTTTAAGACGTCTTTGGGTTATTTTTACCCCCCTATTTGGCATCAAAGTTGTCAGATCAGGCCAAATTTAGACTCGAAAAAATGGTCTAAAATGGCCATTTTTTAAAAATATCATTTTTTTCAGACTTGTGCTTGAAAGTTAAACCCCCTAGTATTTCCAAACAATCAAGCATAATGTGATTTTTTCAAAAATGACCGATTTTAGGGGGGGTGTAACACTTGTGCGTACTAATAGCAGCCAAGGGTCAAAACACCCCCATTACCTAGTAAGAGTTCAGTTTTCTTTTTTTACAGCGAACAAAAGCTAAACCCTGGTTTTTTGTGTTAAATTTTTAATCTCTGAAAAATTGTAAAAAAACATATTACATCCAGGCATGAAAAACTTGTAGATTAAGTCAGTTTATACCCTAAAACCCAGGGGGTTTTTAATCAAAACCAAGTGAAAAAGTGTCCAAAAATAACATTATCAAATCATTGCAAGTCTTGTTGATTGCGCCAATTGTTGGAAGTCTTTCAATTTGTTCAAGTATTTCTAATGCTGCAGAACTATCTCTTCTTTTTACAGCAGTAGCAAAATCAAATCCCAGTTTTACTGCTTCAGGAGTCAAATCTTTTACTTTGTCAAGATCTCGACCTTCTTTTTTCATCCGTTCTCCCAGTGCACAAGACTTCCAATTATCAGACATCGTATACTCTGCACTTGTAAGCGGCATCAGAAGACGTTGTCTCCAATCAGTCAACTCGACTTTTCCAAGAATGTCATCTAGTTTTTGAGTGTAAAAAACGCGCATAATTTTCAGAATATTCTAGGATGTACTTAGCATTTTGTCATACAGTAGCTGTCTTGACCAGTTCTGGGATTTTTTCCCTGGCTTGGACAATCTCTATTTCTACAGTCTCCAGCGGTTCATCAACTACATTTCGTTTGATTGAGAACATCTTTGGTTTATCAAAATCTTTAGTGCAGTCGGGACAAGCATAAACCAGAACCCTGTATTCGTTGGGAGCTTTGGGGTTTGAAAGGCGAGGATAGTAAACTAATCTACCCCCACAATCCACGCAATATCTATTTGCGCGTCTTGTTCTGGCCAATGCGGACCTCCTGCATATATCATCATTATATGATCGGTATTAGATCCATATTGTCTAATAG
>Ga0265336_10000486_pt1 | contig 23479 bp, 30 predicted proteins | sample 42119metaG_FD_193583 | JGI IMG/M metagenome (GOLD analysis project Ga0265336, IMG submission 193583) | Rhizosphere microbial communities from Carex aquatilis grown in University of Washington, Seatle, WA, United States - 4-21-19 metaG | ecosystem: Host-associated > Plants > Roots > Rhizosphere...
GCTAATACATTAGCTGGTAAACTATGTTGTCCTACACTCGATGTTATTGTTGTGCTATCATATATAAGTGTATTATCAGAGTTTTTATAAATATATAATCTATATGAAAATTGTGGTGAACCATTAATTTTCCACGTAAACAATTGTATGTTTGACTTATCAAATGTGATGTTCTCAGGAAATAAATTTGAAGGGCTGTAAAAACTCATTTAATCAACTCCTTTCTTAGAAATTTTAAATACAAAAAGGACATTTCATTGGCTTTTTAGTTCTCTGAAATGCCCTTTGTTTATATTTGTGTTACTATAAATTACAACATACGCTTTAAATTATTGATAAAGGTTGCAACCGAACCATCTTTTGGTGCTTCTATATTTAAATTAGCTATATGTATAGGTTGAACATTATTTGTAGAAGTATTTCCTGCAAAACTAAACTTAGGTGTGTTAGCCATAAAATTACTCATGAAATTCATTGGATTCTGTGCAAATGACATTAACTTTTCTGTGATTCCATTCGGTATTATACTGTCTTTACCATTTGGATTTAATACCCTCAATTCTCTTCCTTTTTCACCAACTACACTTAATTGTTGTGCATCTGGTGTTCCACTTGCATAATGTCCAGTTTCTGCAAATATATCTCCACGTTGTAATGAATCCGTTTCAGTTTGTGATATTGGTATCAAATGGTCTGGAGGTGGTGCAACTGGCGTGTTATTTATTATGTCTAACATTGATGAGTTAGTTAATACTGGTTGTAGATTACTTCCTCCAGTTGGGTAAGTATTGGTATTAGTCGGTAAGGTAGAAGGTAGTTTTACATTTAATGCACTAGTTAATTGGGCTTGTAATGTTGCAAGTTTATCTGACATTATACTTACAGCAGCATCAATATTGTCTCCAAACGTCTTTAGATAAATTTCTCCCATAGAATTAATGTTTTTCCACTCGTCATCAAATATCTTTTGTGATTTTGTCATTGCATCTTCTTGTACTTTTATCAATGCATTTTCAGAATCTATCTGACGTTGAAGTGCTGCTTTTTTATCTGCAATATCGTTATTTTTTAACCAACTAGAATAATCTTTTTGTACTTGTTGCATCTTATCAGTAGCAGAATTTAAATTATCTTGAGCAGTTTGAACAGCATGTGGGTCTGCTTCAAAAATAAATCCACCTAAACCACCATTAGCATCAGCATGAAATATTTTTGCAATTTTCTCATTTTGAGCATTAGTTAAAGCATCTTGAGCCTTTTGTACATCAAGTTGAGCATTTTGAATATCTAATAATTTTTGTGCATTATCAGTTACCCTTGTTTCTGCTGCCGATTGGTCATCTAAAGCTTGAATTTGGGCATTCAATCCATCAATAATAGTCTGATGTAGTATTTTAAACGAATCAAGTTGTGTTTGCTGTGTATCTAATGTAGTCTGTTCAATTGATTTTTCTGCTTCAAGAATTTGATTAGCTAAATCTAATGCGGTTTGTTTTTGAATACTTTCAAGTTGTTGCCATTTATTAGATAAGCCATCAATAACAGTTGTTAAATTTTTATAATCATCACTTAATGGATTAAGTTGACTTCTAACATCTCTTAATGCATCTGCTTCTTTATTTAATATATCTTGTTGTTGAGAAAGATAATTGTTATTTTCTTTAGTATATTTAGATATATCTGTTGCTGAAGCATTTTTCATTAATTCATTATTCTTATCTATAAGATTTTGAATAGAATCAATCTGTGATTGATATTTATTTTTAACATTATCTGTTGAAAGAGCTATTTGGTCGGCTTTTGTCTTGTCAATTTCGTCATTTAATTTTTGAAGTTCATCTGTGGTTAAACCTTTTATTGTTTTTTTTAAATTTTCTAAACTAGAAATATAACTATCTATGCTAATTTTATTATGAGAATATTTACTACTCAAATCATTAAAAGATGAGTTAAACTTATCATCAATAGCTTTTTGTGCATTAGTATCAATTGTTGTTTTAGTACTTTTAATATCCGAATCTAATGATAAATAATCTTGTGTACGTTTTGCAACATCCTCATTTTTACTTTTAAGCATAGCCATAAGTTGTGAGTTAGATTTTCCAGCATAATCAGAATATTGAGACTTCTCTAAAGTCAATAAATTATTATAATATGTTTGTAAACTTATTTTATTGTCATCTAATAATGATTTTAAAGCTTGTTGTTGAGTCTGTGGAGTATATGATGATTTACTACCACTAGATGTATCTCCAAGAGAACCTTTACCTAAACCAGATTTAACTTTATTTAGTAAATCTATCTCTTTTTGATTCTGAATATATGAAGAGTCTTTTGTAGGGTCAATTTTCAATTTCCCAGCTTGTGTTAATGCAGTATTTAAAGCTGTTTGTGCAGTAGCTAAATCCATTGTAGCAGAAGCAGCTTTATTTGTTGAGGTTGCAAGATTTTCAGCTTTAGTTGCTTGGTCAATTAGTGTTTGAACTATACTAGTTTGTTCTACATATTTTTGAGCAATAGCTTTATCTATATCAGCCTTTGCAGCTAAGACCATTGCATCTTTATTCATTACTAACTTACCATTAACAATAGAAAGATATTGCAGATATTCTCCATCATTTTCTAACAATTTATTTAATGTATCAATAGAAATATATCCACTTTTATTATATTCATCAACAGCAGAAGATAGAGTGGAATAAGCATCTTTAAGAGAAACTATATCTTTTAATTGGTCATCAACAGTTCCAGTTATTTCTTTTGATGCTTGTTGCAAAAATAGAGGAATATCTTTTGCTGTAACCCCTAATTTTAACAATGTATCATACAAATTTTTATATGCCTTATCTACAACATCAATTTTAATATTTCCTGCTTGGAATTGAGTATTTAGATTTGCATAATCTTCAAATTGTTTTTGTAAATCAATCTTATTAATGGATAAAATTATTTTATCATATGATTTAGCATAATCTTCAACGGATATTTTACCATCTTGTAATTGTTTTGTAATTCCATTAGCTAAATCATCTGCAATTTTACTACTAACTCCATCTAAATTATTAATTCCATTGATACCATTTTTTATACCAGTTGTAAATTCGTCTATTTTCTTTTGACTAGCATCAATTTCTTCTCTAAATTTAACAATACCTTCTCTATCTTCTTTTAAAGCATCTTCTTTATTAAGTTTATTAGTACCTGTAGAATTCCATATGTTCCCATTTTTATCTGCCTTTTTAGAATTAATATTAGCTATATCTTTTTCAAATTCAGCAATAGTAACTTTATTTGATTGAATAGCATCTTTTTCTGCCTTTAGATTATCAGCATAATAATCTCTTTTATCTTTTTCTTTTTCTGATTGTAATTCTTTTAATTTTTTAACTTCCTCATCAATTGCTTGTGCATTTTTTATATGGGCATTACCTTCAGTATCATAATGGTCAATTAAATCTGGATATAATGCAGATATTTGGTTTTGCACATCTAAAAACTTTTGATGATCTTCAGCAGATTGATTAAGATTATTTGATAAATCAATATAAGATTTTCCTAATTCATCAAGAGATTTTTGTTGTTCTTTTATTTTTGTAATTTGGTCATCTAAAGTAGAAACTAATTGTTCTTCTTCTTGTTTTCTTTGTTCTTCTGCTTTTCTTGCATTTTCTGAAGCATTACTTAAAAGTGATAATCCAACAACAACTGCGGTTATAGCTACTGCATAAACTCCTAATGGATTAGCTGATAAAACAGCATTAAATGCGTTACTAAGCATTGTAGCCCCAAATACGGCAGTTCCCCATGCACCCAAGGCAGCACTATCTGCCATTAAAGAAGTTGTTAATGCTGAAATACTTAAAACCGTTGATAAAATTGCTTCACCTTTAAATACAAGTAAAGCAGTAGTAGCAAGAGAAACTATCATAGGTAAATTTCCAAACACTTCAACTAATTTTGTTATTCCAGAAAGTAAAACATTAATTCCTTGGGAAGATATTGTATTTTGCCACATAGTGGTAATTTCCGATGAGAGTGTTTTTAATTTACTTTCATTACTTTGCATATATGTCTCTTGCTGTTTGAGGGCATATCCATTTGAATTTAAAGCCTGTGTTGCTAAGTCTTGGGCTTTCGTAAATGAATTCATCATACTCTCAAATAGCGAATACTGTCTCGTTGCAGCAATACTTTCTGATAAATATGCCTTAGTATCAATAGAAAGAGTATTCCATTTTTTACTAAGATCTGAAAGTATATCTCCTTCATTTCTCAATTGGTGAGTTGTTTTATCTAAAACATCAATATTAACACTTGCTAAAGCAGTAGCAGCTTTACTTTTATCAACTCCTGTTATTTCGACATCTGGACTTGATATATTTGTGATACGAGCTGTCACCATTTTATACATATTGGCGATTTCCTCACCACTACGTCTGCTGGTTTCCGCAGTACTTGCGATAATCCCAGAAAAAGTCTCAAAAGACAAACCTGCCTGAGAAGCCATAGCTCCAGCGGTCTTGACACCATTTGCGATTTGAGTTATTGCATCTTGGTAATTCATGCGAAGATTAGATGCTATTTTTGTCAAAGAATCATCTACATGCATTAATTGGTCATCTGTCAAATTAAATTGTTGTTGAATTGCTTGAAGTGAATTGGTAGTTTCTTGACCACTCATGCCTGTTAAATTTGATAAAATAACATCTGCTTTTGTTTTCTTCATTATACTATCTGCTGTTTCATTTACATTGGCGTAGACGTGCATTATAGCTAAAACATCATTTATATTTGCCCCCATAGCTTGAGACATTTGTTGAGCACCAGTAGTTAATGCACCAAGTTTATCAACAGTAGTATTCATTGCTGTTGCTGTTTGTGTTAAAATAGTATTAAGGTCTATTACATCCTTTATACCATCTTTTATAGCGGTCATTGTTCCAAAGATTGCAGTACCTCAATTTTGTTATCCATAAGGTTTTTTATCCTTATGTTCTTATAGTTTTTTATTCCTATAAGTTCAGCATATATTTTCTTCACATTATTATTAAAATAAAGGTGATAAGAAGGGGAACACTCTTGGAGATATTATTGCTTAATATATCGCTCAATCTCTATGCGTTACGGTACTATTATTTTTATAGTTACCTCGGTACTTGGAATCTCACCATCCACCGATTTTGCTCCCTAATAATTTATAGTTACATTATCACTTTCACTATAAACGGCAAGTATTTCACCACTGTCCATGCAATCATCTTTCCAGCATCATTTACCAAATCTCCAAAGAAGCCTTGTTGTTGTACTCTAGCCTCTTTTAAATTAGCACTAACTTGTGATATATCAGTATTAATTCTTTTAAACTGTTCTTCAGCATTTTCAACATTCAATCCACCAATAGCACTTTGAATAGAAGATACTTGTGATTGATTTGAAGTTGAATTGTATAAAGAACCATATTGGGAAGAAATGTTTTGTAATTGAATTGCTTTTTGTTCTTTAAATAAAGCAATCTGTTTTTCTAATTCTGCTGATTTTTTTTGTTCTGCTACTGTTTGTTGTTTTGTGTTGTCAACTATTTTTAACTGCTCAACTTTCATATCATTAAGTACAATATTAACTTGCTTACCTTGTTCAGTTACTAATGATAAATTATTTTTAATTTGAACAGTACCGTCAGCAGCAATCTTCATACTATTAGTAATTTTATCAAATGCAGCAGTTAATTCAGCAGTATTAATATTTAAGTTAAATGGTTTTAATGCATCTTGAATTTGCTTCATTTGTTGTTGGATAGTTACTTCTGATTGCTGAGTATTTAAAATCGCATTAATTTTTATTGAAAGAGAATCCATTTATTACCAGCCTCCTTATAAATTAATAAAGAGGGAAATAATATCCCTCTAATTTATGTATTTATTATATTTAAATCTCTGTCATCTTTTTTAAATCCAATTCTTTTTTGATATTCATGTTGACAATATTGATTACAAAAGAATCTTTTATTTGTATTATATTTATCTTCAATAACTTCTAAATTTTTATTACAATTATTACAATTAACGGGTACTCTTTTTATATGACCTTTAGACGCACATTTCTTAGAACAATAATGGTGTTTATTTTTATTGTAATGGCATATTAATTCTTCTCTTTCTTTACCACAACATTCACAATTAAATGTAATCCATTTATCTAATTGTTTGTGAGACATTTTTTCTTTAACGGAAATATCAATAATATTATTTAAGTCCTTAATATCCCATTCCATATAAGGTATAATTATATATTCTATTAAATTGAAATTACTATTATAATTAAAAGAATGATAATTAGGTAAAATACCGTTGTTATTTATATATCTTTGAATCAAATTTATACACAATTCTTCATTATTTTTAATATCATCTTCCCAAAGATATAAAACATTTATATCAAATTTATTTTTTATGTATGTATTTTTAGCTTTATCAATTTTAATTCTATTAACTTGCATATCATAATTAATCTTTTCATAAAATCTATTATCTGTATGCCAATATCTACCCATAACCTCAATAATTAAATTATATTCGTATAAATGATTATCTACGGAATAATATTTAAAATTACCATTATTATTATATTTAATTCCTAAAACATCAAGTATATTATTGATTTTTATTTGTGGTATTGTTAAAGTTGTTGGAATTAATCCATCTTCTAAGATTTTAACAGCTCTAATAGCCGATTTTTCTTTCCACTCATCTGTTTGAGACCACTCTTTTGCATACCATTCTTGTCTGCATTTATCAGAACAAAAAATAGCTTTATCAATGTTATATGGCTTCACTTCAAACTCTGTTTTACACCATTCACAAGTTAAAGTTCTATCTTCTTTAGAATATGTTTTATTATAATTGTTAGCATTTTCACCAATTAAATTTTGTGATTGCCATTTACCTTGACATTGTATTGAACACATTTTCTTAGATGAAGATTTTAAACATTCAAAATCTTTTCCACAAATTTCACATTTCCTAACTTCATTTAACTGTTCACTTCTAAAAGTATCAGCACATTCATGACTACAAAAATGATTAGTCGATTTTAAGTATTGAGAAGGATTAGTAATTTTTTCAATTCCACAATAATCACAATTAAACTTCACCTCTTTTATTTGTGAAATTTGACTACATTCCATTGAGCAATATTTATCTTTTCCTGAATTTGCTTTACTTAAAGAAACTTCAAATTCTTTATTACATTTTATATTTCTACAAATTCTTTTGAATGTTAATGTTTTACTAGTTCTGATTTCCCCTTGATATTTACCATTACATATATATGAACAAAAATGCAATTGATTATCAAGAAACTGATATATTTTTATAAAAAGTTCTTCGCCACATTGAGGACAATATTGTTTAATTCTAATTTTATGATTACCAATTTTTAAATTAGTTTTTAATAATAAACAAAGGTCTTTTAATGATTTATTATTTAATTTTTCTACCAAATCATTGATATAATCTAATCTATCATTAAGAATATTGTCTAATATTATTTTATATTCTTCAATTGACCAACCCTTAGATATAATTATATTTTTATTTCTTTTTAAATAATCACATACTTTACATGTTAAGTAACTATATGTACCATTTCTACGTTTTTGTGACACAAACTCAATAATCGGTTTTTCTTCATGACAATAATTACATTTAGAATTTTCTTCACTCATTTTACATTCCTCCAAGAATTTTATTTTTATTATCCTCCAAGTATTTTTAAAATAAAAGAGCCATTCCTTGGAGGGAAAATGGCTCTGTGTAATAGGATAGAGGAGACCTCCATGTAGATAGCTAATCTACAACCCTATAAAAATATATAAAAAAGAATCTACCTATACAAGTAGACTCTTTTATTATTAAAAACTATTTATATTTAATATATTATATCATTGACCAATTTCTAATAAATCTAAATCCATTACTAAATTGCATTGGATTTAAATCTTTATATGAACCAATACCGAAATTATCACTGAAATTATTCCACATATTTTTAAAATACATTCTACTATATTCTTTGTACTTATCAGAATGTGCTCCACCTAACATTTCACTTACTCTTTCTCTACAAGCTTTTAATAATTTCTGTGCTTGGCGAGAATTGATAGTGGTATTATCTATGAGTTCATTAACTTTATTTTTAAGTTGTACAACTTCTTGTTTTAATTCAACAATTTCTCCTTGTAATCCTAGTTCATCTTTAATACTTTCTAATGAAAAGGCTTCATGTAAAACTTTAGCTGCCTTTAACTGATAAGTTATTAATTTTTCAATTGCTTTAGGGTTTTCTTTTTGCATAGAAGGAGTTAGATGAATCTTTGCTAACCACAGTGTAACTACTTCTTCTGCAAGCCCTATAACTTCTCTATCTACTTGTCTATCTCCTTCAGTTTGAACTATCCTAAATTTGCGATAGTTCGAATTTAATACTAAATCTTCTTGAACGTTTTCTACTTGTCTTCTAGCTTGACCTTCACTAAGTCCTATATCCATACAAGCTTTCTTTATACCTAAATAAATTTTACCGTCTTCTGCTCTAACCCCTAAAAGTTCTCCACCTTCAAAATTTATGTTCTTAATTTTTAAATTACTCATATGTAATTTCCTCCAATAATAATATTTTTTATATTTATCGTAATACAATCATTTAATTTATTGCCTAGCTAAGTCCAATGCATATTATTCCTCCTATAATTATAATTTAATATAATAATATCACGAAACTAATAGCATGTCAATAGCATAAATATAAATAATTAATTACAAATATAAAGAAGAGATAGTTATAAAACTACCTCTTGAAAATTTAATTGGAGTATTGTATACTTAAATTAAATAAAAAATATATTTTTAAATGACTTGTTGAAGCAAGTCTTTTTCTTTATTATCTATACTATTTATAAATAAATTAGTACAAGTGTCGCAAAAATGTTTATGTAAATGTTCACCATCTGCAAAACTTCCGAAATTTCCACACCCATCAAGTTTCCAAATTGTTTCGTATTCTTTAATTTCCTTACCGCATTTATCACAGAAGTACCGTTTCATTAATCATCAGCCTCCGAACTTGCTTTTTGAAAAGCTTCATATACATCAACATCATGCAAGAATACCTCAGTATCATCACTTAATCTTATAGTATATCCATCTATTCCGCAGAAGTCTTCTATGTATATCTCTTTAATAGTGTCCTGCTTAATATAAATTTTACCGTCAAAATCTTCATAATTCTTAAATATTAAATCATCTTTTCTAAAACTTTCTTTATACTTAAAATTCTCAAATCTTCTGAAACTAACAACAGTATTATTTGTATTAGCAACTGAAACTGATATGTGCCTGTACTTGAAATTGTTCAAAACTTCTCTTAATTCGTCCATTGTTATAAATCTGTTTTCCATAATTAAAATCCCCTTTACTGTAAATTTATTTGGATACTTAATCCATATTTATAGTATAGGAGATTATTCACAAAAAGTCAATAAAATTTTTACAAATATTAAACAATATTTTTATTTTCATCTAAAATTTTATATTCAAATAAATCCATTATCTCACACTCAAAAAATATTGAAAATTTAATTGCTACGTCTAACATCATATTTTCAGCTTCACATATTTGATATAATCTAGCTTTACTAATACCTAATTTATTTGAAATCCAAGTCTTAGTAGCTCCAGTTCTCTGTTGATATTCAATTATTTTATCATTTATTTTATTAATAACTTTAATTTGCAATATATTCACTCTCCCTAAACAATAATAACATTTTTTTATACATTTTAAAATAGGGAAGTTTTATACATTTATTAATCAAAATCACTATCTTTTTGAATATCCCTAAAAAAATAATTATCATCATTCATATACCAAACAAGTTTATTAATTTTTGTGTCTTTGTAAAACATCATTAAATTTGTACTATCAGTATAATTAACCCATGTTAATTCATTTACTTCTTGTAATTCTAATTGTAAACTAGGATACTTATACCAAGAATCATAAAGTTCACCTTTGATTTTTTTATTAACTAATGATTTTGTAATATCTTTAGCTAAATTAACTTGAAAATCTTTTAATTTTAATTTCGCACTATTTTTCTGATTATCTGTATATTTAATACTATTAAAATTATCCATTGTAAAATTCATATCGTCATCGTATCTTGTTTGAATCCAATAATCATATGGCTTTAGTGTACTTTCATTCTCATCTACAACATAATTAAATTTCATAATACCAATATCAGTAATTAATTGAGGATATTTTTTAGTTAAGTAATTCTGAATCTCATTTACAGTAGATTTATTTGATATTGATAAACTAGTACTAGGCACAGGAGTAGTAGTACTCACAGCCACAACTTTTTTAATAATACTCACATTTCCATTCTTATCAACTATACAATCCTTACCTAATAAACTAGCAACAGCCTTACTACTCACATAAATATTTCCCCCATATGAGATTTTATCCCCACTCAAAACTTTTCCATCAATATTAACTGAAACCGAATTAAAAACAGCTTTAATAGTTTTAGAAATTCCTGAACTAGCAAACACAGTAGAAGACAGTAGTACTAAAGCCAAAACCACACCAACAACGAACCTAAACTTACCATTACCAACCTTACCAATAAATCCTTTAAACATAAAAATACCTCCAAATAAAATATTCACAACTCATATATCATACCACAAAAATTGGTATTAATACAATGCTATGTATTTTTATTAGGAGGGTAGAGAGGAACAATATTAATTAGCCTCTTTATCTTGCATAAGTAATGGAGTCCATATAAAATCATAAACAAAATTGCAGAAATCTGGAAATGCCTCTTCATCTGGTTTATAATTACATGAGTCATCAAACATCTTTTGAAATGGAGTTCTTTTGACTCCTAACTTATGACCTTTTAATCTATTGAATTCAGCAACTAATTCTTTATTATCAAAACATTTTAAACAACATTCTTCAAATGTCATAATCAACTCTCCTTTATAATAGTGGAGAGTGGTATTATTAAATACCACCCTATATAATTATATTTAAAACTTAATCAATATTTTCATCTTCATCATTACTTTTAATATTTTCTATTTCGTCATTAAGTCTACTTATTTCTCTTGTCATACCTGCTTTTTCTCCACCACTAATTCTTTTCTCTAAAGTAGTTCTATCTAATATAACTCTTTCTTTTAGTTTTCTTACATTATAGCAATCACCTACATTACTTGTATCTTCTGCAATTAATCTATCATGTAATCCGTCTAATCCCTTTTCAACACTTTTATATCTTGCAACTCTCTCATCGGTTTTATACTTAAACTCATCATCAATATAACTTCTAAATTCCTCATATAACTTTTTAAGGTCATTCATATTTGCATTTGTAAAAGTTTTAATTGTTCTTCTTTTACTGAATCTTAATTCATTTCTTACAAATTCTTCATCAATATTTTCGTTATCAGCAATAAATGCTCCATGTTTACGAATTGATGGAATAACTTCGCAAGCCAACCACTTTTGATAATTCATTGCCGATTCACTACCTGCTTTCATTCCAAGTAGATAAAATAGGCTTTCTGGTATGAAATCATCTTTCGCACAGACGTGTGCGAAACCTAAATCTTTTATATATCCATTCATTCTACTCCATAAAATCGAATTATAAGCCTTATCATTTTTAATTTCTGTTCTACACCATCCATATCCAATAGCTGTATCTTCAGCATTCATACTTATGCTTTTATCTTCATTTAAAATAGTCCTTACTTTAAATCCCATTTGTTCGTTCTCAAAGATCTGTATTTCTTTATTTATCATATTCAATAACCCTCTCTTTATTATAAATTATTTTTAATATATTACTTATGTAACACAGAGATTATTAAATACGTAGCTAAGTCCAATGCATGTTATTCCTCCTATAATTATTATTTTAATTATATTATAGCAAGAATGGATTTAGTTGTCAACAAATATTTAAAAAATTATATTTATTTTACTAAAATAAAAAGTGGCAAATATGTATAATATATTGAAGGTGCTAGATTTGGTTTATGTAATTTTGATAAGGTAGGGGAGAGGGGAATAATTTCACATCTTACTTTTCTTAATGGACACCACATAGGACTTGTTAAAGGTAATCTATCAACACAAATTTGTAAAGGTTGTTCTAACAAATCATGTTTACAATAAAATGACAAATACATATAATTAACTTCATCAATATATTCATAACCATCACAATGAGGTACTCTATTCATTATATTTACTCCTTTTAAAATAGGGAATAGAAGATTAATATTAATCCTCAGTTCCCGTACTTTCAATAATTTCACTTTTCTCAACTTTTAATATTTTAACTTTATCAACAGGTATTTTCTCAAAATCACCATCTAAAGTTAAAATATAATCTAATCTATGAACCAAAGCAACTGATAAATGTTGAGCATCATTAATTCCCATCATAAAGTTCTTATAAAATTGTTTTGCTGTCAACACCATATTAGCATTTATAGGCAAACAATTTAATTTTAAATTTTGTTCTAAATCTTCTAATAGGAAAATTGCTTCTTGAAAATAAACTCTCAACAATTCAATATCTTCAGTTTCCTTTATAATATAGTCAAAATGATTCATGAATTTGTATTTATTAAATTTTTCTTCCGTTGCAGTTAAAATAACTTTTTGCTCATTTGGATAAAAATAAGTAATTATTTTATTAATGTTTTCTTGAGAATTCAATATATCAGTTGTAAATCTATATCCTATATCAGATATAAATAATCTCTGAATAATTTTATTAAGAACTTCGGCAAGAACAACATTAGATACATATAATTTACATTTTTTATCTATAAGCAAATTCGATATTTCAATACATTTTTCATTAAGATTATGTTTTTCATCTTGTAAAGCAAGTAAAAAACAAGCATCTAATAAAATAGAAGAATCTTTATTTAAATTGACTACACTAAAAGGAAACTGAAATTTTAACATTTTCCATGTTCCTCCTCATAGATTTCTAACATAGTTCTTCCTGCTCCACGAATAACATGTAACCCTAATCTATTTTTAGGTAACTTTGATTGGTATTTTTCTTTTTTATTCATATCAATACCTAATTCAAGCATAACTTGATTAAGAAAATCATAATCAGGTTTTATCTCTTCAATTTGAACTTGCATAATTCTTACCTCCCTAACTTTAACTATTCTATTTTTGGGTTTATGAGTACATATATTATTATTTAATTGAGATTGAAATTTATTTTGTCTTATCTCATTTATTCTTTCTTGTTTTGTTTTATGTGAATGTATGCATTTTTTACTAAACAAACGCTTCATGTAAAACCTCCATATAATTATTAAGACTATTATATCATATTTACAAAATTAATGTAATATATTTACAAAACTAAAATTTTACTAATTTAAACTCTCTCAATCTCGTTAATAATCACTCATGCTATACCATCCATTTTCTAAAATCCCAATAAAACTATAATTTTAAAGGGTTGATATAAATCTAGACTAAGGTAGGTTGCAAATCCTACATATTAGCACCATATTACTATGTCTAAGGTGTCCTGCCGTTTCACTCCTCAGTAGTCTAAATTTATATTTGACCCGTAAAGGGTAAGTATTTTTATCCTCCCACTGTCGAACAACTTAGTTAATTTTAGGGGTACTAATGCTGCCGATGTGGTTATAACGGACTCCTTGTAAAACAAGGTATGTGATATAATCTTCCTAACTAATTAGGATATGTTTATATTTTATCCTACCATTGTGGAAATCCACTAGTCCATAGGATATTATTAGCACAGTGCTATACTAATAACTATTATGCTACAAGTACGCATAATCTTACGATTAGAGGCTGTAGGGAACTGTTTTGTGAGAGATGCTGGTATTACACCAACTATATTACCTTTTGTATCAGGCTGTCTCAATTATTGACTTATCTCTCATGTAATAGGGAATAGAGGTTAATCTAAACCCTAAATTTATTTTTATCCTCTATCATCTTCAAATCTAAATCCATCTTTTTCATTAACTAAACATTCAGTTTTTTCCATAAATTACTCCTATCTAAATTTATTTATAAATTCTAACTTAATTTTAATCATTTCTTGATACTCCTCTAAACTTATTTCATTATTTTTATACATATTTTCAATTTCTTCAATAAAATTTAAACATAAAACTAATAATGCTTTTAAGATATCAATATCATTCATAATTTTCTCCCGATACATACCATTTAATTTATATGTTACCATATATTAGTATGTATTGGAATTAATATAGATTTATTTTAACATTTATTATATTAGATGTCAATAGAAAGAATAAAATTATTTTTAAGTTAATGAAGTTGCCAGAGAAATGAGATTTTATTTGCTTTGAATTATACAAATGCCTCATCTGAACTATCATCATTTTCTCTAATAACGTAAATCTTGCTGGTTTCAGTACTCTCGTGTCCTAATAGAGATTTTACTGCATCTAAACTTTTACCTTCATTTACAACCATGTTAGTTGCACGTTGTTCTCTGAGTTGATGAGGATGGACACGCCTTCCCACGATTTTAGCAAAATCATCTTTACACCAATCATTAAAAACTCCTTCGCTACATTGATGGAGTCCCTTATAATTAACGACAAAAAGGTAAGGAATATCATCTTCTCCTCGTACTTCTAACCATTTTTTAATTGCATCCATTGCGTCTATATCAAATTGTAATCGTCTAGGTTTTCCTGCTTTTCCTTTTCCTTTACACCTTATTTCTGAGGTGATATATTTTCTAGCTATTTTCTTTTCCATAACTCCATCTTTATTTTTTAAATCTACTTCTTTTTCAATAAGTGGGGCATTTACAACGTCTTTTAAAATTTGTCTTGTTTCCGCACGTCTACAACCAGAAGCATATGTAAATTTTAGATATGCTATTTTTTGCCAATCTTCACGTTCTTCAAGAGTCTTTAATAAATTATTCCATTCTACATCATTCATTGGTTTCTTTTCATGTACATCGGCTTTTGGTGGAGCAGGGATTTTTTTAGTAATAAAATTTTTAAATTCTTTATAATCGTCTTCATAATAAGTTAAAATATACCCATTTAATGAACTAACTGCTGCTCTTTTAATTCTAATGGAAGAAGAAGACAACCCACGTCTAACTAAAAAGTTTTGATATTTTAAGAAATCTCTACTTTTAAAATTAATAATTGATTTATCTTCACAATTCTCATATACCCACCAAAAGAAAATTCTCAAACAAGAATTATAAGAAATAAGTGTTTTGGTGCTTAATTGTGTAGACTCTTCTAAAAATTCCTTAGTAATATCTCGATTAAATTTATTTATTAACTGCCACTGACTATCTGTAACCTCTGGTAATTTATCTGCAATTTTAGCCAAATCAAACCATCTCCTTTTTATATTTATTCACGTTAATTTATTGCACAAAAATATCCGCATATGTAATAATATTGCGGATAATATCTACACTAAATTATATTTATATCTTAAAATCTACTTCTTTTAATAATTTTCTTATGTAATCAACACCTTTAGAAGTTACAAATGTTTGTGCTTGATTTTTACTATAATTATCTATCTCAATAGTATATTCTTTAACTACAAAATGATTTGAGTCACAAAATCTTTGATAGGGAACATTGTCGTCCATTAAAACTTTTTTATTGCGTAAAAATTCAAATAGTTTATTTCTACCCACACCTAAAACTTTTGCTACATCATTCATCTTTTGATTATTTTTAGCATCAATAAATACGTCAAATCCATCTGCTTTATCTTTAAGAACTTCATTTTGTTCTGCTAATAATAATTTCTCTTGTTCAATTCTTTTTCTTTCTTTACGTTCTCTAAAATATTGAATAGCACGTTCATCTTCGTCTAAATCAAGATATTGTTGTAACTGCTGTTCAAAATCAGAATCATGAATAAAGGCTTTAGCTAAAACATCTTTAGCTTTTATTTGATATGTAGCTAATCTCTCTGCTAATTCTGGACTTTCTTCAATCATTTTTGGAGTTATTGAAATTTTAGCTAACCATAATGGCAAATACTCTAATTCAATGGATAAAGTATCATTATTATCATCAAATACCCCTGCTTGAAATTTCAAGCACCCTCTTTTTAATACAAAATCATTCTGTATATTTTGTACCTGAGTATCTTTTTGACTTTTGGAAAGTTGTAATCCTTTACAAATCCAACTAACTCCCACATAAATTTTACCATTTTCATTACTTTGAACAGCTAATAAACTGTCACCATTAAAACTAACTTCTTTTACTACTAGATTATTTTCCATATTTATTTACCTCATAATTTTGAAAGCCTTTCACCTTTCTAGTCTTCACTGTTGATAGGTAATTTCACTCCTATCTAAATTCACTGTTATGAGGGTGTGGAATATTCTCACTGTACACATTTTCTCTGTCTTACTTTTAAGTGGGTAATCTCACTAGCCACAAATTTTCTCTGTTTACTGTGCATTTTTGCACAACAAAAAAACTCACCTAATTAAAAGTGAGTTCTTAATCTACAAAAATATTAAATTACATTACCAATACCAAATCTTTTCTCTAATGCTTTTTTCATTGATGCTTTTAATGCACCTTTTTCTAGTTCTTCACGAGTATTCTCCATGAAAGGTCTAGCACCAATTTCTAAATCTAATTCTAGAGTATAATATGGATATCCCTGTTCAATTACTTGTGCAACATCTCTACCAGTATATTCATCTACTCTATTATTCATAAGTTCTATCGTATTATCATCAACAATAAAAACTTCTTCATCTTCTAATAATTGACCAGTTCTTTCATATGAATTAGAATGTTTTGAGTGATAAGCATTATAAACATCTGTTTGTACATGGTTTTGTCCAATTTTACGTACATCACCAGAAACATCAGTATGTAAAGCATTAGTAACTTGACTTTGAGCATAAGCCATCATAGCAGTTATACTTGTAAACTCAGCCATATTTATCACCAATCCTTAATGAACTATATTAACGTTTATAGCTAATAAATTAGTATTATTAATACTTTCTAAATATTTATTTTTAGATTCTTCATTAATAAAAGGAACTAAACCAAGTATTTTAGTTTTAATTCTCATTTTAAGTTTCTTATTTTTAAAACAATATCCCCAAACTCTTTCTAATATTTTAGGTTTAGAATTCATATTCATATCTAATAATGCAATTGCATAGTTTATATTTTTATTTTCTAATTTTAAACTTAATGTATCCATAATTCTCCTTATATTGTTCTTTTATTTTGTTCTTCAGTCATTTTATTTACATCATCATCTACAATTACATCTACTCTTTTCATAATACTTTTTAATGATTTACTTATAGAATTTGATGTAGAAAAAGTTGTTCTTTGTATATTTCTAATATAATTATTCATTTCTTCTTGATTTAACATAAAATCAACTCCTCATTTTAGTATGTTACAGGGTTTAAAATCAGAATGAAATACAGTTTCTATAGGCTTTACTTTAATTCCTCAATCTCTTTTTTAATATCATCTATTTCTCGTTGATATGATAATAAATCATATATTCCTCTTGTTTTAGATTGAATTAATTTTAATTCCTTTATCTGTAATTCTAATTCATCAATCTTTAATTTCTTCTCCTGTTGAGTCAATTAAATCACCTTATTTATCTTTCAATTCATTCAACTCTTTAGTTTTTTCTAATAAAGTTATTAAGTCCTTATTTTTATCACCAAGAATATTAGTCAATAGGGAAGGGTTATCCTCAATTTGTTTCTTCATCTCAATTGATGATATTTTTTTTATTGCATTATTAAATGCTTGTGGCATTAATTCAGCTATTTCATTTTCAGGAACAATTGAAACTATTTTATCAAGAATATTCCTTCTCATAAATTCATAAAGAATTTGAATTTGTATTGAATAATCTGAAGCAGTATTGCAGATTTCCATATTGGTAAAATATTTACAAACTAAAAAATTAGCATACTTCTCATCACTAATAGGGTATTCTTTAGATTTTATATAAGCAGATTTTTCTATTAATTCCTCTGCAAAAAAATCTAATTTTATTGGGTCAACATGTTCATCAACAAGAATTTCATGATTAGTACCATCAATATCAATAATTAATTTTCGTTGTGTATATTTTTTAGCTGTTACTGCTTGAAGTTTCCCAAGTGTTAATTGTTTATTGCTATTTTTTGTAGCCATATATTAATCCTCCATAAGATTATATTTTATATATTAATAAATTTTAAAAAATCCATATCATTGTCTAGTAATATGGTATTTTCTTCAAACCATTCAATTCTTGCACTTTTACGACCTAATGTATCTCTAGCATTTTGCATCAACATAGCTTCAACTAAAAAAGCTTTATTTAATACTTTAAACCAAACAACATAAAAGCCTTTACCTTGTTTACAAAAATTCTCAAAGAATTCCCATTGGTGGTCTTTTACATTATCAAAAGGAAAGGAATTTTCATTAGTTGTTCTCTTTGCTTCTATAGCAAGGGGAGTGCCATTATAAGCACCTATATAATCAGATATAGATTTTGATTTAGGGAAAGCAGAAACAATTTTAGCACCTGCTCTTATAACTGACCAATCTGTAGGTACTTTTACTAGGCAAGCAATACCTTTATTATAATATTCTTTACATTTATTACTTAATATTTTTTCTAAATCCATACCACGATTAGCAGTAGATTCTTTAGTTTTAGATTTTATATTTGAATTTGTTTGAGATTTAGGCATAGAAAGTTATTCACTCCTTGAATTTTATTTTGAAATTTATATAAGATAGGGAAGTGTCCCTATGATTATTCGACCTTTATAATGTGAATTTTAGAATTCCCAAGTGTGGGAATTGTGAATTGTAAGTAGGAGATAGGGGAGAGTTTGGAGTTCTCCCCATATTTAAATCGTAGCATGAGAAATTATATTTATTATAAAGACTTATTTATATTTTGATGTATTTCTAATATAATTTGCTTTAATAATTCTTTTTCTTCTTTCTCATTTTTCTGTTCTTCTTGTATAAATTTTAATTCATTGAGGACAACATCGTGCGTTTCTTGTAATAACTTCATCTGTTTATCTCCAACTAAATTTGAAGTATAAGCAAGTATTGGAAGCATAATAGCTTGAAAAACTGCTGATGAAATATATTGTATTCCTTGTAATAGAGATGCTGGAGGTGTATTAATCATAGGATATGTTGTAGCAATTAATACAATATAAAATGCCCACATAGTAGATGTTTTATTTGATATTAAATTACCTAACCACTGATTGAAATTTCTAAACATTTGACACCACCTTTAATTCGTTTTAAAAATTATTTTTATAATAATTTCTCCACCAAATGTTAATATTGCTCCTATAATAAACCCAATAAGGCTACTACTAAACGTAACTTTACGATTTAATTTACCTTCGTTGATTTGATTATATTTATCTTTTCTTTCAATACTTCCTTGTGTTTTTGAAACAAATCCTTCAATAGTTTGAACCTTTTCTTCTAAATGTTCCACTTGAGATTTAGTTTCTTTAAGATTAGAACTTAACATATCTAAATTTAGATCAACTTTCTCTAATGTTTTACCCATAGCAATCATTGCTTGAGATTGTTCTTTATTACTAGCAGTAAACATTTTAATACTTAAAGCTAATTCTTTTATTGACCCATAACCTTCTCTATCATTTTCTTCTAATTTTTCTACTCTACCTTTTAGGTCTCTTAAATAATCTTCTTTTCCGCATTTTTCTTCCATTATATAATACCTCCAATAAATTATATTAAAATTTTAATCATATTCATTAACACCCTTTCCTGGTTTATTAACTCTGCGACTGCTAATTTTGTCTGTAAATTGACAAAATTTATTTAAAGAGGTATACTATCTATATACCACTGGCAACTTTGGTACAAAACAAAAGTAGGTAGTTTCTTTGGGGAAAGCCTATTTTTGTTTTATTATTTAGTTTTAGTTTTAATTACTTCGATTTTATTAAATTTTATCTAATAATTTAAAAATTTTAAAACCAGTTTTAGTTAAAAAAAGTTCAACTGAAATTATTCCAAAACTTATTGAATTAGCAATTAATAAAGAAATAGAACTATCTATATAAATACAAATTACATCTATTATCAAAAACAATAGAAATAATATGGTATATGTCATTATGTAAAATTTATCAGATTTTTCTTTATCCTCAATAGGTATATTAGGAACTGATTTTAGAGTAAATATAAATAATAAGATACATATAAAAAAATTATACGGTGTATAATGTACCGTATATTTTGAAATTATTGATAATATAATTGTATATGCTATAGAAAAAGAAGTACATTTTTCTATAGTTGAAAAATGATATCCTATTGAATAATATTTTAAAAAATTAAATATAAACCCAATTATAAAAACCTCAAAAAAACATTTTAATATATATCCTAAACTAAAAACTAATAAAGTTGTTACGGTACTAGTCACAATAGCCTTAAATTTAAAATCATAATTATCATAATCTTCATCAGTTAACTTACCTTTAGATATTTTAACTTCAATAATATGATTTGACATTCCATCTAAAATACCATCTAGCATATTATTAAACTCCTTATAAAAGTACATAATAAAAAGACGAACAATAATATATTCGTCTTTTTAAATAATATACTTTATATAATATTTAGTTTTTCGACAAAAAATTCAAACTACTTCTTTACTTCGGGTTTCTTTTTAGTGTTTTTTGCAGGTTTTTTAAGCCACCAGACAAACATATACGTAGTCCTCCTTTATTTTTTATATAAATTATTATTACAAGCTCTATAACTTTTATCGGCAAAACAGACAATAAAGTAAATAGGTTATTATCTAGTTTAGAAAGACTTATATTAAATATTATTAATAAGAAAACTGATATAGGTGCTTCAATTATTAATGTATAAATCATAAATTTCCCAATAGATATTAATGCAATTGTAAACCTTTTATCAAAAACAATATATAAAACGATTGTTAATGCAATATAAAATAATATATTAAATGTAAGTTTATCTAAAGTATTATATAAAATAGTATGAATAAAAGAAGTAGATAAAATAAAAAGTGTGTATTTTTTAACATCTTTTTGTATTTTTAAATCTAATATCACAAATATTAAAACCTCTAATGAACCAAATATACTAGAAAATAAAAATGTTATAATAATCTTATTAATTAGTTCCATTTTTTCTTACTCCTTTGTTTATAAATCTTAAAATATCTATCCAAACATCTTCACCAGTAAATTTACCATTATCTCCTGCATTATTTACAATATGATAAAATTCTTGGTCTTTAATATTAGCACACTTATTTCTTTCAAAAAGAGATAATGACATAGTTTCTTTATTTACTGTAATTTTAAATGTTTTTAAATCTTTTTGTATTATTAGGTCTAAATCTCCATATCCATTTATAATTTCTTTCCAATCATTCAATTTATAGTGATTTAATAAATCTTCTATATATTCTAAATTTTTATCATTTATACAATTTCTTAAATACCATAAACTTTCGCGACTTAAAGTTTTAGTCATTTGCATATTTTACTCAACTCCTTCTTTATTAGAAAGAGCTTCTAAAAATAACTTTCTAGTATTTTGGTGTAATTTAATATTGCTATCATGATTTAATAATTGTTCATCTTTACTTATTAATTGTTCTTCTCTTATTATATTAATTAAAGATTTAATATCTTCATCATTCTTTTTTAATTCAATATTACTTTGTTGAACAAATAATAATGCTTGATTTAATTTTATCATTTTATAATACATCATAACTATAATCCATATTATAACCAAACCAAATATTACAAAGAAATTAAATTGACTTTTTTCAAGTTTGAACTCACTATGCTTATAGAAATCAATTCCATAATATACTATAGCTGATATTACTACTATCGAACCTAAAATTGTTGTTAAATTTAGATATTTTCCTATTTTATCTTTCATTTCGACTTAACCACCTTTCCAAAATTGATTATTTATGGTATAAATGTATTATACATAAATATGGAAAAGAAGTCAATAGGTAAATATAAAATATTTATATTTATTTTATAAGAATTTTTAATTTAATAAATCAAGTCCCAAAAATCATAATTACATTCAATTATTTCATTATGATTTCCTGTAAAATATCCAAATATAAAATAATTTTGATATTTCTTTAAAATAAAACCATGTATAATTAATGGTTGTTCATGACATTCTTCAGGTTTACGTTTTTTAATAATAGTTTGAAAATCTTGCATACAAAACTCCTTATTACATACGAAAAGTAGGGAAGAGGACTACTAATAAACTAAAGTCCTCTACACCTACTAATATATAAAGCAAATTACTTTGCTTATTTTATTATATGTCCAATTATTGAAATTTAAACATTATTAAGTCATATTAAGATTATTTATAAAATTTATAAATAACAACAACAAAAAAGACCTCCGATGGGGAAGCCTTTTCTGTTTGTAACGTTACCTTTCATTAAAGAAAGGTTAAAATGCTGTTGCTCTTACCTAAATAAGAGTTGATTTAAATGAGAAAGACTCCAATGTGACTTGAAGTCTTTCTCTCATAAAAGGTTTTTCAACCCAATGCCTCTATTTCAAGGCTCAATAATATTCTTATCTTAATTATAGTTCAGTATACCGAAATAGTCAATAAAAATCTAATAACTTCTTCATTTTAATACTTACAGTTTTCATAAACTCGGGATTTATTTTACCAACCTTAGTATTTAATCTAGCTTTATCTATAGTTGTTATATCTGCTAACTTAATTGCTGAAGGTTCTTTATCTAATCCATTTTTAACAACAGACTCAAAGTCTTCATTAGTTATTTTTTGATGAAGAAAATAATTAAATTTAAAATAATCGTCACAATCGGTAATACTATTGTTGTATCAGCATAAGTATTACCCTTATCATTTTGAAGTATTAAAACTGGATGATAATCTTTAAATTCAACACCAACATTACAACCCATTTCAGCCATGAAAATTTCACCTCGGAGTGGTCTTATTGGATGAAGATTACTGAAATGTTTTTCTTTAAGGCTGTGATTCAATTGAGATTCAGAATCAAAAACAACTTGTTTATTAATCCAAGTACTAATTTCTTTACATTTTTGAATATTATTGGTTGTAATTTTCTTTTTAAATTGTTGAAATTCGTCATCAATATAATCCATTTTTATCCTCCGCACAAAACACTTCACCCATTCCATTATAGCATAATTTGTCTAATTGCGAAATGTTTTGTAGAAAGATTAAAGAGAAAATAAGAGACTGTGAAAAAAGCCTATGAAT
>Ga0265336_10000489_pt1 | contig 23253 bp, 20 predicted proteins | sample 42119metaG_FD_193583 | JGI IMG/M metagenome (GOLD analysis project Ga0265336, IMG submission 193583) | Rhizosphere microbial communities from Carex aquatilis grown in University of Washington, Seatle, WA, United States - 4-21-19 metaG | ecosystem: Host-associated > Plants > Roots > Rhizosphere...
TCATAGCCTCGAATCCTGTCACTGGCGGTCTTGTTCTTCCGCAATAGGTCGTCTAATAGGCGACGGCAGCCTGCGCCCGGTTCACGATTTGTTATGCGAATGTCTTTTCGCGATAAGTCCATAATACCCGTTATCTTCTTAGAGTTATCCTGAGCGACGATCAGCCCTTCTTTCCACATCGCATAGGAGAGAACGGCAATAGAATTGCGAGGAAACATTTTGCTGATCTGCAATAAATCGGCCTTGTCGTTTGCCTTCTCTGCCAAATGCGTACCTGCGACATGAACCAGTCCCTCATGTAACAAGTTGAGAGCGTGCGAACTGTTTTCATAGGCGATTATGAGTTCAAATCCCTGGCGTTCAAGCGAGTGTGCGAGCAGCGATGCGCTGGGATCACAGCCAGTGAGAAGGATGCGTCCTGGATTCTTCCAGCCATTGCCGATAAGCCGAACCCTCGCATTGACGTGGCTTGCACCATTACTGATCGGCGCTAGAAAAACAGCATCTGTTGGCTGCAAACCCCAACTTGCCGGATCGGGTGCTACGGCAACCAAATGATTATTGACATTTGCTAGCCTCAGCGGCTGTCCCTTCGGAAATGAGGTCAGCTCGCCAAGAATGAAGACTTCCGCAGTCCTCTCAATCACCTTCTGGTCTGGTTCGAGTTGGAACAATTCCTCAACCGTCGTGCCGAGGATGCGAGCCAGCTTCAGGCTAACTGTCGTGTTGGGAATATAGAGTCCAGCTTCAATGGCGTGAATTGTCTGGCGGCTGACGCCGGCTTCCGCGGCCAAACTCGCCGCGGAAATAGCTCGTTTTGCCCTCAATTGCGCAAGATTCGTTACTACCTCGATTGATTGCATCCGTGCCTCGTGGCAAAATAGCGTGTACTGTATACGCGACTGATGATACGGATACGAGGGAAAATGCACAAGAGGGAATTGGAGTCACCGACTAGGCAGACCAATCCGGTATCCTGGAAATGATTTATGGTACTGTTATCCACTGGCGGCAACCCATTGCCCCCGCGTCGCCAACCCGGCAATCGACTGGAGGAGAGGAATGAAAATCAGTGCGAGAAATGTCTTTGAAGGTAAGGTGCAGGACGTGACCAAGGGAGCTGTGAACGCTGAGGTCACACTTGCCCTGACGGGTGGGGAGCACATCGTCTCAATCATTACAAACTCCAGTATCGATACGTTGGGCTTGACCGAAGGAAAAACGGCCTTCGCGATTATTAAAGCCAACGAGGTGATTGTCGGCAGAGGCGTGGATGGCTCCAAACTGAGCGCCCGCAATGTGCTGGCAGGCGAAGTGATCAGTTCCCATGACGGAGCGGTCAACAGCGAGGTCACAATCAAGCTAGCCGGCGGCGCTACGGTGATTGCGTCGATCACCAAGGAGAGCGTTCATGCACTCGGGCTGCAAAAAGGCGACAAGGTCAGCGCGATTGTGAAAGCTTCGAATGTGATGATCGGCGTTTGAGGCACAATTCTATCGACGCAAAAGAGTGCGCGCACCTTGAATTGTCAAAGTTCTCCGCGCGGCTAAATTCATCATCGAATTCGACCAGGGAAGCGTCGGCTTCCGTCCATTGTCATCGACCCAGAGTCTGAAGCATTCCCGCGCCCAAATATACGGAACCTTCTTTCTATATTTGCATTTGTCTTGCATACGAGACAGAGTCATGTATAGTTGTATCAATCGCTGCCAGCCGCTCAACCTCATTCAAATTTGTGGAACACATGCATCGTCCTTGCTGATGCAGGACTCCGAAGCTCCATCAAATCGAACGGGAAACAGGAATCCCTTGGAGGAACAATGCCCCAGCGCCATTATCTTTTTCTTTTCATTTGTCCCAGTTTGGTGGGTGCCGCAGCTTCGCTCTTCGGCCAGGCTGGAGGCAGCGAGCTAACGGGCAGAGTGGTCGACCAGATGGGGGCTGCGGTTGTTCGGGCACATGTAGCTGCAACGGATGAGAGCACAGGTTTGGATGAGCAGGCCTTGACCACCAGCAGCGGTGACTATTCATTCCCGATTTTGAGGCCCGGCATCTATCGGGTTGACGTTTTGGTCGCGGGCTTCAAGACGGTGCAGCGGAAGGGCGTTGGCCTGGAGACTGGGAAGCACGTTCAACTCGACTTTGTGCTGGAGGTAGGCTCGAACACCGAAACAACAATCGTTTCGGCCGATGAGATGATCCTGCAATCGGCGGCTGGCGATGTGGAGTCGGTTGTTCATGGCGATGCAGTGCCGGCGATGCCGCTCAATGGCCGCAATTTCGTACAGTTGACGACATTTGCGCCCGGTGTCGCGTTGCCCCAGGGTACGCAACTGCCGCGAATCAATGGCGGCCGCCCCAGAACAAACGAGTACTTGTTCGATGGCATCTCTGCGTTGCAGCCGGAGCCGGGCCAGGTTGCTTTCTTCCCGATTGTGGACGATATTCAGGAGTTCAACATTGAGACTAACGGGGTCCCCGCCGAGTTTGGCCGCTTCAACGGCGGAGTTGTGAACCTGACCACCAAGGGCGGCACAAACGCCTATCACGGCAGCCTCTACGACTTCTTCCGCAATGAAGTTCTGAATGCGCGTAACTACTTCACCCCGCCAACGGCCGCCAAGCCCAGATTTCGCCGCAACCAGTACGGCGGCACACTCGGGGGTTCAATTGTCAAGGATCATCTCTTCTTTTTTGGCGACTTCCAGGGACAACGCCAGGACTTGGGTGTAGTGCGCACTTCGACCGTTCCTACAGTCGCCGAGCGCAGCGGCATCTTCACAGGAGTCGCGCATATCTTTGACCCGTCGAGCACAACCTTTACCGGTGGCAAATACGTGCGGACGGAGTTCTCGCAGGATGTAATCACTACTCCTCTTGACCCCGTAGCGGTGCAGTTCCTCAATCGCTATCCACAACCACTTCCAAGCACAGGCGTGGCAAACAACTACACGCGCGTGGCCAACGATCTCGATCATCAGAGTCAATTCGATCTGCGAGTCGACGCCAAAATCCGGCATAATGACCTCGGCTTTGTTCGATACTCGTATTTCAACGACGTTGATCAGCCGGCGACACCATTCCCAGACGGGAGCGGCGCGATCAGCGGCACGGTATTGGGCACCAACAACGTTGCCGGACTCTCGCATGTGCTGGGCCAGCAGGTGGTCTTCAATGAAGCTCATCTCTTCGGCGGCAAGACGCTCAACGATCTTCGCGCCGGCTACACGCGACGCTCCAACGGTATTGTAGGCACGACGCTAGACAGTTCACCCTCGACGTCTCTGGGCATCCCGGGAATTCCAGCCAATGCAGCATTCAATAATGCGATACCGCTTTTCACGCTTACCGGCATGCAGCAACTTGGCCAGAGTAGCGGCACATTTTCAAATTATGAAACTGCAGTAACTCAGCTTGTCGACATCTTCTCTCGATCAATTGCCTCACACACTCTGAAGCTTGGCGTCGATCTTCGCTGGTACCAATTAAATGCTGTGGCTCCCGGCAACCCCACTGGAGCCTTCGGCTTCACAGTCACCGGAACAAATCAGCAGATCGCGACTGGGACAACCGGCGGCAATGCGATTGCCAGCTTCCTGCTTGGCCAGGTTGATAACTTCCAAATCGACCTTCAACAAAACAAGATGCGGCCACGCGACCATGTCAGTGAGTTCTTTGTCCAGGACGATTGGAAGTTATCGCGGCGCCTCACTGTCAACGCAGGGGTGCGTTGGACTCTGAACTTCCCTTCAACTGAATTGAACAATCAGGGTGCCGTCTTCAATCTCGGCACACAGACGCTTCAATACCTGGGAAAAGATGGATTCTCTCGCAGCGCCAGGGAACTGCATTGGGACAACTTCGGTCCTCGCCTCGGCATCGCATATCTGCTGACGCCAAAGACCGTTGTACGCAGTGCATTCGGCATCGTGTTCTTCGATCAGTCCGGCATTACGACACCGTTTACAACGCCGCAGTTTCCTTTTATCCAAAATGTCGCTCAGAGGACTCAAGACAACATCAACCTAGCCTTCGCACTCAGCAGCGGTCCAACTGTGGCGCCGATACCGTTGACACCGGACGCCGGACTTGGCCAGAGCGTTTACACCGCGAACAAGACTCTTGGCTCAGGTTATGTTCAGCAGTGGAACCTCGCGATTGAGCGAGAGATCACAGGCCACCTGTCGTTTGACATCGCGTATGTTGGATCGCATGTCGTTCACGTTGGCATGCCAGATACAAACCTCAATCAACTCACGGTCGACCAACTTTCCAAGGGATCGGCGCTACTCACCAAAATTAATAATCCGTACTTTGGTCAGTTGCCGGCGTCATCATCCATCGGTGGGAAGACGATTACCTACGCGCAGTCGATCAAGCCCTATCCACGCTTCCTCAATGTTGCCTCCTATCGCAAGAACACCGGAGAGACAAACTACAATGGGCTCGAGGCGAAGGTGGAGCAACGCATGTCGAATGGGCTTTCGTTCGTCCTAAGTTATACGCACTCCAAGCTCATCGACGAAGCCTCATCGGTCTTTTCGACGACGGTTCTGTCGTCGCCGAATTCAAGCAGTCTCGGCGGGGCGGATACCTTCCAACCAAAGCTGGAGCGCGATTCCTCTTCCGGAGATATGCCAAATGTGGTTGCGGCAAGCGGCACATATAGGCTGCCCGTCGGAAAGAGACATGGCCTTGCCTCCAATGGAATCGAAGAGCGGCTCTTTGGCGGATGGTCGTTCAATGGCATCCTGTTGCTCCAGTCGGGCATGCCGATCACAGTTACGCAGGCCACCAACAATAACAGTTTTGCCGGTTTTGCAATACAGCGTCCGAACATCCTCGGAAAAGTTGGACTTCCTGCATCGCAGCGCACACCTAAACAGTTCTTTAATACTGCGGCATTTGGCACGGCTGCGGCTTTTACGCTGGGAAATGCGTCGCGCAATCCGGTCCGGGGACCTCACTATCACGATGGCGATATTGCGCTCATCAAGCATACGACGATCGGCGACAACGCTGACTTTGAGTTTCGCGCGGAGATATTTAACCTTACCAACACGCCGGCGTTTGCGCAGCCGAATGGCAGCTTCGGATCACCGGCCTTCAGCTCCATCACCTCAACCGCCACAGATCCAAGAGTCGTTCAATTCGGTGCAAGAATCAGTTACTGAGAAGAGAGGCGGAAATGAGATTGGTCAAGATGTGGGCTTCACATTTTATCCGCCTTTGCGCATCTGCCGTTATGGGCGTTCTAGTGTTTGTCTTCGGTGGATGCAGCAGTCTAGCGCAGACGACTTTGACAATCTCAGCGGCTGCAAGCTTGAAGGATGCCCTCGTTGAGACGGAGGCTGCCTACAATCAAGGCCGCGGCAAAATCGCATTTGCCAATAACTTCGGCTCCTCTGGAACCCTCGCAGCACAGATCGATCAGGGCGCGCCGGTGGACATCTTCATCTCCGCCGCAGCCAAGCCCATGAACGATCTGACGGCCACGGGGCTGATCGTCGGAGGCACACGCCGCAATCTGTTGAGAAACACGCTGGTGCTCATTGTGCCACTGGACTCGAAGCTTCGCGATTTTCAGGGGCTAACTGATAAGTCAATTCGGTTGATCGCACTCGGCGATCCGGCAAGCGTTCCGGCAGGTGAATACGGCAAACAAGCGCTCCTGTCGCTTCACCTCTGGGATCAACTCAACACAAAGCTTGTGCTCGGAAAGGATGTCCGCCAGGTTCTGACGTACGTTGAAACCGGCAATGCCGATGCTGGCCTGGTCTATGCAACAGACGCGATGACGACCAGCAAGATTCGCGTGGTCGCCTCAGCTCCCGACTCGACGCACGAAGTCATCGTTTATCCGGCGGCTGTGGTGAAGGGAAGCCACGGCGAAGCAGACGCACGCAAGTTCATCGACTATCTCGCCAGCCCCACCGCGCAAGCCATCTTTCAAAAACACGGATTTACAAGGTCAGCGCCGTGACGCTACCCATCGATACCTCGCCGCTACGGATCTAGCTGAGATGACGCTTTACCTGCTTGCACGATGCGCCGACGGTAGGCGAGCTGTCTCACTTGCAGTCCGATGTGCCCAAGGATCTCAGGCGAACGCTCAGTGCCCAACCGCAGCCGTGGCGGGTGCGACTTGATCCCACAAGGCTTTTGTTGTTTGAGGGATAGAGGGCCGCAGCCTAGCATAAATGACTTGAGAATATAACGGTTTAGAGTTTCACTGTTCCGGATTTCGCTGTTTTCCTTATGCGGTCTTCATTGACCGAGCATGAAATCTCTGCCAAAATATGCCTACGAACCGGAGCGTTGCAAACGTACTGGCATCTGGCACGCAAAGCCAGAGCGGGCGGACGATTCTCTTATTCCCGTGTTTAGGCAATTCAGCTCCGTATTGCAGATTCAGTCAGCCATTTTTTGCCTTCACAGAAAGGAGGCGAGACGTGTCGAGCCAGGACGAGACCCCCAGTCATGAACGTGCGATGCAATCGAGCAGTCGCGCAAATTCCGCGCTCATGGGAATTTACGAGATCTCGAAGCTGCTTGCGCGTCCTGCTCGACTGGAGATGGCTCTCTCTGGAGTCATTAATCTTCTAGCCAGCTTTTTAGATATGAATAATGGCCTGATCGCGTTGCTGGACGAAGAAGACCGGACGTCTATCGTCGTCGGTGCAGGATGGAGCGAGGCGACTGCGAGAGAGCATTTCGAACGACTCCCTGAACAGGCGGTGGGCCAGATCGTTGTCTCAGGTATGCCACTGGTTGTGCGCAATATCGCAGGAAGTCCGCTGTTCGCGGATTGGGGCGAATTGAACTCGGACGATCCCTCCATTCAAAGATCGTTTGTGGGCGTTCCGATTAAGGGAGACAACCGCACGGTTGGCACCATCATGATTGAAAGGCTTGACGGTAACTCCTCTCCGCATACGCTTGACGAAGATGTGCGCTTTTTGACCATGGTCGCCAACCTGGTAGGTCAGTCCGTTGCGCTGCAAACGCTGATAGCCAGAGACCGCGAAAGACTGATGACTGATCGTCACCGGCTTGAAAAAGAGCTGGAGCAGCGTACCGAGTCCAAACACGACGGAATCGACTGGATCATCGGCGAGAGTGCGGCCATTCGCGAAGTGGTTGAGAAGATACAGCAAGTTGCGCGATGCAATCTGCCAGTTCTGCTCTGCGGAGAATCAGGTACTGGTAAAGAACTGTTTGCACGCGCCATTCACGAGTATTCTCCACGCAGCGAGAAACCGTACATCCGAGTCAATTGCGCGGCACTCTCTGAGACAGTTCTGGAATCAGAGTTATTCGGCCACGAGCGCGGGGCTTTTACAGGCGCTATCGGATTGCGCAAAGGCCGCTTCGAGCTGGCTGATGGAGGGACTCTCTTTCTTGATGAGATCGGAGAGATTTCAGGTGCGTTCCAAGCCAAGCTGCTGCGAGTGCTACAGGAGGGTGAGTTTGAACGTGTGGGTGGCAGCCGCACTATCAAGGTTGATGTGCGGCTGGTGGCAGCGACCAACCGGAATCTGGAAGCAGCAGTGCTGGCAGGTCAATTCCGCTCTGACCTCTACTATCGCATCAGTGTGGTGCCTATCTTTCTTCCCCCCTTGCGAGAGAGGCGCGAGGATGTGGGGATGTTGGCTAAGGAATTCTTGCGCCGTTTCAATGAGGAACATGGTGTCTCGCTGACCCTCTCAAAACGCGCAATGGAGGTGCTGTGCGCTTGCGACTTTCCTGGCAATGTGCGGGAGTTAGAGAGCTGCGTAAAGCGCACGGCGGCGCTGGCAAAAGACTCTCTGATCGTGGTGGAAGATTTTGCGTGCAGCAATGATAGCTGTCTTTCGCTCGTGATGGGCAAGTCCATGAACAAGATGCAGCAACAACAGGCCGGCTATGTACCACTCCCTGTCTTTTCGCCGAAACAAGAACGCACCTGGCCGGTACGCAGGGTTGCTGAACATTCAAATGTTGCTGTTGATAGCGACATCGAAAACGCTAAGCCTTTGGAAAATTCAAGCAGCGCGCAAGAAAACGCTACGGATCGTCAGCGCCTGGTCGATGCCATGGAGAAATCCGGCTGGGTTCAAGCCAAAGCAGCACGGATACTGGGCTTGACATCACGTCAAATGGGTTACGCGCTGCGAAAGCACAGCGTGGAGATCAAGCGATTCTGATCATTCTTTGAACTCTTGACGATTCTTCCTCGTGCAAACTCCATCGCTCGATTGCATTGAAATTCCGCTCCAATTTGCTAGTTGCGATGGCCGATTTGCGACAAAACCGCTGCGTATCTCGTCTTGTGTCAGGATTACGACATAAACCAAACGCCCGTAAGTTATGCAGTATCTGCAACATCTACTTTGGCGGTCGAGTTGCAATAGACCATTGCAATACCCGTAGTCCGGGGCACTCCGACACAATGGGGGATGCAATGGAGCTTGGCACTCAAAAGGCCGTCGCACAGTTGCTCGTGATGCTGCCAGCGCTTCCTGGGAGCGGACAAAAGGGCTGCGGTTCAAAGGGCGTAAGCGGAAAATCCAGTTGTGGTTCGGCTGCTGGACAAGGCGATCTGTCGCCGGAGATTTGGGAGAAGGTGAAGAACCATCCCTGTTACAGCGAAGAAGCGCATCACCACTATGCGCGAATGCATGTGGCCGTGGCGCCAGCCTGCAATATCCAATGCAACTACTGCAACCGCAAGTACGATTGTTCGAATGAGTCCAGGCCAGGTGTTGTGAGTGAACGGCTGACTCCGGAACAGGCGGCCAAGAAAGTAATTGCCGTGGCCTCGAATATCCCTCAGATGACCGTACTCGGTATTGCTGGTCCCGGCGACCCGTTAGCTAATCCTGAGAAGACTTTTAAGACCTTCGAGCTTGTGACCGAGACAGCTCCGGACATCAAGCTTTGCCTTTCGACCAACGGACTTATGCTTCCCGAATACGTCGATAGAATCCAGGCGCTCAATATCGATCATGTGACCATCACTATCAACATGATCGATCCAGAGGTCGGAGCAAAGATCTACCCCTGGATCTACCACAACAGGAAGAGATACGAGGGAGTCGAAGCAGCCAGGATTCTGAGCAAGCGTCAACTGCTGGGCCTGGAGCTGCTGACTGAGCGCGGCATTCTTTGCAAAGTGAATTCAGTGATGATTCCCGGCATCAACGATCATCATCTGGCAGAGGTCAACAAGGCAGTGAAGTCGCGCGGCGCTTTCCTGCATAACATCATGCCCTTGATCTCCGCGCCTGAGCATGGCACGGTCTTCGGACTCAACGGGACACGCGGGCCGACCGCACAAGAGCTAAAGGCCTTGCAGGATTCGTGCGAGGGCGAGATGAACATGATGCGCCATTGCCGCCAGTGCCGTGCGGATGCGGTGGGTCTGCTCGGCGAGGATCGCAGCAATGAATTCACAACTCAAAAGGTCATGAAGATGAACGTTCACTACGATCTGGAGATCCGTCAAGCGTATCAGGAGGATGTGGAGAGGCAACGAGCAGCTGTGGTTGCGGCTCGAAATGAAGAACTGAAGATGCTCGCAGGCACAGACAGCGATATCTCCGTTCTGATCGCTGTTGCAAGCGCGGGGGGAGGACGCATCAACCAGCACTTCGGTCACGCGAAAGAGTTCCAGGTTTATGAGGTTGGCACTACCGGAGCGAAGTTTGTAGGTCATCGCAGGGTGGATAACTACTGTCAGGGCGGCTTCGGAGAAGAGGAAAGTCTAGAAACCGTGGTTCGCGCCATCAATGACTGTTCTGCCGTATTCATCTCCAGAATTGGCAACTGCCCACGCGAAGGGCTGCTGAAAGCCGGCATTGAGCCAGTCGATCGTTTTGCACTGGAGTACATCGAGCAGTCTGCGCTGACGTATTTCAGAGAGTATCTGGAGCGAGTGCAAAACGGAGAGATCGAACATAAAAAGCGTGGCGACGCCGATATACGGCAAGGTGCACTGATCGCAACCTAAGGGTGCAGAAATGGAAGGTCCACAATGGCATACATGATTAAGGAGTCAAACTGCACAGGATGCTCGGCGTGTCAGAATGAATGTCCCAACGACGCGATTTTGGAGAAGAACTTTTCCTTCTTTATCGACCCAGCAAAGTGCACCGAATGCATTGGCTTCTTTGATGAGCCTCAGTGTGCTGCAATTTGCCCGATGCCCAAGACATGCATCATCAACCCAGATGTACCTCGATTTGCTGCGGCGGTGTAGGTGAGCGAGACAAAGCAAATATCCATGGAGTTGACGCCGGCAGCAGAGAAGTTTATTCGCCGCATGATGCGGTGTGGCGAGGGGTCGTTCTCTGGCTTTAGACTCAAGGTCCGGCCGGGCGGGTGCTCCGGTCTTGCTGTCGAGTTCGATCTCGCTGCTGAGCCAGGAGTCAACGAGATCGTTTGGACTCATTCGGAACTGCGTATCTTTCTCGATAGCGCGAACTGTCTTTTACTGAATGGAGCGAGAGTTGATTTCATTGACAGCCGTTCGCTCACAGGATTTGTTATCACAACACCGGGGGGAACCGCACATGCATGTGCACCAGCTTCGACGCTGGTGCCGGTGGATGCACTCGTCAGGCGCTGAGGTATTCGAGAGGAGGGACGCATGTTGCTGCGCAAACCGGAAAAGGCGCTGGATTGGCAAGGACGCGAAGTGTGCTGCACTGGCTGCGTTCACCGGGAACTGATTCACGAAGAGCGCTGCCGGCAGAAGCACGTCTGCGTCCAGGATCGCTCTCCTTCGCGCATCGAGGAGTTCTTCAAGACAAACCCTGGCCTGGCCAACGATTTTCTTTCCCATCCCTACTTTGAAGTGCGTGCGGCAGCGGCCAAATATGCCGATGTCTTTCGGCTGACCGCCCTGCTCAACGATGAAGACGAATCTGTTCGATGGAATGCGGCTCTGCGGCTTCCCCGCCGTTTCCTCTTGCGGTTGCGTGATGATCCCCATCGCGAGGTGCGGATTCGCATTGCCTCGCACCTTGAGGGTGAAGAACTGATGCCAATGAGTTCGGATCCAGACTACTTTGTGCGCCAGATCGTGGCGCAGCGCATTGGAGTGCCGCAACTTAAATACATGATCGACGATCCAGACCCTGAAGTGCGGCGCGCCGTCGCGCAGCGAATCCCACCCGAATGGCTTTTTCAGATGGTGGACGATCCTGACGCTTCGGTTTGTCTTGCGGTTGCCGAGCGCCTGACGCCTACACAGATGTTGGCACTGCGCTTTCATCCCGACATTCGCGTTCGTTACGAAGCAGCCGGACGGGTTCCTGTCAGCGCACTTGATGTTATGCGCAAGGATGCAGATCCGCTTGTGCGCGAGCTGGTTGAGGAGAGGTTGCTTGAGGTCCGGAATCCCCTCGAAGATGGTCGTGCCGTTCTTCAGATGAAATCGGCAAATTGTGAAGATAGGAGCCGCTGATATGTCAAAGATCGTGCGCGATGGCTGGGTTGTGGAGTTGGATGGACCCCCTCAGTTTGAGTACGGACAAAAGGTTCGATCGAAATTCATGGTGCGCAACGATGGAACATTTCCAGGGAAGGATATCGGCGAGGTGCTCGTCGACAAAGGCGAGGAAGGATATGTGATCTCGATAGGCACTTTTCTTCAGCAGTACTACATCTACGGGGTCGAGTTTCTCGGAAGCGGCTTTCGGGTGGGTATGAAGCGAAAAGAGCTTGAGGCGGTTGAACTTCTTGTCGCTGGAGGTGGAGCATGACGGAAACGAGCGCACCACGCTATGAATGGGGGCAACGCGTCCAAGCGGCCGCTGGCCTGTTCAACGACGGGTCGTACCCACAGCAGCCATCGGAGGCTCTGCTGGTTCAAAACGGAGAAGCAGGAGAAGTTGTGCAAGTTGGCCGTCACACCGACTCGGGAACAGTTGTTTATATGGTCGAGTTTCCGCTCAATCGGATCGTGGGATGCTTCGAGCAGGAACTGGAGCCGTGGCAATCGAACGGAGGAGCGCAATGAAGGTCATGATCCGAAGAAGTAGCTCTGGTGTGCTTTCAGCTTATGTGGCCAAAAAGGACTTGGAAGAACCAATCGTTCAAGTAGAAAAGCCAGAGATGTGGGGTGGTCTGGTTACGCTCGCGAATGGATGGCGACTGGAGTTGCCCGCAATGGATGCTGCAACAACATTGCCAATCACTGTAGAGGCGCGAAAGCTCTTGGAAGACGAGGTGCAGGCTTGAATGTCAAACCGCTGGATGCGATTTCACAAGCATTCGACGGCGGCAATGCGATTCCCTTTCTTGGCCCGGGAGTATTGTCATTTGGCAAGGAAGGGGGCCAACTACCTGATTCACACAAGGCTCTCGTCGGGCATTTGACATCCAAGAGCAGCGTGCCCCATAAAGTTAGAAATAATCTAGGCGCCGTGGCGCAATTCATTGAAAACTTCAAGCATCGCAGTACAGTGACCAACGCAATGACGGAAGCATTCAGTGCGGACGCACAGCCGACCGCACTGCACACACTGTTGATGAGTCTGCCCGCGCTGCCATTGGTTGTTCATGCCTGGTACGACGATCTTCCTCAAAAGGCGATGCGCACGTACCCCGGTTGGGGCATGGTGCAGGGTGTAAGTCAGTCGGAACACTTCGGCGACTGGGTCTACTATTACAACTCTGATGGCACGTTTGCTGGGGTGGAGGCTGATAGGAGTTATGCTGACTGGAAGACTCTTCTCTATCAGCCTCTCGGCTCGGTGTGGCCGGCGCACAATTATTTGGTATCCGACTCCGACTTCGTTGAAGTGCTGACAGAGATCGATATACAAACGCCGATTCCGGCTTCGGTGCAGGAGATACGGAAGGGGAGAAGCTTTCTCTTCCTGGGCTGCAGGTTTTCAACGCAGCTGGAGCGGTTGTTTGCGCACCAGATCATCAAGCGCTCATCCGAGAAGCATTGGGCCATCCTGCCGGAAGATATTACGCGTAACGAGGCACGATTTCTTGAAGAGCACAACATAGAGTGCGTCCCCATGAGCCTCGATGAATTCGTCGCGGCATTGTCGAGGAAGCAGCACTTCGATTGAGCATCTTTAAGGCTCCTCCGTCGCATACGCTACAAAAGAGCTCTCGATTGTCGCATTCGACACAGGCCCGCAAAGATAAGTAAAGCGCTGAAGATGAACACTTTAGTTAAATATTCGGTTTGGCACGGGGATTGCTTATAGATATGCGTACACCGGAGCGCAAGGATGCACATCGACATTCAGCAACCTTGATCCGACAGTCATCTGGTCACTGCTTTGCTGTAAGCAGATGAAGACGCAGATGAAAGATTTTGAGAATCAGGAACGAATCACAGAACCGAGGAGGGTACGATGGCTAAACTGCGGCAGATTGCTTTCTACGGCAAGGGCGGAATCGGAAAGTCCACCACATCGCAAAACACATTGGCGGCGCTGGCAGAGATGGGGCAGAAGATTCTCATCGTCGGCTGCGATCCGAAGGCAGACTCAACACGCCTCATCCTGCACGCGAAGGCGCAGAACAGCATCCTCAGTCTGGCGGCGGAGAAGGGCACGATCGAGGATATCGAGCTCGAAGAGGTCATGAAGTACGGATACCAGAAGATTCGCTGCGTTGAATCAGGTGGTCCGGAACCGGGCGTAGGATGTGCCGGTCGCGGCGTGATTACGGCCATTAACTTTCTCGAAGAGAACGGCGCCTACGAAAACCTCGACTACGTCTCGTATGACGTACTCGGCGATGTTGTCTGCGGCGGCTTCGCGATGCCAATTCGTGAGAACAAGGCCCAGGAGATCTACATTGTCATGTCTGGCGAGATGATGGCCATGTACGCGGCCAACAACATCTCCAAAGGAATTTTGAAGTACGCCAACTCAGGCGGTGTGCGTCTAGGTGGCTTGATCTGCAACGAGCGCCAGACCGACAAGGAACTGGAACTGGCCGAGAACATGGCTAAAAAGCTGGGCAGCAAGCTGATCTACTTTGTTCCCCGCGATAATGTTGTGCAGCACGCCGAGCTTCGCCGCATGACGGTGATTGAGTATGCGCCCGATTCTGCGCAGGCCGAGCACTATCGTACCCTTGCGAAGAAGATCCACGAGAACGCTGGCCAGGGTGTGATTCCAACGCCTATCACCATGGACGAGCTTGAAGAGATGTTGATGGAACACGGCATCATCAAGAACATCGACGAGTCGCTGATCGGTAAGAAAGCCACCGAAGTCGCGGCGTAAGATTTCATTCTTTCACGGGCGCCATCATCGCAATGAGGGTGGCGCCCGTTTTCACAAATTCACCTGAGTGAGGTTTTCAATGAGTGATAACGCTGGCGTTGAAGAGGTCAAAGAACGTAACAAGCAGATGATCAGCGAGGTTCTCACCGCCTATCCGGAGAAGACGGCGAAGAAGCGCGCCAAGCACCTTGGAACATTTGAAGAGGGCAAGAGCGACTGCGGAGTCAAGTCCAACCTCAAGACCATTCCTGGCGTGATGACCATTCGCGGCTGCGCTTATGCTGGTTCCAAGGGCGTGGTTTGGGGCCCGATCAAGGACATGGTGCACATCAGTCATGGTCCGGTTGGTTGCGGACAATACTCATGGGCTTCGCGGCGTAATTACTTCATAGGCACCACGGGTGTGGATTCGTTCGGCACGATGCAATTCACTTCGGATTTTCAGGAGAATGACATCGTCTTTGGCGGCGATAAAAAGCTGGCCAGAGTAATCGATGAGATTCAGACTCTCTTCCCGCTGAACAAAGGCATCTCAGTCCAGTCGGAGTGCCCGGTGGGCCTGATCGGCGACGATATTGAGGGTGTCAGCAAAGCCAAGGCCAAGCAGTATGCAAAGACCATCGTTCCGGTTCGCTGTGAAGGTTTCCGTGGTATCTCGCAATCGCTTGGACACCACATAGCCAACGACTCGATTCGCGACTTTGTTTTTGACAAGCTGGGGGATAAGCCGGCGCGATTTGAAAGCACTCCATACGATGTGACGATCATCGGAGACTATAACATCGGCGGCGATGCATGGGCTTCCCGCATTCTTCTCGAAGAGATGGGCCTGCGCGTCATCGCACAATGGTCGGGTGACGGCACACTGGCAGAACTCGAGTCCACACCTCACGCCAAGCTCAATCTCATTCATTGCTACCGCTCGATGAACTACATCTCCCGCCACATGGAAGAGAAGTACGGGATACCGTGGTTCGAGTATAACTTCTTTGGACCGACCAAAATCGTCTCGTCGCTGCGCGCTATCGCGGAGCATTTCGATGACAAGATCAAGGAAGGCGCCGAGCGCGTTATTGCAAAGTACCAGGCACTGACTGACGCCATTGTTGCGAAATACCGTCCACGCCTTGAAGGCAAGAAAGTGATGCTTTTTGTAGGCGGCCTCCGCCCACGTCACGTTATCGGCGCCTATGAAGATCTGGGCATGGAGATCGTCGGCACCGGCTATGAATTCGGCCACAACGACGACTATCAGCGCACTACCCAATACGTGAAGGATGGCACACTGATCTACGACGACGTGACCAGCTTCGAGTTCGAAAAGTTTGTAGAGAGAGTGAAGCCCGACCTGGTCGGCTCCGGCATCAAGGAGAAATACATCTTCCAGAAGATGGGCGTTCCCTTCCGGCAGATGCACTCCTGGGACTACTCCGGTCCATACCATGGATACGACGGCTTTGCCATCTTCGCCCGCGATATGGATATGGCCATCAACGCGCCTGTATGGCGGATGACCAAGGCCCCCTTCTAAACAAGCGGAAACCTGAGAGGAGAAAAGCCATCATGAGTCAAAACGCAGAGAAGGTAATCGACCACTTTGAGTTGTTCCGCGGACCCGAGTACACCGAGATGCTTGCGAACAAGAAGTGTAGGTTCGAGGATCCCGTTCCGGCCGAAGAACTTGCACGGGTTAGTGAATGGACCAAGAGCACGGAATATCGCGAGAAGAACTTCGCCCGCGAATCGCTGACGATTAATCCCGCGAAGGCCTGCCAGCCGCTGGGCGCGGTCTTCGCCGCATTGGGTTTCGAAGGGACACTGCCCTTCGTTCATGGCTCCCAGGGCTGTGTCGCTTACTATCGCAGTCATTTTTCGCGTCATTTCAAGGAGCCGACCGCGGCTGTTTCATCGTCTATGACTGAGGATGCCGCAGTTCTCGGCGGCCTTGCCAATATGATCGATGGCCTCGCCAATGCCTACAGTCTATATAAGCCGAAGATGATCGCCGTTTCGACAACGTGCATGGCTGAGGTAATTGGCGACGATCTGAACGGCTTCATTAAGAACGCGAAAGAAAAAGGATCAGTGCCGATGGAGTTCGATGTGCCTTTTGCGCACACACCAGCATTCATCGGTAGTCATGTGACCGGCTACGACAACGCGCTCAAGGGAATCATTGAGCACTTCTGGAACGGCAAGGCCGGCACTGTCCCGAAGCTGGAACGTCAGGCCAATGGCAAGTTGAATTTCATTGGCGGCTTTGACGGCTACACCGTTGGCAACATGCGCGAGATCAAGCGTCTCTTCGACCTGATGGGAGTTGAGTACACGATCCTTGGCGACAACAGCGACGTTTGGGATACGCCAAGCGACGGGGAGTTCCGCATGTACGATGGCGGAACTACGTTGGAGGATGCTGCCAGTGCGATCCATGCTAGCGCGACGATCTCCATGCAGGAGTTCTGCACAGAAAAAACGCTGGATCTGATCGAAGCTTCTGGGCAGGAGACCGTCGCCTTCAATCATCCCATCGGCGTCGAAGCGACGGATCGTTTCTTGATGGAGGTTGCGCGACTGACGGGCAAAAGGATTCCAGACTCGATCAGGAAAGAGCGCGGCAGGCTCGTAGATGCCATCGCCGATTCGAGCGCGCACATCCACGGCAAGAAGTTCGCTCTCTATGGAGATCCCGATCTAACTCTCGGACTGACAGGGTTCCTGCTGGAGCTGGGAGCTGAGCCGGTACACATTCTCTCCAACAACGGCGGACAGGCATGGAAGGAAAAAGCGGAAGCTCTGCTGGCCGCCTCGCCATTTGGAAAGAACTGCCACGTATATTCGGGGAAGGATCTCTGGCATATGCGTTCGCTGTTATTCACCGAACCAGTCGACTTTCTGATTGGCAGCACCTACGGAAAGTTTCTGGAGCGCGACACAAAGACTCCATTGATCCGTTTGGGCTTTCCTATCTTCGACCGTCACCACCATCATCGTTCTCCAGTCTGGGGCTATCAAGGGGGACTCAACGTTCTTGTGAAGATTCTCGATAAAATCTTCGATCACATGGATCAAACAACGAATGAAGTTGCGAAGACCGATTATAGCTTCGACATCATTCGTTAACACATGGCTTCATCTTCCCTCGTGCGGCGTGTTGTGATTCAAACCGGGATCGCCATGCGACGCAATTCTGCAAGAGAGTAGTGAGTGACTTCTGCAACGCACGTCGGCAGTGCAAATGGGAGCGGCGATGGGTACTCTTGGCTCAAAAATCCAGCAGGTGTTGAACGAGCCGGGTTGCGCCAAGAATCAGGCCAAGCCGAGCTTCGATCGAAAGAAGGGCTGCAATCGTCTACTTGCGCCCGGCGCCGCTGCCGGCGGTTGCGCCTTCGATGGCGCAAAAATTGCTCTTCAGCCCATTACTGATGTTCTGCATCTGATTCATGGACCAATCAACTGTGAGGGGCACTCCTGGGATGGCCGCGGCGCCAAGTCGTCTGGATCAAGCCTTTATCGCACTAGCTTTACCACGGCAATGACCGAGCAAGACATCATCTTCGGCGGCGAGAAGCATCTTTATAAGGCGATCAAAGAGGCTGTCAGGAAATACAACCCACCTGCGGTCTTCGTTTACCAGACATGCGTCCCAGCGATGATCGGCGACGACCTGGAGGCTGTTTGCAAGGCTGCCGCCAAGAAGCTCGGAAAGCCTGTTATTCCCGTCAATGTGCCTGGGTTTGTGGGATCGAAGAACCTGGGAAACAAGCTCGCCGGCGAGGCCCTTCTCGATTATGTGATCGGAACAGAGGAGCCCGCAGAGACCACGCCATACGATATCAACATCATCGGCGAATACAATCTTTCCGGTGAGCTCTGGCAGGTAAAGCCTCTGCTTGATGAGCTGGGAATTCGCATCCTTGCCTGCATCTCCGGCGATGCGAAGTATCACGAAGTAGCGCGCTCACACCGTGCTCGCGCGGCGATGATGGTCTGTTCAAAAGCCATGATCAACGTAGCGCGGAAGATGGAAGAGCGATACGGAATTCCCTACTTCGAAGGGTCTTTCTACGGAATAGGCGATATGAGCGATAGCCTGCGTAAGATCGCACAATTGCTGGTTGACCGTGGCGCTCCCGCAGAGCTGCTTGGCCGCACCGAAGCTGTCATCGAAAGAGAAGAAGCACGTGCTTGGGAACGAATCGCACCTTTCAAAGCTCGGCTTGCCGGCAAACGGGCACTGCTTTTCACTGGAGGGGTAAAGTCTTGGTCTGTGGTGGCCGCGATGCAGGAGGCTGGTCTTACCGTCATTGGCACCAGCGTCAAGAAATCCACACCGGACGACAAAGAGCGCATCAAGGAAATCATGAAAAACGATGCGCATATGTTTGACGACCTGAAGCCGCGTGAGATGTACAAGATGCTGAAGGAAGCGCGGGCCGACATCATGCTCTCGGGTGGGCGCACACAGTTTGTTGCCTTGAAAGCAAAGATGCCATGGCTCGACATCAACCAGGAACGGCATCATGCCTTTGCCGGGTATGAGGGAATGGTGGCGCTTGTGTGCGAAATCGACAAGGCGCTGTCGAATCCCATATGGGAGCAAATCCGCAAGCCTGCTCCATGGGAATCGTCTATCGCTCACGACGAGTTTTCGATTCACGTAGCATAGGACTGGCTTATGGCGAGAGTGACGATCAGCGACAAATACTGCACGGTGAATCCGCTCAAGATGAGTCCGTCCATTGGTGCGGCGCTAGCCTTCTTGGGAGTGGATAACTCGATGCCGTTGCTTCACGGCTCCCAGGGTTGCACCTCGTTTGGGCTTGTCTTGTTCGTGCGTCATTTCCGCGAGGCAATCCCAATGCAGACGACGGCGATGAGCGAAGTCACCACGGTTCTGGGAGGCTTTGATAATTTGGAACAAGCGTTGGTCAATATCGCAGAGCGCACCAACCCGACGCTGATAGGAATCTGCACAACAGGAATCTCCGAGATCAAGGGAGACGACCTGGCAGGATTCCTTAAACTGATTCGCGCCAATAATCCAAAGCTCAACGGTATCGCTCTCGTCGATGTCTCCACACCGGATTTTCAAGGGACGTTTCAGGAAGGATGGGCTGCGGCCGTTACACGCATGCTTGAAGAGCTTGTTGAGGTTCCACAGTTCGAGGCCAGACATTCGCGGCGCGTGAATGTGCTGCCTGGCTGCCATATTACTCCCGGCGATATCGATGAACTTCGTGACATCTTTGAGGCATTCAGTCTCGATCCAATCTTCCTGCCGGATCTTTCCGGTTCGCTCGATGGACATATTCCAACCGAGTTCATACCCACATCGCTTGGCGGAATCTCAGTTGAACAAATTCGAAGAATGAATTCTGCTTGCTGGACCGTTGCCATCGGTGAACAGATGCGCGGAGCAGCAATCACCCTCGAACACCATACCGGAGTTCCCTACAAGCTATTCGGCCGACTTACCGGGCTGGCGGCCAACGATGAACTGATGGGATTCTTGTCGGAGATTAGCGGCGTCCCCGTTCCAAAGAAGTATCGGCGCCAGCGCAGCCAGTTGATTGATGCAATGCTGGACGGGCACTTTTATTTCGGGGGAAAGCAAGTCGCTATCGCCGCAGAGCCAGACCTGCTGTTCACAATGTCGCACTGGCTTCATGAAATGGGCTGCAAAATTCAGACAGCAGTCACAACCGCAGCGTCGCCCGTGCTTGAGTCCATTCCAGTCGACGAGGTTCTAGTTGGCGACCTGGAGGATCTAGAACTTCGGTCCGCTGGAGCCGATTTACTGGTCACTCATTCGCATGGGAGGCAAGCGGCCGAGCGTCTTCAGATTCCCTTGTTTCGTGTTGGAATTCCCGTCTTTGACCGTCTTGGCGCCGGCCAGAAGGTATCAGTCGGCTATAGAGGAACGCGCAATCTGATCTTCGAAGTCGGTAATCTTCTCATGTCAAACGCTTATGAGCCAACACCCGAGACGTGGCTTCCGAAGCATCGACAATCCCATGATCTTGTAACGCTGCAATAGGTGCAGTAGACGATTTGTGTTTCGCAGGAGGACTATGAAAGTCGCCTTTGCAACTGAGGACGGACAACACGTCAATGCTCACTTCGGATGGGCAAAGAAGATTGCGATTTACGACATCAATCCAGACGACTGCCGTTTTGTGAATTGCGTTGAATTCATCGACAATCTGGAAGAGGACGGCAACGAAGACAAGCTTGCACCAAAGCTTGAAGCAATCAAAGATTGCGCAATTCTCTATGTTGCAGCTATCGGTGGCTCAGCGGCCGCTCGCGTGGTGGCAAAGAACGTCCACCCGATCAAGGTAGCTGAAACCCAGGCAATCGAAGATTCATTGCAGCAACTGCAGAAAGTGCTAAACGGTAATCCGCCGCCGTGGATACGCAAGGCGCTGAACAAGGGCAAAGAGCGCACCCTAGACTTCGAAGATGAGGTGATCTATGGCTGAAAACGCAGCGGAAGTCGTCGCCCCGCCAACACGGGGCCTTCTCAGTGAATTGATCAAGCAATGGCGGGCTCAGGATCTGCATGGGTCATGGGATGCCAGAGGCGATCGTGATCTGCTGGAACCATACATCATGACACGCGAAAAGCGCCTTCAGATTCCAATCATGAGCGATCCCGATCCGGAAACGCTGTGGCGCATGGAACTATTCTATAACGCTGTCGGACTGACCATTGAGCGCGTTACTGGCGTGATGGTCTCGCCACTTATGAAGTTGCACCACGAAGGGTTTGGCCGCCTCGTGCTCACTGCGGGCCGGTTGATCGTCTTCAACAAGCACTTGCGCGACGTGCATCGGTTTGGATTTGACAGTCTGGAGAAGTTGGAGTCAGAAGGCGAAAGAATTGTTGCCGATGCAATTGAGTGGATTGAAAAATACCCGGAAGTTGCACGCTACTGAAAAATGCGGAGGCATAAATGGAAGCGGAGCAAATAGAAACCCAGGCAGTAACGCGTGATGGGAGGGCGTGGCAACCGTCCTATCTTCTGAGCATTGATCAGGAAATCTGTATTGGCTGTGGCCGTTGTTTCAAAGTTTGCGGACGTTCCATAATGACGTTACAGGGTATCACTGAAGACGGCAATCTCGTGGGGCTCGATGACGACGAGGAGATTTTGCGCAAGGTGATGACTGTAACCGATCCAGGTGCATGCATTGGCTGCGGAGCATGTGGTCGCGTATGCGGGAAGAACTGTCAAACGCACGGTCCATCCTAGGGAGATGACGATGACGCCACAAGCTACATACACTTATCTAATCGGGGCAAACGCGGGCACCGCGTGCGACCCCTTCGATGGGCATGTGCTAGCGTGTGTCTTTGCAGCCGCTGTAGAGGAGTGCCGAGTCGGCGGTTTATTCACCGACGCTCTCGGCATCTGCGGTTCAGGACTCCGCCGCAACATCGAAGAATATTTTCCCGGAACATTGAAACGTCTGGAGATGTTCAAGCTCGATGTTGAGCCGAATGTCAACGAAGATGAAAAGTGCTTGCGAGAGCTATTGTGGCGCTTCCGCACCGCATCATCTCCAATCAATTCACTGTTGACCTTTCTCGTAGCCCGCAGAGCCACACGGCCAAATCATTTATGGCAGGATCTAGGACTGGCAAATCGAGGTGAGTTATCCAGACTCATCATGCGCCATTTTGTCACGCTAGCGCGTCGCAACGATCAAGACATGAAATGGAAGAAATTCTTCTATCGAATGATCTGCCGCGATGATGGATTCAATATGTGCGTTGCACCATCCTGTTCTGAGTGCGGGGATTTCGGTGCATGTTTTGGCAGTGAATCGGGCGAGAGCATCTTGGCGCGGACGCACTTTCTTGGTGAGTCTTCGAAGTTGATTGGCATCGGCTCCTCTTTCGCACAATGACCGGCTATCGACATGTCGCAAACGCGACAAATCCCTCGCCCGCTAGACTTGGGCGGGTCTAAGTATATCTATTTTCAGCAAACTCCGATTGGCATCCAACGTGCAATATATCAAGCAACCAGTAACGGAGGGTGTGATGATCCAATTGACAGAAGCTGCGGCAGGTGCTTTGCACTCGGCAATCGATACGGTACCGAGATCAATTGTGGGGCTGCGACTCATGGTGCGGTCAGGCGGCTGTGCGGGGCTCCAATACGAGATGGGCCTGGTGGAAAATGCAGGGCCGGAGGATATCTCCTGCGAGAGCCACGGAGTGAAAATACTCATCGATCCATCCTCTATCGCGTTGATATCTGGCACCACGATTGATTTTATTGACAGTCAAGAGGGCACAGGCTTCTCGTTCGACAATCCCCATGCCCAAACCAAGGCCGGCTGTGGCAAATCATGCTGTTGATAGACGCTGTCTGAGGAAACTCGATATGACAGAAATGCTCGCACAAAAACCATGGATTTATCTGGATAACAACGCGACTACGCGCACGGATCCTCGTGTTGTTGAGACAATGCTACCATTTTTTCGCGACGACTTTGCAAATCCATCTTCACTTCATGATCTGGGCGTTGAGGCGAAGGATGCTGTGCGTGTGGCGCGAAGCCAGGTTTGCGCGTTGATCGGAGCAGAACGCGATAGCGAGATCATTTTTACTTCCGGGGGAAGCGAATCGAATAACACAGCGATCCTCTCGGCTCTCGAAACGCAGGGGGAACGGAACGAGATTATTACTTCAGCCGTTGAACACCCGGCTGTTCTGGCATTGTGCGCGCATTTGGAGAAGACAGGGAAAGCTAAGGTTCATCGCATTCCGGTCGACGGCCAAGGGAACCTTATTCTCGACGCATATAGGAAGGCTCTTAGTGAGAGGACAGCTCTCGTCTCCTTTCAATGGGCCAACAATGAAACTGGAGTTATGTTTCCCGTTGAGATGCTTGCGTCCGTGGCGCACGCGGCCGGAGCCTTGTTTCACTGTGACGCTGTTCAGGCTGCGGGAAGAGTCGAAATCAAAGTCAATAGAACTGAGATTGATATGC
>Ga0265336_10000493_pt1 | contig 23115 bp, 17 predicted proteins | sample 42119metaG_FD_193583 | JGI IMG/M metagenome (GOLD analysis project Ga0265336, IMG submission 193583) | Rhizosphere microbial communities from Carex aquatilis grown in University of Washington, Seatle, WA, United States - 4-21-19 metaG | ecosystem: Host-associated > Plants > Roots > Rhizosphere...
TGATGCACCCTACCAACACGAATACATTGCAAAACTCAAATCCATCACGGCAAGAGCGAAGAACATCGTGATGACGGGGTTTTTGTTTGGTGAGGCGTACCAGCAATTGAGCTTCCACGCCCGGGCCTTCATTTTGCCCACGGCCATTGATGCGACACGGCCGGTGCTGCTGGACCAGATGGGTTTTGGCAATTGTGTCATTGTGCGCGACACGCCGGGAAATCTGGAGGTGGTCGGCGACACAGCCATCACCTTCAGCCACACCGATCCCGAGCGGAGCCTGGCGGCGGCCCTGCAAAAGGTGTCAGCCGACGGGGCCCTGGCGGCCCGGCAGGGGGAACTGGCACAGCAACGGGTCCGGGCCCATTATGATTGGGATGTAATTTGCAGCCGCTACGAATCGTTGTTTAAGCGGTTGGTTGAGGGTTGAGAGTTCTTAAAGATTGAGACTTCGTCGCCGATCCCCCGGTAGGAATCGAGGTCACGAGATTCGGGTTGGATTTATTCTTGTTTAGTCAACGCCTCGTTACCTCGGCGCCCACAAGGGAAGAGCTTTTCAGCGGGCGGTCAAGTTCCAGCGGCGATCCGGGGTTGATGCTGGAAATTTTTGGCCCGCCGTTGTCGCCAGCGGTCAACCGGATAATCCACCAACCACAACAAAAGTGCGGCCAGCGCGATTGACCCCAACAACAGCAACCAGCCCGGCGGGCTGGTCACGCCTTTTTTGCTGACGCCCATCAGACCCAGCAATCCCCACTTCACCAGGATGTGACAGATGTAAACCGGATAAGACAAATCGCCGACCCATTTCTGAAGCCGGCTTTTTTTTGTCCATTCAAAGAGGATGGGCAACGACAGGGCCACCAAGGCGACGCAGACGACACTGCGGGGTGCCACTGGCATGAACTGGGAAAAGGCCAGCCCGCCAGCCAGGGCGGCGACCATGGCGATTTTGAAAGATTGGGTGACCCGGGCCAGGAAATCCGTCGAGTGACGACAGGCCAGCATACCCAGAATGAACAGGAACAAATGAAACGGGAAGAAGAAGTAACCCAGAAGATCAGCCAGCGCCGGATACACGAACAGGCAGTTGGCACCATAGGATAACAAGCTCAACCCGGCCAAGAGGACCAGATTTCGGGTCCGCCAGGAAATCAACCAGGGAACCACCAGATAAAAAAGCAGTTCGATGCTGATGGACCACGATTGCGGCACAAACATGAACCGCCAGGCGGGAACAGTGCCCGAGGGATCCGCGCCGGTTGTCGGCAACCAGGACACGTCAGCCAGCGGCGTGTCCGGGCCCGGCAGATGCATTCCCTGCGCAAGGTTATAGATGAAAACACAGACGGCATCCATGCCGACGACCGTCAACTGGCAAAGGCTGACAAAGAACAATCCCCAGACCTGGCCATGACGCCAGGCGGTCTGCCAGAGCACGAGCCGGTCGGCGGGGTGGTGCAGGTAAAATGTCGCAGCCGCGTAAAACGCCAGGCTCAAGATCAGGATCACATAATAACAGGGATAAATGCGTAAAAACCGGTTGCTGATGAAAAGCCAGAAACGATGCGGGTGGTCGGCCGTGTATTTGGTGGTCAGAATCAGCGCCATGTAAAAACCGGAAATGATGAAAAAAAGGCGGACGGCCAGATGACCACCGGTGAAACTAAGACCACAAATAGGCGTTGAATGTTCGGCCACCACAGCCGCAGCCAGAAGCAAACGAAGAAAACCCATGTCAGGAATTTCCTTTCATCAGGCAGAAATGGATTTGCATGGAAGATTTGGTGTCTGCCTCGCACGAATCACGGCCCACCTTTGACAAGGCGTTCTGCCAAGCCCAGTCGATTCTTCCAGATGACCGTCGGCATGGGCACATCGAATGTCGCGCGCCGTTCCGGACTGTCGAATGTGTAAATGGAATAGGCCGTCGGTTTCAATGAAAAATGGCCGGCGGCCAGCCGTCTAAGACGGTGGTGCACCACCCAGACAGGCTTCAAGGCCCGCACCCAGCGTGGCGACATGGCGTCCGTTTCAATTCTTTCACGAATCGCGTTCGGCTTCAGATTCATGTTCTCACCGGTATCGGCGAAAACGGACGTAAAAGTATCGCAGACAGCCATGGGTACGCGGTTTTTCATCAAGGCTTGGAACCAATGAAAGTCGCCCAGATCGCGCCAGCGTGTGTCAAAGAAAAGGCCGCGTTGGCTGATCACACTCCGCCGAAGGAATACCGAACTGGTGAGGACGGAAAAGCGAAACCAGACATGTTGCGGATGCGGCACCAGGGAATGCCGGTGACACATGTATTGGCCGCGGCCGTCCACAACGATGGTACCGGCCAGGGCCACTTCAACTTCCGGATGGGCATCAAAAAAATCACCGACCGCCTTGAGCGCTCCGGGCAGATATTGTTCATCACAGTTGATGTAAGCGAGGATATCACCTTCCGCGCGACGATAGCCGCGATTGACGGCATCATACATTCCGGTGTCCTTCTCGATGAAGGACCTTACCCGTTTATCCTGTGGCAACCAGTCCTGCGTACCGTCGTCCGAGCAGGAATCCTGCACAATATGTTCAAGCTCCACTCCCTGCTGGTCAGCCACCGAGGCAATACAGAGCTTGAGCCAGCGTGAATTGCGGAAACTGGGCGTGATGATGGAAAACTTCATTGCTGAACTATTGATTTTCATCAAATTATCCGGCTCCGGGCAAATATTGGAGGAAAATTCGAAAGAATTTATCCACCTAGCGAACCCGGATCACCCACATCTCCTTTGTTGAAATCCACATATTCCTCCGTCAAATCGGCGGCATAAATCACGGCCCCCGCCCTGCCCAGATTCAGGTTGAGATGCAGATCAAATTCCTTTGGCGCCACGGCGGTACAAAGTTGTTTGAAGGTTGCCTTTGTCGGTTGGCCGTTTTTGAGGCTCCACAGAATATTTTTCCGGCCGGCGGTGCCATAGCCGATGTCCACCTTGGACTCTATGATTTTGGCCGCCGAATAGCCGAGCGCGTCCATAATGCGGCCCCAATTCGGGTCGCCGCCATGCCAGCTGGTTTTCACCAACGCACTGTTCGCCACCGCCCGCGCCGCGGCGTCGGCATCCTGAATCGTCTTCGCGCCCGTTACACGCACCGTCACGACGCGATGCACGCCTTCGCCGTCACGCACAATCATTTTGGCCAGTTCGAGGCAGACGTGATTCAATGCGGATTGGAAAATCGTGAATCGTGAATCGCGAATCGTGAATCGTTTATTTCCGGCGAGACCATTCGCCAGTACCAGCACGGTGTCGTTCGTGCTCATGTCGCCGTCCACGGTGATGCGATTGAAGCTCTGCGCGACGGCTTCCTGCAGCGCGACCTGCAAAGTTCCGGCCGCGACGGCAACGTCCGTGGTGATGAAACTGAGCATCGTCGCGTGCAACGGTAGCGCCGCCGGCCGCGTACCGGTGGCGGACATTCCCGGCTGGATCATTCCCGCACCCTTGCATATGCCGCCGAGGCGGACGGTTTTGCCGCCCAGCTTGAACTCGACCGCAATCTGCTTCGGCCGCGTGTCGCTGGTCATGATGGCTTCAACGGCACGGGCCGCGTGGTCGGGCGTTGAACCCAATTCGACGCACGCCTCAATGATTCCCGCGCGCACACGGTCCATCGGCATCGGGACCCCGATGCGCCCGGTCGAGCCGACCAGGACCGAGCCGGGCGGAAAGGCCAGTGCGCGCTCGGCATAGCGGACCATTTCCCGGGCATCCTGCAAACCTTGTTTGCCGGTGCAGGCATTGGCATTGCCGGAATTGATGACCACCGCCTGCGCGGTTCCCTTTTTCACGCGCTCAACACAAACCTTTACCGGCGCGGCGCACACCTGGTTGGTCGTAAACATGCCCGCGACCGTGGCCGGCACCTCGGACACAATCAATGCGAGGTCGCGTTTCTGTCCCTTGTTCGAACCTTTGCCGGTGCCGAGCCGTTTGATGTCGCAAAACACCCCGCTGGCGCGGAAGCCCCGCGGAGCGACAATGGAACCTGAAATTGGTCTGAATTGTTTTTTCATTTGCAAAATTATTGAACCACGAAACTTACCAAATGACACTAAAAACAGGCGGTTTCGGCCATGCGAAATTCATGTAGCGTCGAGATTGTGGCTCGACTTTATCAGCGCACAGCGCCGACATTACAGCATTACCTGTGGCCGGTGAATTTCGTGGTCAAATTTTCACCGCATCAATCTCCAGCCGCACCATTTTGACGTGGACGCGGCCTTCGGCATCCGGCGGATGTTTGGCCAGATAACGGTTGGTGACACCGGCGATGAATTCCTCACGCGCGTCCTTCGGCACCCGTTGCGTGTAAGGCAACCACGTGGTGCGCAGCCAGGCGGCAAAACCATCGCGGCCGGGATAAACCGCATCCTTGGGCACCAGCTTGACGCGTCGCGTTTCAAAGCCACACCGCGGCAGCCATTTTTCATAATCAGCCGGACTGTAAAAATAATACGGCGCCTCGATTTTCCGGAAAAACTGGCGCCAGCGTTTGAGCCGTATTTCCGGACGCAATGCCAGGAAAACGTCATGCGCATTCCCTCTGCCGCCACAGGAGACCACGAGCCGTCCGCCCGGCTTCAGTACGGATGCCGCCCCGTGTAAAATCGCCTCGTGATCATCCACCCAATGCAGGGCGGCATTGGAAAAAATCAGGTCAAACTGCCCGGTGGCCAAGGTAGGGCGGGCAGTCCTCTCCCCGCCGCTTACATCGAACGAATGCGCGCACGGAGTGACGCGCCCTACCGGCCCAATTTTTCGCGCGTCGCAGATTTCAAAATGGAGGTTGGAATTCTTCTTTACGGGAAAGGTGTGCTGCGCGAATTCAATCATCTGCGGTGAGGCGTCGATGCCAGTCACCGAGCCGCGCGGAACGGCACGGCCGAGCTCCGCCGTCACCTTGCCGTCGCCACAGCCGACATCGAGGACCTGTTCATCGCCGCGCAGATGGAGTTGGGCGATGAGTTCACGCGCCCAGGTTTGCTGCACGGCAGAATTTGCGGCATAATCAGCCGCGTTCCACACAGCGTTTTTTTTCTTTCCAGCAGCCGAGGTCACGAGGCTCATTTTCGTTTGATCAGAGACTCCTTACGTCGTCTCCTACATTCAAAATCAGATCAACCCGGCCGTCTCGGGAAAGCCGCAGATGAGATTCAGGCTTTGCACCGCCTGGCCGCTGGCACCCTTGATCAGATTATCCTCGGCGCTCATGACGATGAGCCGCCCGGTGCGCGGATCAAGCCGCCAGGCGATTTCAATGACGTTGGTGCCGGCGACATTTTTCGTGTCAGGCAGCGCCTTGTCTTCGAGCAGATGCACAAACGGTTCATGGCCGTATGCGTCCGCGTAGCACGCACTGATTTTTTTGCCCAAGGCATCCATTTCCGCCGCGTTGGAGAAGTGTTTGTCGGGCGCCAGATAAAGCGTGGTCAAAATGCCCCGATTCACCGGTATGAGATGCGGGGTGAACTGGATGGTGACCTGGGTGCGGGCGGCCAGCGAAAGTTGTTCTTCTATTTCCGACAGGTGCCGGTGCTTGGGCACGCCGTACGGCCGCATACTTTCGTTGCATTCGCAAAACAGGTAATCCAGTTCGGCCTTGCGGCCCGCCCCGCTGACACCGCTCAAGGAATCGGCAATAATGCCGGTGGATTTGATCAGCCCGGATTTCAGCAACGGAATCAGCGGCAGCAGAATGCTCGTCGGATAACAGCCGGGGGCTGCCACCAACATCGATTTTTTGATTTCTTCCCGATGGATTTCCGGCAGTCCATAAACCGCCTTCCCCAGCAAGTCGGGCGCGGGATGGTCGTGCGCGTAAAACTCCTTGTAAACCCCGGCGTCCTGCAACCGGAAATCGGCGCTGAGATCGATCACAATGATGCCCGCATTGAGCAATGGCACGGCGTATTCGGCGGCAACGCCATGCGGCAACGCCAGAAAAACCACGTCCGCCTGCTTCGCGAGCAGTCCGGCGTTCGGCTCGCTGAAACGCAATTTTTTTGCCTGCGAATGGCCGGCAAATTTGGGGAACACCTGGGCGAGCGTTTGCCCGGCGTACTGGCGCGAAGTCACCGCCGCCAGTTCCACATGCGGATGGTTCAACAGCAACCGGACGAGTTCCTCGCCGGAGTAACCGGACGCGCCAACGATGGCCACTTTTTTCAGATTCATGCTACCTTTCTTTTACCGCAAAGACGCCAATTAAAAAATGTTAATTGTAGCGGCCGAGGTGACGAGGCTCCAATCCAGCGGTCAATCATTTATCTCCAACATAATCGGTCAGAGACTCCTCACGTCGGCGGCTACATGCCTGGAAACAAAAAACCCCGCCGGATTGAACCAGCGGGGCTTGGAAATTTCCAGCGCGATCAACCCCGAAGGGTTTCGGGGTTAACGTTTTGAGAATTGGAACCGTTTGCGCGCACCTGGCTGGCCGTACTTCTTGCGTTCCTTCATGCGCGAATCGCGCGTGAGGAAGCCCTCGGCCTTCAGCGCACCCCGCAAGGTGGCGTCGAACTGCAACAACGCCCGGGAAATGCCGTGCCGCACCGCGCCGGCCTGGCCGTTCGGTCCGCCGCCGCTGACATTGATGCGCACGTTGAACTTTTCCGTCGTGCCGGTCAGGGTCAGCGGTTGCGTCGCGGTTGCCCGCAACGTTTCCAGCGTAAAATAGTTGTCAATTGCGCGGCCATTGACGGTGATCGTGCCGTTGCCGGACGCGAGTCGAACGCGGGCGACGGCGGTCTTACGCCGTCCCGTGCCGAGATATTCGGTGATTTTGGTTTCAGCCATCGGTCAGTGGAGGTTGAAGGTTGGGTGGAAAATCAGGCCGCCACCTTGAGCGGTTCCGGTTGCTGGGCCGCATGCGGATGCTTCGGGCCCTTGAAAACTTTGAGCTTGGTCAGCAACTGGCTGCCCAGCCGGTTTTTGGGAATCATGCCCTTGACCGCGTGGGTGATGAGCTTTTCCGGATTCTTGGCGCGCACCTGGGCGACGGTCGTGTACTTTTCGCCACCTTTCCAGCCGGAATAGGTCATGAACTCCTTGGCCGTTTCCTTCTTGCCGGTGACCCGCACCTTTTCGGCGTTGATGACCACGACAAAGTCGCCGGCATCCATGTGCGGCGTGTAGATCGGCTTGTTTTTGCCGCGTAAAACATCGGCAACCTGCGCAGCCAGCCGACCGAGCACGGCGCCATCGGCGTCGATCACGTGCCACTTTCGCTGGTCCAGATTCACTTTCGGCAAATGCGTTTTCATCTTAAAATTGAGCAAAGGAACGTGGAATCTACCAAACGCGCAGCCGAAGTCAACAGGACTTTCAACTCAATTCAACCGCCCAAATAAGCGCTTTTGACCTGCGGGCTCTGGCGCAGCGCGGCTGAGTCACCCGACAAGACGACCTTGCCGGTCTCCAGCACGAAGCCGAAACCCGAAACTTCCAGAGCCAGGTTTGCATTCTGTTCCACGAGGAGAATCGTGATGCCCTGTTGCTGGTTGATTTCGACGATTTTCTCGAAGATGGTCTTTACCAGCAGCGGCGCGAGGCCGAGCGACGGTTCGTCGAGCATCAACAACTTCGGCCGGCTCATCAGCGCGCGGCCGATGGCCAGCATCTGCTGTTCGCCGCCGCTCAGGGTTCCGGCGATTTGATTTTCCCGCTCGCGCAGTCGCGGAAAGGCTGCGAACACGTGGTCCAGTTCGCGGCGGACAACCGCCCGGTCCTTTTGCAGATACGCTCCCATCTGCAGATTTTCCATCACCGTCAGATTGGCAAAAATCATCCGGCCTTCCGGGACGTGTGAAATCCCCAATTTAACGATCTGGTGCGGCGGCAGACCGGCGATGTTTTTGCCGTCATACAGAATCTCGCCGGACCTGGGTTTCAGCAGGCCGGAAATTGTTTTCAGCGCCGTTGTTTTGCCGGCGCCATTGCTGCCAATCAACGTGACGATGCCGCCGGCCGGCACAGACAACGAAATTCCATGCAATGCGGTAATCGCACCGTAGCTAACGGCCAGATTTTTTATTTCCAACATTGTTTATTCGTAGCCGCGCCTCGGCAGAGCGCGGCAAACTTCAATTTAATCAGCGGCGCTCTGCCGAGACGCCGCTACGGACTTTCCCCCAAATAAGCCTCAATAACCTTTCGGTTCGCACGGACCTCGTCCGGTTTTCCCTCGGCGATTTTCACGCCGTAATCCAGGACCACGATGCGCTCGCAGATGCCCATCACCACCTGCATGTCATGCTCGACGAGCAACACGGAAATCTTGAACCGGTCCTTGATGAACTGGATCAACCGCATCAAATCCGCCTTTTCGCTCGCATTCATCCCGGCGGCAGGCTCGTCGAGCAGCAGCAGTTTCGGTTGCGCCGCCAGCGCCCGCACAATCTCCAGGCGCCGCTGGTCGCCGTAACTCAGGCTCTTCGCCGGCGCCTCGCGGAATTTTTCGAGGTGAAATATCTCCAGCAGCTTCATCACGCGGCCCGCAATGGATTTTTCCTCGTCGAGGAATGCCCGCCCACGCCAGAGCGCGTGCCGGACATCGCCCCGCAGGTGCAGATGAAAAACCGTCCTGACATTGTCGAAAACCGTGAGCGATGAAAACAGCCGGATATTTTGGAACGTTCGGGCGATCCCGCGGGCCGTGATGCGGTAGGGTTTGCTCCCAACCACCGACTGCCCATCGAAAAGAATTTCACCTTCGACGGGCTGATAGACCCCGGTGATGAGGTTGAACACGGTCGTCTTGCCCGCACCATTCGGCCCAATCAACCCAACCAACTCGTTGCGCCGGATTTGCAGGTCCAGACTTGAAACAGCGGTCAGCCCACCGAAGCGGATGGTCAACCGCTCCGCCCTCAGCAAATCATTTTCAGCCGTGGCGGTCATGGCCCCGCCCCCGGGATTTTCCTGCGCCAGACAAACAGTCCCTGCGGCCGGGTGAGCATGAGCACAATCAGCAACAGCGAGTAAATGACCATGCGATATTCGGCCACCGGCCGCAGGATTTCCGGCAAAACCGTCAGCAGAATGGCCGCCAGAATCACCCCGGGTGTGTTGCCCATGCCACCCAGCACGACCATCACGACAATGGCGATGGATTCCATGAAATTGAATCCGTTGGGCGTGATGAATTGTTTTGCGTGGGCGTAAAGCCCGCCGGCAATGCCGGCAAAAAATGCGCCCACCACAAAGGCGGTGACCTTGTATTTGGTGGTGTTGATGCCCATGGCCTCGGCGGCGACTTCGTCATCGCGCACCGCAATAAAGCCGCGGCCGTAGGTCGAATGGACCAGCGAGGTGACGATATAAACCGTCACCGCCACCAGCCCGAATGTCCAAAACAAATCCGTGTAACCATGCATCACACTCAAACCACGCGCCCCGCCAACCCGGTCCAGGTTTTGAAAAACAACGCGGATGATTTCGCCGAAACCGAGCGTGACGATGGCCAGGTAATCGCCCTTCAACCGCAGGGTTGGCAACCCGACCAGCAAGCCGGCCACGGCCGCGAGCAATCCGCCCACCAGCAGGGCGCCGAAGAACACGGCACCGGACGCGGCCGGATTCAATGTGCCGAACTGGTTGGTGACCACCGCCGCCGTGTACGCGCCCACGGCCATGAAGCCGGCATGACCGAGCGAAAATTGTCCGGTGTAGCCGTTGATCAGGTTCAAGCTGACGGCGAGGATGATGTTGATGCCGATGTCGTAAAGGATGAACAGTACGTAAGGGTTGATGCGGTCCGCTCCGAGCGACACCAGCAGGCTCAATCCCAGAGCAGCGAGCAAAAGGAGTTTGGCATGTTTGAACATCATACCTTTTCAATCTCCTTTTTGCCGAGCAGACCCGAAGGCTTGATCAGCAAAATCAAAATCAAAACGCCAAAAGCAATCGCATCCCGGTAGGTCGAGGAAATGTAACCGGAAACCAGCGTCTCGGTGACCCCGATGATGATGCCGCCCAGCGCCGCACCGGGCAGATTGCCGATGCCGCCGAGAACCGCCGCCACAAACGCCTTGAGTCCGGGCAGAATGCCCATGAGCGGATCAATCGCCGGATAGCTGACGGCATAGAGAATCCCCGCCGCCGCCGCCAACGCCGAACCAAGGGCAAAGGTGAACGAGATGACCACATCGGTGTTGATGCCCATCAGGGCCGCCGCCTCAGGATTGAACGACAACGCGCGCATGGCTGTGCCAATTTTGGTTTTCAAGGTGATGAACCGCAGGGCCAGCAGCAGCAGCAGGGTCACGCCGAGCACAACGATTTGGTTGCTGTTGATGCTCAATCCGCCAAATTGGGTGATGGGATATACCGGAATGAGGTCGGGGAATTTTTTCGGGGCGGCACCGAAGAACAACTGACCGCTGTATTCGAGGAACAACGAAACCCCGATGGCGGTGATGAGCACGGTCAGTTTGGGACTGCGCCGCAACGGCCGGTAGGCCAGCCTTTCAATAATAACGCCGATGGCCGCGCAAATCGCCATGGAAATTCCCATGACGACGAGTCCGGCCCAGATGGACGGAGTGGGCATAACAGCCGCGATTTTTGGCGCAAGATAAAATCCGGCGAACGCACCCAGCATAAAAATGTCGCCGTGGGCAAAGTTGATGAAACGGAGAATTCCATAGACCATCGTGTAGCCAAGCGCAATCAGGGCGAGAATCGAGCCGAGGGCCAGGCCGTTGATGAGTTGCTGGATTAACTCTGTCACCCCAGTCGGGAGGGAGCTGATAAGTTGGTGGAGAGATTCCATCATTCCATCCCAACACAATTCCGGTTTTGCGACGCATCAATCACTGTGGGCAGGATGAAGCGGGAGGGGAATTTTGTCGAGTGTGCTGAACCATCAACTCTCAACTATCAACGAGCCTACGGCGCTATGGTTTCGACGTAATTAAACTGCCCGTCCTTGATGGCCAGGATCACCGCCGGCTTCGAGGCGTTGCGGTTCGTGTCGATGGTGATTTTCCCGGTGATGCCGGCGAAATCCTTTGTGGCCGCCAGCGCGGCGGCGACTTTTGCGCCGTCGGTGGAGCCGGCGCGCTTGATGGCGTCAGCGAGGATCATCGCCGAATCATAACCCAGTGCCGCCATGGCGTCGGGTGTTTCCTGGTGCTGGGCGCGGAACCGTTTCACGAAAGCCTGGACGGCAGGTGAGGTGTCCTCGGGCGAATAATGCGTGGAAAAATAGCAGCCTTCCAGGGCCTTGCCGCCGATGGGCACCAGCGAGGACGATTCCCAACCGTCACCGCCAAAAATGGGCACGGTGATGCCCAACTGGCGCGCCTGCAACGCGATCAAGCCAACCTCGGTGTAATAACCGGGAACAAAAATTCCGTCGGGATTTTCCGCCTTGATGGCCGTCAACTGGGCGTTGAAGTCCTTGTCCCCGCCGCTGTAGTTCTGTTCGGTAACGATTTTTCCTCCGTCGGCAATAAAACCTTCCTTGAAAAACTTGGCCAGCCCCAGGCTGTAATCGCTTTTCACGTCCGTCAACACCGCCGCCATCTTCAGCTTGAGCGTTTTGCGCGCGAAATTCGCCATGACGGTGCCCTGAAACGGATCTATGAAACAAACGCGGAAAATGTAATCGCCCGCCTCGGTTACCTTCGGATTTGTCGAGGCGGGGGAGATCATGGGGATTTTGTTTTGCTGGCAGATCGGCGCAGCCTCGAGTGATTTCGAGGACGCCACTTCGCCAAGAATCGCGACGACACCGTCCCGCGAAATCAACTTGCGCACGACCGTGGCGGGCTGGCCGGCCTGGGATTGGTCGTCCTCGGTGAGCAGCTGGATTTTTTTGCCCAGCAGGCCGCCGGCGGCATTGAGATCATCCACCGCCATCTGGGTGCCTTGATGTGACGACTGGCCGAACGTGGCCTCGCTGCCGGTCAGCGACGCGAATTCGCCGACCTTGATGACATCGCCCGCCGCGGCCCCGCCGTTCGACGGTTTGTTGCAACCCGTGATGCCAGCCAGGAAAACGCCGGCACCCATCAATGCCGGCCAGATGATTTGCGTGCGCCTCAGTTTCATAAAGTAAAGCTCCGGTTTCAAAGGTTGCCGTTCAAGGGCGCAACCCCACATCGTCCTTGGTAGGGATGGCGCGCTGCGCCGTCCGCGCCGCGTCCAGCGACGCAATTCCCCGCTCGATTCATTGACGTTCGTTCCGCCCGCAGCTACGCGGGCGGGGACATCGCAGCGCGATGTCCCTACCGCCGACAAGGGCAGTGTCCAAGTGCGCCCGCCGTCCAACCCGGCCAGAGTAAGCATTTGCCGCGAAGCTTTCAACTCTTTGAAAAGGGCGGGAGTGTCCTGATTTTGTAGCGGCGGCCCTCTGGCCTGCCGTGGAGCCGGGCGTCCCGCCCGGCGGAAGCGAGTGTGGATGGTGGATGGATGCGGGAAAATACGACCGGTACAGAATAGTTGTGCATCGGTTCCGGGCGGCGAGACGCCGACCCTCTACGTCAGGCGGGGACGCCTGACGCTACAGCGTGGGGCGAGCGCGGCCCGCACCCCCGCCAAAATGTCCCTTGACGAATCCCCGTTTCTTACCTACCGTTCGGTAGGTTTATGGCTCAACACGGTCCAGGGACACGGCGACAAATCCTCCGGGCGGCACTCAAACGGTTTGCCAACGGCGGTTACGCCGCCACGTCCGTCCAGCAAATCGTCGGCGACGCGAAGGTGTCCAAGCCGGCGTTGTATTATTATTTCCGGGACAAGGCCGGCCTGTTTCAGGCGCTGGTCAGCGAGGCCCACGATGAACGGCTGGAGGTGGTGCAGCAGGCGGCGGCCCGCAAACCGGACGTGCGGGGACAACTGATTGAAATTCTCGCGGCGCTGTTCGATTACTTCCACAAAAACCAGGGCCTGACTCGCATCGCATTTGCCACGGCGTTTGCCGCCCCGGGGGAAATGCCGCCGGAACTGAACTATCTCGACCGCTGCCAGCGCAATCTGGAATTCATCCGCTCCCTGATCAAACGCGCGCAGGCCGCCGGTGAATTGAACGATCAATTTGACAGCCGGGACCTGGCCTACGGTTTTTACGGACAGGCGCATCTTTATATTGCGTCGCATTTGCTGATGCCGGATTACCGTCTGAACCGCCGGGCGGCGGAGCGCATCGTGGACCTGTTCCTCACCGGCGCGGGGGCCAAAAAGAAACGGCTGGCTCGAATTTCAAGGAGAACCAAAGCATGAAACGAAAAATCATCATCGCGATCGTTATGGTGCTGGCCGTTTTTATGGCGCTGGCCGGCATAAAATTTTGGCAGATCCATACCCTGATCGCCGCCGGGAAGGCATTTGTTCCCCCTCCGGAAACGGTTGCCACCGCCGTCGTTCATGAGGAACAATGGCCGGACACCCTCCCCACCGTCGGCTCCATCACCGCCAAGCAGGGCGTGACGATTTCGCCGGAAATCGCCGGGACGGTGAGCGATATCGCCTTTGAATCCGGCGCGGTGGTGGACAAGGGTGATCTGCTGGTGCGATTGAACACGTCACTGGAGGAGGCACAACTGCGGGCCATTGAAGCGCAGGTGGACCTGGCACGCGTCAATACCGACCGCGTGCGCCAGTTGCGGGTCAACAACACCGTGTCCCAGTCCGAACTGGACACGGCGGAGGCGGCCCTGAAGCAGCAGGAGGGCAATGCCGATGCCATCCGCGCCACCATTGAGAAGAAGACCATCCGTGCGCCGTTCGCCGGACAGCTGGGCATCCGGCTGGTGAATCTCGGCGAGTTGCTGGACGTGGGTAAACCGATCGTTTCGTTGCAGGCGTTGTCGCCGATTTACTGCAATTTTTCACTGCCGCAGCAGAATCTGGCCCGGCTCAAGACCGGGTTGCAGGTGCGGGTTTTGTCGGACAGCTATCCTGATCAGGTATTTGCCGGCGTGTTGACGGCCATGAATCCCGATCTCGACCCGACCACACGCAGCGTGCAGTTGCAGGCAACGTTTGAGAACGCGGACAAACGGTTGCAACCGGGAATGTTCGTGCATGTCGAGGTGGTATTCCCGGAGGAGCAAGCCGTGCTGGCCGTGCCGTCAACAGCCATCTTGAGCGAACCGTTTGGCGATTCGGTTTATGTGATTGAAGCCAATGCCACGAATTCAACGCTCGTGGCCCGCCAGCAATTTGTTCACACCGGCCGGACCCACGGTGATTTCATCAGTGTGGCGTCAGGTTTGAAGGCTGGAGACCGGGTGGTAAGCGCAGGCCTCTTCAAAATCCACAACGGCACCCGCGTCCAGGAAAACAACATCGACACGCCCAAGCCTTCGATGTCGCCCAACCCGCCCAACAGCTAATTCCATTTCCCAATGATAACCGGAGCAAACTCAGGTAGCGCGGGTAGTCCTCTGCCCGCCGTTCGTTCGCATAACGATCGCGGCGCGCACGGAGTGACGCGCCCTACCCATGGGTCGAATTCACCCCGACGCGCATGAAATCTTTCACGGATATTTTCATCCGCCGGCCGGTGCTGGCGACCGTGGTGAGCCTGATCATTTTGATCGCGGGTTTGCAAGCCATCCGTTCGCTCAACATCCGACAATACCCGCTCAGCGAAAACGCCACCGTCACGGTAACCACAGTGTATGTTGGCGCCAGCGCGAACCTGGTGCGCGGTTTTGTCACCCAGCCGCTGGAACGCGCCATCGCCGCCGCGGATGGGATTGATTACATGGAATCCGCCAGCAAACTGGGCCTGTCCACCATCACGGTCCATCTGCGGCTGAATTACGATTCCAAAAAGGCACTCGGCGAAATCAGCTCCAAGGTGGACCAGGTGCGCAACGATCTGCCGCCCGAGGCGGAAATTCCCACGCTCACCATCGCCACGGCGGATTCGCAATTTGCCTCGGCCTACCTGAGTTTTTCGTCGGACGTCCTGGAAGCGAACCAGATCACCGACTACCTCGTGCGCGTGGTGCAACCGCGATTGACCGCGCTGGAGGGCGTGCAAAAGGCAGACATCCTAGGCGGCCGCACGTTTGCCATGCGTATCTGGCTGAAGCCCGACCGGCTGGCGGCTTTCAATGTCAGTCCTAACGAGGTGCGCACGGCGTTGACTGCGAACAATTTTCTTTCCGCCGTCGGCCAGACCAAAGGGTCGCTCGTCCAGGTCAACCTGACGGCGAACACGGACTTGCGCTCCATAACGGAGTTCAAAAATCTCGTCATCCGCCGGGTCGGCGACCGGCTCGTGCGCTTGAGTGATGTGGCCGACGTGGTCCTGGGCGCGGAGGATTACAATTCCGAGGTGCGCTTCAGCGGCGAACACGCCGTGTTCATGGGCGTCTGGGTACTGCCCAATGCCAACTCGCTCGACGTCATCCAGCGGGTGAGCAAGGAAATGGCTTCCCTCCAAAAGGTTCTGCCCACCGGGCTCAACGCCTACGTGGCCTATGACGCGACCAAGTATATTTCCGACGCGTTGCACGAAGTGGTGAAGACACTGATCATCACGCTGGTCATTGTCTCGGTTGTGATTTTCATGTTCCTCGGCTCGTTCCGTTCGGTGCTGATCCCATTGGTGGCCATCCCGCTCTCGCTCATCGGCGCGGTCTTCCTGATGCAGGTTTTGGGATTCACCCTGAACCTGCTCACGCTGCTGGCAATTGTGCTGGCCGTCGGATTGGTGGTGGACGACGCCATTGTGGTGGTCGAAAACATCGAACGTCACATTCGCGAAGGCAAAACCCCGGTGGACGCCGCGCTGCTCGGGGCGCGGGAACTGGTGGGACCGGTCATTGCCATGACGATTACGCTGGCGGCGGTTTATGCGCCAATTGCATTTCAGGGCGGGCTGACCGGTTCGCTGTTCCGGGAATTCGCGCTGACGCTGGCGGGCGCGGTGTTCATTTCCGGCATTGTGGCGCTGACACTTTCGCCGGTGATGGCCTCGCGGCTTTTGAGCCATGACCGCGAAGACCAGGGGCTGGTCGGCCGCATCAACCGCGATTTCGACCGGTTGAAGAATTTTTACGGGCGCGTGCTGGACTGGACGCTGGCCCGGCGGCCGATGGTTTATACACTCTGGGTCGGGCTGTCCCTGCTGACGCTGCCCATGTTCCAAATGGCCTGGCAGGCGAAAGAACCCGCACCCGCGGAGGATCAAGGCGTCATCTTCGGTGTTGTGGAAACACCGCCGGACTCGACCATCGAGCAGACCTCGTTTTACGCGGACCTGGCCGGAGGTTCATTTGCCACGGTGCCGGAAAAGGAACAGATTTTTCAGCTGACCCAGCCTGACTTTGGTTTTGGCGGTCTGGTGTTGAAACCGTGGGGCGAGCGAAAACGCACCGCTTTCCAGATCGTGCCGGAAGTGCAGGCCATGGTGAGCCGGCTGCCCGGCATCCGCATGTCCATGGTGACGCCGTCGCCGCTGCCCAGTGGCGGCGAGAACTTCCCGTTGAATCTCGTCATATCGTCCACCGCCGACCCGGAGCAGATTCTGGAATTCGCCCGGCAATTGCAGCAGAAGTGCGCCACCAACGGCATGTTCGCCTTTCCGCCGTTGATCGACACGAAGGTGGACCAGCCGGAAATCGCCCTGGTCATCGACCGTGACAAGGTTGCCACGCTCGGCCTCGACATGCAGATGATCGGCTCGGACCTGGCCGCCCTGGTCGGCGGCAACTATGTGAACCGCTTTGATCTGGCCGGCCGCAGTTACAAGGTCATTCCGCAGCTTGAGCGCGGAGCGCGCTTGAACGCGGAGCAGTTGCAAAACACCTACGTCAAAGGACCGGGCAGCCAGTTGATTCCCGTCAGCACCTTCGCGCATCTGGAAAAACACACGACGCCGCGCGCGTTGAACCGGTTCCAGCAGTTGAACTCCGTCAAAATCAGCGGCGTCGCCATCGTACCGCTGGACACCGCGCTGAAATTCATGGAAGCCGAGTGCGCCCGGATCCTGCCCAACGGCTACAAACTGGATTATACTGGTGACTCGCGGTTTCTGCGCATGGAAGGCGACAAGTTTCTCCCGGCCTTCCTGCTCGCGGTCGTCCTGATCATCCTGGTGCTGGCCGCGCAGTTTAACAGTTTTCGCGATCCGTTCATCATCATCCTCGGCTCGGTGCCGCTGGCAATCTTCGGCGCGCTGATCTTCTGCTTCCTGAAGATGCCCAACCCAAACATCCCGTTCTGGACGAACGGATGGACCACGTCCGTGAACATCTATTCCGAGGTGGGACTGATTACGCTGGTGGGATTGATTGCCAAGAACGGCATCCTGATCGTGCAGTTCGCCAACGAACTCCAGCGCCAGGGCCGGACCAAGATCGAGGCCATCCGCGAGGCGGCGATGCTCCGGTTGCGGCCGGTCCTGATGACCACCGTGGCCACCATTGCGGGCAACTTTCCGCTCACGCTCGTCACCGGCGCCGGCGCGGCGGCGCGCAACTCCATCGGCATCGTGCTCGTGGCCGGCATGAGCCTCGGCACGCTGTTCACGTTGCTGGTGATTCCGTCCATCTATGTTTTGATCGCCAAACAGCATGGCGGCGAAAAACCGAAGACTGCAGAGGAAATCAAATCCGTCGCATGAAGCCATTTCTTAATAGGTCATGGAACAAATTCGGTAGGGCGGGCAGTCCTCTGCCCGCCGCCCGTCGCCATAACGATTGCGGCGCGCACGGAGTGACGCGCCCTACCGATGTGCCAAATCCTGTCGGAGGTTAACTTTTCATGAACGAAAATCCGTCCACGACCAATCCGTCGCCGATTCCACCGGGCAACGGCGCAAGACTGGCCCGCTTGAATTCGCCGTGGCTGGTCTGGCCGGCCACCCTCGTGTTCGCGGTGCTGTTGTATTTCGCCCTGTCCTACCTCAACGGCTTTTTGACGCACGAATCCACGGACGACGCCTTCATCGAAGGCCACGTGGTGACCATCGCGCCCCGGATAGCCGGCCAGGTCCTGGCGGTTCAGGTTTTGGACAATCAACTGGTTCATTCAAACGACCTGCTCGTGGAAATCGACCCGGCGGATTACATCATCAAACTGGGGCAAAAGCAGGCCGCGGCGGAATCGCAGAACGCGAATTATCAGACGATATTGGCCGTGTATGAACTCATGGGCAAGAAGGTGATCACGGCCCAAGCCAGCGCTCGCAAAGCGCAGGCTGATGCCGAGGCCAGTTCCGCCACGGCCAAACGGACCCAGGCGGATTTCGAGCGGAGCCAGGAATTGCTGAAGCAAAACACCGTGTCGCAACAGGAATTCGACGCCGCCAAGGCGGCCAATCTGTCGGCTCAGGCGGATTTGCATTCCGCGGAGGAAAACGCCGCTGAGGAAGCGTCCAAAGTGGATGAGGCGCAGGCGCAACTGGACGCCACCAAGGCGGAAGCCGGCATGGCCTTGTCACAATGGCAGGAGGCGCAAACGAATGTGGCCGCGGCGCGCCTGGACCTGTCCTATACGAAGCTTTTCGCGCCGGGCGACGGCCGGGTCACGCGCAAATCCGTCGAGCCGGGCAATTACGAGGACGTCGGCCAGGCGTTGTTGTCCATCGTGCCCGCCGAAGTCTGGGTCGTTGCCAATTTCAAGGAATCTCAACTCAAGCACATGAAACCCGGCCAGCGGGCGACCATCAGCATTGATGCGCTTGACCGGTCGTTTGCCGCGCACGTGGACAGCATCCAGGCCGGCACCGGGGCACGGTTTAGTTTGTTGCCCCCGGAAAATGCCACGGGCAATTACGTGAAAGTCGTCCAGCGAGTACCGGTGAAGATCATTTTTGACGACCCGCTGCCCGCCGACCACACCATCGGCCCCGGACTATCCGTCACCCCGAACGTTCAGGTGAGTACACTGAACGCCCCGGATTGGATCACGGCGCTGGTCGCGATCCTCCTGGCGCTCGCGGCGGCGTTCATATTCCGGTCCGTCCTGAACCGGAAATTGAACGGCAAATAATTCCTTCCATGCCCGACGGCGTACATCACGAGGATTGGCGGCCACGCCACAATCCCTGGCTCATCGCGTTGGCGGTGATGATGGCGGTGTTCATGGAGGTGCTCGACACGTCCATCGCCAACATCGCGCTGCCGCACATCGCCGGCAGTCTGTCGGCGACGACCGACGAGGCTACCTGGGTGCTGACCAGTTATCTGGTGTCCAACGCGATCATCCTGCCGATGACCGGCTGGCTGGGAAATTATTTCGGCCGGAAACGAGTGCTGCTGTCCTGCGTGATGATGTTCACGTTCGCCTCGGTGCTGTGCGGACTGGCGTGGAATTTGCCGACGCTGATCCTGGCGCGTATTTTGCAGGGCATCGGCGGCGGCGCGATGGTGCCCATCGCCCAGGCGGTGCTGCTGGAAAGTTTTCCGGTGAACAAGCGCGGTGCGGCCATGGCCATGTTTGCCATGGGCGTGGTGGTGGCGCCGATCCTCGGCCCGACGCTCGGCGGCTGGATCACCGACAATTATTCCTGGCGCTGGATTTTTTACATCAATGTGCCGTTCGGCATCGCCGCGGTGTTCCTGCAACAATGGCTCGTTGAGGACCCGCCCTATATCAAACGCGACGAGAAGGCGGACATTGACTTCATCGGGTTCGGGCTGCTGGCGGTCTGGCTGGCGACATTGCAAATCACCCTGGACAAGGGACAGGAAGAGGACTGGTTTCAATCCAGCTGGATTTGCTGGCTCACCGTGATCTCGGCTCTTTCGCTGATCGGCTTCATCGCGCGGGAATTCACAGCGGAACATCCCCTGGTGGATTTGCGCGTGTTCAAAAACCGCAACTTTACCGTCGGCCTCGTCCTGATGCTGTCATTGGCCGCGATTCTTTACGGTACGACGGCGGAACTGCCGCTGTTTTTGCAGACGTTGATGGGTTATCCGGCGTTGCAAAGCGGTTATGCCATGAGCCCCCGCGGCATCGCGGCGTTCATCACCACGTTCATCGTCGGGCGCTTGGTGGGCCGCATCCGGATGCGTTGGATGCTGTGTTTTGGCTTCACCATGCTAGCCGTGTCGTCGTTCATGTTGAGCAACATCACCCTGCAGGTGAGCCTGGCGCGCGTCATCTGGCCCAGCGTGGTCAATGGCATCGCCATCAGTTTTATTTTTGTCCCGCTGACCACGGCGACGATGAGCCAGTTGCGCCAGCAACAACTGGGCAATGCCACAGGCATTTACAACCTCACGCGGAATCTCGGCGGCAGCATCGGCATCGCGTTTGTCACCACGATGCTGGCGCGTGGCGCCCAGGTGCATCAGGCCTTGATGGTCGGACATCTGACTCCGACCGATCCGGTATTCACGCAACAACTCGCCGCCGCGCAACACGTCTTCACCCGGCATACCGACCTGGCAACGGCGAAAACCCAGGCCTACAGCATACTGTACGGGACACTCGACCATCAGGCCCATCTGTGGGCGTTTGTGGACAATTTTCGGCTGTTCGGCCTGCTGGCCTTGTGCGGCATCCCGCTGATTTTCCTCTTCAAGCGGATTCCGCGCAGCCCGGCCAGGCCGGCGGCAGGAGCACACTAGGACGACGAGATGAATGGGAGCCGGATTGCATTGGCCGTTGTGTCGCGCAACGGAATGTCACTGGTTTAAGTGACAACCGCCTAGGCCAGTCCACCGCCACTACAGCCTTTTATTTCGCCGCCGGCTCGTTCATTTTGATGACAAGACATTGATACCCCAACGGGCCATTGTTAACGGTTAAAACCAATCCGCGCCATACCCAAGCTTTCATAGCTCACATGAAAAATCACATTAAAATCCTGGCCCTGGCCGTTACCGTGTTTTTGAGCGCGATTTTGTCGCAAAAAATCCTGGCCCAAACAACGGCGCAGGCTCCCGCCGGCGGACGCGAACGGTTGTTGATGGACGCCAACTGGCGGTTTGCCTTCGGCCATGCCACGGATCCCGCCAAGGATTTTGATCCGGACCCCGCCGGCACCGTATTCAGCTACTTTGCCAAGGCCGGCACCGCCGCCGGCGCCGCGGCACCGGATTTTGACGATCGCGGCTGGCGTACGTTGAACCTGCCACATGACTGGGCGGTGGAAGTTCCATTCAGTGAGCGCGGCAGCGGCAGCCACGGTTACAAGGCCATCGGGAAAAACTTTCCGGCCGCCAGCGTCGGCTGGTACCGCAAGAGCTTTTCCATTCCCGCCTCCGATCTCGGCCGCCATATCACGGTTGATTTCGACGGCGTGTTCCGGGATTCACAGGTCTGGGTCAACGGCTTTTATCTCGGCCGGGAATCGAGCGGTTACACTTCATTCGGCTACGACATCACCGACTATCTTAATTACGGCAGTAACAATGTGATTGTCGTCCGCGTGGATGCCTCCCTCGAGGAAGGCTGGTTCTACGAAGGCGCAGGCATCTATCGGCATGTGTGGCTGACCAAGACCGCGCCCCTGCACATTGCCCGATGGGGCACCTTTGTGACTGCCGAGGTCAAAGACGGTTCCGCCGATGTGACCGCCCGTGTCACCGTCAATAACGACCAGGACCGGGACGCTTCCTTTGAAATCAACCAGACCATTCTGGACGCCGACGGCAGGGCCATTGCCACCGGTGAATTGAAAGACCTCACACTCAAACCGGGAGCCACGGAGGAATATTCCGCCGGGCTGACGGTTAAAAATCCCAATCTCTGGTCCATCGAGACCCCTTACCTGCACAAACTTGTCACCACTATCAGCCACAATGGCACCGTGGTGGACCGTTACGAAACCCCCTTCGGCATCCGCACCTTGCGCTGGGAGGCCAACGAGGGATTTTTCCTCAACGGCAAGCGCGTGGAATTGAAAGGCACCTGCGATCATCAGGATCATGCCGGCGTTGGTGTGGCCGCACCTGACGAACTCAATGTGTTTCGCGTGCAGCAGCTCAAAAAAATGGGATCGAACGCCATTCGCACCAGCCACAATGCACCCACCCCGGAACTGCTCGACGCCTGCGACCGCCTGGGCATGCTGGTGATGGATGAGAACCGCGAGTACGGCATCAACCCACAACAGTTGGGCGAACTCGAGCGGTTCATCCTGCGAGACCGCAATCATCCCTGCGTCGTCCTCTGGTCGATCGGCAACGAGGAATGGTCCATCGAGGGCAACGACAAAGGCACGCGCATCACCCAGACCATGCAAAAGCTCGCCCAACGGCTGGATCCGACCCGCCGGGACACGGTGGCCATCAGCGGCGGCTGGGGCAAAGGCAGTTCGGTGAGCATTGACGTGATGGGTTTCAATTATTTCACCCACGGCGACGGGCGCGACACCGGCAACGACCGGTATCACGCGAAGTTTCCCGACAAGCCGTCCGTGGCCAGCGAAGATGCCAGCACCTTTTCCACGCGCGGCATCTATGTCGAAGACCGCGACCATCAACATTTGACGGCATATGATGTCAACAACCCTGAATGGGGCACTACGGCGGAGGAATCATGGTCGCACTACGCCCCACGCTCTTACGTGGGCGGTTTGTTCCAGTGGACCGGATTCGATTATCGCGGCGAGGAAACGCCCTTCTACTGGCCGGCCATCAGCTCGCAATTTGGCATTCTCGACACCTGCGGTTTTCCCAAGGACAATTTTTATTATTACCAGGCCTGGTGGTCGGACCATCCGGTGCTTCACTTATTCCCGCACTGGACCTGGCCGGCCCGGGAAGGCCAGGAAATTGACGTCTGGGTGCATAGCAATTGCGAAGAGGTCGAGCTCTTTTTGAACGGCCAGAGCCAGGGACGCCAGACCATGAAGAAAAATTCGCATCTTGTTTGGAAGGTCAAATACACGCCCGGCAGCCTGCTGGCGCGCGGTTACAACGGCGGCAAGGAAGTTCTCACCGACCAGGTTGAAACTACGGGCGCTCCGGCGACCCTCCAGCTCACACCGCATCGCCCGGACATCAGAGCCGACGGAGAAGACGTTTCCGTCGTCTCCGTGCAGGTCAACGACGCACAAAGCCGGATGGTGCCAACGGCTGCCAATCCCATCTCTTTCGAAATCGCCGGACCAGGCCGGATCATCGGCGTCGGCAACGGCGAT
>Ga0265336_10000494_pt1 | contig 23087 bp, 25 predicted proteins | sample 42119metaG_FD_193583 | JGI IMG/M metagenome (GOLD analysis project Ga0265336, IMG submission 193583) | Rhizosphere microbial communities from Carex aquatilis grown in University of Washington, Seatle, WA, United States - 4-21-19 metaG | ecosystem: Host-associated > Plants > Roots > Rhizosphere...
GCAAGCGTGGTGCTGTCATGGTTAATCAGCCAGGTGGTGTACAGCTTAAATACAAACCTGGTGATTTTAAAGTTAAGATTGAAACTACTGTTAACTTTAGTCAGCAGCAACGTCAGGCGATGCAACAGATTACTTCTCTTATGCAAGTACCTATGGTTGGTCAGTTCGTATCTGAAACTAGTATTGATTTACTCTTTGATAACATTGATTGTCGTGATTCTGAAACATGGCGTGGACGTGCCGAGATATGGATGCAAGAGCAACAAAAAGCCAAACAAGCAGCTATGCAGCAAGCAGCACAACAACCTAAGATTGAACAACAAGCTATTCAAATTGCGGCTCAACAGGCACAAGCTGAAGCGCAAATGGGTATGGCTAAGATTGAGCAGCAAGCTATGTCTGACAAAGCTAAGACTGCTATTGAGGTGGCTAAGCTTGAGCTTGAGCGTGAGAAACTACGTGTTGAATTGGCAAGATTAACTGCTGATATGCATGTGGAAGAACAGAAATTAGGCATAGATCAACAACGTGCCGACGATGAAAGGGTGGAGCGAATTATTGATAATACAATCAAGCAAAGTGAGCACACCCACAATATTACAGGTCAACAATTTGAGAGAAGCTTAAGATCTATGGAAAGCGATCGTAATCATGAAATGGATAAAGCTTCTAGAGAAACTGAAAAGCTAGAGAAGCAAACCAAGGAAATAAGTGAATAATTATTCAAAAAACTGTATAAATATTCACATTTACTTGATTAAACTGAATAATTATTCTATATTAAGAGTGCCAGCAACCAGAGCTGTTAATCTGGGGTAGACCTCATACGGAGGGTAAAAACGTGGGCAACTAGAGCCATAATCTAGGGCAGACCAGAGACACTGGGATAATCAAGTCGAAGAGGTATTTAATATGACAGATGGATTGAGTCAAAATCAGACTCCCGCTACAGCTACGCCTATTGAAAGTGAGAAGAAGTTTTCACAAGATGAGGTTAACTACTTAATTAGCAAGGTGAAAGCCGAAGCTAAGCAGTCGGTACAACATCAGATAGAGGCAGCGCCTAAGCAAGATGTATCTTTGAAAGACATTGAAGAGTTGGTAGAGAAGCGTACTGAAGAGAAGATCAAATCGATTCAACAACAGTATGTAACATCGCAACAAGAGCAGGTTATGAAGCAGGCTGTTGATGCGCATTACCAGACGATTAATTCTGCGAAGAAGATATATTCAGATTTTGATGAAGTTGTTGGCACTATTAATTTCGGCGAAAGTCCGGCTTTAATTCCTTTGATACAATCAATGCCTAATAAAGAGGCGGTCATGTACCACCTAGGCAAAGAGGATGAGCGGTTTAATCAAATAAATTTTGCACTGCAAAGCAAGCAATATGCTAAGGCGGAGAGTTTAATGAAGAAATTTGCTGATTCTATTCAGAAGAACGAAGAGAAGGCTGCAGAAGCTAAAAAGACCATCCAACCTAAAGAACCATTGAGTCAATTAAAACCTTCAACCACTGGTGTTGATGGTACATGGGACGTTAAGTCTTTAAAGAAGATGCTCAAACGTTAATCATGATCCATCAGCGTAGATTCTATGTTGAATGGAGATTAAATCATGGCGATTTCTGCCGAGAATATTTTACAACAAGTTGTGACCTGGAACATGGTCGACTTAGCTGTGTTTCAAAACATGGCTTGCTTTGTATCAACTGCAAACACAATCATGAAGAACCCACAAGATTTCGCTGGAAACTTGGGTGCCTCGATTGCTTACGAACAACCACCACAACTTGTTTCACAACAAGGTTTAGTGGTTAACTTTGAGCCTATCCAACAGAACTCACGTACTTTGACGGTTAATAACCAACAAAACGTATCGTATTCTGGTACTGCTGAACAAATCATCTTTAACAACCTTGAAGAATATAGCAAACGCTTAGGGGATTCCTCTATGCAAGCTTTGGCTTCATATGTTGAATCTGACGTAGCTAGCCTATGTGAAAGCATTCCTTACCGTTTCTATGGTAATGGAACGACTCCCATTTCTAGCGCTCAACAATTAGCGCAAGCTATTGCTAACTTCCGCGCGTACTCTGCACCTCCTGGTGGCTTAAAATGCTACCTAGATTTGCAAGCTGTACCTGCGATTGTTAATAGCATGCAAAATCAATTCACTTTAGAGCGTAATAATGAAAATGCTCAATCGTGGATGGTAGGAAATTGGGCCGGTGTCGATTATTATCAATCGAATTTACTAAAAGTCCATTTTTCAGGTTCCGTGGGTAACAATGGCGATACTTTGACAGTTTTGTCGACAAATGACCCGACGGGCAACGCCATTTCTTCTATCACTTTGTCTGGTGCTAGTGTGTTTTCCGATCCAAATGCTATCAAAAAATATGATATGGCTCAATTCTTGGCTGGTTCTTTCTTTGTAACCTACCAGAATTCATTGGCTACTGCATTGCCAACGCAAGTTTTGATTACCTCTGATGCTCCATCTGATATTTCTGGTAATGTTACTATTAACGTTTATCCAACGTTATGTGCAACTGTCGGTAGTATTGTGCAAAACATTAACACCAACATTGTGGCTGGCATGCAAATCAAATTGCTTCCTGACCATAAATGCGGTGCTTTAGTATCTGATAATGCTATGTACGTAGCAATGCCACCATTGCCAAGTACCTATCCTTTCCCAAGTGCGTCTGCAACTGACCCTGATACGCAAGTATCTGTACGTTTATATTACGGTGTTATTCCGTTCCAAAACGTATACGGTTGGACTCGTGACTGCGTATGGGGTAAAGATGGCGTGCCACAGAACTTTATGCGTATTGCGTTCCCAATCAACACCGGCAGCGGTATTGGTTTCTAAGGAATGGTCAACTGGGGTACGTTATGTACCCCTCTTGGCAAAGGAGCATAGTATATGACATATACAGCTAGGCAGCTCATCAATGATGCGTATTATCTTTCTGGGATAGTGGGCCAGTCATTTGAGGAGGTATCAGGGTCGCAAATAGAGGTCGGATTAAACCGATTGAATGCGTTCTTGTCTATTAAAGGTGCCCAGACTGAGCTTATTCCTTACTATGATATTTTTGAACAGCAGTTTGTTGCTGGACAAGAAAAGTATTTTATTCCCAATCTTGTCGAGCTTGATACTTTATCTTTTTATTTGACTAATAGTAACAACGATCCTGTTACAGCAGTTCGTTTACCTATTGACCATTTAACGCGCTATCAGTATCTAAGTACGGCGAGACCCGAAGGCATTAATGCCATTCCTTTTAGCTACTACACCAATCGTGTATTAGGTGGGATGGATTTGTATGTGTATTTCTTGCCACAAATACCATATTTTTATCAGGTGTCAGGTAAGTTCGCATTACAGACCACCTCATTAAACCAGGACTTATCCTTGGTATATGATGGTTGGTATATTGAGTATTTACGTTATGGACTGGCCATTTTGTTGTGCGAATGGTGGCAAGTGGTTCCAGCTGCTAGCTTGCAAAAACAAGCTGATGCGCTAGAGGATTTTAATATGACATTGGAGCCTATGGACTTCACTATTCGTACTAGACAGTATTTCAGGAACAAGGGTGGTCTGAACTGGGCTGATGTCAATTACGGAAAAGGCTGGAGGGGTTAATATTGAGTTTTGCACCATCCACATTTAATCCTAAAGTTGAATCTCCTGTAGAGATTGTGGGCAGCAATACGTTTGGCCGTAACCCAAAGATATCGCCATCGCAGACTTTTAATATGTTTGTTTCAGATGATTGGCTTGTTAATTCTGCTGGTTATCAAAAGCGCATTCATTTTGGGGATAAGAGTAATGGCAGAGCTAATTACACTAGTTTTCGGGGAGGCTTTACTCTTGTTGTTAGAGGAAACCAGGTTTTCAGAGTCACCGGCCCTAAAGATAATCTCCTTTATCAGCTTATTTTTAACCTAGGAACATTCTTTGGAAGGGTTTCTATTGATGAAAACATTGCTTATCAGATAGCAATTTGTGATGAGCAAGCGTTATGGATTTATGATTATAGGGCCAATACTGCTGTAAAGGCGGTCTTGCCTATAAATACCCAGACGGGGTTGCCGATTGTTCCTGGATATGTGACATATCATATGGGGTATTTTATTGTTACTGATTTAACCTCTAGCAATTGGTATTTATCACCAATTAATGATGGTTCAGGAGATTGGAATTGGGGTGCTGGTAGTGTTCCTGTATTTGGGACATTACAACAGAAGGCTGACGTTGCAACGGCTGCCATTCGCATGCCTGGGGAAGGTAATGTTATTTTAGTATTTGGGAATGTAAGTGGAAACTATTTTTACAATAATGGAGCACAACTCTTCCCTTATCAGCTTACTAATTCTACTTCTATTGACTATGGCTGCCTTAGTACAAGTACCATAGCTGCAATGGATGAATTTGTAGTGTTTTTGGGGGCTAATGAGAAATCTGGGCCCGCGTTATTAGTTAGTAAAGGTGGTCCATTTGATAGGATTTCAACTGATGGTATTGATTTTTTATTAGACCAATTAGTTGCGCCTCATGATTCGGTAGCATTCTTCAATCGTATTGATGGGCATGTATTCTATCACATTACATTTTACAATCCGGCAGATAATATAACATTGATATATGACTTTGAGACTGAGAAGTTCTTTTATTTGACTGATGAAAATATGAATCATCATATAGCTGCTGATATTGCATATTTTAATGACACTTATTATTTTGTGTCTCTGAACGATGGTGATTTATATGAGATGAGTTCTGTCTTCACCCAATATGATTACAGCAATCCAGGGGAAGCGCCTAACCAATATTTGATACCTAGGATGAGGGTTTGTCAGAGGATTCAGGCTAAGGATAGCAGTCAGAATGTGGTTAATAGTTTTACATTTCCTATTGAGCAGGGTGTAGATACGTATTATCAGAGTTCTGGTAAGAGATTAATTTCAACGATTGAGGGTGTGGTGTTGGCGCAGATAGCGCCACCTGGATATGTTGGGCAATATATATCTACTGAATATGTGTTAGAGAATTATCAGCCAAGGATTGATTTAACTATTTCTAAGGATGGTGGATATACGTTTGGTAATGCATCGAGTAAGTTTTTAAATCCGTTAGGTGTGCGCAAGAATCGGATTGTTTTTTGGGGAATGGGATTGTGCAATGAATTGGTTATGCAGTTACGGTTTTGGAGTAAGGATAGAGTAACTGTTGGTAATGGATTGTTACAATTTAGGACGAGGGATGCGGCATGAATATTCCAAACTTTATTAACTCTAGAGTTATTGATGAAAATGGGTATTTTACTCCTGAGTGGCGTAATTTGATGACACAGATGTTGACTGAGCAGCAGATTAATTTGGGGAATGAGGGATATAAGATACCTCAGCAACCTACGACAAATATTAATAATTTGACGGATGTGGATAAGTCTACGGCGTCAATTGTATATGATTCGACGACCAATACGTTTAAGGGCAATGAAGCTGGCGTATGGAAGACATTCACATTAGTTTAGGGGTGATTTATGGCAGATTGGTATAATCCTTTTAGCTGGGGCAGCGATCCATATGGTGATGCCCAGAAGTATTTGGGTCAATATGAGCAAATATTGAATCAGGCTTACGATCCATATATCGAATACGGCATGCGAGCTATGCCCACGCTTGAAGAGCAATATGCGTTACTTTTGAGCAATCCAGCGGCTGTACAGGCAATGTTGGGGCAGGGATTTGAAGAGTCTCCTGGGTATGAATTTCAAATGGATCAAGCAATGAACGCCTCTAATCAAGCGGCTTCTGCTGGCGGTATGTTAGGTACTCCGAGTCATACGCAACAATCTATGGGCGTGGCTCAAGGTTTAGCTGCTCAAGATTACTGGAACTACTATAATCAGAATGCGAGCTTGTATAATCAAGGGTTGACGGGTACACAAGGTCAGTTTGATACTGGCTTTAATGCGACTAATCAGAAACAGGGTGCTATGGGTAATTTGTATGGCTCTAAGGCTAATCTTGCGAATGCTCAAGGTCAGAGTCAGCAGAATATGTTTTCTAGTTTGTTAGGGGCTGGAATTGGAGCTGCCGGATATGCATTTGGTGGGCCTGCTGGCGGAGCGGCAACAAGTGGAATATACAATTTAGCAGATCCTAATGCGCAAGCATATTGGTATGGGTACGGTACAAGGTAATAAAATATGGCTAGTTTTCCTTATATGCAATTTCAGCCAACGAATCCGTTAGACACGGCCATAAAGACTGCTATGGAAGTTTATAGCGTTCCGGCTCAGCGATCTCAACAACAGGCACAAACATCTCTCCTTCAGCAACAAGCTGAAAAAGAAAGAATGATTGTACAGCTTTTGGGCGGAGCTACTGGCGGAATGAATGGCGGTCCTTCCGAAGGGATGGGTAAATCAGGTTCAGGTGTTTCTTCTGGTGCATTTGGAGGAAATACGGAGATTCAAGATCAATTATTGAGACAAATGCTTGGCTTGCCTTCTGAGTTTCCAGGAGAAAGGACACGAAGGGAAAGAGAAACTCATCAAGCAAATAGTATTTTCAATAAAGATGTTGAAAAGAAATTGGGTACTTCTGGAAGTATTACGCAAAAGCAAAATATGTCTTTAGGTGCAGATTTAACAATACCACTTTTAGATCAATTAATTGATTTGGAAGTTCCAGGCCAAGTAATTGGAAAAACATTTTCGCCTAATGTTCAGGCAGAATATCAAGGATTAGTTTCAAATATTGTGGATAAAGTTCTTAAAGGTATGGATTTAACCTCAAGCGAAGAGAATACTCGTAGTGTTAGAAAAATGGTAGAACGTCAACCGTTTGAAAATGAAGAATCATACAAAAATAGGTTAAGAGACCTTAAAGAAGAAATGTTTTTCATTAAAGATGTGACTTCGAGTGGACAACCTAACCATGGCGGCCAATCAAATAATCATGGCCAACAATCAAAAAATTCTGGCAAGGTAAGAATACAGGCTCCTGATGGAACTATTCGTATGGTTCCCAGCGCTCTCGTAGATGCTGCGTTAAAAGCAGGAGGTAAACGTGCCTGAATTTAATTGGAATGAAATGGAAGTAGAGGGCCAAAATAACGGATTTGATTGGAATGAGTTTGAATCGGAAACGCCAGCTTCTTACACTGATACAGCAAAGAGAATTGGATCGAATGCTTTGGCAGGATATGCGCAGTGGGGTCAGGATTTATGGAATCTTCCTCATAATATAGCTGGTTTATTTAGTAAAGAATTTGCAGAAAAGATTCCCCATATGGAAGATGTGAATTATGCGCAGGCTCTTGGTCAAAATAAAACAGAAACATCTGATGTGTTAACTCAAAAACTATTTGAATATGCACCAAGTTTATTTTTACCTGCTGCTCATTTGGGAAAGGCCGGAAAAGCAATTGAGTCTATTCCGGCAGCTGGAAAATATATTGAACGTGGTTTAGCGACAGCTTTGCCGCAAATGGGTTATACATATGCTGCTGAACTAGAAAATAATCCTGAAGAAGCGTTAGAAGCCGCTGGTTTAACGGGAGCTATCACAGCACCATTTGGAGTTGCTGGACAAGCTGTTAGAAGTTCAAGTCCCGCGATGAGAGCGGCTGGTGCTACTGGTGCTGCACTTGGGGGTGGAGCTTTGGGGTATATGGGAGCAGAAGCATTGGATTTACCTAGTTGGGCTACATTACCAGCCGCTGCTGCGACAGGACTTTTGACGGAAAGAGGAATTAGACCTCAATCATATGCTAAAAATAAAGTATTTGAAGATATGAGTCCTGAACAGGTTAAAGAAGTTGTTGAGGCATCGGAAAGATTAGGATTGTCATATGTAACCCCTGCAGAGGCGGCTGGTACACAATTTGCTGGAGAGACGCAAGCTTCCATTGGTAAAACGGCACAGGGATCTAAAATTAAGTATGAAAAAGGCATGGAAAGATTGAAATCTGAAGAGAAATCAATCGTATCATTTTTAGATAATATATATTCTGGCCCTGAATTAACACCAGAGAAGCAGGCATTATATAGTTCTGTGATGCAGGAAAAGATACCTACTGATTTTGCTGCAAGTATGGCAATGAATAATGAAATTATTGGCAGTGCAATTAGCAAGCTTGAAAGCAATCCAGTTTATAGAGAGTCTTTAAAAGGTGTGGCTCCTGACTCCTTCCAATATTGGGATCAAGTTAAGAGAATTATTGATGACATGCAGCAAACTGCTCTCAGGAATGGAGAGAGAAATCAGGCTAAGATTATTGGTGACACCAAATATCAACTTATTGATCAAATGGATTCTATAAATCCTGACTATAAAAAAGCTCGTTCATTAGCAGAAAGAGAGTTTACTCGAGAAGGATTGGAAAAGACTTTTGATAAAAAGCCAATTACAGGAAGAAATTTCTATAAAGCATTAGAAAGTGAAACTAAGTTTAATAAGTTAAGAAAATCATTATCAGAATTTCCTGGTTTGCAATCACAGTTAGATGATATGAGATTAGTTTTCCCAAGGTTAATCAATCCTCAAAATGCTAAAACTGGTCATGCTTTAGAGGCAACTAGTATGAATAAGACTAGGGGAGGGGTTAAACAAGATTTGGATGATTTAATCGCTAGAACTATAGGAAGACGTGCAGATGTAGAAGCTGCTAATTTGATCACAAATCCCAAATGGTTTGATCAATTTAAAAAATATTCTGCTGATAAGCAAAAGAGTGATTCTTTGCTAGCTTATATAGTTGAGACTCTTGGAAAAGGGGCTGGGCATGCTGAAGCAGTAACAAATGAAAATAGGGGCAAATAAATGTCATTAAATCCAAAATACGTAGTCGCTCCCTCATTACAAATGTACTTTGTGGACAAAAATACAGGCTTTCCCCTTGCCCAAGGTAAGGTATTCTTTTACCGTGATACTAATAGAACTGAACCTAAAGCAGTCTATGAGCTACAAGGTAATCAGGCAAACTATACTTATGCTCCTTTGCCTAATCCTATTATTCTAAGTAACGTTGGAACAATTCAGGACAATACCGGTGCTGATGTTCTTCCTTATTATTATCCTTATGATCAATTTGGCAATGAAGATTTATACTATATTGTTGTTCAAGATAGCAATGGAGCTGAACAGTTTGTTAGACAAGCATGGCCCAATCCAACTATTGAAGAAAACGCTACATCTAATAATTTATTTAATTATATTCCTAATGGTCAATTATTGGCCCATACTAATTTACCTGATGACTTATGTGTCGCCGGTAGTAACCCTATTGCACAAGGTGGTGTATCTATTGAATTAGATAATTCAATCACATCTGTTAATAAGCTAATATTTATCCCACAGCAATATACTTTGCAACCACCCCAATCCCCAAGGTATATTGCTAATTTTACATGTACTACCGCTAATTCATTAGAGGTAACGAAGAGTATTCGCGTTAAGTTTAATGATGTAAACAAGTTCTCTACTATTGCGCAAGATAATACTTATGCGATATGGATGGTAGGAACCACATCTATTCCTGTTACGGTTAATGTTTATAAATTCTTTGGTACGGGTGGTAGTCCTGCTGTTTTATTAACTCAAGCATCTACCACTATTACTACGAGCCCCACATTCTTTAACTTTTTAATTGATTTTGAATTAAATCAAGGTGAAAACGTAGGGCCTGATAATGATGATTATGTGGCTATCGATATCTCATTCCCAACTGGAATTACATTTGATATGTCGTTCTCTGACATGGTGTTGGTAGATGGCAATGTTCCTATTTTGAATTTCCCTGTTCAGACTAATGCGGATATGTTTACTCGTGGTATTTTTGGGTGGGTGAATGCTCCAGATCCACGCGGATACGATTTATATTTACCGGCGATATTGACTCGTGAAGGTATGATATGGGATTCATCGGTTATTGGCCGTATTGAATTTGTCTCAGGTGCTGTTGTAAGCCCTAATAGTGTAAGTCCATTGCCAGTTACGAATGACATGCCATTTGCATCCGGCTCTTATATTTACAATGATTATTCAGCTATTGGTATACCATTTGCTAGATTAGGTGATTATTTAATAGCTCAAAGTCCTGTTGTGGGGATCCCTTTATATGGTACTGGTGATGATTTTGCTACTGCTTATGAGCTTGCTGGTGTTACTGATTCATTCAGATTAACCGTTAATATGGATGGAGTGGGTATCCCTGCTGCTAGTGATGGTAATACTGGATGGACCTTTACGGGTATCGTTGATTACAATGGCTCTACTACCGGTTCTGCTAGTATTGGATATACTGCATATAGCAATGCTTCTGATACTGTTCTGTGTGTTGGAACATGGGGAACTGTTAATTTTAATAGCGCCCCTACTGCTGGAACAACACCATTTACGGTTACAATTAATGATTTCTTTTTGGGATATACAGCTCAGCAGCAACGCTCATTTACAGTTCTTTGCACAGCTGCATCTACTATCGTAGCTGGCTCTGGTAATCCTGGTGATTATTGGTTGTTCAGTAATAATACAACTAACTATTATATGTGGTTTTATTTTAATGGTGAAACAGATCCTGCACCAGGTAGTAGAACTGGCATTAAAGTAACTATGAATGTTAATTATACTGCGCAAGACGTAGCTAATATTGTTCGCGAAGTTATGAATGCTTACCAGATATCTACTGTAACTGTAACTACTGTACCTTTAGCTGGACAGTATTGGTTATTTTCCACCAACCCAAGCTCAGTTGCAAACTATTATGTTTGGTATAGTATTAATGGTGCGGGTATAGATCCTCTTATTGGTGGTCGTATTGGTATCAATGTTGCATTAGTTTCTGGTGAAACTGATGATACTGTAGCTACAAAAACTAGACTTGCGGTTGATAAGTATCAATATGATTCCCCTCCTCAGCCTGGTATGTTCTTGCGTGGAATAGATTTCAATGGTGTATGGGATGAAGACGTGGCCAATAGATGGTCATCTGTGTCTGGTATTTCTGGTGCTATGTTGGGTACGTTTGAATATAGTCAGTTTTTAAGTCATGACCACGATTACAGAGAAATTCAAACCACCCCTGGAACTGGAATTATATCTCAAAGCACGGGTTCTGATTTTAACTTTCCTCTTGAAGTTACCAATAACACTGGTGGCAATGAAACGCGGCCGGTCAATATGTATGCAAGTTTTGTAATTAAATATTAAGGATCTAAAATGCCAAAAAACCTATTTATCGCCAGAGAACATGGACACAATACAACAACTGGATCTGAAACAATTTATCCATATCCAGACACTGTATATCGTGTGGCTCTTACAGCCAATACTGTAACAACTCTCACCATTCCTGGCGATATTCCAAATCAATTATTAATGGCTAAATTTTCGCATTCAGTTGGTACTGATTTATGGATTTTATATAACTCAACAGCCACTTTAACAATTCCAACAACAGCAGATTCACAGCCATCAGTATTAAATCCTGGCAATTATGTTGTTCAGACTGGTAGAAGTTTGCAGTTATTGACTTCATTTACCGGGGTTGTTGTTGATATTTTGTTTTATGTACCTTTCACTGCTCAACCATAAGGTGATATATGACGACACCAAATTCAGGGCCAATTAGTCAGTTACCAGTAGCTACGTCCATTAATACTGGAATGATGGTTCCTTGTGATAATCCATTGGTTTTGCCTTATGGTCAAACTCAGAAATTTACTATATCGCAATTAACAGATTATTTTTCAGTAAATCTTTTGCAAAGTAATATTTTGAGCGCTATTGCTGCAACTACAGGAAACTTAAATGCAGCCTATATTAATGGTAATAATGGAGTGGGAGCTACTTTAATTAATGTGGGTGCATTAGGGGCATTGATAATTGATGGCGTAACAATGCAGGTTGGTAATAGAGTATTGGTATCTCAGCAATCTATATCTTATCAAAATGGAGTTTATGTAGTTACGGCTATAGGAAGTGTAGCGATACCTTGGGTTTTAACTAGGGCATCAGATTATGACAATCACATTCCTGGGCAAATTGATCAGGGTGATTTTATTGGTATTTTATTTGGCACCACTAATGCTTTAACCTGGTGGTTTATGGTATCTCCTAATCCTGTTACGGTAGGTGTTACCCCTATTGTGTTTGAGCGTCAGGGTAGTGGAGATTTTCCTTTTACCCAAGTGCAATTTGTTGCCAAGGGTGGTAATGATGCTAATGCCGGAAATCTTATGGGGGCGCCTAAATTAACAATCCAAGCTGCTATTAATGCCCTCGGATTAAGTCCATCTGTAACCGGGTTAGTCTGGGTTTTAGATAGTGGTTCTTATGATGAAAGTTTAACTTCCACATATAGCTTTGAATTATATGCTCCTAATGCTCAGATTATTAGCAATGGCGGGGATTTATTAACCATTAATAATTCTGGTATTAATACCATTACAACTATTACATGCTGGCAGTTTGGTAAGTTTAGTCCAGGAGGATTGGCGGTAAATCTTTTGGGCGCTCAATCTAATTTGTTCTTGAATGCCAAAATAATTCAAGGCGACATGTATATTGAAGGTGGATTTGTTGATGGTAATATTGCTCAAGTAGCATCAAATGTTCACGTTGCTTCTACCGGACAATTTGGCCCAACTATATTTAATGCGATATTTCTTACACTAACTGTTGATGCTGGTGGAACTGTTGCTGGAAATATTCAGCAAATTATTGGCCCGGGAAATGTTGTTAATGACCAGTATGGTAATCAAATTATTCATGGAAGTTTAAATATTAATAATGCTTATACATTACCAACTATTGATGCATCATCTAATGGTTATGTTTTAAGTAGAACAGCTCCAGGTGTTGTGGCATGGCAACCTGTATCTGCCGATATTCCTTTTAATGACATAGAAATATTTGTTTCTCAAACCATAGGAAATGACGCAAATTCCGGCAGTTATTTAGCCCCTTTGGCAACATTCGGTGCGGCAATTACCTTGGCATCTGCTCATGCTGGATGTATAATTATCGGCTTAGATGACGCTACATATAATGAGAATTTGTTACAAAATACTGATTTTAATATTTATGCACCTTTAGCTTCATTGATTCCTTCCTCTGGTGATGCAATAACTGTTAATGATTATTCATTTAATCCAAGCATTACATTTAAAAACATCAGAATATCTTCTGGAAGCTGTTTAAATCTTAATGGTGGCGGCCCAAGTGGCAGCGTATATTTATATGCAGACACAATTGATGGGTCTGCTGGTGCGGCTGTATATAATGGTGAAAATGGAAATTGTTATATTAATTGCAATGTTTTAAATGGAATATTATTGACTGGTGGTTCTGGATTTAATTATTACGAAACTAAGACGAGAAGTGGAACAGATTCAAGTCAAACACTTGGAATAAGTGTTTCTGGGTCAACGTCTCCAATATGGACGGTTCCAAGTATTGCTTTCAATCCAACAACTCAAGGTATTGTCGGAACAACTGTTGCTGATAATGCATCATCTGGTTATGTGGGAGAATTTATTTCTAGTGTTGTTTCTTCTGGATCTGCTGTTTCTATCCCTGACGATACAGATGTTGATGTTACATCTATTGCTTTAACAGCAGGAGATTGGGATATACATGGTAATGTGTACTTTATTGATGCTGGAAACTTTATACGAGGTGTTGCATGGTGTAGCACTACATCGTCTTCTATGCCTGATAAATCTTTAACCAATCAAATAGCGATTGCTGCAAATACTTCTGAGCAGGGTATTTCGACTCCATATTTAAGGGTTAATGTTTCATCACCTACAACAGTATATTTGAGTTGTCATGCTGTATTTTCATCCACGATGGGCGTTTGTGGCGGTATTTATGCAAGAAGAGTTAGATAATTTATTTAAAGGGAGAAGCGAATGCGCGCTAATTGGAATGTTTGGGAAATTGGAACTGTTGGAAATAATCCGACCATTTGGAAGTTAGATTCTACAGATGATGAAGCTACAATTACCTCAAGTAGTTATGCTTTAGATCCCGCAATAAAAGCAGGTGATTTAGTTCTTGCATCTTATTCCGCCAATGGTGGCCGTACAAGTGGAACTTTTTCCGTGGTTAGCAATGGTCGTCATTTGATGCTTCAGAATGCTGGAAATGTATTCACATTTTTTAATACTTTATATTTTGCCGTTGGCGGAAATGACGCTAATCCTGGAACAAATATCAATCAGCCTTTGGCTACTCTTGGAAAAGCAGTTGAAATTGCAAAAACATTAATTGCGGCTGGAACTCCAGGTTCTACTTTTGTGTCTATTGAAGGATTAGGAATAGGTATTGATGTAAGTAACATTTCAATTGTTGGTTTTAATCAGGCTAATGGTATTTATATTAATGCCCCTGGCTGGCAGCTTAATCCAGTAAGTGGCGATGCATTAACTGTAGATTTATCAGGCGGCCCTTTTGACCCCAATGGCGGATCATACATTAACGTAGTTTTGGCTAGATCTACAGTAGCAGGTGGCGCTAAAGTTTTAAATTTAATCGGCACGACTGCCGGTCATCGAAATGTTACTAGATTTACATATGCGGGCGCGGTATATGGAGATGTATATCTAAATGTTCCTGCCGAATTTTATTGCACAATTATCGCGGGTACTTTAACTGCAAATCAATCAGGAACCAATGTTGTTACTCAATATGGAATAGGTAGTCAAACCGATCAATCCCGTTTAAATCTGGAAGGAATGTTATTCGGGGGAGGTGGTGTCTCTATCCATGGACCGGTAAATACGACAAATGTCTGGCGCTATCCAATGCGTAAGATTGTGTATCTTTCTGGAGATAAAACTTTAGGGTTTTCAGATTCCGGTTATCTATATGTTAATAATACGGCAAGCACATATACAATTACTTTACCGGATACAACTGGTCAAGGTACGCCCGCATTTCTAACTGGTTACGAAGCTACATTTTTAAATTATGGCAGTGGAGCTATTAATTTTTCAGCAGGTGGAGTTGCTTCTATTATTGGAACTACCTCTGTAGCTGCTGTAGCAAGAAGAGTAAATTGCACATTAACTGAAGCAAATACGTGGGTTATTGATACCTATCCTGGTACTGGGCCTTAAGTCTAATTTTATAGGAGAATTTATATGACAGTTTCAAGTTTAAACAAATTAAATATTGGTCTAGTAGGTATATCCCCAGGCTTATTATTTTTACAAACAAATTTAACAAATATTCAACTTCAAGTTCCCGGAGCATTAAATTCAATAGTTGGGGCGTCCGGTGTCAGTGTTAATAATGGCGATGCTTTGATAGCAAACGCACAAGACGGGGGAGAATATTATACTGTTATTGTTGCGGCCAATGGACAGATTACACTGAAGGCTGCTGGTGGAATTATTCCTGAGGGATTTAAATATCAAAATACATATTGGCTAGCAAAGAATGGTAACGATGCAAATGATGGTTTATCTATTGATTCTCCATTATTAACTCTTGCCGCATTACAGGCTAAATTGGTTGCTGGTGTCACAACTGTTTTAAATATCGTTGATGATGGGGTTTACGTTGTATCCAGCACATTTACTGTTCCTTGCGCATTATTAATTAATGCACCCGGTGCAACTATTCATTGGACTGGCTCCCCCGGCGGTATAATGTTCGCGTTAAATGTTAATTCACCAGTAGTTTCGAATATAGGATTAATAAGTGCCTCGAATGCTTTATCTATATTTAGAGGCTTTTCTTCATGCGTGTTAACAGGCCCAAGCGGGTTTTGTAGGATTATAAGTAATGCCGGCGTTAGAGCATGGGAAGATGCTAATACTATATCAGGTGGCGTAAATCCGGCGATATTTAATATTAATACAGATAGATTCGGTGCAGATTTCTTATTTGCCTTTGCAGGTACTCAAATTGTTAATGCTATTAGTCTTGGCGATGGTAATATTAGCAGCCAATTACCTAGCGGTGTAGGCAACGGGGTTTGTAAAATCAATGCCAATTTCTGGAATGGCGTAGCTAGTGGCACCGCAGATTTTTCTATCGATCTTAATCATGCAGGTAGCAGCTTTGGGTTTACTTCATCAGGTGTACTTAATCTTAATGTAGCTACATCTGATTTAGATCTAACTACCATCCCTTTTAACGGCTTGGTAAGCTCAAACCCAATTAATCCTGCTTATCCAGAAAATTTATTTAATAATCCTTTATATTTTTTCCAGCAGCCTATTATCGGAGAATTGTATAGCATTATTTATGAGGCTCCTGCTTCACCTACCGTATGGTCTTTTACTCCAGGTGTGCAAAATGGTAATACCCAAATTTCTATTCCGCGAAATGCGGCTAATGGATCAATTACAATTCCTGCGGGTTCTAGTGTTCCCTATGGATGGAGAATACACTATCAACAAACAGTTGGAAGTGGTGCAAGGGTGCAAATTTTCCCCGGAAGTAATGACACTTTAAACGGTCAAAATAGCATCGGCCCAGGTGCAACATCTTGCTTTACCGGTATCGGTACAGGTAAATTTGTAAGAGGTGCTGCAAACGGTGGCGGTGGGTTTGATTGGGCAGTAGAAAACTGTTACACAAGTAATTGATAATAAATAATAGGGAAATGTCTTATGGCAATTACAAATTCATTAGTAAGATTGAGCGTTGGGATTGTGGGTGTTGAACCCGGTATTCTTTTGTTAAAAACAAGTTTATCAAGTTCTCAAATTTTAGTTCCTGGATATTTAAACCAGGTTGCACAATCTTATGGAATTAGTGTATTGCCATCTGATGTTTTAATTGCCAATTGCAGCAATGGAAGTGGTTATTATACGCTATCTGTTAATGGTACTGGCATAATTACTATTGCTAGAGATATGGCTGATATTTCATTTAATGGAATACAGATTTATGTTTCCAAGCAGATTGGTAATGATGGAAATGACGGAAGTTTAACTAATCCTCTGGCTACTTTTAATGCTGCTATAGCTCGTGCTGGGTCCCCAGCTACTCCAGTTCAAATTATTGCTTTAGATGGTGCAACGTATAATGAGCAATTAGTTCTTGATACATCGTATATTTGGATTAATTCTCCCTTGGCGAGCATACAATATACTGGAGCTGGGGATGCAATTACTGTTACTGCGACAGGTGCTGGATTTCCAATAATTTTAGCTCAAATAGGTGCTTCGAGCGGAAATGCTATAGTTAATACATCTAGTGAGTTTGTTATTGTTAGAGCTGGATCTCTATTAAATGGCGATATTGTTAACCAAGGCTCTGCTGGCGCAGTTATAGTTACAGCTGAAATAGTAGGTGTTAATTTTACAAACACATCAACTGGATCTATATATTACAGCATTATTGCTAGAGTTGGCGGCATAGATAGCGCTGGTGTAACTGGAATTAGTGCAACATCTGCTACCGGTCCATTTTCTATTGGCGGTATATCTTATCCTATTGGCCCCACAACAACAGGCTATGTATTAACTGCAAGCGGTCCAAATTCAGCTGCTTTCTCTCCTGGTGGTGGAGGTGGTTTAACCCCAATAGCATCAGATACATTACTATCTAACATTACTGGTTCTTCTGCGATACCCGTAGGAAATACATTATCAGCTATTTTGGATGCATCATTTGATAATTCACAAGGTGATATTCTTTATCGTGGTGCTGGTGGATGGACGTTTTTAGCACCAGGAACAGAGGGTCAAGCATTGATAACTGGTGGGGCGGCTGCGAATCCAGCATGGGAAAGTGGTACAGATCAAACATGGACTGTAGGCAGTAATATTACCTCTAACACTGGAGATATTATATCTACCACAGGTGCTCTTGTTTCGGGCAACAGTACTAATAATTTAACGATTAGATGGACATCTAATAGCTCTAATGTAGTATCAACCTTAACAAATCAACCATCAAATTTTGCCAATGAATGGGTTTTGCCTCATTTGGCATTTAGTCCTGTCACATTGTTGGCGGCCAATCTTACCCAAGTAGATCCAATGTCAAATCTCATTTATTTTGACACTACCGTTCCTGCTATCGCTTTAGTAGGTGGGGCATCTTTTCCTATCGCCAATAGCTACTATGGCGGCCTATATAGGGTTAGAGATTTAAAAATTAACCTTACCCCAACTAATTTTAGTGGCGGAGACAGAGATTTATTAATTACCGATGGCTCAACGCAATACAGCATCATTCCTGCTGCAACTCTTCAAGCACTATCAAATTCATTGTGGGGTTCTGTTGCCCTACCTCCTCCAGCAACAACAGGATGGAATACCATAACGGCGTTTTCAGGGGTTGATTTGAGCGCTACTTATATTAATGGCACAACGGATTATGCAGCTGGTTCTATTACAATTACCGTCGCATGGGAAAAAGTATCTTAATCTAGGGGAATTTTATGACATTTATTAGACCTTGTTTTGGAGCCGATAACTCCCTTAGTCTTGATTTGGGCAACTGGAATATCAGTGGCCAAGTTGTTACGGCTACTGGTAATCAATTAAATTCTGCTGGAACCAGCAGTTTCCTCTCCATCAAGCAACAACTCTTTACGAGCAGCGGAACCTACTCACCAACAAATGGTATGGCTTTTTGCATAGTAGAAGTTGTTGGCGCAGGTGGTGGCGGTGGCGGAGTGGATTCTGTTGCTCTTCAATCTGCAGGTGCAGGTGGCGGCGGTTCTGGAGCTTATTCACGCTCTATTTTTACTACTTCAGATATTGGTGGCTCCCAAACTGTTACCATCGGTAGCGGTGGTGTTGGCGGTGTTGCCGGAAATAATAACGGCAGTGATGGTGGCTCAACCAGTCTTGGCTCTCTTATTGAGGCAGACGGTGGTCATGGTGGCTTTGGCGCTGCTGCATCTGCTTCTTTTGGTGTAGGCATTTATGGTGCTGGCGGTGGTTCAGCAACAGGTGCTTTGGTTGTTAATGGCAATGAAGGTGCATTAGGTCAATCATATGGCCCTAATATGCTAGGCATCGGCGGTGCAGGTGGAAATAGCATTTATGGCTCTGGCGGCCCTCAGCTTGTCAATCAGGCTGGTCATGATGGATTTAATTACGGTTCTGGTGGCGGCGGTGCATCTTCTGCCGATACTGGAGCCGCTGCAGGTGGGAATGGTACTGACGGTATAGTCATAATCACAGAATATGTTGCATTTGCTTCTATAGCTTAAAAGTAAAGTTTGTTCGCATTAAAAAGGGGCATTAAGCCCCTTTTTAATTTCTAACATTATTAAATAGCTTGTAGACCTAAATCATCAGTCCAACCTACTACGTTAATAGAGGTAGAATCACTAGCGGTACCAATATAATAAAGCACTGAACTTAATACGGTAGAGATTACAGCTGTACCAGGAGCAATTATGCCAGAGTTAACACCCGCTGCTGCTGCTGAGTTTTGATACTCAAGAGGATAAGTTGTAGCAGATACGACGTTTTGATTGGTAATACCAACACTATTTCCAACTAAAGCAGGAGTATATGCTACCGTTAACTTAGCTTGCGAAGCAAAATAAGGATTTAAAGGTAGATTGCCGCCTGATAGATTTAATTGGGTCAAGGTTGTAGCCGCACCAGCACTTAACAATGGAATACCAGCGGTTAAAGTCACTTCCCGCTTAACATCAGCACCTGATTGTAAGAATTGAACAATGTTATTTGTTCCAGCAGCAATAACAATAGTTCCAATTCTTCTCCATGTTTGATAGTTTCCAACAGGAGAGATATCAAGGAAGTTATTACCAGTAGCCACAACGATTTTAGGAGTGTTACTTGAAAGACCCTGAACGTTGATAGGGCTATTGCTTACAGTCTGCCCTAGAACACCTGTAGCATCATCGATAAGATAGACGCCAAATGATGTGTTGTTGGTCGGTGCGATTAAACTAGCTGCAAATGGGAAGCAGCCGTTTAATCCAACAGTAGAAGTATCTACAGTAACAGAAGTACGCAAAGCAATAATATCATCATTGCCATAAGCACGACATACGCCGGGAGATACTGAAAAGGTCGTAGCTGAGAGCCAAGTTAAGTTTAATCCGGAAATGAACGGATCTGATTGAAAGCCTGGAACAATACTCAGGTTATTTCTAGAAGAAGCCGATGTAGGTTGAAAAAATGCCATATTCAAGGTTCCTTATGCATAGGGAGTTGGTTATGTGATGAACTTAAAGAAAGTAAGTCCAATTAAAGCATAGCGTATATTCATCAGTCTTTCAACTATGTTTCACGTGGAACAATTTACTCTGGATAATCTGGCATAATACACCAGTGAGTAACCTTGAAAGGGCCTTTTATAATATTGCCACATAGTTGTTTGCATTCTGGGATATTATCACAATGATCATATGCATAATCAATATTTGACCAAAATTTTGGTTTATTATCTTTTGTTTCTTCTGGATATCCGGATAAATATCCGCTTATAATAAATGATGCTTCTAAATGAGGATCATAATTGATATCACAATACAATAATAATACTGGCATACAATCTGGGGGAAGGAAATCTTTAATACTTATCCATTTCATACTATTCCTCACTCACTATAAAATACCTGTTTGTTTTGGTGGCCATGAATTTTTAACTATATATGGATCATTATCTGATATTTTAGATGATAATTTTTCAATATCTATGTTTTTTAAACAATGCCAATCACAAAAGTGAATATCATGTAAATCATAATGTTTTACAATCAGACATTCTGTTCGTTTCATTTCCCCGCATGAATTACATTTATACAATGTTGTCATATTTTCTCCTTACTCATCATAAAACACTGGTGTAGTTACAACTATACTGTCACAAAAAGGAGCCTTATGCTCTTGTTCATAAGCACCACAAAACATCAGGAATGATACAACATCTTTAACTTCCATTCCCTTATCTTCCATAGCGCCTGGAGATTTTAAGATATCTCCTACATTTATAGGGGTATTGTTACGGTCATATACGCCTGTCCATATTGGTTTATCTGTCATGATTATTCTCCTTTTGTATTTGCTTGTATACTTCTTCCCTGTGAACAGGAATATTTCTATCGCAATCTATTCCTATTCTAATTTGATTACCTCTAATTTCCATCACTCTTACAATAACTTCATCACCAATATAGATTGACTCTCCAATCTTCCTTGATAGTATTAGCACTTTATTCTCCTTTAAAATGGGATCGCATCATCTATAATTTCATTTTTAACCACTGGTTTTTTAACTCTGGTGTTGTCAACAACATAATCATTGACCTTATTCTTATCCGGTATAAATATCTTAGGAACTTCTTCTGTGTGGTCTGCTCGGACGGGATATCTATCGTCTGTACTCTTATCAATATATACATCAGCAACACCTCTTCTATCTTTCATTAAATCGGTATCTATCTCACCATTTGCATAATCATCGCCTAATCCAATAGACTCGCAGAAATTACGGAGTTTATAGGCGGTTTTACCTTCTAACAATAACCAATCATTTGTTAAATTACTAATTGGTTTTCCATCTTTAAATGCTTCTAATCTCAATGTTACTTTTATCATTTGATTGCCAGTTTTAGAAATAGCAGCTTCTGCGCTATAAACTTTAAATTCATATTTCCCTTTAGGAAAAACATGATTCTTTAGTTTTCCTTCATTTTTAGCCCGATATGCTTCTTCTGCTGACATTGGGTTTATTTTCAATATGCTCATTTTGCTTCCTTATTTATTATCTTATTAACCGGAACCGGAACCATAACCGGAACCATAACCGGAACCATAACCGGAACCGTCACCGTAACCATAACCGGAACCGGAACCATAACCGGAACCGTCACCGTAACCATAACCGGAACCGTCACCGGAACCGGAACCATAACCGGAACCATAACCGGAACCGTCACCGTAACCATAACCGGAACCGTCACCGGAATTGGAACCATAACCGGAACCATAACCGGAACCGTCACCGTAACCATAACCGGAACCGTCACCGGAACCATAACCGGAACCGTCACCGGAACCGGAACCTATCTTTATGATCGTTGGGACAATCAATTTTTTACTCATTTATTGTTCCCATATCTTTACTTTCTTGATTGATGCTTCTGCCTCTATTGTTATAGGAATAATTTCTATCCAATTAGATAAAATAACTTCGTTTACTTCTCTAGGAAATTTACATTCCTTAGGATTGCTCGTTCCTTCCATTGCTAATTGCGATAAAGATGCCGCTCCCTCCCAACGCCAAATACGTCGAGCATTTTTCAATCTCACTATTTTATTCACAATATCAATCTCTTCAATATATCCAGCAAACACACCAGCTGAATATGTTCTTACCATGTAATATTGTTCTGCTAAAAATTCCATTCTATTCTATTCTCCTTATCATATTGTGATCTTGTTAGCCGGTGCCGTCGCCGGTGCCGGTGCCGCTGCCGCTGCCGTCGCCGTAGCCGTAGCCGCTGCCGTCGCCGGTGCCGGTGCCGCTGCCGTCGCCGTAGCGTTAGCCGTCGCCGTCGCCGGTGCCGGTGCCGCTGCCGTCGCCGTAGCCGTAGCCGTATCCGTCGCCGTAGCCGTAGCCGCTGCCGGTGCCGCTGCCGTCGCCGTAGCCGTATCCGTCGCCGGTGCCGGTGCCGCTGCCGTCGCCGTAGCCGTAGCCGTATCCGTCGCCGTAGCCGCGATCTATGACATTATTCATTTACCACTCCATATTTTTACGTTCTTAATTGAAGTAATTGCTTTCTCAGTCATAGGAATTACCTCAATGACAAGATAGGCAATATGTTCTGGTACTGACATTGGAAATTTACAATTTTCTGGCTTATTCACACCTTCTTGTGATAGTTCAGATAGAGATGCGGCGCCATCCCAATACCATAAACGTCTAGAATCTTTAAGTATATATTTTCTTGTTACATCATCAAAATTTTTAATTTGAGCTGCAAATACACCACTTTTTTCTGTTCTAATCACATAATACTTTTCTTTCATCTCAATCCCCTTATTTACCTAATAATATTAATCCGCCAATTAAAAATGCTACAAATACACCAGCCATACC
>Ga0265336_10000499_pt1 | contig 22942 bp, 21 predicted proteins | sample 42119metaG_FD_193583 | JGI IMG/M metagenome (GOLD analysis project Ga0265336, IMG submission 193583) | Rhizosphere microbial communities from Carex aquatilis grown in University of Washington, Seatle, WA, United States - 4-21-19 metaG | ecosystem: Host-associated > Plants > Roots > Rhizosphere...
GTCCGGCCTTCGAGATCGATCAACAACTCGCCTTCAACAACATAAAAAAACTCGTCATCCTCGTTGTGCTTATGCCAGTGATACTCGCCTTCAATAACGGCCATGCGTACAACGGACTCGTTCACCTTGCAAAGCGTTTGGTTGAACCACTTGTATTCGCAGGCATCAGAAAGCGCCGTAACGTCAATGATCTCTAGTGGCCCGTGCAGGATATTGAGGCGGGTTTCATAGGGAAAGGACGAAGTTTCGGTCATCGCTATACTCCTGAGCGCAGCATAGCGTCGGTGCAAGCTTGGCGCAAGCATTTCCTGAACCGCTTCCGGCTTTTCCTTGTCTTCTAGATTCTCACCAGTTCCCGCTGAATTTTTCCCGTGACCCAGGCCTTCCCGGGAGCGGTCAGCATGTTGATCTCGCTGCGCACGCCAAACTCAGGCAGATAAATACCCGGCTCCACCGAGAAGCAGGTATTGGGCAACAGCAGGCGCTCGTCGTGTGTCTCCAGGTTGTCCAGGTGCGCGCCCGCCCCGTGCAGTTCCTGCGCAATATTGTGCCCTGTGCGATGGGTAAAGAATTCACCAAATCCAGCCGCTTGAATCACACCGCGAGCCGCGTCGTCGGCCTCAAAGCCGCGGATGGGCCGGTTCGCGGCAAAGGCAGCCTCAACGGCTTGAATCGCCGCGTCGCGTGCATTCCGCACCGTCTCGAAGACGTTCTGCTCGTGCCCGGTCGGTTCGCGCCCTACGACGCCGGTCCAGGTAATGTCGTAGAAGATGCTGGCGGGCTTGTCCACTCTGGCCCAAATATCAATGAGCAGAAAATCGCCTTCTTTGATTAGCGAACTCCGCTCGGCCGTCGGCTCATAGTGCGAGTCGGAGCAGTTTGCGTTCACGCTGACGTTAGGTCCGTCTTCCCAAACCAAACCCTCGTTGCGCATAGCTTCGGCTAGCCACTGCATGTGATCGTATTCGGAGTATGCCCGTGCTTTTCCCGAAGAAGGCCGCACGCGCCGCCCAATCTTTCGCCAGCCTTCGGCCAGAATTTCGTCAATCGCCTTTTGCGCAACGCCATGCGTGGCTATCTGCTCTTCGCTGAGTACAGCTTCAAACTGGCTCACAAGATCGGCGGAGCCGACAATGTTCTTCCCCAGCCCGCGCAAAAACTCCACTGTTCCCGCGTCTACCATCGACACATACATAATCGCGTTATTAGGCGAGTACTGCATGGCAAGCGTCCGCGTTCCGGCAAGCATCAACTCCAGCCCCAGGGCAAGCTCCTGCCAACTGGAGTACAGCCCCTTGGCGCCGGGCAGCGCGTCCAGCCGGGCCTGTTCGATGCGGTGCACCAGTTTGCGCGGCTCACCCTCGGCGGGCACAAAGTAATACCAGCGCCGCGTGACGTGCGCCTTTTCGTCCAACCCCAGAATGCGCCCCGCGATTGGATCGCGGTGATGATGGTCATAAAACAGCCACCCGTCGTGGCCTGCCTCGCGCAGTGCTGCTTGTATCGCGTCCAGATTCATTTCCGCCATCATCCTCTCGCTTTCTCGATTGGATATACGAAGCAAGAGGTAAGATACGACCCTTGCGTCAATGAGCATCGCCCTGTATTCCGCCCATGCGGAACACAATCGCCCCCGTAGTGATAGGGGCAGTCTGAACCGGGGCTCGCCTGCACTCGACTTACCGCCGGTGTGAACGTTACCGCCGGCTTGAATGTTTCAGCGGGCCGTACATAAGGATTGGTCTGCTCGCCGCGTCCCTTGGGGTCGGGACCGTATTGGTTGTAGCGTCCCTCGCCGTCCTGGGCGGCAAAAATCAAATTGACAACGGGAACAACACTCCACCATCCGCTGTGGTTGGTGTCATGCATTCGCCGAATGCCCAGGGCAATGGCAGGAATCAGAATGGCAAGATCATAAAGACGCTGGATTGAAGATACCGCGCGAAGTAAAACAAGATTATGAATCGATGCAACCCAGACGCCGGTCAGCACAAACCAGATTGCCATGCTCATCAGAAAGTACATCCAAAACTCTTTCCGACATGCGCGCCCATCAAAATCAGTACATTTTTTCAGCTCCGTGAGATACCAGTTCATCTTCGCTCCTTTCATAAAAACCGATCAGCGAATGAACCTCACACACTACAGCCTTGCCAGCGCCTCCGCCTGCGTGGCATACAGCAAGGCGTACTTGGTAATACCCACCATGGTAAACACTTTGGTAAAGTGCGCTGAAAGCCCGAATGCATTGACCTTTTGCCCGGAGTTCGAGGCTTCAATCAGCATCTGAATCACCAGCGCGATTCCGCTCGAATTAATGTAATCCACCTTGCTGAAGTCCAGCAGAACCAGCTTGGCGGTCTCCTTGGGCAGCGCCTGAAATGTGCCCAGAACCGCCTCCTTCGAGGTGCTGGCTATATCGCCCTCGAAGCGCAAAACGGTCACCGAGTGCCCCGCCGGGGAATTGAGCTGTTCAACGCGCGCTTTGGTTTCGCTTTGCACTGTCCTTCGTCTCCCTAGTCCCTGCTTTACTGTTCTTTATCAAGCCGTATCACCAGCCGGACATAACTGCTCTTTCCGTCCGTGCCAGCCACCCACTCAGCCTCATCCATCAGCGCCTGAATGAGGAACATCCCCATCCCTCGCGGACCTTCTTCGCCATGCATTTTGCGGTCGATGTCCGGCTTTGCCGGTTGCCTGCTCATGCCAGAGCCGTCGTCAATCACCTTCACTTCCAGCGAGTCCGCGCTGACGGAAAGCACCACGCCCACGCTCAGCCGTTCGTTCAGGCGGTTGCCATGCTCGATGGCGTTGATGCACGCTTCGGCCAAAGCCGTTTTCAAATCTTCAATGCGGTCGTCGCGGAAGCCCATCAGCCGCGCTACTGAGGCGGCGGTTGCCATAGCCACTTTCTCAAAGCCCATCCGCGAGGGTAGACGAACCTCTACCGTAGTGGACTTTCCCGGTACGTTGATCGTAAGCACGGGCTTGGTTTTGGACTCGCTCATCCCGGCATCTCCGTCAAACTCGTCTCGCGGCACAGCGCCAGTGCCGTCATGTCGTCTCCCTGCGGCCCGCCTTCAGAGAATTCTCCAATCGCTTGCCACAATGCATCGAGAATACCATCAGCCTTAACTGCAAGACACTGAGAAAATGCACTTAACAATCGATCGGTCCCAAACTCCTCATCCCCCCTGAAGACCTCCGTTAGCCCGTCGGTATAAAACAGCAGCCGCGTTCCCAGCGGAAATCCGCACTGTTCGCTTTTGTAGCGCATCCCAGGCAACATTCCCAGCGGCGTCCCAGCGGCCTCAAACAGTCGCGGAGTTTTACCCGGCTCGAGCAGAAACCCCGGATTGTGCCCTGCGTTCACCACCTCAATTTCGCCCGCTTCCGGATGCAGCCGCACGAAGATGGCCGTCACATAGCGCCGCCGAGCCTCTTCGCCTTCCGCCCAGTGGTGCTGATTCATGCGCGTGGCCAACTCGCCAAGCGGAGGTCCGTCGGCCGCCATCGCCCGGAAAGCCGAGCGAAAGCTGGTGGACATGATCGCAGAAGCCATCCCTTTGCCCGCCACATCGGCCACCGCCATCAGCAAACTGCCATCGGGCTGGGCAACAACGTCCAGATAGTCACCGCCCACCTCATAACAGGTATCCGACCGGAAGCTCAGCGAGTAGCCGGGAATCACCGGCAGCTTGTGAGGCAATAGCGAGCGTTGAATCTCCCGCGCCGCATCCATATCCTGCTGCACTCGGGCAAACTCCACGTTGCGCTTTTGGTTGCGCGCATTCTCCAGCGCCACGGCCGCCTGCAACACCAACCCCTCAATGAAGTCGGTCTCGTAGAGCGTTAGTGCGCGTCCATCGGGAGAGGCAACCACCAGCTCCGCCATCAGTCGCCCATCGCGATCTTCCAGCGGAAACGCCGCCAGCGATGTCGCGACAGCCTCGACTTCGGCGGCCTCGTATTGGCTGCCATCCGGAAGCTCGCCATAACTCAGCTCCGTACCGGCAAACGCAGCCCCCATCATCTCCAGTTCGCGCACCACAATCCGAAGCACCTGCTCCAGGACCTCTTCCTCGCGTACCGTCGAATGCACCTGCCGCGCAGCCTCCAACAGCGCCTGCAACCGCGCTACCTGCTGCTGCAAGTCAATCGTCTCGATTTTGCCGGTAAGTTGAATTTCAGCCGACATACGCGCGCATTCCTCCGTGGAATTTCACTCTAACACGCCTCAGGCTACGTCTATGAATCGCGTTCAGTTCAGAGTCGCAGCCCGAATATCATTCGTCTCCAGAATTCGCTTCTCGTATCCGTGCCGCGCCACCGCCAGCATCGCCAGCCCGATGTCGTGCGTGGACAAAACCAGATTCGGCAGTGCCCATCGCAACAGCGGCAGCAGTGGCCCACCAATTTTATACATAATCCTGTAAGCGGGCGTCTTCGATTGAATCCCATCCAGTGGCTCAATAATCCCGGGGCGGAACATGAATGCCGTGAGCGGCAGCCGCAGAAGCGCGTTCTCCGTCTTTCCCTTGATGCGTGCCCACATCACTCTTCCCCGCTCCGAGCTATCGGTTCCAGCGCCGGAGACATAGATAAACGTCATCCCCGGATTCAGCCGACTGAGCGTCTCCGCTGCTGCCATCGTCAGCCCATACGTAATGCGCTCGTAATCGGCCTCTTTCATCCCGTTCGACGAAACGCCCAGCGAGAAAAAGCAAGCGTCAAATCCATTCAGTTCGCCTTCAATCGTGTGCAGGTCGCTCAAATCCGCACAGACAATCTCCCTCAGCTTTGCGTCGCGCCCGCCGGTCGCGCTCCGACCTACTGTGGCCACCAGGTCCACGTCGGACGTCAGCAAGCACTCTCGTAGAACCCCTTGCCCCACCATTCCCGTCGCACCAAAGATCAGCACTTTCATCGCCGTGCTCCAATCTCTCTTCCGTTGCTCGAAGCCAGTATAGTCCCATCTGGATTTCTGCCCCGAATGGGAAACAGAGGAGAAGAAGCGGTGAAACCGATGGAGCCGTCGCCCCCATCCTCCTGTACAATAAAGTGTTTATGGCTATCGAAAAAAAATACCCCATTGGTATCCTTGGCGCGACCGGAATGGTCGGCCAGCGCTACATCCAACTGCTGGAAAACCATCCATGGTTCGAAATCACATGGGTCGCCGCCAGTGACCGGTCGAGCGGGAAGCCCTACGGCGAGGCCGCCAAGTGGCGCTTGGACGCGCCCCTGCCCGAGCGCATCGCCAAAATGATCGTCTCTCCAGCCGATCCTGAAGGCGCTCCCAAGGTTATTTTCAGCTCTATCGATACGGTGTTCGCCCGTGAGCTTGAGCCCAAGTTTGCCGCCTCAGGCCGCGCCGTAATCTCCAACTCCAGCGCCTTCCGCATGGCTCCCAACGTGCCCCTGGTGCTTCCAGAAGTGAACGCCGAGCACCTCCACCTGATCGAAGAGCAGTCCTGGCGCAAAGACTCCGGCGGCTACATCGTCACAAACTCCAATTGCACCGTGATGGGCCCGGTGCTGGCCCTCAAGCCCATCGCCGACCGCTTCGGCATCGAGCAGATTTTCGCCACCTCCATGCAGGCCGTCAGCGGCGCGGGTTATCCCGGCGTGCCCTCCATGGACATTCTTGATAACGTCATTCCCTTCATCGGCAACGAAGAAGAGAAGATGGAAGAAGAGCTGCTCAAGCTCCTCGGCAAACTCGAAGGCAGTGTGGTCAAGCCGCTCCCCGCCCGCATGAGCGCCAGTTGTAATCGCGTCGCGGTTGTCGATGGCCACACGGTCTGCGTCTCCATCAAGCTGGCCAAGCCGGCCACGCGCGAAGAGATTCTTGCCGCATGGGCAGCCTTCCGTCCTCTGGCCGGGCAGCATCTGCCGACGGCTCCCGATCAGCCCGTGCAGTGGGCGCCGCAGCCCGACCGTCCCCAGCCGCGCCTCGACCGCAATCGCGGCAACGGCATGGCCGTCACCGTCGGCCGTCTGCGTCCCTGCGGCTTGCTCGATTGGAAGTTCGTCGTGCTCTCCCACAACACCGTTCGCGGAGCAGCAGGCGCCACCATCCTGAACGCCGAACTGCTGGCAAGCCTGGGGAAACTCTGATGAGTCTCGTAGTGATGAAGTTTGGCGGCACGTCGGTCGAAGATCCGGCAGCCATCGGTCGTACGGCAGCCATCGTGGCAGGGCGCGTGGCTCTTGGCAAGCAGCCCGTTGTCGTGGTCAGCGCCATGGCCAAAGTCACAGACCAGCTCTTGCGCGCCGCCACTGTAGCTGCGGAGGGCGACCGCACCGGCGCATTGGCCATCACCGCGCGTCTGCGTGTGCGCCATCGCGAAACGGCCACCGCGCTGGTCAAGAATCCAGCCGACATTGCCGCCTTGATCACATTGATCGACGAGCACTTCGATTCTTTGGACGAAATTCTGCGCGGCCTCTCCGTCATTCTCGAACTCACTCCGCGCATCAGCGATCTCATCGTCAGCTTCGGCGAGCGTCTCTCCAGCAACATCGTCGCCGCAGGCTTCCGCGAACTCGGCATCGACGCCCTTCAGGTGGACGCGCGCGAAATCGTCATCACCGATTCGCAATTCCAAAAGGCTGTCCCACAAGACGCGCTCATCGATCAGCGCGCGCAGGCCAAGCTGCTTCCGCTCACCTCGCAGGGCAAGGTTCCGGTCATGGGCGGTTTCATCGCAGCCAACGAAGCTGGCATCACCACCACGCTCGGCCGTGGCGGTTCGGACTTCACCGGCGCGCTCGTCGGCGGAGCTCTTCAGGCCGAGGCCATCGAAATCTGGACCGACGTGGACGGCATCATGACCGCCGATCCGCGCGTCGTTCCCGATGCCCTCCGCGTCAAAGTCATCAGCTTTGAAGAGGCCGCCGAACTGGCTTACTTCGGCGCCAAGGTTCTGCATCCGGCCACCATTCTTCCCGCCGTCAAAAAAAATATCCCCGTCCTCGTGCTTAATAGCCGCAACGCTAGTTGTGAAGGCACGCGCATCACCTCGCTCGCGCCCGGCTGCAAAAGCCCCTTCAAATCCATCGCCGTCAAAAAGAAGCTCAGCATCATCGACGTGGTGGCCAGCCGCATGTTGATGACCCACGGCTACATGAAAGAAATCTTCACCATCTTCGACAAGCACAAGTGTGCCGTGGACATGGTTTCGACCAGCGAAGTCAGTGTTTCGCTCACCGTCGATTCAAACGACAACCTGCCCGCTCTGGCAGCCGACCTCGGCCAGCTTGCCGACGTCAAGTACGAAGGCCGCAAAGCGCTGGTCTGCATGGTCGGCGACGACATCCGAGGCCGCAACGGAATGGCCGCGCAGGTCTTCAATGCCATCCGCCACGTCAACGTGAGGATGATTTCTCAAGGCGCGAGTGAAATTAATATGAGCTTCATGATCGACGAAGACGACGCCGACGAAGCCGTCCGCTCCCTCCACGCCGCCTTCTTCCAGGACCCCGACCCCACTATCTTCGACACCGAAGCACGCAAAGCAAAATAGCCTGTCGTCCTGTACCCCAAAAGGTCAGTCATCCTGAGCGGAGCGTTGCGCAGTCGATGGACCTGCAGTATCCGACATTACTGGCGGATGTGATTGGCATCGGGAAAGCTGTGGTTGATGCACGAAAGATCTTCGGGCGCAGGCTTGGCCGACTGCAGATCGGTGAACCGCAAAATGGTCGGATTTGCCGTATACACCAGCAAACCGAAGCCGGAACAGGCGGTCTGTGTTTCGTCTCTCCCTTCTGGTTTACTATGACGGTGCCTGATCGTGTCGTGGGCGATTCCCACCAGGGAGAGCGGCGCTAAGAAAGTCCACCAGATCCAGCACGGACCCATTTCGCCGCAATCGTCTTCTCCCGGCCTGTTATGACGCAATCTAACAAGAGTTCCATTGCCCAGGGTCAGATTAGTTGGTTCTGCATGAATAGAACCATTCCGTTTTCCCGGTATGCTCCTACGCAAATGTGTAACTTTTCCAGTTACGTGCGCACCTTCCGGAATCACAACCAGCCCGTTGACTTTCTCGTCTTCTCCAACAGTCATTCGAACCATCTGGCCTTTGGTTGCCGTTGCCGACGAGACCGTCTCCAGAAGTACGATTCTCAATACCGTGTATTTGGGGAGTGTGACATACTCCGGCAGCGCATGGGGCGCCGATGCGGACTTAGAGTTCTCCGGTGTGTCGAAGGTCACACTCGCCGCCGGATTCTGCTGCGCTACCAGCAGCGGGCAGAGTATGAAGCAGAGCGCGGTTTGAAGCAGCCTGCGTATCATAGCGATTTCTCCTTCAACTATGTACTCACAACCCCCGATCACCGCCGGCCGATTGCGCTGACAGTCTGGCTGCGGAGAGGATTTTCACGATCTGCTCGGCCATTGGTCCGGATGCAACCACTCCGTCAAAGGCTCTGACCCTGCCTGAGGCGAGCACTATCCCCGTCTTTTTGTCCGTGAGGACGTAGGTATGAATGTGTGTGAATACCACACGGTTGACCTGGATTTCCAAATCAGCGCGTTGCTGATCTCCGTAGCGCGGACCATTGATGATCGATAGTCCCAGTTTCTCCCAGTCCTTCTGACCGAGCAGAGAACGGGAGAGGGTGGCGGAGGTGAGGAATTGGGTATCAGAATTGATGAAAATTGTTCGCGCATTCTTGAGAATCTTATTGTGGTCGAGGTCGGCGGCAGTGAGCGGCGGGAGTTCGACCGGAGGATGCTTGACGTGAGTGAGCTCCAGAGTGCCGGTGATCTGGATGGGTTGCGCGAGCTGCGGGTTGGCCGGTGCGGCCTGCGTGGGTTGCTGCGCCGCCAGCAGCGGGCAAAGGCTGAGGCAAAGAATGGCTTGAATCATCAGATGCTTCATCGGAATCTCCTTGATTGGTCTTACAAGGTCCGATGTTAGGTCTGGAATGGACAGTGCAGGGAAGCGATTGGGACAGTTTCTGAAGTGTCACAATGGCTCGGACTCTGATGGCATGTTTTTTTTAAGTTCTCGCTTTCCCTGGTCCCAAAATCGGGACCAGGGGCACCCAGAGTTGTTACAACAACAAACAGTCAGAGACCTATGCTGAAGCTGAGACGCGTTCTTCCTGTTTGCGAAGCCCTTCGAGTGTAGGCGCATCCAGCAGCGTGAAGCGCAGCGGAAAGACGCCTTTGGGCAGCTCCATAGCGGTTACGGCGTCGCAGACCACGGCGGAGGCTGCTTCAAGGCCGCGCTTCCAGTTGGATTGCGTCGCGTCGCGCACCAGCAAGCTCTCTGGCGGGAGCCCTGCGGCGACAAGCAACGTCTGCGCGATGCGTTGAAACTCTTTCCAGCGCGAAGCGATGCCGACCAGCTCTCCGGCATGATCCGGCATATAGCGCTGCAAGTGCGTCAGCAATTCCAGCGAGACCGGATGCACCTGCAAGATGGTCAGCTCTCTGCCAGTAGGCAGTAAGTCACGCACCAGGGCGGCCTTGCTGGGCACAGTCACCAGCATCGCCCCATCGATCAGTCCGGCCTTGGCGCACTCGTCCGGCTCACAGCCATCGATAGGCAGCGAAAGCGCCTGCTGCATTTCGTGAATCAGTATGCGGCGCAGCTCCGGCTCCGGATCGATCACCAACCAGCGGGACGGCGGCGTGAGCGCAATCCAGCGACGCAAACGCTCACGAACGAGGGTCTCTGGAGCGCCCAGCTTACGCGCTTTGGCCATGAGATCGCCGATCAGCTGATCAAGCGCAAATTCCTTGGCCAACTCCGGCGACTGCGGGGCGGTGGGTTGGCTGGCACGGACGTAAACCCCGCTGCCGTGGCGGAACTCTAGCCAACCCTCCTGCTCCAGTTGCTTGTAGGCGGCGCTGGCGGTGTTGGCGTGGATGCCGAAGCGTCGCGCGAGCTCGCGGGTGCTGGGCAGCCGTTGGCTGGGAGCGAGTTCGTGGCAGAGAATAGCCAGCGTCACCTGCGTTACCAGTTGCTCGCGCAGCGAAACGTCACCCGCGTGGTTGAGCCACAGGCGCATGGGCTAACGTGCCTCTTCCACCGCAAAGGGTGTGGCGGACTTTCTTCTGCCATGAATTGCAATGAGCGCCGCGAGCAGCAGTAGAATCACGCCCAACGCCAAGAGGCTACCTTCGGGGCCGTCCGCGCCGCCGCTCCACAGCGGGTTGCCCACGGGGCTGGCGGTCAGAAAGTGACCGACTGAGGTTACGTTGCCGCTGTCGGCGGTGCCATAGAAAAACGTCTCCGCCCAATCCCATGCAGCGTGGCAGCCGATGGCCCACCACGCCGAGCCGGTCACGCGCACGCTGACGCAGAAGACAAAGCCGATCAGCGCCGCCGCAAAGACGCCGATCCAGCTCTCGCCGTTGTTACTTGTGTGGATATAGCCGAAGAGCGTCGAAGTAACCCAAGCTGCCTGCCAGAACCCACTCCGTGGCGTCTTTCTTAATTGAAGAATCAGGCAGGGAAAGAGCCCCAGCAACGCGGCGGCATAGACTCCCCAAATGCCGTTGCCTCTGGAATGAAAGTGGAGGCGCGCACACACGACGCAGACCGTACCTAGCGCCCACCAGAAGTTGAGGCCGCGGCTGAGCGTGAACTGCAAAAAGCAGCGGAAGTAACCCTCCTCATAACAGCCCACCAACAAAAATGCAACGGCCCAGAGCACGCCGAATTTGAAGACAGCAGCCCCAGTGAGGGCGACCGGGCCGAAGTGCATCCACCCACCCCAAGCCAGCAAGCCCACCAGCGCTGAGAGCGCCACAAAGCCCGACGTAAAGCCGCTGAAGAAGTTGAGTGCCCGTCGCGGGCCGACGAGGTTGTAGGCCAGCAGGCTACGTTGCTCCAGCATCGCCACCATCGCGGCGGCTCCCACGATGGCAAGCAAAGCGCTCAGATCACCGAAGATGACCGTGGAAGCGGTAAATTCTTCTACCTTGCCGGTAAGATGGAGAAGATAGAACACGGTTCCCACAATGTAGTTGAAAAGCCCGGGGTAGTTGGCGAATCCACCCAGCAGGACAAATATGAGTACCGACCAGCCGGCTCGCAATTCTCCGTCGCCAAAAAAGACGCGGGGTACGAGCCCCTCAGGCGCGAGGGTTGAGTACGCATCACTCTCGGTGGTAAGTGACTCCAGATCATGGGGCGGGCTCTCAGGGTCTACAGGATTCTCTGGGGGAGTCATCGAACTTCCGTCAATAGAAAACAGAATTGTGCACTGAATTGCGCTAATGGAAAGATACTCCACGACACGGATCGGCGGGAAGTTTCGCGGCCGATGTGACCGCATTCTGAAACGAGCCGCAAAGAAAGTTCACTCTCTCCTTGACACAATCGGCCAAGCCGTTGATGCTAAACAGTTCTGGTATTTCGTGTTTTCACTCCCCCGGAGGATTCAGATTTTGCAGGTTCGCGTTTTTTACCACGACAAATGTTTTGACGGGGCCTGCTCGGCCTCCCTTTTCACACGCTTCCATCGCGAGTGCGTCGCCTCGGGCGCTAGTTACGAGTACTGCGGGCTGGTCCATCGCGCCGGCGCGCTCTTTGACGAGAGCGAATTTACCGGTGACGAAAACGCCATAGTGGACTTCAAGTATTCTGCTTCGCCCAAAATTACCTGGTGGTTTGACCATCATCTCTCCGCTTTTCTGACGCCGCAGGATCAGGAGAATTTCCGGGCCTGCCAGCAGGACCCGGCTTGCGGCGGGCGCAAATTTTTCGATCCCAATTACACCTCCTGCACCAGCTTTCTGGCGCACATCGGCGAAACACGCTTCAATTTCAACACAGCTCCGGTGGCCGATCTGATTTATTGGGCCAACATTGTGGATGGAGCAAAGTACGAGAGTGCGCAGTCAGCTGTCGAAATGGCCGCCCCGGCCATGAAGCTGACGCTCATCATCGAATCTTCGCAGGACGACGCTTTCGTTCCCCGACTCATCCCGTTGCTTACCGAGATGCCGCTGGCCGATGTGCTTGCGCAGCCCTTTGTGGCCCCGCTGCTGCCGCCTCTGCTGGAGCGCCATCAACTGGCCATCAAACTGATTGGCGAGCGCGCGGAAGAGCGCAACGGCACCATCTTTTTCGACGTCACCGACCAGCCGCTCGAAGGCTATAACAAGTTCATTCCTTATTATCTGCACCCGCAGGCGACATATTCGATTGGCCTGTCGAAATCGAGCTTCCGCACCAAAGTGTCGGTTGGTTCGAATCCCTGGACCAAGGCTGACCCTGCCAAGATGGTGAATCTGGCGCAGGTTTGCGAGCGCTACGGCGGAGGAGGCCATGCTCGTGTCGGCGCTATCAGCTTTCCCACGGAAAGAGCTGACCAAGCCCGCGAAGCCGCAGCCGAGATTGTGGCCGAGTTAAGAGCCAAGAATCCGTTTGCTTGAATTTCTTCCCTGTTACGCATGAAGGGGGATTCATCTCGATGCTCAAGAGATTCTTGATCGTCTGCTCGGTCTGCCTGGTCTTTTGCCCGATCCCCACAGCGTTTGCGCAGTATGCCTCTTCGGGCGTCGATGGCCAGATTCCCTTGGGCCAGTTGAATGCAATGGAGCAGATGCTGGATCAGGCCAACGCCAACCAGAAGGCTGACCTGCTGGCGCGGCTAGGCGTCGATCCGGCAATTGCAAAATGTGCTGTTGAGGATGTTTTACCAGGGAAAAAGATCGAGCTGAAGCCCCTGTATACAAAGGGTGAAGTCCACTACGGTATTGCGTACCTGCCCGGCTGGAGGGCGTGCGGCTATCTGTATCTTCTCCAGGGATCGGACGAAGAGCCGGTGAAGATGGCTTGGCACGTCATCCATCACCAACAGTTCGACTGTTGGGACATGACATGCTCTTTCGAGATACTGCCGCTGCGCCAGCCCGATGTGGACGACATCGTTGTTCACCATATCACTGAAGGTCACGGATCCAATTATTTGGCTGACCAGACCCAGGTCTTTTCGATCCTGGACGGCAAGTTGCAGCAAACGCTGGTCACTCAGGACCATCTTCAGGAAGGCGGTGTGGCTGGTAGCGACACGTTGGAACAACAGAGTACATTCCTGCGCTTTCCGGGCAACGCATTGGAGGAGACGCGGACGACGACCGTCAACTACAAATTGGAAAAGGTCGAGCGCCGCTACTGGCGCTGGTCAGAGCAGAAGCAGAAGTTCGTTGCGGGCCAATTCAGATTGATTGTCGCGCCGAGCATATAGAAATCTCCATGCACGACTAATCGTACCAACTGTTTATAAGTGCTCCCGGCGCTTTCACACAGCCGTTTGAATCGTGCGCAGCGACTCTATGTAAGGTCCGCGCACCACGCCGCGTTCGGTAATGATGGCTGTGACATATTTGGCCGGAGTGACATCGAAGGCGGGATTGCGGATGCCGACTCCGTTCGGTGTCAGTTGCTTGCCGCCGTGGTGAGTCACTTCGATGGCGGGCCGTTCTTCAATGGGTATGGCGTCGCCAGTTGCGGTGGCCAGGTCGATGGTGGACCAGGGCGCGGCAACATAAAACGGAATTTTGTGTTCTTTGGCGAGAATGGCGACGTTGTAGGTGCCAATCTTGTTGGCGGTGTCACCGTTGGCCGCAATGCGGTCCGCGCCCACTACCACGGCCTGGATGAACCCCTGGCGCATCAGGCTGGCGGCCATGTTGTCGCAGATCACGGTCGTCGGAATGTGGTCGGCCATCAGTTCCCAGGCGGTCAGGCGCGCACCCTGCAAAAAGGGCCGGGTTTCGTCGGCGTAAACGTGAATGCGCTTGCCCTGCTCAATGGCCGAGCGGATGACTCCTAAAGCGGTTCCATAGCCGCAGGTGGCCAAAGCGCCAGCGTTGCAGTGGGTTAGTACTCCGCCTTCATCGGGGAGCAAGGCGCCGCCAAAGGCTCCCATCGTCTTGCAGGCGCGAATGTCTTCCGCATACATCGCGTGGGCTTCGGCCAAGAGCTGTTCCTTGATTTGCACCAGGTTTGCCCCGGCGCCACGCAAGGCAGCAAAGAGCTGATTCATGCGGTCGATGGCCCAGAAGAGGTTGACAGCCGTGGGGCGGGTTCCTGCCAGCCGTGCGCAGATGATGTCGAACTCTGGTGCAAATTCGGCAGCCGTCGCCGCTTTGGTGCGCAGTGCGCCCAGGGCGACGCCGTAAGCGGCTGAGACGCCAATGGCCGGTGCTCCGCGCACAACCATGGTGACAATCACGTCGGCAACCTGCTCATAAGTTATGGCAAGCACATAGCTCTCTACGAGAGGGAGCTTGGTCTGATCGATAAAGCGGACACCTTCCGGAGTCCATGCAAGCGTAGGAATCATGGAATTCCAGTATAAGGTAGGGCAGGGAAGAGGGACCAGGAACCAGTGGGCCGTAGCCAGTGAGAACGGTCTTTACGCTTTTCGCTGGACGAGCCTCTGCCCCGATAGCGTAAAGTTATCTCGGTAGATTTCAGCGCGATTTTCCAGTTCCGCGGGCTGGCCGACAGCCGAAGTACAGGTGCGGCGGTTCCAAACAAGCGGTAATTGGCAGACGGCGAAGAGTATTCGATCTTTTGAAAGAAGCAGGAGAAAAACCTTTCATGGCAACTGAATCAAAACCGCAGGCGACTTCAAACGCGCCCAACTATCTAGTGCCGTTCATCATCGTAACGGCTCTGTTCGGCATCTTCGGGTTTCTCACCAACCTGAACAGCAACCTCTCGCCCAAGCTGGAAGACATTTTCAATCTGAACCATATGTGGTCGAACTTTGTGACGACCTCGTGGTTCCTGGCCTACCTGATCTTCTCTGTTCCCGCCTCCAAACTGATTGAGAAGATTGGCTACAAACGCACCATGGTGACTTCACTCTTTATCATGGTGGCGGGTGCGCTGCTGTTTATTCCGGCGGCGTTAATGGTAAGCTTCCCGGTCTTTTTGACCGCCAGCTTTGTGCTGGCCACCGGCGTTTGCTACTTGCAGACCTCGGCCAATCCTTATGTGTCGATTCTTGGACCGGAATCAAGCGCTCCGGCGCGGCTCACACTGGCGCAGGCCTTCAACTCGCTCGGCTCCGCTTTGGCGCCACTTGTGGTGGGATACTTCATCCTCACCGACAACACCATTACCGAAAAGGCCGCCATTGCGCACACCGTGATGGGTCCGTACATCGCCATTGCAGTGTCACTCTTTGTGCTGGGCTTTGCGGTGATGTTCATGCACTTGCCCGCGGTCGTTTCCAGCCGCACCGCAGCCGCTGGCGATCCGCCATCTGACCAGAGCATCTGGCGCTACAAGCACACCGTGCTGAGCATGGTGGGCATTTTCTTCTATGTGGGCGTGGAGATCGCGCTGGCGGCGAATGCCATCAAGTTTTTCAAAACGCAAGGAATTGACAGCAAAGATACCGCTGCTTTGCTGGCCTCGTTCTATATGTTCGCCATTATGATCGGCCGCTTTGCAGGTACGGTAGCCATGAAGGTGGTCAAGGCGAATCGGCTGCTGGCTGGCCTGGGATTCTTCGGCGTCGCGCTGATGATATTGGCAATGAATACATCAGGCACGGTCGCCGTCTGGAGCCTGGTTCTCTGCGGTCTGGCCAACTCCATCATGTACCCGACGATCTTTGCCTTAGGCATTGCTGAGCTGGGACCGATGACCAGCAAGGGCTCGGGTGTCATCACCATCGGCAACTTCGGCGGTGCGGTGATTCCGCCACTCTTCGGTGCACTGGCCGTCGCCATCGGTTACCAGCACGCCTTTGTTCTGCCGATCGTCTGCTACATCTACATCGCTTACTACGGCCTCTCGGGCTACAGACCAACCCGCGCCGCCGCATAGTTACAACGCGTTTCCAGAAAGACCATGGCCCTCCGATTCGCATCGGAGGGCCATGGTCTTTCAGCAACAAAGTCTTGCCGTCAATCACTCAACGAATCCGCTCATACGGCTGATAAACCGGCTCCCAGACGTAGGCACGGAGACGCTCTCTCAGTGTTGCATCGTCCACGGTCTCCGCAGTTCCGTCGGCCATCGCCTGCTTGGCCACGGCCTCAGCCACCACCAGGCTTACCTTGCGGCAATCGGCAATCGGTGGAAGAAGGGGTGCCGTGGGATCTGTGAGTGTGGGCGAAAGGCTTGCCAACGCCTTGGCTGACGCCATAATCATCGCGTCAGAAACGCGTGTGGTCCGCGAAACCAGAATGCCCAGCGCGAGTCCCGGAAAGATGAACGAGTTGTTCACTTGAGAGATGCGTACCATCTTGCCGTCCACCTCGACCGGATCAAACGGACTTCCCGTTCCCACCAGCGCGCGCCCCTCGGTCCAGCGCAACAGCTCGGCAGGCACGGCCTCGGCTTTTGATGTTGGATTCGAGAGTGGAAAAATGATGGGCCGCTCGGTGTGTTTAGCCATCTCGCGTACGATCTCTTCTGTGAATGCGTTGGGCTGCGCTGACACGCCAACGAGGATCGTTACCTTAGCATTGCGCACGACGTCTAGTAGCGAAATGGTGCAGGTACCGCCTGAGGTGTCGAGCTTCCAGCCTTCAACCTCGGCGCGTTTGTGCAGCAGCGTCTCCTGGCCGGGGCGAATCCCCTCGCAGCCTTCCACCAGCAGCCCGTAGCGGTTGAAGCAGTAGATGCGCTTGCGTGCCTCTTCCTCGGTCAGCCCCTCTTCTTTCATGCGGGCAACCAGCAGGTCGCCGATGCCGATTCCCGCCGATCCAGCGCCGAACATGGCGATGGTCTGTTCTTTCAGTGGCCGTCCGGTGGCGCTGACAGCGGCCAGCAGCGTGCCGGTGGTGACGGCGGCGGTGCCTTGAATGTCATCGTTGAATGTGCAAAGCCGGTCGCGGTAACGCCTGAGCAGGATGGCCGCATTGACCCCGGCAAAGTCTTCCCACTGCAAAAGAATGTTCGGCCAGCGGCGCTGCACGGCGGTAACAAATTCCTCTATGAACGCGTCGTACTCCGGCCCGCGGATGCGTTTGTGCTGCCAGCCAATGTAAATCGGATCGTTGAGCAGAGACTCGCGGTCGGTGCCCACGTCGAGCAGAATCGGCAGGCAGTGCTCCGGCGGAATGCCGCCGAGAGCTGTGTACAGCGCCATTTTGCCGATGGGGATGCCCATGCCGCCCGCTCCCTGGTCGCCCAGGCCCAGAATGCGTTCGCCGTCGCTGACGACGATGCAGCGCACATCGTCAAAGCGCGGGTCGGCGAGAATCTGCTCGATGTGGTCGCGCTGCGTGTAGCTGAGAAAGAGCCCGCGCGGGCGTCGCCAAATCTCGCTGAAGCGCTGGCAGCCCTCGCCCACAGCCGGTGTGTAGACAATGGGCAGCAGCTCTTCGGTGTAGTGCGCAATCAGCGAATAAAAAAGCGTTTCGCAGTTGTCCTGCACATCGCGCATGTTGCTGTACTTGAGGAATGCGGTGTCGCGGCCGTCCAGCACACGCTTGCGGCGTTCGCGCTGATCTTCCAGGCTTCCAATGTGAGGCGGCAGCAGGCCATGCAGGCCGAAGGCGGTGCGCTCTTCTTCGGTAAAGGCTGTGCCCTTGTTGAGCCGGGAGTTCAGCAGCAGTTCGATTCCATGAAGACTCGTACGAACAACACCGTCGTTTGCCTGGTTTGCCTCACTCATTGCAGTCTTCTCCTAAAAAACGATTTATGTGAAATTTTTGCCCTGAATATGGATAACCCTCCATGCTATCCCATCCTATCTCCTTGTGGCTCGGTTTACACACTACAGGTAAATGGTTACTCAAACGTCAGCAGCACCATCTCCGGGCTGGTTCCCACGCGCATCGGCGGACCCCAGCTTCCCGCGCCGCTTGACGTATAGACCTGCAATTTGCCGAAGCGTTGCAGGCCGTATGTATAGTTGCCAAAGGCGTAGCGCGTGAACCATGTGAAAGGGAAGAGTTGTCCGCCGTGGGTATGACCGGAGATTTGCAGGCTGATTCCGGTCTGCTCAACGATGGACAGACGGCTCGGCGTGTGGTTGAGCAGGATGCTGGCCTTGCCTGGTTCGAGATGTAAGTTCTCCAGGTTGGCGCGCAAGCGGCGATAGTGGCCGGAGTCGCGGTAGCTGACGCCGGCAATCTGCAAGCCATCGACGGCAACCATTTCATTGGCCAGCACGCGGATGCCCGTCAAAACTTCGGCGTAGTGGGCAGCCTCGCCAAATTCATCATGGTTACCGGTTGAAAAATAACTGCCAAAGGGCGGGGCAAGTTTTCGGAGTGGCGCTGCCAGGGCGTCAGCATTGATCTTCGCGCCGTCGAAGAGGTCGCCGGGCAAGAAGATAATGTCCGGGTTGAGGCTGGCAGCTTTAGCAACGATGCGGCGGCTGAAACCAGGTCCGTTGATGTGACCCAGGTGGAGGTCGCTGAGTACCAGAGCTGTGCGGCCGTGCCAGTTGTCGGGCAAGCCGGGGAGCTTGACGGGGATGCGGCGGATGCGGATCAAGCGCGCGTTCACCAGACCGTAGAGGCTGACGGCTATGGCCAGACTATAAAAGACTGCCGCGATCATCGGGCGGTTTGCGTGCAATCTCAGCAGCGCCAGCGCTGCGCTGCTCAGCCAGCACAGGCAAGCAGCAACGAAGAAGAAGTTGATAAATCCGAGCCACACGGCTGCAACTCGATAGAGCAGCGTAACGACCCGGTTGGCAAAGTAGAAGCCCAGCAGTGCTGCGGTGACAAAGCTGAAGGCCAGTGCCAGCATCGCGCTATGTAAGGCCTGCATGGCCGACGGCGTGAGCGGCTCCCAGAAGGCAATCCATGTGTGATAGATAAATCCGTGCGCGGCAAGCAGAAGAACCTGCATCAGCGCAATGCCTACAACCGGCCATGCCTTCAATCCAAGCTCTCCTTGCCTCAATTCTTTCACAAACAACAAATGTGCAAATCAAGCCACGGCTTCGTGTTAGGTGCTCTTTTGACAGAATAAGAGTTGCCTCTATACCATCAGGTCCGAACTTCGAGGACGCGTCATGACAACTTGTACCTATTGTTCGTCGTTGATCGATGAAGGAAACGTGGTTTGCGCGCGTTGCAGAAGCGCTTTGCCAGTTCAGCCCGGAGTTGCCGGAACCGATTCTGTGGATGTGCCTGCTTTCAAGCCCTTTGACGATCTGAAAGGTATCGGTGGTTGGCTAATACTACCGGCCATTGGCTTGGCGGTTTCGCCATTTGTCATGCTCTATAACATCTTTGGCGTGGATTTGCCCGTCTTGGTCGACAGCAAATACAGCGTGTTTCTGAGTAACCATCCAGGATTTTCCGGTCTGCTGACCTTTGAAATCATTGTGAATTCAGCTTTTCTGGCCGGGTTGATAGCTCTTAACTTTTTCTTATATTCGAAGAATAGGTTCTTCCCAAAGTTTATGATCGCTTATCTGGCGGCGCAGTTCTTCCTGCTGTTGATTGACCACCTGGCTACTGTAGCGCTTCTTCCATCCGGGGATAGTTCCAAGGGTACGATTGCGATTTTCAGGGCTTTGGTCGGGGCTGTGGTCTGGATACCTTATTTCTTGAACTCGCAGCGAGTGGAGCAGACTTTCGTGAACTGAAAACAAAACAGGCCGGAGTTAATCTCCGGCCTGTTTTCCGATCCCTGTTCCCTGCATTTACGGCACAAACACCCGCAGCCTCACGTGCCACTTGGTGCTTTCGCCGGGCTTCAGCGTCACCATCTCGGTGTCCATCTTGCCCCACTCTTTGCCGAATGGATCGGCGAAGTTGTACTGGTGCTCGATAGCCACGAAGCTCTTGTTCGGAGGCGCGTACATCTGAATCGTTTTGATCTCCGGCGAAAGGCCTTCAATCTTCAGCCCGTACTTTGCTGCGGGATCGACAATCTGCACGGTCACCGCGCCACCCTTCCAACTCAGGTGGCTCCAGTTGTCGTCGAAATACACATTACCCAACGCCACTCCGCCAGTAGCGCTGAGGTCAAACTTCGTTCCCTTGACGGGCAAAATCTTGCCGGTGGGAAAGACGTTGTCGTAGTTGTCCACCTCAGCTGCGGTCAGCGCGGGAATCATCACCTTGGCCTGCGTGCGGTCGCCCGAGGGCAGATTGAAGTAGGGATGCCACGCCAGTGCAAAGGGCTCAGCTTCGCTGCCTACGTTGTGCGCCACAATGGAGGCATCCACTGCGTCGGCGGTTAGCGTGACGGTGATAACCAGGTCGGTCTTCGAAAGCCAGTGGCCGCCAAAGTTGCCGCCATGAATCACGCCAGTCACCTGCTCGCCGCCAGCCACCTTCTTCAAGCTCACTTCGTCGGTTTTGGCCCTCAGAATTAGTCCGTGCATCGCATGGCGTTCTGCAGTAGGCAGGTGACCAATGTTATTGGCTGGCAGTGTCAGCGTGTTACCTAGCCACTCAGAGGTCAGTGTCTTGCCATCTGATGAGAGCTTGCCGCGAATCCGGTTTGGATACGGCGCCAGGAAGCACGAACCCAGACGGTATGCCAGGTTGCCATACTCGTCGTCGTCCACGTCCAGAATTTGTTTGGCTTCGGCTAGCGTCTTGGGCATCAATACGTCTACGCTACCCTTGCCGGGGAAGTTGGCGGTGATCTGAATGATCTCCATGCTGCGGCCTGGGGCCAGCGTAATGCTGGTGAATTCCGGCTTGGTGGTGCTGACGGCGGCGCGGGTGAGGGTGACGATCTTCTGGCCGCCGATTTCGGTTACGGCCTGGGCGTGGCTGGTGAGGGCAAGCGAGCCCGCCGCCAAAGTGAGCAAGGAAACTGCGCAAATAAATAGCTTCATCTCAATCCATCCCTGGAAATGCAATTGGATTACCCGCAACCGGCTCCTGGAGAAGGCAACTTTCCCGACGCCAGAAAGCGTATTCCGGAGGCAGCACAATTCTACGCCAGACGGCCTGCATCAGCCACTTCCTTGTTCTTTCCGTGATTTGTGGTCTGTATCACATTTCACTATAGGGTCGGCTGGTGTACACTTCCGTTCGAGTTCATACAAAAACCATGCCTGTCGAAGAAAACACTCGCACCGTTAGCTACTCTTGCGGTCCCAGCCGCCCGCTCCTCGATCTGACCCTCGGCGACCTGCTTCATCGCACCGCCGACCGCTATCCTGACCGCCTCGCCGTCGCCTCGTGCCATCAGCAGAAGCGCCTCACATGGGCTGAGCTTTCTGCTATGGCCGACCGCGTGGCCCGCGGACTCTGGTCGCTGGGAATCCGCCGCGGCGACCGCGTTGGCATCTGGTCCACCAACTGCATCGAGTGGACGATGTTGCACATGGGCGCAGCGCGCGCTGGGGCTGCTTTGGTCAACGTCAACCCCGCCTACCGCTCGCACGAGCTGCAATTTACCCTCGAGCGCTCGCGCATGAAGGCCCTCTTCCTCTGGCATAAAGACAAGCACGCCGATTACGAAGAGATTCTGGGCCGCGCACGCCACGGTTTCGACCATGAGCTCCAGCACGTCATTTACTTTGACTCGCCCGAATGGCTCGCCTTGCTCGACGCCGAGGGCCGCCTGCCGGATCACGTTGCCATCGACGACATCGCCAACATCCAATACACCAGCGGTACCACCGGACTGCCCAAGGGTGTCCTGCTCACTCACCACAATATCGCCAACAACGGTCAATTCCTCGCCCAGGGCTTTCACTACACCGAGATCGACAAGATCGTCGTCCCCGTGCCGCTCTTTCACTGCTACGGCTGCGTCATCGGAAGCATGACTTCGTTGAATACTGGCGCGGCGCTGATTCTGCCCAACTGGACCTTCGATCCGCGCGCCACGCTGAAGGCCGTCCACGACGAGCGTGCTACGTCGGTTTACGGCGTTCCGGCGATGTACGTTGCCGAGTTCGCATTGCCCGATTTTGCCACCTACGACCTCACCAGCCTCCGTACCGGCATGATGAGCGGCGCTCCCTGCCCCATCGAGCTGATGAAGCGCGTTCTGAACGAGATGCACATCGGCGAGTTGGTTATCGCGTACGGCCAGACCGAGACTTCGCCTGTTGTCACCATGTCCGACGCTTCTGACACGATTGAAGTCCGCGTCAACACCGTGGGCCGCCCCATGCCCCAGACCGAAATTCAGGTTGTCTCTGCCGTCACCGGCGAGTCGCTGCCACGCGGCGTACAAGGCGAAATCTGCGTACGCGGTTACGCGCTTATGAAGGGTTATGATGGCGATCCGGCAGGCACCGAGCAGGTCATCCATGCCGACGGCTGGCTGCACACGGGCGACCTTGGCGTCATGCGCGAAGACGACTGCTTACGCATCACCGGCCGCTCCCGCGATGTGATTATTCGCGGCGGAGAAAACATCTATCCGCGCGAGGTTGAGGAGTTTCTCTACACGCATCCCAAGGTCAGCGAGGCGCAGGTTGTCGGCATTCCCCACGCCCGCCTCGGCGAAGCCGTCTGCGCCTGGGTGCGCCTGCAGCCGGGAGTTGAAGCTACTGAAGAAGAGATTAAGGCGTTCTGCAAAGACCAGATCGCCTACTACAAAATTCCCGAGCACATCCGCTTCGTCACTGAGTTCCCTGCAACACTAAGCGGCAAAATCCAAAAGTACAAAATCCGCGAATTCGAAATCGAAGCGAGAGGATTGCAGTCAGTGGCGAACGCAGCGACGGCGTAACTTTTCACTTCCAGGGCTTAAACGCGAGACCTGGGGCACTCTGCAAGACACTTTCATTGGAGAGATGAATGAAAATAGTAGGTACGGTTATCGCGTTTTTTCTGGCCTTTCAGGCATCAATATTGGCACAGTCAACAAAGGTCGACACGCATGAGTACGAGCCTCGTCCAGGTCAAGAGATTCTGGACCTGGAAAAGCTTCTCACTCTCTCTAGTGTTGTCCCTTCAAGGAGCTACGGGGGCCAAATCTCTGATATGATCCGAGATACACCGATCATTGCTCATGTACGTCAAGGTCGTTCATTTCTTTATTGTTATCCAGAAAACGAA